>Ga0190272_10000087_pt1 | contig 64787 bp, 70 predicted proteins | sample Popmic504T_FD_133746 | JGI IMG/M metagenome (GOLD analysis project Ga0190272, IMG submission 133746) | Populus adjacent soil microbial communities from riparian zone of Shoshone River, Wyoming, USA - 504 T | ecosystem: Environmental > Terrestrial > Soil > Riparian zone | place: USA: Wyoming...
ACATCCAACCCGGTGCTCGAACGCGCGCTCAACGTCCTCTTCATTCTGCACGCCGATCACGAACAGAATTGCAGCACCAATGCGATGCGCAGCATTGGCAGCGCTCACACAGATCCGTTTTCATCATTGGCCGGAGCGGCAGCTGCGCTTTACGGTCCGCTTCATGGCGGCGCCAATGAGATGGTGCTGCGTATGCTCAATGAGATTGGTTCGATAGATAAAGTTCCCGACTACATCAAGCGCGTGAAGGCGGGCGAGTTTCGCCTGATGGGATTTGGACACCGAGTCTACAAAAACTACGACCCGCGGGCGCGCATCATCAAACAAGTCGCGGATGAAGTCTTTGAAGTAACCGGAACAGATCCAATGCTGAAGATCGCCCTAGAGCTCGAACGGATCGCCCTCGAAGACGAATACTTTGTGAAGCGGAAACTTTATCCAAACGTCGACTTCTATTCGGGAATCATCTACCGCGCGATGAAGTTTCCGGTCGATATGTTTCCGGTATTGTTTGCAATTCCCCGCACTTCAGGTTGGCTGGCCCAATGGGTTGAACTGCTGGAGGATCCCGACCAGAAGATTGCCCGCCCGCGTCAGATCTACCTGGGACATCGCACGCGTGATTACGTTTCGATTGATGAGCGGAAGCCGGCTGAGAGCGAGGCTGCCAGAGCCTGATGGTTCTGCTGCTAGGCTCTTTAGTCCTGGAGTAAGTTTAAGAGAAGTGGTGCACCCGGCAAGACTCGAACTTGCGACCCTCTGATTCGAAGTCAGGCCTAAGTTGTCCGGCACTGTCTCTCATGGTCTTGTTTGTGCTGTTTGTAACACGCGCAAATAAGAGATGGGATGACGTTTACCTATAGGATCATCCATTGAGTGACCCTTTAGGTACACCTTTTTGAAATTTATCCAACGCGGCAAAATCCTGCAGGAGGACAGCAAAATCGAAGTCGAATCCCGGCATAAGAGTGGGAGGACTCCATGCGGGACCTGATTTGTACCAACGACCTGTATTAGTTGCAACAGTGGCCAGAATCTTTTTCCATTCCCCAACGAAAGGCTCTAAAGCTGAATCTTGGGGAATCGGAATAACGATCGACGGATCTCCCTCATCTAGCTTCTGTCCGTGCTCTATTAAGTTGGCGGATGCGTTTCGGCGTCCCGGAAGATGTAAGCCTATGAAGGTAACGTGAACAGGACGACGGCCTGCGTTCGTTACGACGATCTCACCAAAGCGTTGCTTAATTGGTGAGCGCAACCCGTGTTCGTGGATGGAACGTACATTCCAAGTTAATTCAACCGTCAGATCATGCCGGTCACGTCGGGAATTTCTCCAATTCAGAAATAGGGATGCTCCGCTGGTAAGCGCACTAAGCGTTGCTACGCCGGCACTAACTAACGCGACCGTAACAGGGGGGAGTTCTTTTATCCACTGCGGTAGATCCATACCTGGCGAGAGGCAAAATCATTTATCCAGATCAAACCAATGCACAAAGGTGAGAACCTCATCTAAATCGGGACCCGAATTGCCTGTCGCGGTCCTGCCGTCGTTCGCCTCTGCTGCCACATGGTAGCGAAGTGCTGCGTCCTTCGGCCCTCTGTCCATAACTTTGACCACGACCTCCTGGTGAAGTCCGTCTGGTCTGGTCCGGAACAACTCAAAGGTTGTAACGTGGTAAACCTCCGTTGAGTTTGTAAGGCTTTTCAGTTTTTCGATGATTTCAAACTCGTCCATTATCCGCTCCTTCTGGGTTTCTTCGGACTGCGCTTTGTTTTTCCATCTCAACAGTCTTAAGCGCCAAATCCAGATACGGCGGGATTGCACGCAACCGTCTTTGAACATCAGGGCTCTGACACTACAGGCTTTGAGGACCGGAAACATATTCACTTGAATCGGAAAAATGCTTGTTATACATGTCGTAGCTGAACGCCGTAACTGAAGTAATTTCGGTGACGGGCAAAACGAGTCGAAATTCCTGAAGCAGCTGCTTGATCATTTCCTCGTCATCGTGCTCTTGTCCAATTGCGAAGTAAGTCTGATCGTAATTCAACGTCCAACACACCATCCTGTTGTCGCTGGCCCTATAACCACTGAGTGTGGGGAATAGCACCATGGAAGCGTCGCGAGCCGCCGGTTCGAACGCGCTGACTACTCTCCCAACATAGACCTTGCCGCCCTTCAGAGAGATCAACAAATACTTCTTCGTCAGCAACGCGCGCGTGACCATCTGTTCTAGGGCCGTGCCTTGCGATTTCACGACTCGAAGAAACTGCTCATCACGTCTAAATATCTTGGGAAACCGCTTCAGCCACCGCGGTGCGTTTAGTGGCAACCACATTGTCGCTGCCAACACAAAAGCGGCACTCGAAATGCCGCCGTAATCAAATGGAATGTTTTCCCGAAACCAGACCGGAATGCACAGGCCTCCTGGCTGACAGGGAAATATTGGAGCGATGAAGAGTTTTAAGCAGTAGGCGATTGCCAACCAGATTAGACCGGCGATGGCAGCATAGAGGATGAGCCGCTCTTTTTCAGCTCGGACAGCATACCACCGGGTGCAATTCCATTTTGAGATGAAGATGAATCCACCTAGGAGTGGGAGGAGCAAAATGTTAAAGGGCATAGGAGAGGAAGCTGGGCGCTGCCGCCCTTACTCAGGAATATGGGCAGAGCTCTTTTCGCTGCGTGAGACAGGCTTTAGTGAATTGCTGCTTTCCTTTTGCGCGGCTTGGCCGTTTCCATTAACTGCGTGGCCGTTGCCGTTGCTGCCGTTCTTCTTACCATAAGCCATGCCATTGGACTTGTTAATGCGGATCATCTCGCTTTCGGCTACTTCGTCGAAAGACACGGATAGCCGGCCGCGATCGCTGATCTGGATTCCACTTTGAGTAGCTGCGCCATTTTTCTTAAACGTCATTTCATACCTCCGAACACAAGAAAACGAGATTTTAAGCCTCAATGTTCAACTGGCGTATAACTGGTGCCGGTCGGGGAGGCAAAACCTCGTCCACTCGCGAAATACTCGTAATTAGGCCCAATTTCTCCGAAACGTCGAGGCTTCTGGAGAGATAATGGATGCGCATAGTGCAGTGCCAGATGCCCCTTGCAACGCAAACGATACATCGGGCTGCTTTCTACTTTTTCGTTATCAATTTTGAGTCTTATTGTTGGAATCAAGCTGGTGGGACGAGGGGGCCGAGAGGCGCTGATTATCCTCCCGCCACAAACCTACCATGCTTCACCGAACAAAGGCTACCAAAAAAGGTTTCAGGGTTATATTCGAATGAAGGAGCAGTGTCAACGTCTTTTCCGCGAAATTCAGCGGTTTGTAACACAAATAGCAAATTAGTTGCCGTTATTGGGCCTATTCAGGCTCATTATGGCAGCTTGCAGATTCACCTTACCCAAATCCTGCCTGATCTTAAGGTCTGCTTAGCCAGCCGCTCCCTCGAAGAAACTCGAAAGCCTAGTACTTTACCATGGCAGGGTTGGAGCGGCGCTCACGATTTAGAGTGACGCGCTGGATTATCAACGAGTCTCATCCCTTCTCATATTCACCCGATGAGGGTGACCTTTCCTGAAGCCTGATTGAGCACTTGAACGGGCTGCCGCTGGGTTGGGCCACCCATAAAGGATTGCGCGTGGTGTCGAGACGTTGAACACAAACGTATGCCCGACGCCGTTTGGAACTACAGTCGCACCCGATCCGCCGGCTTTAATCAACTCAGGGCCACGCTCGCCCACAATCCTCCAACTGCCGGGATCATAAAACCGCCGTCGGCAAACCCTGGCAGTCTAATGCTGCCACCCATGAAGGCTCCCGCCGCGCCCGCACTGCACGATGGACGTCTACGCACACGTGCTCCCGGGCATGCAATCGGAGGCCGCAGTAGAGCTCGAGAGAATGGTGTACGGCTGAGCGCATTCTGAGCTATTTGAGCATTGTGAGAGTAAGACAAGAGGTTAGAAAAGGAAAAGAAGAAGATCAACCTAAAACCAGTTCTAAGAGAGCCTTCTCACATTGCTCAGAACCTAACCGGGGCCCTTAGCCGCCCCCATGCACACTATAGCCACACAAAAGCCTCTGAGGAAATAAGCCCCAGAGGCGTTAACTAATTGATAGATTGGTGCACCCGGCAAGACTCGAACTTGCGACCCTCTGATTCGAAGTCAGATACTCTATCCAGCTGAGCTACGGGTGCACGAAAGGGTGGTAAATAGTAAATGGTAAATGGTGAATAGTAAAAAGCGGCACGCTGTTTCCGTCGGAGTACGCCTTCAGCCGTCTGCCGTCCGCCGTCCGATCTTACTTTCCCTGAAACTCTTTACGAATAAATCGCACCAGGCCGTTGATCTGCTCTGGAGTCAACTTGTCCTTAAACGCCGGCATGCCGTCGTCGCCGTTGGTAATCTGTTTGACGAAGTCCTCATCAGAATCTTTCAGCGCGTGACCCTCTCGCAAGGTTGGCACTCTTAACTTCTTTCCCTCAACGGTGACGGGCCCACCGCTCGCATCTGCCTGGTGACACACCGCACACTCCTTCTGAAAGGTCGCACGCGCCAATGCAAGCTCATCCGGAGGGGTGCTCGTCGTCGCAGCGGGAGACGCTGCCAATGCCGGCTGGGTCTGATTCGTTGTTACTTCGGCTGGTCCAGCACAGGCACCGGCCAATAGGAACGTGGCCAAGAGAAGTAGCGACACCGTAAACAGCTTCATTCGAGGAGCCTCCTAAACTATCCATCAATCTTGCGAAAGTGACACAGGATAACATAAGTGTATTGGTCAACTCCCTGGAGTGCGCCGACTCGACCACCCCAGCGCGGGTGCCGCGCCGGGGACCCCGGCTGTCGGCGCTTTCGCACGGCCGCAAGCGCCGCGTCGTTAAGGCACATTCAAGCAGGCAACGATGATAAACGGCGACGACAGGCCAAGGCGCCGACAGGTTGGCGCACTCCTGAGGAGTTAACGACCAACCCACAAGGAGCATCTCCTCTTTTCATGCGCGGTTGCAATCACACCGTAGTCTAGGCAGAATATTCCGCGCGTCACACATTCATCGCTTATTGGATCCTCCCGGTAAATTGAGGTCACATGCAACATGAGCACTGATAAAGAAGGAAACGCAACTCGAGGGTCGCTTCGCCTCGCCCCAAATTGCGTTGAACTCGAAGTGGAAAAAGCGAAGCTGCCAAGACAGTTCGTGAACTTCACCTTCTATCACGCGCTTCCTGCATGGCGCATGCTCTCAGACGGCGATAAGCAACAATGCAAGGAAGAGTTTGTGAAGACGGTGGACGAATTTCGCGGTCCGCTTTTGATCAACAGCTATTCGACTATCGGCTTGCGCACGAATGTTGACTTCATGATCTGGCGCATCGGCTATGAACTCGATCCGATCCAGGATATGACTGCACGGCTGAATCACACCCAGATGGCCAAATACCTCGAGCCTTCGCAGTCGTTTCTGTCGATGACCAAGCGTTCGATGTACATCGACAAGGACAATCCCGAGCACGTTGAAGATAGGCTGCACATCGTTCCCGGAAAGTCGGAGTATCTTTTCGTCTATCCATTCGTGAAAACTCGTGAGTGGTATGCGCGTACGGCGGACCAGCGTCAGGAAATGATGGACGAACACATTCGCATCGGCACGAAGTATCGACAGGTCAAACTTCATACAACTTATTCCTTCGGGCTGGATGATCAGGAGTTTGTAGTCGCGTTTGAAACTGACAACCCGGCAGACTTCCTCGACCTGGTGCAGGAGTTACGCGAAACAAAAGCCAGCTCGTACACGCTGCGCGATACGCCGATGTTTACCTGCCGGCGTCGCAGCTTGGCTGAGTGTCTTGAAGCTTTGGGATAGGAGAAACGGCGACGCAGAGAAGCGGGGATACGGAGAAAAACCTCAGAGTTCTCCAGATGCAGAATATCCGAAGTTACAAAGAGCTAAGGGTTTACAAAGCTGCAATTGACGCTGCTATGCGAATATTTGAGATTACCAAGCGCTTTCCGCCTGAGGAACGATTTTCTATGGTTGACCAGATGCGACGCTCGTCGCGATCTGTTTGCTCAAATATTGGCGAGGCTTGGAGGAAACGTCGATACCCTGCGCACTTCATCAGCAAGCTAAGTGACTCCGAAGGAGAAGCCGAAGAAACTCGTGTTTGGCTCGAGCTTGCGTTTCGCTGTGGTTACATATCGAAAGCGGAAACAGATGAACTTGATAGAGAGTATGACGGAATCCTGGGACAGCTCGTTCGGATGATAGAACGTCCGGACCAATGGGCCATTAGAACAAGCAGGGCTAAGGTGAAAGATGTCGTCGTTTAGGCGTATTTCGTGGTGGGTCTCCCAGGCCGCAGTGAAGCCTTATTCGCAGACATTACTCCAGCGGGTTTTTCCGATAATTCTAGTTACAGTCTTCTTAGTCCTCGCTCTCGCTCGACCCGGAACATCTCAAGCACCTCAGAAAAGAGTCTCCGCGTCTCCGAGTCCCAATGTCGCTGCGTCCCCAGTTCCTAATGTCCCCGCGTCTCCGAGTCCCAACGTGGGCGCCTCCGCGGTGGAATACCTCTGGTACGAGGCCGAGAACATGCGCGGCTTTTCCACCAAGCCGACAGGTGAGCCCATCCAGAATCCGTCGTGGCTGGGCCTGCTGCGCGCCAAAGCGCCGGGCTGGGGGATCAATGGACCAGGCGTGTCAGCAGAGTGGTCACAAGGAGGCGAGAGCGAATGGAATTCTGCTGCCGCCAGCCGCGACGAATCACGTGCGACAATCTACCAGGACATGGAGATTCCGAGAGCTGGTGACTACAAACTCTGGATTCGCTACTCTGACTGGGCCAGGAAGACCGAAACATTCACCATCAAAATCTCTCAGGGTGAGCGCACAGTTTTTCGCCAGGAGTTTGGGCATAAAGCCATCGTCGATGATTACGATGAAGTCAGCATGTATTGGGGCTGGTCCTTCACCTGGGATGGCGCACCCGCAACACTCGCCAAAGGTCCTGCGCGAATCTCGATCGAAATCGAAAAGCCCGCCGATGCGGTTCGTCAGGTCGACTGCTTTCTCCTGACCAACGATTTGGCGTTCGTTCCCGAGGGTCGGCGTAAACCGGATTTCGCCGCAGCCCGTTACCTTCGCGAATGGTCTGCCGCTCGGGTGCCCCTGGTGTCGCTCCTGAATCAACCTGCCGACGCAGCGATCCCCCGCGCCTGGAAACAACCGAAGATCGCCGGCCGCGATTTCCTGATGCCCTGGAATATCACGACGGAGTTTTGGAAAAACTATGACCAGCCCGTCGCGGAGCGATCGCTATATCCTTTCGCCGCAGAACCGATTGAAGAGTTTGTAAAGAAATACAAAGGTAGCCGCGAGGTGCCACTCTTCAGCTCGAAACTTGTCGCCCCGGTGATCTACATCAATAACTTGCGCGAGTATTTGCAGGAGGGCAGCGCGTTTCGACGATACCTGGCGGAAACCAAATCGCCGTTTGCCATATTGATTAACTACGGTTCAGCTGAGATGTCCGCCGCCGAGGGGCAGGCAGCGTGGAAATTGCTGAACGGCGAACTCAAGGATCAGTTTCTTGGTTGGATCTCGGGCGAAAGCGTGGGCTACGTTTGGGAGCAGGCGCCGCTCGAGCTTCGGCTAAACCCCGAGATGTCTCGGCCCGAACTTCTGGAAGCGCATCGCCTGTTTTACGACAAGGCAATCGCACGCAAGTGGGCCGGAATTTTCCACACGGAAACCGGCGCGATGTGGAACAAATTAATTCCCGCCCAGTCAACATCGAGCACCTCGTTTGCGCATGCGCTGACGGATTGGGGCGTGCAATTGTTGGGTGTGGAAACGGCGGCCGTGCAACCGATGCTCGCAATGCGTGTGGCTTTTACGCGCGGCGCGGCGCGGCAACAAGTAGTTAACTTTCTTTACTACCACGCGCCAAACTTCGGCGACTCCGCTACAACGTTTACCAAAGCGCAAAACTTTGCCGGTCCGGACCATTTTTTTCATTCGCGCTACGGCGCGACGATGGGACCATCACTCTCCTGGTACCGGAAGAATTACTACTTCTATTACATGTCCGGAGCCGCCGCGATCTACCTCGAACAGGGTGGCGATCAGTTTTTCAAACCCGGCCCGGCCGAGCATGAGTTTCAGTTAAATCCTCTGGGGAAGATCACCGAAGAGTTCATGCGCTTCGCCGAGAAGCATCCGGATCGTGGCGTGCCCTACACACCCATCGCGTTCCTGCTGGATCCTGCGCACGGTTGGGACATGACAGATTATCCGCAATGGCCCTTTCAAGTTTCTCAAATCAATCGCAGCGACCACGCACTGCGCGAATTGTTTGGAGCTGCTTATTATCCGGGGCTAGTGAAAGAAGGCGAGCCGGCTTCCGCCGATCGACAGGTTTTTGTTAACGGTATTTTCGGCGACATCTTCGACGTGCTGGTTGCTTCAAGCGACGCTGGTCCAAAGTCCAATCTCCAAAGTCCAACGAGCGGTAGCCTTGCAACGGGCGCAGGACAAGGCACCTCAGTAGTGCGGAGGCCCGTCGATTTAAGTCCGTATCGGGCCATCGTTGCTGGTGGGCATATCAAGTGGTCAGCGGAATGGATCCAGAAGTTAACTGCATACGTCTCATCTGGTGGGACCATAGTGCTCAACTCCGCTCAGATAAAAGGTCTGCCCGATCAATTAACGGGCCTGCGCCTGACAGGGTCCACCGGCGAAGCGCATAACGCCAAGTGCCTTTCACCGGGCGAAGCGGCTCAGGATCTAAAGGGCCAAATATTTCGCTATGAAAAGGTAGAACTGAAGGGCGCGCAGCCGATGGTCACCACGCTCGGTAATGAGCCGCTCGTGACAGTAAACAAAGTGGGCAAAGGCAAAGTTGTCTTGTCGACAGTTAACGATTTTCTGGGAGAGGATGATCGTCTCACTCCATTCGCAGCCCACTTGCTAGCGCACGTTTTCGCCGACGCCACTCCCATAAAGGTCACCGGAAACGTCGAATACCTGATCAATCAGACAGAAACCGGCTGGATCGTAACGCTCTTCAATAACGAAGGCGTATTCAAACCTCAGCAGGGACTAGCGCAGGTGGATCGAACTGCGGTTGTGAGTGCAACTATTACCTGGAGTGGAACTGGAGTCGCGCGGGCCCAGGAATGGATTTCAGAAACCAGCTTGAAGGTCGAAAAACAGGCGGGCAAGTCTGACAGCGTCACGGTGAGTATTGCTCCCGGCGCAATCGCGATCGTCGACTTGCGGTAGGACAGGCATTCCTGCCGGTCCACTTCTTGTGTAACGCAAACTGTTAGTTTGGGGACTGACTTAAGTTGCTCTACTCGAACACACGCAAACTAACAGTGTGCGTTACAAGGTCTACTTAATCCCTGACTTCCAGACGCCGTCGCGCCGCAGCGTTGGCAGTCTCTTCCTGACCGTTTAGCGTCAACAACCTCACTGCTGCAATGCGGACATAAACATTGTCATGTCTTTCAATCGCATGGACCAGTGGCTGCACTTCTCCCGTCTTGGCCATCGCCAGCAAAAGACAAAGTGCGCTGTAGGTTTCTTCGCGGCTCTCGCCACCGAGCATATCGATCACTTCGGCCGCCAGTCCTGAAGCTGCCATCGCTTTGGCGATATTGGAGCGACGCTCGGGTGTCGACTCCTCCAGCGCGCGGGTAAAAGATTCGACCATGCGTGATGGATCGAGCTCGCGCAGTTCCCGAACGGCCGCACTGCGAACTTCAGGCGACGGATCCTCAAAACTGGCGGTGATGCGGCTGAAATCATCTTGCGGAACGGTAATGGCCGCAGTTGCAACTGGCGTGACAGACACATCGGAAAGAATCGCAGGCTGCGGCGTTTCCTTCACGCCCGGACTCTCATTCGGAGTGGCCGAATCAAGCATTGCAGAGCCGTCAGAGTTCGGGGTGTTTCCCGGTCCGCTCAGTTCTGTGATTGAGGGCGTGGAAAAAACTCGAGCAGCTCCATACCCCTGCGTGGTTTCCGCCTGAACTCGACGAGGAGTAGGTCGCAGGTTTTCCGCTGGATCGTCACGCCATTCCTCCACCCGCGCGGGTTCAGAATGTTGGGGACGCGTGAGCAAGTCGAAGTGTTCCGACGCGCGCAAACGAGCTTCTTCCTCAGTTTGTAAACGCTCTTTCTCTTGCTGTAGACGATACTCAGCTTCGGCCCGGGTACGAGCTGCATCTTCAATGCGACGACGTTGAGTCTCTTCCATTCGTCGCAGATTTTCAGTCTCTTCCTTAATTCGTCGTTCCTGTTCAGCAGCTGACTGTGTGGCAATCGAGACGTTGCGCCTGACCTCCTCCAACTTCGCCAGAACCTGCGCCTCAGCGATTTCACTTTTGCGAGCTTCAGCTTCAAACCGCTGAGTTTTCTCTGCGATGAGCCGGTAGCTATCCTCAGTCTTTCGCCGGCGGGCTTCTGCATCTTCAATTCGCTTGCGGGCCTGCGTGTCGGCAATGCGCAAACTCTCAATCTGGCTGCTAATCTGCCGTTCCTGTTCGTTTCGTTGTTGCGCCTCGGCGTCCATGCGCTCACGCAAGGCCGCGAGTTGTGAGAGTCTCTGCTCCTGCTCGGCAGCGCGATACCTTTCTTCGGCTTCGATACGCTGCCTTTCTTCCTCCGCCCGAACCCGAACCTCCTCAAGCTGGCGTCGAGCTTCCTGTGCCTTCTGGTGCAATTCGCTTTCAATCCGAGTCCGTTCGGCTTCGGCTTGATGCCTCTCTTCTGCAGCCGTCTGCATGCGGGCCTGAGCTTCGGTGAGCTGCTGCGCTTCTTCCTCGGCCTTTGCGCGTGCAGACTCCACTTCGGCTCGGCGTGCCGCCACCTCCGCGGCCGCGCGCCTCATCGCTTCCACTTGCTGGACCAATTGTTCCTGTTCAGCTCGGGCCTTCTCCTGCTCCTCACCCAATCGTTGCGCCTCCGCTTGTCGCGCAGTTTCGGCGACTACCAGTTGCTCCTTTTCAGCTGTGAGTCGCAGCGTTTCCTGGTTGGCCTTCTGACTAGCTTCTTCAAGTTCTGAACGCTGCAACGCAGTTTCGGCAAGCGACTGTTCGAGCGATTCCTTCTGGCTACGCAGCCTCTCCATTTCGGCTTTGTGCGCAACCTCGGCGCGTTCACGCGCACTTTGCACTTCGGCGAGGCGAGCACGTTCACTGGCTACTCTGCGCTCAGCCTCGAGCTCACTTCTGGTTCGCGCAATCTCCTCCGCAGCGAGTCTCAGCTTGCTGACTTCAAGCCGCAACATCGCGTCTTCCTGCGCGAAACGTTGCGCTTCTTCCTCAGCCTTTATTCTTGCGGCATGAGCATCAGCCAACTTTTGCTCTTCGTCACGCCGGCGCTGATTGGCCTCGGCTTCCGCGCGTTCCCGAGCTTCCTCTGCTTCACGGCGTCGGGCCGCCACATCCGCGCTTGTCCTGGCCTCGCTTTCCAACCGCTGGAGTACGTCTCTCTCCAACCTCGAGCGAGCGCTCGCCGTGTCGTCAAGCCTGAGTTTGAGATCCGCGAGCGCCTTTCTTGCAGCTGCTTCATCAAGAACTAACCTGGCTTCGTCAGGTGGCAGGCCGTCGTCAGTGAGTGTTGGACTTGAGAATTCTTCGATTACCGGTTGCGATTCCACTCTTGAAACTTCCCAGGGAGCCGCAGCGGACGACATCGCAGGCGAATCACTTTCAGTTGCCGCGCCGGCTACCGCTGGATCTGTCGGGGCCGCGTCTCCTAGTTTGGCGAGGGCTTCGGTCGCGGCGTCGCGCGCTTCCGGGGAACCATCAAAGAGCGCCGCAATCAGTTGAACTTCGCGTAGCGCGTCCTTGGGAGATGCAGCGGGACGCGGAGCTGCATTCGCAACGGCTTCCGAGCCGCCGTTGTTCTCTTGCTCCGATCCGATCTCCTGATCAGACCCACCGTCTGGCGTTAATTCAGATTCTGATCGCGCTTGAGGCAATTGAGAGTCAGACATTTTCTGTCCAGGGCGGAACAAGCTGGGCAACCTCATACATTCAGACCTTGTGTGGCGCAGAGCATAGCGAATCCCAACTGTTTTTTACAGCGCAAACTTACGATCTAACGTTGTTGCTCTAGCGGCTCGTTTATCTTTGCATACGACGAATAAGCATTCCTTTCTTGGTTTCGAATAAAAAGAAGACTCCGGCAGCACCTGTTTATCTGGTTTGCTGCTGTTCGAGAGTGAGGTCACCCAAACTGAACCAGCGCCGTTTATCTTGCGGTTGTGACTCGGCTGTGATGATCCGCTACAATCCCGTCCTTGCATTTGCAGCGGAAGCCACTATGTTGAAAGTCGCGCGAAAGTTTTTAATCCGGGGAAACGTGCAGGGGGTTGGTTACAGGTTCTTCGCCCAGCGTGCGGCCGCGCGTCACCAGGTTGTCGGGTATGTTCGGAATTGTGCGGATGGCACGGTCGAGGCGCATGCGGAGGGTCCGGCCGCGGACGTGGACGAGTTTAAGAACGATCTCGCGGCGGGTCCGCAATGGGCCTCAGTGGACAATGTCGAAGAAATTAGCCTTGATCCCACGGGACATTACTCGTCATTTCGAATCGAGCGGTAGGAAGTCAGTGGTCAGTTGATCGTTACAGACCTCCGATCGACATAATTCTGACCACTGACCACTGACTTAAAACTATGGACCATTTAAAAACCATGATTCGCGAAGTGCCTGACTTCCCCAAGCCTGGCATCAACTTTTACGACATCACCACTCTGCTGAAACAACCCGAGGGCCTGCGAAACACGATCGATGCACTCGCGGCGGAGTATGAAGGTGAAAAGGTCGATACCGTCATCGGTGTCGAAGCGCGCGGTTTCATCTTTGCTCCGGCGCTTGCCTATCACCTGGGTGCGGGTTTCGTGCCTGTGCGCAAACCCAAAAAACTGCCGTCCGAATGCGTCTCAATTTCCTATGACCTCGAGTATGGCCAGGACACGCTTGAGATTCATCGCGATGCAGTAGGCAATGGACATCGGGTAATCGTCGCCGACGATCTGCTCGCAACCGGAGGCACCGCCAAAGCTGTCTGTGATCTGGTCGAAGGACTAGGCGGGACGGTAGTCGGCCTCGTGTTTGTAGTGGAGCTGGAGTTTCTGCCGGGCCGCGCGAAGCTTGAAGGTTACGATGTGAGGTCGTTAATTAAGTATCAATCTTGAAGAGTAATTAGCAATCAGCAGACAGTAAACAGTAAACAGCCGGAGATTATTGAGAGTCTCCGGCTGTTTGCTGTCTGCTGTCTGCTGTTTGCTGTCTGCTGTCTGCTGTTTGCTGTCTGCTGTCTGCTGTCTGCTGGCTAGGATTTAGTGGTGCCCCCGGCGCGATTCCAACGCGCGACCTCTCGCTTAGGAGTCAGGGTGGAGAGGTTGCAGCGCGTTGCTATCGACGGCTGCGGGCTAATTTTACTAACAGTTTTTGAGCTGCGCTTTAAGCAGCGTGGCTGGGCGTGCTCCATGAGTGGCTGGAGATTGTCAGCCTAGAGGGGCACCAACAGAGGGGCACACACCACACACACATACACTTCACGCTGAGATCCAACGGGCGCCAAAGTCAGGAGAGAACTTCGAGATGACAGCGGTATTGAGCGAGCCGCCTGAATCCTGGAAGGCGAGCAACTCGACGTAGTCAGTGACTGCTGCAGCTCGAATCTCAGTGTAGACGCTGATGATCGTCTCTACCGAGCCAGCGCTGGCGGCGGCGACGAGGCCGGCGCCATAACGGTCCGCGATATTCCCGTTCATTTGGATCTGTATTGACCGCGAACCAGTTGCGTGGAAAGCAAAGCCGACGTTTGCAAACACGGCCCAGAGTCCGACACGGTTTAGGGTCAAGCGGGAGTTGTTGGTTGAAGTGTCGTGGATGGAATTATTATCCCAGCGCTCGGAGTTGAAGTTGAGAGCGGTGAGGTTCGCATTCGCAAGCGACTGCGTGGTGCTGTGGAAAACGCGAGCGTGTGGAGGTGCGGCTGTCACTCCGGTGGTTGGGGTAATCTCGGGGCTGAAGGCGTAGACGTGGGTGCCATCGTGCCAGACCGCGCGACAGTAGCCGCTATTGATGTCCACGCCAGTAGACCCGCCGGCGCTCGTTTTAATCGTGAGCTTGAAGTTTCCGGAACTGGCGTTCCAGATAATAAAAACCCGGTTGCGATACTTGTCGGCGGTGGTCGTGTCGATGGTGATTACCCGCGCGGCCGTCAGAGTTGTGGTGAACTTCAACGCAAGAGTGCGCGACTCTCGGGCTCCATCTATATCGCGGATAGTGTAAGCAGCGTCGCCCTGGGCAATGGCGAGGTAGCCGGCGAGGGCACGATTGAGCATCTCGGAATTGTCGGACCAGGGCGTCCAGATTTCATCCGTGTAGCGATCGGGTTTCTTGAGGCCGAGTTGATCTGTAAGAGTAATTGCCATATTGCGTTTCGGAGGTTAAGTGGTTTGTCGCCGGATTATTTGGGGACTCAAAATGTTTCGAGTTCTAAACAAGCGCACTGGCCGGAATGCCCGGGCCCACAAGGGACGAATATTGCGTGACGGTTATTTCCAAATCGCCCAAGGGAACGGGCCCGCCGAAGTGAGCAGTCTGCAGATCGACTGGGTAGACGCACTGCGGCCGGCCAATGCCGGCAATCGCATCGGTGACTGTAGCGATGTTTGTGTCCGGAGGCGGTATCAAATACTCGATCGCGAGCGGGCCGATTTCAGACGGCCGCTTGCCGCTGCGATAGGCGACAACGCTGCCGTCGTTGACATACTGCTCATAGACCAACAGCTCCCCATTTAAGATTTGAAAGCGAGGCCGCATCGGATAACCATTGTCCGGGTCCAGGGTGGGGTCCAGAGTGGGAGAGCTGTATTTCGTGACAAAACCGCTTGTCGGGTCCCACTCCTGCACGATAAAGGCATTCGGCGGCGCCGAGTAAGCAAAGAGAATCTGCCACCAGGTGGTCTCATAGTCACCGCTGCAAATCTTCAGAACGCCGATACCGGCCGCGTCAGCATGAGAGTCCACCGTCGCCTCGAAAAAACTGTTGTAAGGATCGAGACGAATGTCGCTGCGGTAGCGAACCTCATCCGGGAAAAATTCCGGATCCAGAATTTGAACTCTGTGCCAGGGCACCGGCGCGCCTGTCGGGTTGCGAACCCAGATTTCGTGTTTGAGAGTTGCGCCGTCGAATATCGCAACGCGGTACAGCTCTTCTTCGTCGAGAAGCGGAACGCCAAGGATAGGCAGGATCACGCCCGCCTGGCGCGCCCGGCGAACCCATTCTATGAAGCGGTTGCCGGCAGTGTCGTTATATCCGCGAATGTTGGTTGGACTGAGGTGCTTCTTACTGTAGCCCTCGAATGTGAATGGAACAATCGCAGCATTAGCCTGCGCCTGGCCAACTGAGATTGCTTTGAAGTTTCGCGCGCGGCGCAACTCGGCCGGATCCTCTCTGCGAAACTTCACTGCATCATTCAGCAACACGACCGTAGCGCCGGAGTCTGCCCCAGCTCGCGCCGCCGTCTCGGTGCCGTTCAATCCACGTAATAGATTAGTGAGTAGATACCTGGCCACGTAAGGCGCGGTTGCGGCTTGGGGCGTTACGGTGGCAAAGCGCAGGACTTCGGCCGTGGCGCCGGATCCGCGGACCATCTCATTTACCGGCCGGGATAGCATCTCATCTTCCGTAATCGAGGCGATCACGCCGTCGTCATGCAGCAGATCGATGACGAGCTGAGTAGTGCGGTCAATTGAAAGCGTGTCGGTAATAGGAGCCAACGCGTTGGTCAATACTCCCATGGTTGCCGCGCGATCGAATCCGGTGATGCGATCGTATTGCCCAGTCAGTTCCTCTTTGAAGAGATGCGCGCCCTGCCATTTGCCGGTTAGTGTTTCGGCCTGGCCGCGCGGGCAGACCGCAACGTAATAACCGAGGGCGTCATCTTCGAGGCGAAGCGGTGGCAGATCCATGAGCGCAAGAAACGTATTTGGCGGAAAGGCCACTGCCGGCGACTCGCTACCAGTACCGACTGCCCCAACTCCGGTCTGGGTGGAGAGCGCCGCCTTCTCCGGAATAGCCCTCCACTTAATCATCCCGTTAAAGCCCGCCTGCTTCCCGACAAGGCGCGCGCGCCAGGTGCGGTCGCTCAGCACGAGTGTGCCAACGTCCGTTGGGGTCAGATAACGAAACTCCGGGCCAGTCACAAATCCCAAAGGCTTGCCTTTAAGAACATTTTCATAGACCAGGCGTTTGGCGACCGCATGGGCAGTATCTTTATCGCTGACAATCGGAAAGGTATAAGTAGCCGGGTCGACTGAATTGCCAACCTCGCGCGTGTAGTGTTGGGTTCCGCCGTGAAACTCTTTTGAGGCGGCAACGTCAAGATAGAGAACGTCGGCCGAAACAGGAATATCGGTCCCCTCGACGTGGTCAACCGTGACGGCCGCCTGGGGACGCTCCTCGCCCTCCTCATGCGCCGTCATCTTGTTTTCCGGAATCGAGAAGGATGAGGCGCCGCCGCGCGGGACTGCGACAACCTTGCCGCCAATAGGTACGACGTCGAAATTAAACCATGCCTGCAGCGAATCGACATAATCACTCAGCGGCGCCCGGCGATCGACAATAAAGCCTTCGATAATCGGAATCCCGTCGAGCGCTGAGAAGTCGAATTCTTCAGGAAGGCTGCCGCGGTCAAGATACATGTCGGCCATGCAAGCGCCGAGGTCCTGGATATCCGGCTCGATCTCGAAAGTGAAATTGCTGAGCCGAGGTCCCTTGAGCGAGTACTGATCTGCCACCATGTATGCAACGCCACGATGCGCGGAAGTGGCGCCGGCGCCGTGAATGGCGACCAGTGCCGGCGACTGCAGCTGAGTCTCAGTGCCGAGGTAAAGTTCGAACGGCGACTGCCCACCGTTGGCAAAGGTCCCGGTCACTTCGCCGCGGGGATTTCGGGCAGGAGCGAAATTGTAGTAGCGCCCCGGACTGTCGAGGTCTGAAGGATAGGGATCCGTTGGATGGATAACGCCGGTGACGTCGTCAATCAGATCGGGAAACGCAAAAATCTGGTCAATCGAAAGTGTCGAGGCCGTGCCGTTGGTGATCTTCACCGTGTTGTTTCCGAGATTCATGGAAACAGCCAATGAGTATTCGCCTAAAGCTCCTGAGGTTGACGGCAAGGTAACCGGGTGGTCAGTCGAGTTGACGCGGACCGTTGCCGAAATGCTGGCGTTGGCCTGGTAATAGATAACGAGGCTCACTGTGCCGACGACTGCGATCGGCACCGTGTTCCACTGGACCGAGCCGGTGTTCGGCAGGTTTACTTTCCGACCGCCGGCGCACGTGGCATCCACCGCAACCGCGGCGCCGCCGGCGAGAGTATTCCCCGATCTTTCTGCAGGGAGGTAGCTGGCCGGCATGTTGAAGACAACTTCGTCGTCTTCCTTGATCTGCAGAAAGGATCTGATTGGTCCCTGGCAGACAGCAATGGCGAAGGTTTTCTTATAACTGAAATTATTAGTTGTCGGTTCGGCAGGTCGCCCGCCGCCGGCCTTTCCTCCGGAGCGTCCCGGCGTGGTCGATTTGATTTCTCTGGTGCGCGAGCCGTCGATTACGTTTCCTGACACGCGCACGCGTCGACCGTAAACCTTGATTTTGGTTCCACCCTCTTCAACTGTTTGAAACCGCAGGTCATCCAGCCGCCCTTTATCGAGCGGCGCCTGCTTCGGGGCCTTCGGGGCAAGTGCGTATTGCGCGGCCATTGCGCCCGCTTGCACTGCCAGAAGAATGAGCAGCACCGTGCCGCTAATAGGATCAGCCATGATTTAAGCAATCAGCAGTCAGCAAACAGCAATTAGCCAAACCAGGGAATCGAAAAGCGGCTGAAGCCAGTCGCCGGTGTCCCGGGCGCAAAGGTTCTTTGACAACCCGCTCGTTGAACCAGGTGGCGTGAATGAGCATGAGCTCGTAATCACCTGGGACCAGCACGCCGACGTGGGTTTCTTCGCCGGGTTGCTGGCGCAGCTCGCGCAACAAGAGAACGTCTCCTGGTAAAGCATCAGCAACGGGGGTCTCTTCCAACTCATTTTCAAGACCGGCGCGAAACTCTTTCGGATCCGGGTTGACCTGGTAGTTGTCGCGATGTTGGTGACGGGGCGTGTGGCCCAGGGCCGAGCTTATTGCGAACAAAAGTCCTCGGCAGTCCAGCCCAAATTCCGCATCGCGACCCTGGTGACGGAAGGGCACGTCAACGAATTTGTTAGCGGCGGCAATGATGGCCTTGCGAGTGATGAGTGATGGGTAATGAGTGATGAGTTCCCACTGACCCTCGGCGGTTTCACGGTAGAGCCCCGCGCCCTGCCAAGCCGGTATGTCACCTGGATCCATCGTGAAATAATAGGCACCCGGTTGAATCTCTTCTTGCTGCTCACTGCTCACTGCTCACTGCTCACTTTCTTTCTAAACTGCTCGGTCAACGCGGTTCAACTCCTCAATGTTCGTGATGTAGGCGAAGCCGCCGTGATTAAACCCATTCTCATACAGCTCACACTGCGTCATCGTGCGATCGCAGCCTTCAATAATTGTGAATTGGTCGCTCACCGCAATGGCGAAAGGCGTGTCCAGGTGGAATATGATCTCCTTCGTGGCGTTGTCGTAACTCTTGATCTGGAATGTGCGGCCGGTGTTCAACCCGCTGGTGAAAGTCACCCGGCCGTTTGCGTAAGCAACGGTTGGGGATGGCAGGGCGGACGCGCGGAAAGTGTTTTGCGCGTCCGGTACTGAAGTCACGACCTTGCCTGTGCGAGTCAGGGCCGTTAGGTCTTTCTTGCAGAAGTTATCGCCAAAGACTTTGACCCGGCTGCAATGGGCGGTGTAGATACCGCAAATCTTCAGACGCGCAATCGAGGTGAGTTGGCGCGCTTCAGCCTTGAATCCCTGGCCCTCTTCACGCACCGTCCCCAGCGGTCCGGCGAACTCAATCAACTGGCCCTTTTTAGGCTCGCGGTAATCGATGAAGAATATCTCGAGCTTGGCGCCGTTCCAGTCGCCGGCGTTAATTGCGGCTTTGGTTAAGACTGTATCGTCGAAGATGGAAAGGAACTCTGCGCCGGCGCCTTCCTGTCCGGCCTCGCTATCGATCGCCGCCGGGATGATCCCGCCGTTTGTGCGGAAGACTATGGAGTGCCCGGGCAGAGTCAGGTCTTTCGTGTGCGACGTCGCGCCGATCGCGTCGTTAATGATCGAGTCCGCGGCCGGTGTTAGTTTCCAGGCGTAAGCGGCCGTCACCGGATCCTGCAGGAACGTAATCAGGCTGGTGGCGTCGTAAGGCGACTGGTAGTTGATTGGAACTTCTGGCATCGGCGCTGCGCGCGACGGAAGACGGGGTGACCGCCGACCGTTACTTGTCGGCCTCCTGCATCTTCTTGAGATTGGCGACCTGGCGTTGGTGCTCGGCGACGATCAGTTTGTAGAGTTCGCGCCGGCGCTCGAGCTGGCGCACGTCAACCACGCGAGTGGGAGAATTAATTCGCAGGTTTTCTTCGAGCTCGTGGAACAGAGGGTTTTGCAACTCGATGCTGCGGACCAGGTCATTCCATGAACTTAGGAGTGTGGTAGCGCGATCGAGCGGGGCATTGACCGTAGACCGAGGACCGGCGACCGCGCCAATCAAAAGCCCAACGGAGATGCAAAGGACGACGGCCGCAACCAATGTGATCGTTGTCAGCCGGACTTTGGACTTTGGACCTTGGACGTTGGGCACTTTAAGCAATCTCCCTCACTTCTCGCATCGGGATGGAGGGCAACGGGCCCGCACCCTCCCTGACTACCCATTCGGCCCCAGGCGAGGAATCGCGTGGCGCCATGTTGTAGAAAATCTCGTCAGCCGGCAGCGTGTCTTCGGTAAACCGAACGGGCACAAAGAAACATCCGGACCACTCAAGAATGTGCCCATTAGCCGGCACATTGCCCGGGGTGAAGCGAATGATTCCGTCCTTGGTCGCGATAGCCGGCGAACCTTCGTAGCCGTTTAGAAAGTTGTAATGAGTGCCTTCGGTTTTGAGAATCGAGTTGACATAGATCTTGATCGTGTTCTTCTCGGCTTTGGTGATATTGCGGACGTCTGAATTGCCGATGTCGGTGTAGGTCTTGGTGAGCTGGAAGTCGGTAATGACGCCGTTTCCGGTGGCGAATGCCATCAACGCAGTTTCGCTGCCATCGACGGCCTGGTAATCAGCCAGGTCGCGAATCAGGAATGAGCGAGCCATTGCTTTACGACAACGGAAGAAGCTTCTAATTGTACGCAGGTCGGTAAGGGTGCGAATGCCGTGCGTCGCGTTGAAGTTGAGTAGGCCGTCATCCCACCAGGCGGTGCGATACTCGCCGCCGTTGCCTAACGGAATAATGCCAGTCTTGTACTCAGGCGAGGAGGAGAGTCTTTCAAGTGAAAGCGGATATCTAACAGGATCATGTGCCACGCTCGCGAGGATAGGAGCGGGGCGCACTCTTTTTTTGTTAAGGGATTATCTCGAGCCGCGAATGCGTGTTATGCCCTCGGCCGCAGCTCGCCCCAAATCGCGTTTAAGGGTCGCCTCATTCTGTTTGAAGCCGTGATAGTCCTTCACGTTTGGAAACACTGCGCTCACGCCGCCCAAGTTGTATGTGTCCCCTGCCAGCGCGGGCTGGAAGCCACCGGCGGGAACAAAGTCGCCCATAGCGAAACGAGGTATGCGATCGGCAATGCCTGAAAGAATTGAATCTGACGTGAATCCTCCCCGCGCAAACTTGGAGAACGAAGGCAGGATGCCAGTGCGACGAATGAAACGGGCCAGCAACTTCGCGGTTCGGTCCGCGTACTTTGGATCGGTAGTGACCACCAGCTCATCGTGGCCACCTTCGGCAACCTGGATGATGCGGCCGTTTGCCGCAGCAGAGAATTCCCCACCTGCAGCCGCGCGACCAAACAAGCCTGCGAACGCTCCGCCGATACCCGATCCCGTTGTAGATCCGGCGGAGCCGGCGGCGGAATTAAGCCCACCGCCAAAAATTGAAAGTGCCGCCTGAATCAATTTCAGCGCGATCATCTTGACGATAATTTTCTGAAGCTCTTCGATCACCGAGAGGGCCATATTGCGGAAGGCCTCAGTGATTGTAAGCGTGCCGGCTGCCACTTCATTCAGGGACAAAAGGAAGTCTTCAATTCCTCCGACGGCCGAATCGATGAAGGTATCCTTGATTGTCTGCCCGAGAGTCCGATACTCGTTCTTGAGTTCGGCGACCGCTGCTCGCTCGCGCTCCAGCGCAGCAAGCACAGCCGGATTAGTAGAGTTTGCTGCCCGCGCTTCCAGAAGCCGCAGGGTTTCCTCCGCCATCTTGATCTGCTCTTTCCGGATGGCATTGACTTTTATCTCCGCCAGGAACTGAGTGAGGACATTCCGAGAGCCCTCTTCCCGAAGCGTGTTGATGCGTGCCTCATTCAGTTCCTGAGCACGCTGCCCTTGGGTAATCTTTGCGTAGATCTGGCCTTCGAGCCCGAGTTGTTCCTGGCGAAGCTCAAGCATCTCGGCCGCGAATTCGTTGCCTTTCTGCCTAGCTTCATTAATCAGAACTTGAAGTTCAGCAATGCGCGCGCGCGCGTCAACAAGCGGACCGAGTCCTTTGTCGCGATCGATCTCATCGATGACGGATTGGAGTTGGTCCTGGAAAGAGCGACCTGCGGCCTCTTCCTTCTCAGCTAAGTCGCCGGCCAACCTCCCGCGTTTGCCGAGCAGCTCTACCAGCTTTTGATTCAGACCAACGACGGTGGTTTCGGTGTTTTTCGTCTCGTTCGCTACCCTAGCGGTTTTCTCAGCAACGTCGAGTTCCTTCGGGTCCGTGTCATTGATCTGGTTGACGTTGTGTGCGAGACGATCACGCTCGTTAACAATTGCCTGCTTGGCAGCCTCGATATCGAAGTCGAGCTTCTGGCGCTGAAGCCGGTCCTCTTCGTCGTAATAGTCCCGGAGCGAAATCTTTCGTTTCTCAAAGCTTTCGCGGACCGCTTCCAGCTGTCGTTCAAGCGAATCCTTGAGCAGGGTAAGGGCAGAGTCCGCTGCGGCTTTGTTGAAGCCGAAGACTGAGTCGAAAGTATCGTCAGGACTGCTCTTACGTGGGGCGGCGCCACCGCCACCGCCCTTACCTGCTCCCGCAACCTTTGGATTAGGAGTCACCGTTGTCTCAAAGTCGGTGACAGCACGTTTGATTGCCTCGCGGCGATCGTGAATGGCCTGGAAGGGATTCACCTTTGCCGGCGCGGGAACACCGCCTCCCGCCTTTCCGATGAGAAAGGCGAGGAATTCATATTGCGCGGTGAAAGTCCGCAAGGCCGCGAGGCTGAAACGAAGCGACTCAATAAAGGGCGCTAACGCCGGGCCCAACCCGCGAATTAATCCGAGGGTGAGGTTGAGAGAAACGTTAATTAAGGCGATGGCGTCGCGGCTGGTGAAGATGTTCCCCGCCAGTCGTCCCCACTCAAGGGCAATCCCCACAACCGCTCTGAAGATGCTGCCCACCAGAGTGAGAATTCCTTCAATCTGCTGCCGGTTGGCCTGGATGTAACGAGAGATCGATTGGGCCCCATTAATGAGCCTTTGAACAAAGTCCCCGCCAAGGGCGATCGCGCGCACGAAGATTCCGTCGAGGAGATCGGCAAGATCTGAAAAGGATTGCTGCAGACGGGCATTCTTGAAGTCGAAAATTTGCGGGAGGATCGCCAGGAATTTCGACTTCAGCATCGCGAAAGCTTTGGTAGTAGCTTCGCCCGCAAAGACGTTCAGCGCTTCCTCAAAGTTGGAGGAAAGGCCGTCCATGGTCTCTGCGGCCTTCACGCCGGCCAGAGTGAAGTTTGCGAGCCGCTTATTCAGCTCTTTGGCGAGGGTCCCCTGCTCTTTCCATTTCTTGACCAGTTCGTTGCTGATACCAAGAATTTTTCCGAGGCGAGCATCTTCATTGATTGTTCCCTCAAGAATCGCCCTAACTTCCTGAGCCACCTGGTGCATTGGCAGCCCGATGGCGCCGGCGGCCTGGACTATCTGCACTGTGGTTTCGCGGATCTGATCGAGAGTCAGCCCGGCGGCAAGACCAGGACCAACGGCGGATTGAAAGGCGGGTGCAATCTGCTCAAAGGTCGCGACGGTGTTAATGGCGTCGATCTTTAATTTTTGGACCTGAGCATCCGCGAGACGCAGTCCTTGGTTTAGGGCGTCTGGCCCATCGAGCTTTTGGCCGGCCGCACTCAACGTGGCAAGACTAATTATGAGGGCGGCGATGCCGAGCTTCGTCTGTTCGAACTTGGAATTAAGATTGACTCCAAACTTCAGGAGTGGGAGTAGCGCGACGGCGCCGATGGCGGCGAGAGCGGCAACGCCAACACCGACCGCGGCGAGCGCCGCAACTACGGCCGCCAGTGCTCCCACAAGCCCCACAGCCAGCAGTTTCGTGCTCCCGAAACCTGCGCCGAGCTGACCGAGCCAACCCAGCAAACTGGAAATGACGCCTGAAGACTTTGGTCCGAGGGTAGTCGAAAGCTTTGCCGCGTCACCCTCGAGAGCAGTCAGCGGTGCACGCGTCTGCTTGGCTGAACCGGACAAAAGTGTGAGTGCGTTACGAAAAAAGCCCACTCTCGAGGCACCCTGCGTTCCCAGTTGGGCGGCCTGGGCGTTGGTCCGATCGAGATGGGTGCCAACTCCGGACACAGCACGGCCCGTAGAGGAAAAATCGTCTCGTATGCGCGAAGCTCCAGATCGTAGAGTCTGGAATGTGGCAGTGCCTTTGGTTTTAATGGCATCGAAACGCTCGCCCCAGGTTTTCAGAAAATCAAGGGCGGCGCCGGCCGCAGCAAGGCCTTGGATTGTCGAAGAGAGAAGCTTGATTGAATTGCTAAGCCGGCCGGGCTGTTTCTCATCGATGTGAGAGATCGACTTATTGAGATCCGTAATCGCGCCCGAAAGTTTTTGAACATCCGCTGAGCCACCCTTCAAGCCGGAGGTGTTGAGGTTAATCTTCCCCTCACCATTCGCCTTGATTTCTTTCAGGACAGTAGAAAGCACCTTGAACTGAGGCAGTCCATCGATGGCTCCCTGAATGCGAACACGAATGTCTTCTTGTGCGGTGCCCATAAAAGCGACGGACGACGGCAGACCGGCGACCGGCGCTAGAATGGATTAGGAGGCGAGGATTTTTTTGATCCCGTCTTTGTCGCCGCTAAGCGCGAGCTGAATGGCGAGGAGTGTGTGGCCTACTTCGGCGCGGTCTCGTTTGTCGAACTCTATTCGGATGGCTGCAATTTGGGCGAGGGTATATCGCCGGACTTCACTGACCGGGAGGCCTCGAGAAATGAATTCAGCAAGGACTTGATGGAGCTGTAGCCCTCTTTTAGCTGACCCACCTGCTCCTTCGTGACTCCGAACAGTTCCAGGACCTCGTCCTGGTTCTGGACGAAAAAATCTTTGTTCCTCTTGTAGACCTTCCCGAACAGCTTAATCAGATCCACCACTTTGGCCTTTCGCAGGAGCGCGGCCATCTCGTCAATCTGGGTCGTGTCCTCCTCCGGAGTGACGGCAACTGCGAGCGCGCGAAAGGCATGATCGCCGCCTCGAGTGAAAACTTTGTATTGATTGAACGATTTGTGAAGCGCGCCGCCCACTTCGTCAGTGATGATGCCGGCGTCGCTGAGCGCGTCGATGCACTTCAGCACCTCCAGCATTTGCCAGCCCTCGAACGGGCTGACGGGAAACTCTTTCTTCTCGCCGCGGATTGTTAGGGTGAATTTCTCGTTGTCGGCGCCCAGGATGGCGGCGAGCTTTTGGGTGTCTGTGGTCATAGTCAAGGTTTGGGCAACTCGAAACGTTTGGAGTTGAGCGAGGGAACCGTTTTTGACGCGGCTCCCTCGCCTTCACTACTGGCTGCTCAAGAAAAGATGTTGCGACCACCAACCGAATCCCGGTCCGCAGAATTTGGTCAATGGCTAGAGGCCGGAATCGGACCCCGGCCCCGCATCGCCCTTGAACAGCCAATCTTTTGTCAATGTGGCACGGGCGTCCCGCCCGTGATATCACGCGCAAGATGGCGCGGGCCACTTTCAATTACTCCAGCGGAATATAGCGTCCGAACTGGAGGAAATTTGCATCCGCCGCGCGCGTTGGATCCGCCAGCACTCGCGCTTCGATCGGAAACTTGTTGAATTCCTCATCAATCAAGTTGAACTCCGAAATCGCTTTCGGTTTGCAACGGTAAAATTCATACGCCAGCTTCTTGTTCGGCGAGACGGCCGTATTCAAACCTTCAAACCGGAAGTAGCGCTCCAGCCCGTTGTTCACATAGAACGGGAACAGAATCTCCTGCGCGTAGGTATACGCGAGCTTGAAGGGTTGCGTGAATGAGCCTAGGGACACGATCTTGATGCGGCCATAGGCAGCATCTTCGAGTGTGTAATGCGTGTTTAAAGTCAGGGTTGCGGGCGAGCCGGCCGAATCGGTAATCACCAGCGAAGTGATGTTGCCGTGCTTTGAGAAAATGTAATCGCCTACGGCGACGGTGCCCTGCGTTTCCGCCGTAACTGACGTGCCCGCATTGCTTACCTGGGACGAGTTTAGTCCCATCTCAACGTTGCCTTTTGTAAGCCAGCTGAATTCGAAGCTCAGCGTCGCCTGACCGGGTTTAACCAAAACTGAGTCCACCAGCCGGTTGCCGCTGTAAGATTCCTTCGCTTCCACCTCTTCCTGCTGCAGTCCAAACTTGACTGCGGAGGCATTGCCGACCCAGCGAAAGCCGGCCACGAGGCCTGCGGAGTCGCGGGTGCCTTCATAAAGTTTTCCCTGAAAGCTGACCCGGTCGGTATTGTTAACAATTGATATAGGCATCAGTGTTCCTCTCTACGCTTCCCAGGCCTCCCGGGGATATTCAATTTTGAAAACCAGCCGCACGCCGGAAATTCTCTCGCCTTCATCGTCCAGCTTCAGCTCCTCGCTTACCGGAAGTGTCCGGAGCGCTAGACCTCCCCAGCGCGGGTCCGTGCCGATTGCCGTAATGACGTCGGCTAATGCCGCTCGCGCTTTCGCGGCTGTTTGATTCACCTCAGCCAGGAGCAACGAAGCGTCGATCGTTAACTGCCTCACGAATGCGCCGGTATTCTTGTTGTCAATCAGCGCTTCCTCAATCGGGTCACTCAGAAGACTGCAAGGCAAATTGTCAAGGTCGACCGGGACCAGTTGCCACTCGAATACTTTCTGGCCAACGTTTGACGCGTAAGCGTTGGCCGTCGTGGCAGTAGCAAAGCGAACCTTGACCGCGTCGAAGATGGTTTGGCGTTTGCTCATGTTCGATAAGCTTTAGCTTGTCGACAACTGAAGTTTGTCGGACTACACCCGAATCGAGACGGTCGAAATTCCAGTGCCGTCAGGCTTCGGCGGTTTCACAATCCTATAGGTCGTGCCGGCGACAAGAATCTTGTGCTCGGTGGTTACTCCGGCCAGGTCAGAAGTTTGGCAAACGAACGACGGCGCATCCGCTGAAACCTCCGCATCGAAAAGCTTCAACTCCTCAATCGGTGTCTCAAGAATTACCTTGATGGTCCGGACGTCAACGCCGCCGGCGGTCTTAATCGTCGCCTCGCCTGCAAAGCCGTTGGTGGTATCAAAGAACAGCGAAAGATTTTCGTTAAAAGCCATTGGTTAATCCCGCGCCGGCTAATGGGAAAGAACTGTAGACTTGGAGGTTACTTCGTGCCTCCCTACCAGACGGCGCGGGAAACTTTGTTTAGCCGGCGTAGAGCTCCTGGCCAAATCCGCGCGTCTCCGCCGAGTCCGGCGTTTGCTGCAGGCCAAACATCTGGGCGAGCACTGTCGAATAAGTTCCGGCCGAGCCGTCGCCAGTCGTAAACGTCAGATCAAGATAGCGCTTGCGTCCGAGCATGTTGACGTGAATTGCGACAACGGTGTCGTCAGCAGTTGCCGAAGGCAGCGTCGCTGGCAAAACTGAAAAGTCCGCTCCCGGTACGTCAGTCGCTCCGGACATACCGGAATCGTCAGACTCGGTCAGCTTCAGGGCCGCAACCGCAATGTCCATCGCGCCAAGGACTATCAGGAAGGTCACCCAGCCGGCGCCCACTGCGTCGAGAATGGCTGTAGTCACGGCGGCGTTGTCGCTAATAACCTTCGGCGACCCCACGATTACGGTTCTGTGTCTCAGTGCTTCGATCATTTGCTTTTCCTTTTTTGGAGTGGGACAGGCATTCCTGCCTGTCCGTTCCGTTCAGTTCACACCTACCAACCTGACAGGCAGGAACGCCTGTCTTACTTACGCCGCGGCGGTTATCAGCGCGACGAGCGGACCAGGGACGCGCAGGCCTGCGGTGGCTGAAGCGTTACCGACGTCGTGCGGCACGATATCGAACCGTGCAGTCGATTTGATAGAGATCAGCCCCTCCTCGAAATCCGTATCGTTCGCCTCGGTCTGGCGCACTGTGATACCCCGGCGATCGCCGAAGTCGACGGCCGCATAGAGATCACCGAAATAGCAGCAGACCTGGTTGTTGTCCGTAACCTTGGGCATCGTCTGGAAGATATGGACCGGGTAACCCAGGAACACCTTCTGCCGCATGTTCTGGATTTCGCCTGCGGTGACACCGCCGGCCGCCAGCATCAACGGGACCATCACGCCATAAAAGAAGGCGCGGCTGCAGTAGAAAGCGGCGCGCTCGTTGTCCGCATATTGCGGCAACAGGGCTACGAGCTTGGTGAAATCGCCCATGACGATTTCGCTATAGAGGTTGCCGCTGGCCACGACCAGACCGGCGATGTTGGCGATGGTGGCGTGGAGTTTCTTGAAGGCGGCCCCGATTCCAAGAATGCCGTGGAAGGCGCTGGTGCCGTCGGCGTTTACAAAGGCGTCGTCTTCCGCTTCGGCAAACCCGCGGGATTGTTCTCCAATGATTTCATCGGCCATGCCAATCAGCGAGTCTTCGGTGAGCTCGTCTTCGATCTTTGTGATGATGCCCCACTGGCGAGCAATCAGCTCGAAGCTGTTCCAGGTCTTTTTCTGTTCCTGGACTTTGCGAGTGACGCCGACGGCGCCAATTGGTTTCGCCTTCATCCCGCCCTTGACGCGTCGCACCAGTTTGGTTGCGCTGGCCATCTGATTGACGCGGGCAAACTGCCGCACGATGCCGACGCGCTCGCGAAGGTCAAGCGTTACTGAATCAAACTCTTGCGGAACCCAGATGCTGCCCGACTCATTGTCAGACTCGCTCTGAGCTCGTTGGAGAGCGAGGCCGTGGTCCTTGCACCACTCTTTCGCCCGTCTGAAGCCGAAGACACCGGCGGCGAGAAACTTGCCGTATCGGACGGCCTCTTTCTCGGTTTTGAAATTGCGCAACTTGCCGACCGCGCGCAGGCTAACGTCAACTGGCCCGTCGCCACTCATGCGCGCCCCGATTGCTTCAGGCTCTTCCTCTTCCGGCTGGTTATCGTTGGCGTGTTTCTTGCGATCCTCGCGAAGGGCCTTGCGGAATGCATGTTCGTCCGGCTCATCCTCGAGCGCGCGATCGGAGGCGATGCGCAGGAAGCGCTTCTCTTCGACCGGGCCAAGGGCGGCCGCTTTGGCTATTGCGCGGAACAGCGCACCATAGTTGGTGACCTCGGCGCCGCGTTCCGGCTCATCGTCGTCGTCCTCGTAATGGACGCGGCAGTCTTCGTTTTCGCAAGCGGCGTCGGTGGCTTTGCACTCGACCTCGTCTTTTTTCTTTTTCAGTTTTCGCAGGGCCATTGGTTTCCTCACTTGACGTTTTAGTCGACGCTTCTTTGCGCTCCGGACAGCTCCGGTCTCGATGACGGGCGCAGTTTCGGATTGCTCAGAAGGGTTATTTGGGGATGGAGGGACGGAGCGGATTTCGTCACCCGCTCCGCGCGTGGCAGGTCCACCAGCGTCAGCCGGTGGTTCTGAAGATTGGTCTGAAGATTCGAGCGCCTTGCCAAACCCGACCGTGTAGTCGGCAGGGTCGGTGACGCCAGCTACATGAATTGGTGTCCACTTGAGGACGCGGTAAATGTCGTCGCCGTCGTCGGCAGTGCCTTCCCAGCGAATGTCGTCAACGGTGTAACGGAAACTGGTATTGCAACGAATGCCGTCGGCAATGTCCTTAAGCTCCCAGACTGCGTCCGGACGTTCTGAGAAAAATATGTCGCAACGGGATTTGTTACCGTCGAACTTCGCGGATTTCTTGACGACGACGCCGAGCTGCTCGCCCCAATGCTCTTTCACATAGGCGCCACCGTTATTCAGTCGTTTGAAGTTGGCCGCGCCAGGTGTGTGGTCGAGGATTTCCCAGCCGTACCAGCGCTTGTAAGGCTCATCGCTGGCGAAGCTGACGCCGCGCACAATCCGTTTAACGAGGTCCACGTCGAGCGCGCGCTCTTCGCCGTCGGTCTCTCCCCCAGTGAAGTAACGTTCCTGCTCAAGAGATTCATTCAGATCGCGGACAAGGAAGGCGGTGCGGCCGGCGCGATCGAGCGCGAGGTATTCGACGCGCTTCGCCTGCAAGGCTCTGATTTCTTCGGCAGTAAGTTTCGGGCCTTGGCCCTTCGGTCGCTTCATCGCCGATGAGGATCAGCGAGGACGAAATTGTTAATTTGAATTGCGCCGTCTGTTTTTGCTTCCCAGTCGAACTCCGACTCGAAAGTTCAAGGAGGGCAGATCCAGCGCTTTCTGAATCCTCCCCAGTGTGCCGTCGGCCTTCCATTCCGAATACCGGCGAAAGGCAGAATTGCGGTTGCTGAAATCGGCAAACCGTTTTCCGGTCAAGCCAATTGTCAGAACAGTGTTGGCAGCCGCGCGCAGATCGGCCAGAGGCCTCCCGCGACCTTGCTCACCGCCGCGTCGGCCTACATCGCGCGCTCTGGAGGGAATCAAGGCTTCGACAATTTGCCACTGGTCGTTCGTTAGTTTCATGGCCGGTGAGAATAGCGCCGGAGGAACGGCATATTTTGAGATAGAATGCGAGCCATGGAGGTGAGGTTCTATAGAGAAGGGTCGGGAGCTTTGAGGCTCTTTAAGCAAGGGGCCGGGTTGTATAGCGACAGGAGGGCGGCCAAGAAGGACGAGGTCGTAGTTCTCAAGGCTCGCGTCTCGCACTCGATCGTCGCGGTTACCGTAGAGAGAGATGAGCTTAGAGATGAATCGCTTTTGACTCGTTTGATTGACGAGATGCGGTTTGCGGCAAAGCGAAGGGAATTACCGACAGGTCAGTCCGGCGTGGTGGAGTGACACCTATGTGGAAAGAGGCCGTGCAGGCAAATCGATCTGCGAACCACACCAGAGGGCACTGCAATGTGACCGCCTGCACGCGCGGTTCCTTCGGGGACACGGACTGATTTAAAATGAGTCGCACCTACGAATTACTTTGTCACGACTGTCGCTGTAGCTTGTGGATTGGTCAGGGATCCGGCGATGGGGCCTACATCTACGGTGACGAAGGGCATCGCAAGGCGCTGCGCGACTTCCTATTCAGCCACCAAAATCACAAACTCGAATTCGGTGACGACGAGCCATTTTCAGCGCTTGACTACAAGAGTCTCGATCCTGATTAGTGAATTTTTGTCTTATCCGCGTTCATCCGTGTAAGTCCGCGGCTAGTCTTGCTTCTTCGGCTTGTCTGCGGAATCTGTGGAATCTGCGGATGCGTCCGCCGCCGGCGCAATCGCGCCCGGGCGCGCGGGCGAGATATCCACTCCCGCAGCTTCAGCCGCGGCGTTCTCAGCTCCCAGCGTCTCAATCACGTCCGTGAATTCCACATTACCCAGTTCCGCCAACTCGTCTGTGCGGGTGGTCATGCCGATTGAAATTGCCTTTTCAATCGCCGTGATATCGTCCACCGGTTGCATGTAAGCCCAGCCGCGTGGAATGAACCGCGGGTTGCTGAGCCGGGCCAAGTCAAGCGGGGAAAGAGCAATCACACCTTCGACCATGCAGCTCTTCAGCCAGGCGAGATAGATTCGGCGCAGGTAGTGAAGAATCAAAAAGAACTGCAGGCCGCGCCACCAGTCGCGTTCGCCCTGGAGCCCGATGCGCGCCGACGAGAAATTAACTTCCTTCAGATCTGAGGCGAAACTGAAATAGGCGGGACCGAGCGAGCAGGCGACGCCGTGCAGCATCGCGCTATTAAACGGGCCAAACATTTCGGACGGGTATTTCGGATCGAAGGGGACAAAATCATATTCCCCGATAACGTCAAACTGCCCGGGCGCTACTCCGTCCGGCAATTGCGTTCCTCTCAGTCCCTGTCCTTCGGCTTCGCTTGTCTGCGGAAGAAAGCTCGTGTCGTTGTTGCCAAGGCCAAAGTCGCCAAATTCGTTTTTCTGGTTCTTGAAGAAACCCTGCTTCGAGGCCCCGATGCGCGCCGCAATAATCGCGGCTTCGTCAAACGAGCCCATGTGCCAGAGCTTCGTCATTGCCGCATGCGCCCAGGGGACGCCGCGCGTCGAAGTGTCGTCACCGCAGTTTTGGTCAAACGGCAGGAAGGTGTGAATGATTTCTTCCGCCGGCACGGGGGTGCGCTGGCGCACGTTGGGAGTAATTCCGGCGGCCGCGTCATCGGCCGGCGGTGTGAGCCAATAGGCGACCGGGCGATCGTTGGAATTTAATTCCACCGACATAATGACCCGATTTCCATTAGGTCGCCGTTCGTTGTAAGTCTCGTCGAGCCAAGCGACGTCGAGGGGTTTCACTGCGATGCCGTAAGGATTGTCGGCCGGGACCAGGCGCGCGAGTGTTTCGCCGTCGCGCGCAAGCTGGGTCTGAGCCTTCAGAAGAATATCGAGCAACGACTGTTGGCCGTTGGCGGAAGCATTTTCCGGGTAAGAGAAAGTGGACCAATGGTCCTGGACTGGGCGGTTTAGTTTTTCGTCTGGTTTACCTCGAGGTGTTTTCGCGCGCGCCTGCAGGCGCATGCCGGTAGGGGCGTCGGGCAATTGATCGGAAGCCGGTCCAACGACGTTCACCCGGTTCATCCGGAGAAACTGAATCATGTAGTCGTTATTGCGGGAGAGTTTGCGGCTGGCATTTCTGAGCACACGCAGGTCGCGGTATATGTGGACCCGCGGCGACGAACCCATGTCGAAAAGGAAATCGCGATTGGTGCGAGTTCGGCGGGCAGCCTGGTAATTACGGCTGCCGGTCATCAATTGACGATTGCGGCGATCACGAAGCTGTTCAGCTTCTCGCTCGCGCAACGCTTCGGGTATGCCCAGGGAAATGAATGAATCCGCCATCGCCGGGCAGAGTAGGGGCTGGTGAGTTGGTTTTTTGTGGGAGAGGAAAGCCGGTCCGCAGATTACGCAGATTACGCAGAGGCCATTGCCCGATTTCTGGTCTCAGCTGAGACGAAGAAACAAGCAATCTTTTTCAGTACACTTCTGTGTAATCTGTGTAATCTGCGGAATCTGCGGAATCTGCGGATAGCTCCTAAAATCTTACGTTGATCTTGGGGAAGAAGTCCCCGCCTTCATTAACGCGTTTCATGCGTCGTTCAGAATTCACCACGCCAGACCAGTAGCCGATCGCCTTGAGAATTTCAGTGTGAGACTCAAACTGCATTTGCCGGCCGGCGATCGTGTAGGTTCCCTGGATTAGGGACGCCTTTGTTTTCGAGAGCGTAATTAATGCGGCGAGAACCTGCTCGGCGTCGGAGCGTGTGTCGAGTGCTCCTGCGGCGGGTTTGGCTTTGATAACGAGTTGCTGATCGACGAGGTAGTATTTCTCGATTCCCAGTTCCACCCAACCGACGAGGCGATATGTGCCGGCGGTCTTATCGCTGGAAGTGCTCGAAATAGTGATTAGAAAATCGTCGCCGTCAGCCGTGGCTGTGACGTCGATCCCGGTGGCATCCGGACCGCGGAGGGCATACTTCAGCAACCAGCCGTCGCCCGCCGGATAGTCCTCAAGCGACTTAGACCACGACACCGTCGCGCCGGCGATGAATGTGCGGGGTTCGTAGGTTGGTACGTCTTTTGACATGGAGGTTAAGGAACAAGCACGTTAGCAACCGGGACGCCGTTGGTGTCTGTGAGATAGCCGAAGACGTCGACTTTGCACGTAAGAAAGGAGCCGTGCGGATTGAGGACCTTGAGCCCCAGCACTTCGGCGGCAGTTCCAACCGTGGGACTGGGATTCATAAGGTTCGCAGCGTTCGGAATGTCAGCGATGTTTAGATTGAGCGCTTGCGCGGTACCGAGAGATCCAGCAGTGTTAAAATCGACTGAGGCAACATCACTAACTCCACCGTCCCATCCAATGCTAAAGGCAGCGGTGCCCGGAGAACCCGACGATTTGTGCATCACGATATTCGTTAGGACAGCTCTTCGACTGGCGGGACAGGTATAGAGAGGCTGTTTAGCCTCTGTGTCTTCGTTGAGGTTACCCAGTGTCGAGGAAAGCAGGATCGGCATCGTGCCCGTGTTGGTCGCTGGGATCGTTGCCGCAACAGCGTTCAGCTCAGCTTGTGTGGCCACCTCTACTCCAGAGGCTTCCGGTAGAGCAGCCCAGAGTTGAGCGAGAGTTAAGCCAAAGCGGCGATGTAGCCAGGCAGCGAGTGTTTCAGCAGACATAATGGAAATTCCCCCAGCGCGGCACTATGAGGCAGCGCGAGTTCGTTTTTTGGCCTTAGAACCGAGTGCCGAAGTTGCGCCCGCGGCGGCGGGGACGAGTTTCGGGTTTCGAGTTTCGAGTTTCGGGTTCGGAGTCGGCTGAAGGCGAAACTTGCTGGTGGATTTCATCGCAACGGTAGCTATGAGCGAGCTGGCCGCTTTCGTGAGTTTCGTAGTTTCCTTCGGCGGCAAGCGTGCAGCCCTGACAGCAGAAATCGAAACCGAGCCGGGTTATGCGATCACAGTCTGGCTTGTCGCAGCGTTTCCAGCCTGGGGGAATTGGGAAGGGGATCGGGCGTCGGGTGGCGGGCGCCGGTTCGGATTCAGCAGGGGCAAGCCCGCCTTCCTCACCCCGAGACATTCCATCTTGAGTTGGTTCTTCCTGCAGATCTGTTTCATCCGCGTTGATCTGTGGCTCCTTGAATGTCGGCTGGCGGTTATTGGCACGATTCGCAAACTGCCCCGCCAGCCAAAGCAGATTCGGATTAATGATCGCCAGAGCGCAGCGCGCGTAAACCCAGGTGTCGAGCGCCTCGTTGCGCATGCCGGGTTTAAGAGGTTCATACGCGCGGACAATCCGGCGGCCACTCTTAACCGGGATCTTATGTTCGCTGAGTATCTGGCGGAAGTAAGCTTCGTCGAACCTGATTTCTTCGATCGGGAAATGGACGAATCCGGGCCCGGCTTCAGCCACGCGCAGGCCTGCGTAAATAATGTCCTTCGCCGCGTTTGTTCCCAGGCTGTAAAGCTTCACCGGCGGACGGCCCCAGAGAGTTGGCTTGCTAATGAGCGGCGCCGTGTAACTACTTGAGCCCTTAATCGCGAATATTCGCAGCCCGCGATTCTCGCGGCAAAATCTTCTGACGTGGTCCGGCTGGAAACCGGTATCGATGCAGCTAATCGCAATTCGCAAGTCGCCGCCGTCCTCATAAGGAAACTTTCGGAGCAGCTCGAGCTTCAGCCGGTTCCAGGTTTCAGCGTGCAGCGGATCGCCCTCGATGATGATGTGATCAATTGCCCAGCACTCGTTGTTGAGTCCCCATCCCCACACCGCCAGTTCAATCCGGTTTCCCTGGACGTCAATCCCACCCGTCAACAACAAGACTCCTCGCGGGACGAGGCCGTAATAATTCTCGCGACGCTCCCGGAGTGTTTTTGTTTCGACTTTGGTGTCGTCATCCTGCCAGCCTTGAGCTTTTGAGGTGTTAACCCAAACCTTCAGCTCATTCTTGTCGCCGCTACGCTTCGCTTTGAGGAAGAGTTTGACGACGTGCAACCAGGTGGCGTTTGGGAAAGGCGAATAGAGTTTGTTGAGGTGGAAACCGGCGATTCCTTCACAAGGCCTCTCGGCGAGCCAATGACCTCCCGTCAACATTTCCGGCTTGAAGTCCTCCTCGATTGTGCACCCATTTTTTTCGCATAGGTACCAGGCTTCTTTCGGATTCTCGCCTTCCCATCGAACCTGCTCCCAGCGCAAGTGCTGATAGTGGTGACACCGGGGACGAGGGCATCTCAGGAAGTAACGCCGCTTGTCGCTGTCCTCGTATTCGCGTTCGATGGGCGAGAACCGCGGCGCGTCGATCGGGGAGCCTGGCGGCGGCTCCGGCCGATTGCGCGGAGTGGATAGGAGAAAGACCAGGCGGTCCTCAAAGGTTTCAGTGCGCAGCACAACTATGTCGACATAGTTTCCCTCGGGCGTGGGTAGGTAGGCGTCCATCTCATCGCATATGACCACTTCGCGCGGGCGAGATGAGCCAGTAGCGGCCGACGTCGCCCATCCAAGCGACAGATGCGCACCGGGAAACTTCTTTGCCTTGATGGTGTTGCCGGAGTCGCGCGTGCGCGCGTCTTTGCTCAGTGCTTTGAGCACCGGCGTGTCGCGAATCATCGTCGCCAGGCTTTCGGTCGACCAGGCTTTAACCTTGTCTTCGTTTTCAGCCGTGTAGTGAATGCTTGAAGGCTTGGCGTAGATCCGATGGAGAATGACGTTGTTGGCTACTTCTGTTCCGGCAATCTGGTTTGGCTTTACAAAGACGACCTTCCAGATTGTCGGATCCGAACAGCAATCCATGATCTCCCGCAGGTAAGGAACGAAATCCGTTGACCATGGTCCGGGTCGGGCGGAGCGTTCGGGCGCCAGCACACGGTATTTGTCAGCGCACTCGGAGACCGTGATCGAGGAATCCGGAATGCCGATCTTGGCGGCGGCGAAGAAGAGCTCCGTAAGAAGCGCCTGTTGCTGCGATTGCAGACCGATGATCCCGTTGCCGCTCATTTGGCAAACTTCCCCGGGTCAGCGCGGAACTCTCCGAATATCTTCCGGAAATCACGGCGGAGGGCGGAGCTAACTTCTTTGGTGGTTTTAAGCTTGTGGATTCGCGGTGCTGCGGTGGTCGGATAAGTGTCGAACCGGGTGTAGAGACCTTTCAGCAGGAGGCCGAAGTATTCGCAGGCCTCGGTGAAGTCGACCGCGCGGCCTTTGAGCTTGTCCAGTTTGAAGCGCTTGGTCTCTTTGCTTATCTGGGCGTCTTCCAAGCGCACGTCGCCGAGTTTCGGGTTGCCGATTTCCTCTTCGAGAATGGATTCCAGTTGCGGGGTCAGCTCATACTCTTTGAGCTTCTCGCGTTCCCGGAAGGGTTTTATTTTGTGCTTGCGGACGTATTTGAGGATGACTGCGCGGTCGCAGTCGAAGTCCTGGGCGAGCTCACTCGTGTTCCGGATCGGGTAGCCAGAAGGGGAGAGTTCCGGGGCCGCGGAATTCCCCGCCGCGGAAACGTCGATCGGTGGATTCTTCGATTGGCCGGCTGGAGATGGGACTGCGGGCGCGTCCCGCCCGCTCTTTTCGTCTTTCCCTTTTTCTTTTTCGGGGACCCGGTCGCTATCGCGCTCGGTTCCTGACTTCTTCTTCGGTTTCGTCTTCCATGTCTTCTCCGTTTGAGTCTTCGCCGATTGCTCGCGCGAGCCGGACTTCCTCGGCTGCTTTGGCGAGCTGGCGGAAGTAGGGCCGCGCCTGTCGGGCATAGAATTGTTCGAGGTGCTCCCGCTCGCGTCTGAGGTTCTTGAGTCTTTTCCTCTCATTCATGGTCATCCCAGGCGGGCGAGTTTTCGTTCGCGCTTCCGAATGCGTTGAGCCATGCGGGCATTTTTCCAGCGAGCGTAGCGCCCGCCGCAGCCGTCAAGGTCGGGGGCTATTGGCTTTCGGTTGTGCCTCATCCAGAAAACCAGGTAGTCGCTCATCGCGGAGCCCCGGATCCATGAATAAGCAGACGGTTAGAGTTGCGTCGACGCCGGCGTCGTTCGGCCTCGGCCTTGATCCTCGCCACGCGGGCGGGTCGACTAGGATCTTCTGCCGATGGAGAAGGGCGTGCCGAAATTGAAGACGTCCCTGCTCGCCCAGTCTTAAGCAGGCCAAAGAAATTTGCGGCTAGCACCGCTAGGATGTGTGGTTGGCTTTCGGTCAATTCTCTACCTCCGGCGTTCAGACTGGTCTTTACCTGGCTGTTTTTATTGCGTCAGCAAAATTCTGCGCGAAGGTGGGACCGAATCTTTGCGTTACCGTCTGCCTGACCGCCCTCGTCATAGGATCCTTCTTTGGTCGCCGGGTGCTGGGCTTGAGTACGTAGAGCACTTCCAGATCGCCGGGGCGCAATCCACGTCGCCTCACTAAAAGCCTTTGCCCGGTCCGCGCGGTAACGATGAAAGCGCCCTTACCTATGAGCGACCGCGGACGCTGGCCGGCTCGAATCACTTCCCTGCCGGTGGGGCGAATCGCGCGGGTCGGCACGGCCACGCTCGAGCGTCCGGCCGAAGGTACGTGCGTTTCACCTCTTTTGAGTTTGGCCAGGAAGTCGGCGCTGGATTTAACTTCCGAGGAGAGATCACCCCTCGTGGCCATCTTGATGTGTACGCCCAACGCGTTTTGCGGGAGGTACCACGGCGTGCGGGGCTTCAGCACTTTCTGGATTTCCTTGACGGCCGCGGTCTGGCCCTGTTTGGCGATTTGCGTGAGTGTCTTCGCCGCGGCGAATACGAGCTGCTTATCGAGGTTCAGCAGACGATTGATGTTTTGCGAGACGGAGATGGAAATCATTTACGCTCGCTCCCACGTGTGCAGCCCCCCGCCAGATTGGCTGCCGAACAACCTCCGGACTGTGTTGTCGATGAACTGCGGACGAATGTTGCCCGTGTCGATTACCAGGAACCAGGGTGGCGAATTCTCGCCAGTGGAAGTCACAACTATGCGCACGACCGGCCGAGGCGGAACGCGCGCGGAACTCGAAACGTTTGGAGTTGGCACCAGGGCCATTTACTTCTTCAAGCGCACGTTTACCGAGTGCTTGTGTTTGAATTTCGCGAGCTTCTTCACCACCGCCGCTGGGAGGAACTTGTCCGTTGGGCTGATTAGCACCTTGAGACAACTATAGAAAGTCGCGTTGCGCTTGGCGGTTGGCACGGCCCTCAGAAAGTCCTCGGCGCTAATCTCGCGGCAGCCGTTGTCCTTCACTTCCGCAACAGCACCGCCGCAGTCTACCTGGGACACGGCAACGGTCTCGCCGTCGGCAGAGATGCCGACCTTCAAGCGCGCGCCGATGGTCGCCTCCAGCGTGGCCATCCTTTCGTAAAGCGGATCCAGCTTTAGCGCGGCCTCGTTTTCGAGCTTTAGAGCGCGCTGCTTCAGACGCTCCCATTCGGCAAGCGCGGGTTCGACACTCTTGATGATTCTGGTGGCAGTGTTCATGGCGGGCATTTTCTGCCCGCGGAGATTAGTTTTTGCGGAATATGAGAAAGGTGATTGTCGGCACGAGAAACTGCAGGGTCCCCAGGATGCCGATTGCGATCCAAATCATGCGACGGGTCCAGTCGACCTTTTCTGTCAGGCCGGACATTTCGGTTTTCTTTTCGCCCAGCTCTTCCTTGGTAGTTTTCTGGTGCTCCTCCAGAGCTTTTCGCAAGATGTCTAAGTCGCCGTAGCCGGCCTTTTCCTGCGCCAGGCGATCAATTCGAGCGGAGAGGGCGGTCCGAGTCTCCTGAAGCATCGACGACAAGTTGTCCACTTTGGTGTCGATGCGAATCAGGAGATCGTGATCTGAGGTGTTCGCGGGCGTTGTTCGTGGTCCCATCGGAGCCGCCTTTACGCAGGGTTAGCGTCAAGCCATTCCTGGGACAGTCGCACGTTGAGTTCGAGCGCTTGCCTTAGATTTTTGAGGTTGTCACTGCCGACAGCAACGAGCACCTGCCCGCCGATACTGCAGAGATTGCCGGCCAGGTCGTCAGTTCCCTTTGCATCCGGGTCAAGAGCTTTCAAAGTTTGACCGACGCCCGACAGCTGACTACCGGCGATGAGATAAATAATCTTCTTGTTCATGGAGGTTAACCTTTCATTCCCAGCGGATTCCAACTCGATGGCAAGATAGGCGAACGGTGAAAGGTTTGTTTGGGAAAAGGATTAAGGGTGAGTATGGACGAGGGACCAAACCCAACGCGGCCGGCCGCCGGTTCCTTCGACCGGATCGCGGACCGCCTTTTTCTCGACGAGCTTTAGCTTTTCGAGTTCTTTAAGAATTTCATCAAGCACCCAACGCGATAACAGTGTGGACTCCTGCAGTTCCTCGGTTTCACAAGCCGTCCACCGCTCCATCTCGAGAAGAACGCTGTCGCGGTCACTCTTTCTCGTCGCCTGACCAAACCGGTGGGCTTTGACGATCGCTTCCTGGAGGAGATCGCAAAGTTCGGGCTCTTCAATGAATCGATAACGAGCCTGCAAGAACAGGAGCTCTTGCTCCAAATCGCGGGCTCTTTCACGCTTTTTCTCGGAGATTCGCGCCCGTTTGGTTTTATTCGGAGCGGAAGGCGGAGGTTGGCCCGTACCTGAAGGATTCGTCGGGCTTGAGTGTGTTTCCATTCGCGAATAACTCTCAGAATGCAAAAAGCCTGGCGCGGCGGCCAAAACGATAAAGTTTGAACTGGCGCCAGATTAAGCGGATGCCCATACCATATTCTGAGATGCGTTGATGATGATTTTCGAAAAATTTCTATCCCTGGCGACTGCTTGAGCCCGCACGGGACTCTCGGCGCTCCATTCTCCAGAGAGAACCTAACGGGGGGTAGGGCCTCATGCTGCGGCAGCGGCGACGTCCTCATCGTGCCAGTCGTAAGCCAGCAGCTCTTTAGTGCAAGAGACAATTTGTGCTTGGTTAAGAACAAGGCGCGATCTTGATGAATGGATTTGATTGAGCAGACTGCCAGCCCGCTCGAGCGAGGCCTGGCTTTCTTCCAGCTCGCGCAAGATTGAGGAGCGCTCTGTGGACTGTATGAATTTATGCAAGGAAGTTTCTCCGCGTTGAGAGTATAGCGGAGAAGTGGTCCAAAGGGATTTAATTTTCGTCGGTTGGCTCACTCTGCAGAGGCAGCGGTACCTGGCTATAACGACCACCGTAAGGAAGACTGACTGTGCCTGAGGCCGTGCGCTTTGCCTTCTCACCTCGTCGGTTGTAGATACCGGTTGTGCTCACGTTCGCATGACCGAGCAGCTCCTGGACTGTAAGCACGTCGGTCCCACTGTCGAGAAGGTTAGTGGCAAACGTGCGTCGGAGATCGTGAGGGGTGGCCTTGATGTTCGCCTCGCGCGCACGTCGTATGACAACGTTATAGAACGACTGTCCGCTGATTCGATCGGTGACAACCTTACTGCCACGTAGACGGTAGAACAATGGCCCCGGTTCCTCGCCTCGTATCTTCAGCCAATCACGTATGGCCATGCGCGCCGGCGCTGCACGTAGGTAGACCATGCGCTCCTTCTCTCCCTTGCCCAGCACACGCAGACCACCATCTGCTTCCGTGTAACCAATCAAATCCAACGATGCACACTCAGCCCTGCGCAATCCGCCCGTAAAGAACACTGCGAGTATTGCCGCATCGCGCACGCCGGCGAGAGACTTATCCAAAGCGCAGGCGTGCATCATTGCGGCTTTGTCTTCTTCCGTAAGTGCACGGCCGGAAGCCAGCTTCTTTCCCCGGGGCCCGGAGATTGAACGCAACTGTTCGCAGACATCGGCCGGGATAAGTCCACACTGCCAGGCCACCTTGCCCACTCCCCGGAGCGCAACCAACGTAGCCCGCACATACGACGGCGCAGCGCCTTCCTTCTGCAATTTTCCTTTTGCGATTAGTGCGATTTCAGGGAGGCAGTGAGGGTCGAGCTCGGGAAAGCCGGCCAGGGTAAGGGCGCGTTCTATCTTCGCGCGCATTGAGCGCGGGCCATCGATCCCCGAAAGAGAGGCGAGATAGACTTCAACAGGATTTGCGTTGCGTGAGCGTGCCACGGGGAACGCTAGCACTGTCGCCGGCTGAATTTTCGCGACGCGTTGTTGGGACTGATTAGTTGCCACGATGTTTCCTCTCAACTCGCTTCCGCAGTTCTGAATACATTTCCGGCCGCCGTGTGCCGGCACGGCCGTGAGTTAGGCAGAGACCACTCAACGTCAAAACCGTCGCAGCCCGCTTCACTCAGCGCCTGTCCCAGCAGGTTTGCATAGTTCACTTTCACCCAGTCTCGGACCACCTGATTAGGCGCCCAGAGGTGAAGAATGCGTCGCACCACGTCCAGTTCCACGAGGCGAATAGGGATCAACCACGTCTCGAACCCTTCACCGTGCAGTTTGGTGGAAAGTGAAGCGAGCACCTGATTCCAAACTGTGTTTCCGCTTTCTTCCGGTTCGGCGTATGGAGCTTCGCTGGTTTCGATTCCGGTGGCCTGACAGTGCGGGCATATCTGGCAGGGGCAAGGTCGATTCTTGAGCCCGGCGCCAAGACAGCTTTCGCAGTCAGCGTTCGGAGCCATGAGGTTTGGGTTCACCGTCCGCGGTGACTCAAACTGTTCAACCACACTCGAGCCTCCGGAATACAAGTCGGGCTGCACCGGCTCACGTTCCCTCGAGAGCCAGTGGAGCAGTCGACCTTTGTTCGGCACAGTTCCCTCCTGCGCACAGTGGAAGACGAGTTTGTTTCTTACATGCTCGATCAGCGCCGGTGGATATAACTTGCTCGCAACCAGGTTCTCAACGAACGCCTCATCCAGCGGTTCTTTCTTAAAATCCTTTGTCTCGGTTGGAGCAGCAGCAGCTACTGGTTCCTTACTACTGGTTAGATCCTTATAGGGGGTTATAGGGGGAGTGACTTGAGATTCGGAATTTTCCGAAGTTGAGATTCGGAATTCTCCGAAGTTGGAGTTCGGAATTTCCGAAGTTGGAGTTCGGAATTTCCGAAGTTGAAGTTCGGAATTCTCCGAAGTTGGCGGTCCCGCTGGAGGTCCAAAGTCCCGGACCTTAAGCGGTGGAAAATCACCTACCAAAAGCTCCACCCTATGTCGACCCAGCCGCTTGATCCAACCCTTTTCGATGAGCTTAGTCTTGCAGTCGGAAACATGGGTGTAACTGCAGCGCATCTCGGCCGCGAGGGTGGTGTTCGACGGGTTGCAGAGCCCCGAGGCAGTATTGCGGTGGAAGCAATAAAGCTCATAGAGGTGCCATGCGCCGGCTGTCAATTCCTTGCGCCGACGAATCGCGTCATCTGGTAATCGCGCCACGAGGTTGTTTGTTTACACTATAGAGAACAGAGCAACTAAAACGTTCAGCGGCGTGGCAGCCGACCTTGTTGACCTCGCCGCCACGGTCCGCGCACTACATTCGCCAGGTTAGCCGGCTTCTTCTTCGCAAACTGCCTGGCGTGTGTGCACGTCGCAAAATGATTCTTTCGTAGCACAAAACCGCGCTGTTTTACCTTCGCGCGCTCGTCCTTTGGAACGATCTCGTAGGTCGTGCCAGTGACGAGAATATTCCCGTCGGCCGAAGGCTCAACTTCAATCGGCGCCTTGTTGTGTGGCGGTTTCACATACCGACACATCATTATCTGGGCGCCACACTTTTCGCATGACCCGATGCGCATTTGCCTTAGACCGGCGATCGTCTGAGCCCGCAGCGACTCCGAGCGCGAGTTGTGGGGTCTCTCTTTCGTTCCAACTGATAGACCGGATACCAGAAAACCGAGAATTCATTCACCTCGCCACACCCTTTGCACTCCTCCTGAACCTCTTGTGGGGGACCGTCGGAATCTTCGAGCCAAACGGTCAAGGGTGCTTGGCACTTAAAACATTTGTCTTGTAAGGGCCAAGAGCTCACGCCGCCACCACGATCCTTTCTTCCAACAAGGTCTTGCCGCTGAGGTCCGCATTGGCCAAGGGATCCCATGTTGACTGGCACCACTCGCAATACATCACGGTGCAGGTCCATTGCTTACCCACAAAGGTTTTCGGTAGCGTTTCATCGAGTCCGCAGTAGGGGCAAAGCACCGATTGACGTTGGACTCGCACGACCTGAATTCTTTGAAGATCGGCCACCTCACGCCACCATGCTCCTTGCCTCTTCCCGCAACACAAACTCCACCGGCCGTTGGATCTCCTTCGCGATCTCCTCAGGCGTGCAATAGAAAGATTTCACTGTTGTGGAAGCGAGGTTCGCAACCGACTGGTAAACCTTCAGGTCCTCGGTCACCAGTAACCGGGTGAGCAGGTTGTTGGCCATCCACGCGACGGCCGGATTGATGTTGAGCGATTGCAGGTTGGCCATCTGCAGTTCCGCGCAGCTCATTTCCGGCGCGTCAGTTTCATCACGCCCAGGGACCAGCAGCGACGGATACTGCAGCGCCGGCGACGGCAGCGCCACGCAATAGCCTGGACTCTTAACCCGGCCGTCAATCATCGGGCTTCGCTTAACGAAGGCGCCCTCGCAGCTCGCCGGCGTCGCCGCCGTGCCGAGCATCACGCGCCCGGTGTCCTTCAGGTTGCCGCAGTCGAGCCACCAGAATGTTGGCAAGGCGTTTGGCCCAACGCGTTCCGGATTGTGCTGGAGCGTGGCGCTAAGCGTTTGTCGCGCGCGCGCATTGTCGACGCAGCCGACGATCACAATCAGCTTCGCATCGGGATTGAGGAACCGTTCTGAGTACTCCTCCGGATAGGCCGTGACGTCTAGCCCCCAGGCATTGCCGACTCGCCGCGCCAGGGCGATCGCCTTGTTCTCGCCCACCTCAGCCCGGCAAAACTTTTGCCGGCCGATGTTCTTTTCCTCAACCACGTCCGGATCGCAAAGCGAGAGCTGCACGGTCTTTTGATTGCTCTGAATCACGTACATCAACCGGGCGATATGCTCCACCGTGTAACTACCGATACCCCCGCAGCCGGCTACGACAATTTGTACTGACTTCCAATCGTCAGTGACCACCGTCGCCGCATTCATGAAGTCCAGATTCAAGCCTGGCGCTGGGACCGCAGGCATCTTGCCTTCCGTTTGCTGCTTTGGCCCAACCTGCTTCCGACTCTTCCCTCTCTTCATATCTTGTAACCCTCTTCGTTTCGCCCGGGTGTCCGGTTTCTTATTTCCAAAAGCTGAATGGGATCTCCGTCTGGAAAACGGTTCTGTAGGCGGCCGGATATTTCCTGCGCGTAATTAGCGATCAGGTCATTCGACAAATCGCAGACGGCAGACTTTGGATTTTCGACGTCCATCATGATTTTCTCGATAACACCCGCGGGCAGGTAATCGCGAAGTAAAAGATAAAGAAAGACTGTTGACCGATCCGAGGTTCTAACGCTCATGCTTTGTCGACGCTCCTGGCCCTCGGCTAGGTAATCGATATCGGATGGGTGGTAAGGCCTTGAGTGTTTTGCTTCACTAAGACGCACAGCTACGTGTGGACCACTTGCTCCGGTTATGACTCCGAAATTGCCCAGTGCTTTTACAACCCGATTCTTGAAGGCGGGAACACCGTAGGTGTTGCGAATATATTCAAGAGGATCGTAGCTTCTGCTTTGCCCGCCCATCTCGGATTAGCCCTCCCCTTTTAGGAATTCATCGTTGGCTTCCTGCTCGTGAAATCGAACCAACCGGTCCTGAAAATCACTCTTATCAGCCGGGTGCGCTAACACAACAAAGCTTCCGGGCTTTCCCTGCTGTCGAATTACTAGGTATTCCTGCCAGTGACCCATCTTGTAATGATCGAGCGTTCGGCGCACTTCGGTCATTACAATGCCAAGGTCAGCCGCCAGATCTTGCTGAGTCGCCACTAGCCTCTCCCTTCACGCAATCGATCACGCCCGGCGGCATCTCAAAAAACTCACTCGCCGGATACTCAAACAAGTGGCCAAACAGCCCGACTCTTGTGCGAATCGCGGGAGTGAGAAATATCGTTCCAATGACCCCGTAAACCCGGAAGCTCATCGCGCCCTCGTCGACGTCGTCTTCCTCGCTAAACTTCGCCTCCAGCTCATGATGGCTGTGCACTTCAATCAGCGCCTCCGCTTCCGCGGTGCCCGGGCCTCGGGCTAGCGGCGCCACGCGACGCTCCGTACCGTGCTGCTCCGGAAACACCAGGTGCCAACCATTCGACGACATGACGGGCGACGGACGACGGACGACCGCAGCCTGATCTTCTCGGTCGGTCGTCGGTCTGCCGTCGTCGGTCGATTCGAACCGCAAATAGAACAACGCCTCGCGTCTTTCCTTCTTCGCGATGGTCTGCGAGATGGTGAACACGAGCGTTAACAGTTGGACCGGGACTTTCGGATACCCCCATTGCACGTAAGGCTCAAGCTCTCGCAGCCCACGCACCGACGCATCGGCTACTGGCAAACAAACCTCTAACCCAGGGCGCCGGCCGCGCGTGAATATGCCGTTCGCCGCCAGCACGTAATCCTGCAGCAGTGACTCGTCGACCGGCGGCAGCAACTCGCCGCGCCTGGCAATGTGGTGTTCAACCAGCATGCTTTTTCTTGCCTGTCTCCCCAATCGCCGGAAGTAGCGGCGCTAGCGCTCCCGGAGAACACAGTTGCCCTACTTGAGGCACGATGTGCTCGCCGATAGTCCGCCCGTCGGGCATCAGAATGTGAGCTAGAAACTCTTCCTCAAAGTCGGTAATTCCGCTTTCAACAGCTTCGAGTTTTGCTTTAATTGCCAGCGCCAGCGCACGCCACCGCTGGCGGCAAGCTTGCTCCCACTTCTTATGTTGCTGGTCTATCGGATAAGTGTTTTTTGTGAGCTCCCCATTCCGAGTCTTGAAGATAAACTCGTCCTCGGTGCGACTGGGCAGAGGTAACTCAAACTTCAAACGTCGGTCAGAGAGTTCGAAAATGATTGCCGACCGCGAGTCTTCCTCGAAGAAGGCGTATTTGCTGGCGCCATAACGCTGAAGCGTAGATTTGATCTCTGCCTGGCTGCGCTCGCTCGATACTGTGGTTTCGGAAGCATATCTGCTCATTCCGGCATTTCTCCCGTCTCGAAATATCCCCGAATCGCTTTGTCCAGCGTGACGCCGGTGTGCGGAACTTGGCGCATCAGATCCTGAACTGGATACGGTTCAAAAGTCGGAGGGTTAGGAGGTCCGCCGTCGATCGTGATTTGCTGCCATCGTGGCGCCCGCAATACCAACCGCACATCGTCCTTGTGCTTCTTCGACTTCCCTTCGCACCGGTGATTGTTAAAGGTGGACTTAATGAACAGCTCAAACGCGTCGAAGATGGTTCGCGCGGTCGCGCTGGGAGGTTTGAGCAATCCCCAGCAGATCGCGGCGTTGGCTTCCACGTTTGGCAGCGGGCAACGATAGACCTCGAAGTAAGGATCGAGCTGCGGCGTCTTCACCGCCCAAACGAAGTACTGCGTTCCAATTCCGAAGAACACCAGCCCGGGCAGCGGTGTCTTGATGCGATCAATCTCAGAAGTGACGACTGGCGACCGCTGACCGGCGACCGTTGGGGTCGCGCCGTCCTCGCCATCGGTCTGCGGTCCGCTGTCTGCAGTCGGCGGCGCGAGCGCCTCCCTCGTCAGCTCGAGCTCATGCACACCTGGTGGAATAAATGCGACTGCCCACTCGCCCTTGCGGCCGTCGCCCCAGCGCACAATCTCCGGCCGCAGCCAGCCCGAGTCGATCGGGATGCCCGAGAATGCTTCGCGCACTGACGCATGCGAAACAAACTTCTCATTGCGGCCGCCCTCGATGTTCCTCATCCGCACGAGAAACTGGCCGTCGCGAAATTCAACGCACGGATTCTCAACTGCACTCTGCACCGGCGATAGAAGATTTTGACTCGCACTCATTCGAATTCCTCCGCCCCTTCAGTTAGTGCCAACAGCGCAGCCTCATCAAACGGATTCAAGTGGAGCAACTGATGCGGCAACGCCACCAACTGCCCTCGATGGTCAATGCCCGCTGGCCTTCCAATTCCAGCTTCGATCAAGTCCTCCGGCAACATGCCGGCAAGACCGGACTGGATCTCGACTCGCGCCGCCTCGTTCCAGAGATGAATCGCGGCCGCAATTCGCGTCTGCGGATCCTCTAGAAACCAGTTGTGGAGAGTGGTCATTGCGATCGCGGTATAGCGCGCTTTGGCCCACCTGATCGAGAGCCCTGCCATCTGCTGCAGTGACCACTTGAATCCCACCTGGCCGTAACCCGGCGGCAAGTCGAGCCAAACGTTTCCCGTCTTATAAGAGATCATGTCGAAGGCCATCGGCAGCCACTTGAGCGGCTCGCCTTCGACGCGGCAGGAATAAACAAACTGCGTCCACCCAATCGAGGCGAGCGGCGGCGCCGGCGTCTCGATACCCTCGAAGTCGTTAAGCTCATCTAGGCCGTAACGCTCAACCATCCACTTCCAGGCGGCGTTATCTTTTGCCACCCAGCCGAGCGTAACCGCCAACTGAAATGGGATCGGAATGTCTTCCAACTCAAACCTGCCCGGCGCCCACGAATAGATCTGCATACCGCGCACAGGAATCATTGGCAGACAGAAACCCGGATCGCGCTCCAAGACTTCAGCTAGTTCGATTTCTGGATCTACGACAAGCGGAAAGAAGTTGTCGGCGCCGTGAATGAGAAGGTAGAACTCGTGCTCGCGCTGGGTGGAGTAGAGTGGCGCTGTGGAGCGCGCGTAATGTTCCGGAAGCAGCGCGCCATAGATGGCCATCAAGTCCGCAGCCAGATGCAGACGCGCTTCATATACCTTTTGCCAGTCGAAACTGCCGATGAACTGAGGACTTGCGAGGCCGCGCATCGCCGGCAGCGGACTGAGCGCCTCGAGATATTCAGCGGCGCCGAGCGGCGTGCGGGTCCGCATCCGGCCGACTAGAAACGTAGTCGCGCGCCCAAGACTCACCAGCTCACGACTAGCGAGCAGATGTTCAGAGACTGACGATGTTGCGAGGGTAGTGCTCATTTAGAAACCAATCGGCACAACCTGACTCGCCACGGGCGGCGCCTGTTGGCACCTCGCGAAGGCGTGCATCACCGCGCGCCCTTCCTTTTCACCGGCGACGATCGCCGCCTCGACGCGCGGCGACCGGAGCAGCTTCTCGATATCCTCGCGATGTCCGCGCGTCTCCATCTGCATCACTTCCGCCGCTAATTCGATTGCCGGATTCACATACTCCGGAGCCGCGGCGAGGGTTTCCAGAACTTCCTTCTGTGCGTTCAAGCTATTACCCTCCAATCACACTGGGAAACTCTTCACTCTCGAGTTTCTTGTTCTTCTTAGCGGCCAACACCTCAGTCATGATCGCTTTCAGGTTTAGTCCACCGGAAAGCATGAGCATGAAGAGAAGGGGAACCAAGTCTGAGTCTTTCCGCGTCTCCAATGCGTCAGCGGCATCCATGGCCTGCTTACCCAATTCGCGGAGTTGGCCCGCCATTCGCGCGCGTTCGCGCTGGCTGAAGTCTGGCTCAAATATTGCGGGGGGGGGTTGACTCATCCTTCATCCTTCCGCCTTCATCGTTGCCTTTTCCCGTCCCGCGCTTCACCACGCTGGCGGTGTGCGCCGAGCCAGAGGCGCCCCCGCTAACGACGGTGATGATCGCATTCTCCACGTCAGGAAAATCGACGCTCAGCGCGGCCTTTATTGCTTCTGGGCCAGCTTTGATAATTGCATCGTCCAGCGTGACGGGCTTGCCCTCGATGTTCACAACTCCCATTTTCAAATCTCCAGTTTCAAATCTGAGATTCCGCTACCAACCGTTGCCGTGCAACTGAATGAATCAACGCGTTTGCCAGAACCTGAGCAACGAAGTCCGGGCGCCCAGTCGTGACTTGATAGGTAATCAAAGCTGTCAAAGCCGGTATAGATTTCAATTCGCTTATCACAGTCAGGGCAGTCTACTTTCGGATTTCTGACCATCTTTCGCCTTGGCTCTCAGCGCCGCCAGCGCCGATTCCTTATGCTTCGGGCAATAGTCGAGACTGACTCCCTTGCCTCGAATTCGCGTCGCGCACCGGCTGCACATTTTCTGATCGCAAGTCTTGCCGTCCCCCACTTCAAAGTCGCATTCAAGTTCAACCCACCGTTCGGCACATAGGCGGCATCTTGTTCGTCGGGCCCGGCTGCGACAAAGAAAGGACCCGTCGCCAAGGTTGATGCACTCGCGCGGCATGGCCTCACCGCTTCTTCGCTGGCTTTTTCTTCGCAGCCGCGGCTTTCTCCTGAGCGTTTTGCGAAGCCTTCCACCCCAGTCTCTTTCCGTTCTTCTTTGTCGGACGCGCGGGCGTACTCTTCGACTTTGGACTTTGGACTTTCGACGTTGGACCCTTCTCCCCCAGCGCCGCTGCAATCATCTCGATTACAGCTTCCGGCATCCGCGGAACCTCTACAGACCCAATGAGCTTGCGCACTGCCTTCTCGCGATCGGTCGACGCGTTGACCGTAACGTTCACCCCTGGGACTTTCGGAATCCACGCGAAGCTAAGCGTGAGCATTCGCCCTTTCAGCAAATCCTCAATCGCCACCTGCTTCTGCGGCGCCGGGAGCTCTGACACCCTGCCTGCATCAGCTGGCGGATCCGCAAACCGCCGCTTGTCCGTAACCTTCAGCTGTTCATCCGGAGCAGAGATCGAGGCCTGCCCAGTCGCCTTCTTCTTCGCGCCAATGTTCGCTGTGTTTCTAACCTTGCCGTCTCGGCCCTTCGTCACTCGCGGCGCCGGCGCAGCCGGGGCACTAGCCCGACCGTGAGAGAGGGCTCCACCTGCGGGCGAACTCGAAACGTTTGGAGTTGGGCCATTGAGCTCGCGTCGAAGTTTCGAAACAAACGGCTCGCTCGTCCGCGTCTTCTCCGCTATCCAGCCGTTCGACATTACGGACCATTCCGGATCCCTCAGCATCGTCAGCACGGCGTTGCGCTTCTGCTCGTTTGTGCGGGGCAGGCCGTGGCTCGCGTTCTCGCCAAGTGAAAACAAGACTGCGTCGCGCTGTGTTCCCTGGCGAATTTCACACTCGGTCCGCGCCTGCCCGTTCCTTTCGTCCGCTGCAGTGCGATGAAAGCCGCGGCCCAGCCAATGATTCTTGCCGTCATAGAAAACGATACTCGGCTTAAACTTCGCGCCTGCTTTCTTGTCCTCGGCGTAACGAGCCACGGTCGCCAGGTCCAGCCCTTCGCGCGGCTGAGTTCCGCCGTCTCGCCGAATTTTCTTTATCGCGAGCATCTGCCTGGGCGCGGCTGTCGCCGTCTCTTCTTCTCCCGGTTGCTGCCCACCGTCCTTCGCCAACTGCTTCACCCGCTTCTTAATCTTCACCCGCGAAACTTTCTTCCCTTCGCTGCGCGTTTGCAGAATCAGCGCGCCTTCAATCGCCTCGTCCAGGGTTTTCACCGGCGTCGTGGCCAACTGCAGCTTTTGATTGCTCACGAGGAAGAGGGGATTCTCCTGATCATCGTTCTTCACCCGGCGCTCGATCTTCCAGCCCGCGTCTTTCAATTCCGCCGGCAACGCGGCGCCCGCGAGCGAAGAGGCTGACTGTTGATTGCCTATTGCTGTTTCCTCACTAGCCGCCATTCCTCTCGTCCTCCCTCACGCTGCCCGAGTACCGGATCGCGGTCTTGCGCGCGGCGATGCTTTCATTCATCACGCGAATCTTTCGCTGCCAATCCAGCTCTTCCGGCTGGGCAGGGGGGGCGGGCACAGGTACCTCAGCAGCTTGCCTGTCCTCCGGAAGCTCGAGATGGAGATTGTTAAGCCAGTCCCAAATACGGCGCGTGTGTTTTGTTAGTCGTGGTAGGATGGGGTCAACCTCCTTACGTGGAGCGTTTGGGTTTTCGTTTGGCGCCAGGCTGGCCTTCCCGCAAAGACTTCCGCCGCCCTGGCGCTTTTCTTGTCAGAACCACCTGCGTTAGCGGGTGGGCTTGCTTTGGGAATTACATACCTGAGTCCCGCGTACCGGATTTCCACCGTCATGCAGCTTCAAGTGCGGTTCCTGCCGCGTGGTGGCAGTTACGACCATTACGCCGCAAGTCCTACCACCGCCGACTTATCCCGGATCGCTCCGGAGGCTTCCTAAGCTGTCACCGCCAACCGTGTGTCCCGTGAGACCGTCCATAAAGGCGATTGATGTCTCCCCACACCGACTACGGGACTCAAGTATGTAATTCCCCTTGCTTTAGTCAGGTGGATCCAGCGCCAAATTCTCGACGCGCATATCAATCAGCACTCTGCGATCTGCATCGGCCTCGTTGCCAGTGCAATTGATAGCGACGCCCTTGCCTTCCGGCCATCGTGCAAGTTCCGCAAGAATGAGTCGCTTGACAGCATCTATCTGCAGTCCGGAGTCACCCTTGAAAGTCGTTGACGCACGCTCGACCCTCGCCGCGCAACCCTTGGGTGTCCCCGTCACTCGAATCGACCAGCTCATCCAGTTTTCCTTCCGCCGACGCCACTGAGAATTGATAGCTGACCGCTCTCGAGCATTTCGGCAATCTTCGCTTCCTGAATCGAGGAGTAGCGAATAACGGTCGGGGCCAGTTGGACGCAGGGAATTTTCTTAGCGCGTCGTAGCCGGGCCAGCGTGTCTTTGGAGCATCCAATGCGATCGGCGAGCTGCGCCTCCGTGTACCAATTGAGTTCCGCGCGCGTCGCCTCTCGCTGCAGCCGGCGGTTCTCTTCCTGGGCATTCATGAGCGCATAGGTCGCGCGTCGCAGCATCCCGACAACGTCCCCTTCCACGTTGATTAATTCAGTCAAGAGCGCGTCGATCTCATCGCTGCTCCGGCTGTCTGCCGTATGCTGTCTGCCGTCTGCTTCCTTCATACAAACGCCCTCAAGTCGTAAGACACGTGCACATCCACCGCCCGAACCGGGAAACCCAAACTGGCAATTGCGTCGCGAGCTATCTTCGGCGCCACGCCAAACTTCTCAGCAATCCACGTCGCCAGTCGATCACTTTGCCCCTCGCTCAATTTCTCGATATCGAGGCTGTACACCTCAACGTCGGCTTCATCCCCGAGGTTGGCAAGATGGGTTTGTGGAGATTTCAGAGGCACTGAGTCCTGCCCCAACACGCGCAGCCAATCGTCGTAGCGCGGCGACTGCGGATTCAGGATGGCTTTAAATAGTTCCGGCATTTCTTAATTCTTCCGGCTGTTTGCTGTCTGCTGGTTGCTAGTTGCTTTTTCCCTCAGCCTCTTATTCAGCTTCACCAGTTGCAGGAATATCGCCACCAGCATCACGTCGATAAACACAATGCTCAGAGCCACCATGGCCCAAACGGCGAGCACATACATCAACGTGTCGCTCGGCGGCCCAGCTTGGAGTGCTGCAATCATCGCGAACATAAGAACCTTCCTCCTGCTTACTGATTTTGGCGATGGCCCAATGCCTTGCGGATCATGAACCAGTTTCGTCGTTTCGCCGCGAACTAGCCGCTTGGGCCATCACCAAAGCCTTTGTCAAAGCCACCCGCGTTAGTGGGGTGGTCCCGACCCCCCATGTAATTGGCGGCGACTCAATGCTTGTCGGCTGTCTGCTTGGATTCAAACTGCCGCTCTTCAACTAGCCAAGCGCACGCGCGCTCTTGAGCCGCCACCAAACTTTTTGAGATCTTCAATCTCAAATTTCAAATCTGAATTGCCTGCGCCCTGCTCCCGCTTTCGCGGGCAACTGTCCGATACGCAGGCTGCCGGGACCGGTCGGCATTTCAGAGAATGAAGCGGGGACCTGCGGGCGGGAGACTTTGGGGCCTTCGCCGGGGTCTTTCGGCAGGGATGGGTGATCACTGTGGTCAGACTCAACGCTGGCGCCACCGCCCGCGGGTCCCCGCTTCTTCTCTGTGTTCGTGGCGGAAGCTCGCGTCCTCAACCCCGCGCGCCTCGCCACGAACGAGGGCTCCAAACACGGCAAACCGGGGAGGTTCGCGCCGCATGCGCTGCACGCCCGAGCAACGCCTTGGAGCCACTCTTTCTTGTCAGAACCGCCTGCGTTAGCGGGCGGGCCTAACAATAAATTTCAAAGAACTTTTGTCACTATAAAAACTAAGCGGGCGCTTGGTTCAGCCATCTCACCTACCGTTCCACGCGCCCGCATCGTCAGCCGGCCTCGCTCTTACCCGCGCCGGCCACGCTCAATTTCGTTCTCCGCACAGACAGTTCAAGGAGATCTCGAAACGCGCTGATTGCCTCCGAGATCTCCTTTTGCACTTGCGCCGGGTCCCCCTCGACCAGCGCGGCGGATATCGATTCGCCTGATTCCTCTACCACCTTCGCCACGGCCTCTGTCCAATCAACCAGTCTTCCCTTCTCCGAGCGGGCGCGCCGCAGCTCCACCACGCGGGCGCGAAAGTCCTCAAAGATGGTCTCCGCGCCGAGTGGGTTTTCCGCATCGATGGCCAGAAAGAGTTGGAGGAATCGGGAATAACGGCAGAACTTGGGGTCGGAGAGTTCCTTATAGACGGTGTTCTTATGGAGGCCCAGTCGCCCAGCCACACCCTTGGTCAGGTGCCCGTCTTTAATCGCCGTCTCTATTACCTGCAGTGGTTCCAGCATGGTGAGAGGTCAACTCTGCGTAATCGTTGCGCGAACGAGCGTTCCTTCGTAGCTCTTGCCTTGGGAAACTGCGGCCTCTGCCGAATCCAGTTCCTGCTGCAATGTCCTGAGGTTCGTCTCTTCGATTTCGAAGTTTGATTCGCCCGGCAGAATTAGCGAGTTGCCGATGAATTTTGACACCTCAACAACCCACTCGCCGGTGCCTTCGGCCTCAAATGTCAGGGTGTTAAATTCGTTCTCACCCTTCATCTGGATTTTGATTCGCGCCATTTCTCAAATCTCCAATCTCGAATTTCAGATCGATTCGCTTACAAAACTTCTGGTATCCGGGTGGAATCTTCCCGCGCCTTCCCACTATCGCCAGACGCCCGCCCGCGCTTAAAGTGCAGCACGATGAAAGAGTCCTTGCGAAACAAACGCTTAAGCCGCGGCTTCGGCAGCTTCGACTTGATCAAGCCTCTCAATTAGCAGCTTGTAGGCAGCAGTCGCGTTTGCTTTCAACTTTTGCGCGTCTTTGTAACGACGAAAGCGAGCAGCGTCCTCCCCTTCCAACTGGACGTTGATCTGCATCGTTTCGGTCTTAAGGTCTTCCATTATGCGTTACTCCCAATCGGTAGTGATTCAAGAACTCGGTGAAGCGCTTTATACGTCGCCTAAACTCTCTTGTCAAGCTATATTTTCAATGACTCACTACCCATCGGTATTACTACCGATGATAGGTACTTCATTGATTAGAGGTAATAACGGAAATGGACCCGCTCCTATATGAATTCATTAGGGTTTCTCGCCTCCGTTCTACTCCCAAACGAAGGACACGAACTGATGGAAGGTTTTGGCTCGCTGGCGGAGTACGCCAGCAGAGTGAGACATGACAAGGGGCTGTCGCTCATGGATGTTGAGCGGGCAAGCGCTCGCCACGGTGAAAAAATCGCTGGCAGCTACGTTTCGCGAATCGAAAACGGCCTCAGCCTCAATCCGAGCAAGGATAAGTTGATTGCATTAGCGCACGGGCTTGGCGTGCCGGAGGATTTGCTGTTCACGATAGCCCGCGGTAAGGCACCCAGGAACGACACCGAGGCTCGCGAGGTTCAGCTGACGGCCCACTTTCGACAATTGCCGGATGCCTATCAGGAAGATGTTTTGCGATTCGTTAAGTCGTTGCATGGAGCTCACGCGTTGCCCGACCGCGAGGCGAAGAGCATCAAGGGCACGAAGAAACGCTCCGGCTCCCGCGCCGCCTAAGTGAAATATTCATTCCCCGTTTTTGGAGGTTCCCTCAATGGAAACGGTTTTCCTCATTCGTAGTAGCTCAAACCCTGATGAGCCTTACAAACTCCGAGTTTCGAATAGTGACGGCCTCACGCTGAAGCTGCGATGTTTCTGCCCGGCCGGCGTGCAGCAGGCGCTTTGCAAGCATGTCCTCGGCCTGCTCTCCCGAAAGATAGAATTTCTGTACGCTGACCAGGTTGAGTCCCTTGATGAGGTCCTTGCGTTCCTCGATCGCGCCGGCACGCTGAAACGAAGCAGCGAAATGCTGGCCGAAATCGCCACCCTCGAGGCCGAGTTCAAAGTCGTAAAAAAAGAATTTGAGAGGAAGCGAAGCGAACTCAGGGATAGTTTTTGTACAACTCTGCGGGAAGGAGTGACTCATTCGGAATGAGAATCGAAACTCCTAACTACCCGGGTGAAGCGAATCCAACTCCAGCCCTTATCGTCGACGATCGCCTCGGGCTTTCCGATGATCACGTCGAAAACGTCGGTAACGCTAAAGAATTCAGCCGCGCGGCGGGCATGAGCCTCGCCCCGCGCAGACCAGAGCATGAGAGTTTTGCCCTCTGCCTTCCGCTCACGACACCAGGCGATGAGTCTTTCATTCAGAATGCCGTAAGCGGCAAGAGTGCCGTCAACATCTACGGCAATCACATTGCTTCCTTTAAAGGCTTGTCGCTTTCGGATAGGTCTCATCTCAGGCGACCTTACCACGTAGTTTGGGCGCTTTTCCTGCTTGCCCTCTTAACAGCCATTTCCCCTTCTAGTTCGACCGCTCAAAAGAAAGAGGGTGCCAAGCCGCCGCGACCGGAAGTTGCCAAGGCGATTGAGGCCCTTAAGCTCGTGAGGACCGCAAGCAAGTTTAGCGAGAACTACGACGACTATCGGAACCGCGTGATAGACGCGAAGGCTGCCGTCGAAGGGGCCCAGGAAGTTCTCGAAGATCGTTTTCCCGACTTAAAGCTGAAACTTCAACTGACCGAGACAATTCACGACTACATGTACGGCAAATCAGCGTGGCATTTGATGCAGACGGACGGATGGATGGATATAGACAAGGATGAGATCTTTGCCGGCCCAATGTTGAAAAGCTTTCCGTCGATTCCGATTCACGAGTCCCGCGGCAAACGCGTAGTTTACCGCTCTCAAGTGCTGGAGATCATGTGGAAATCCGCAAGCGACAACTTAGATAAAGCCGCGCAGCTAGCGAAAGAGCAGTAACCGATCCTTCCCACTTATGAGAATAGATATTCTCATAAGTGGAGCGCCGGTAAAGAAGGATTGAATATGGGAAAAGACCTCTTAGGCGACATTGAGATTCCGATCAAGTGCCCGAAGTGTGGCAAGGAACTGAAGGAGAAGATTGCTCGGCTTAAAAACAACCCTCGTCTTCGCTGTCCGGGCTGCGGAACCACAATCGCTGTCGACGGAAATGAGCTTCGGAAGGCCACCAAGCCGTTTGACGACCTTGGCAAACTCTTTAAGTAGGGCCGGGTAGCGCTTCTTGAAGCCCCTCAGTTCGATAAGCGCCTCGACGGCAGTCTCCGTTTCGGTCTCAATTATTGCTGTGCAGTTTTCCATGGCCAGGAAGCATAGTCCCCGCCAGAGAGGATGATTTGAAACAGTGGCAGCTAAGAAAGTTAACAGTCGCCGCCCAGGCCGCGATTCGACCAAGCGGCCCGCGCTCATGAAGCGGGACGATTGAGGTTCCGTATGCAACAAACACGGCATTCTATGCGCCGCTCCGCCCCTTTGATGAAACGATTCTCCGTTTTCATGGAACACTGCCCACTGCTCACTGCCCACTGCTCACTGTTTTGTTATGCCTCGAGGTGACCACTCCGGATCGGTAATCATCATTCCTGCGGTCAAAAACGGCCGCCGGGTAATCACGCCTGAGAAAATCTACGTCCGCAAACGCTACAAGGATCCGGCCACTGGAAAGCTGCGCGAAAAGAAGCGATTAGTCCAAAGTCGCACCGAGGCCCGGGAAAAGCACCCTGATCTGCTGGACGAAATTAAGAGCGACAAAACCAAGTTAGTCCAACCCGCCCCGACAGGCATTACTTTCGACCATCTCCTAGCCTACTTCCGAAAGCATTATGCAAAGCCAGCCAAATATCGCGGCGACGTCAAGGTCGAGGGCTACCGGTCAATTAATACCGTCAACTTCAACCTCAAAGTCCTGGAAGAGAATTTCCGCGGCCGGCTGCTGAAGTCCATCACGTATGACCAGCTTCGCGCTTTCAAGGAGCTGCGCCTGCGCACGCCGATAGTCTTCGTTAATAGTCAGAGGGAGCGCCAGGCAGCATCGGTGCACCGGGAGCTGCAGCTTCTTCGCCGGCTGTTCAACGTGGCAGTTCGAAAGAAGTGGATGCCCGAGAATCCGTTTCACCAGGGCGACACTTTAATTAAGACAGCCTCGGAGCCGGCGCGCATGAGGATCCTGACACAGGTGGAAGAGGCACAGCTCCTGGAGCGTTGCATTGGTCCACGCGAGCACCTCGGTCCATACATCATCTTCGCGCTCGAGACAGCGATGCGGGAGAACGAACAACTTGAGACGAAGTGCTCAGACGTTGACCTGGATGCCGGCGTCATCGGGGTGCGGAGAATGGGAGACAACCCGAAGCGAGGCTTCGATCGCCTGGTGCCGATATCGGATCGGCTCCGGCCGGTGCTGGAGAAGTTGATTGCAGATGCCGGCGGCGGCAAGGCGCCACTCTTTAAATTCCGGGAGCTGAAGCGATCGTTTCACACCGCGCTGCGTCTCGCCGGCATTGAAGGATTTCGCTGGCACGACTTGCGGCACACAGCGATCACCTGGATGGTGGCGGCCACTGACAACCCGGCCACGGTAATGAAGATCAGCGGGCACACCCAGTGGCGCACGTTTCTCCGTTACGTGAACATCAACGCCGAACTGGTGCGGGGAGTGGCAGCGCAGATGAATGCGCGCCGGGCGGAAACTGCCAACGTCATCACATTTCCCGCTTCAAAGGGGCAGGAAGAGGGGCATGGCAAAAAGCCCCCAGTTCCCGTTAAGCCTCGCTCAGCGCGAAAACGTCAGTAAATACACTAGAAAAATGGTGCCCCCGGCGCGATTCCAACGCGCGACCTCTCGCTTAGGAGGCGAGCGCTCTATGCAACTGAGCTACGGGAGCAGGTTGGTGAATGGTAAATGGTAATTGGTGAATGGTAAAGCGAGGTCAGTTCTAACAAGTAAACTGTCAGCTCTACAAATCGAACCGCCAGCTTTGCAAGTCAGACCAGCAGCTTTACAAGTCAGACCACCAGCTTTACAAATCAGACCGCCAGCTTTACAAGTCAGACCCTCAGCTTTACAAGTCAGACCCTCAGCTTTACAAGTCAGACCCTCAGCTTTACAAGTCAGACCCTCAGCTTTGCAAGTCAGACCCTCAGGTTTACCAGCCAGACCGCCAGCTCTGCGAAACCTCAGCGGGCTCTGCGTTTCCGCGGTTAATATTACCTGGATTACCAGTCACCGCAGAGGCGCCGAGACGCAGAGATAACCAGAGAAAAATTTGGGGTTGAGAACGCCCTAATTCCCTGCCCTCGCGGTCGTTTTCGCAAGTGGTTGAAAATCAAACACCAGGTTAGCAAACGCCTTGATGCCTGCGTCCAGACGGCTGTCGTCAATATAAAAGTCCGGCGTGTGATGCGGCGCGGCGTCTTTCCGGTTTTTTCCCTTCGGCATGCCCCCCACGTTGAAGAAAAATGCCGGAGCTTTCGCGCGATAAAAAGCAAAATCCTCCGCGCCCGTTACCCAATTAGACTCTGACAAATTTTCTTTCCCAACTGCCTTCTCAAGCGACGCTAGCGAAGCCTGAACCAACGCGGGTGTGTTGTAGGTAACCGGAGTCTTCACGTCGATCGTTACCTCCGCCGTCGCGCCCACGCTCTCGGCAATTTTCTGCGCCGTGAGTTTTATCTTTTCGTGAACTTCCTTCTGCATCTGCTCGTCGAGCGTGCGAATCGTTCCCGCCATGATCATTTCTTCAGGAATGATATTTTCGCGCACGCCACCGTTGATTCGTCCAATTGTGATAACTACCGGCGCCTTCGTCAGTTCTGATTGACGCGAGACGATCATCTGTAGGCCAGTGATGATTTGGCTGGCAACCGCAATTGGATCAACTCCGGTCCAGGGGGTGGAGCCATGCGTCTGTTTGCCCTTCACTTTTATGGTGAACCAATCAGACGCCGCCATAAACGATCCCGACCGGTACCTAATCTTTCCAATTTCCGTGAGCGCATCAATGTGGATTCCGAAAATCGCATCAATCTTCGGATTATCCATGACGCCTTCTTTCACCATCAGCGGCGCGCCTCCCTCCTCACCAGTGGGCGGGCCTTCCTCGGCAGGTTGAAAAATAAAAACCACCGTGCCCGGGACTTTGTCCTTCATCTTTGAGAGCACGGTTGCCGTTCCCAAAAGCATCGCCACATGTGAATCATGTCCGCATGCATGCATAACCCCCACCGGCTGTCCGTTGTATTCAGATTTTTCTTTTGAGGCAAAAGGAATATTCACGCGCTCGGTGACCGGCAGGCCGTCCATGTCGGCGCGCAGACCAATCGTCGCGCCGGGCTGGCCGCCCTTCAGTATTCCGACCACGCCTGTCTTCGCGATCTTTGTGCGAACTTCCAATCCGAGCCCGCGCAGATACTTTTCCACAAACTCAGCTGTTTTGAACTCGCGGTTGCTGAGCTCAGGAAACTGGTGCAGGTGGCGTCGCCATTCGATAACCTGCGCCAACACTTTCTCCGTCTCGGCGTTGATCGCCGCACTCATGTCCGCCGCAAAACTCTGATTCACTATCAGCGAAACAACAAACAACACCGAAATCAGTTTTTTCATTTGCTATGCCTCTGGTCGCAGTTGGATTGGATGACGTGGTCAGCTCGTGTGAACTGCAAAGACGGATGACTACGCGGGAATAGTAAGTTGTCAGCGCGCCGGCGGCAAACGATTTAGGAGCCCGGTAGTTTGCAAGTTTCAAAGTGGCACCGTCCCGCCCGTGATCACGCGCAAGGGTGGCACGGGCGTCCCGCCCGTGATCGCGCAAGAGTGGCACGGACATCCCGCCCGTGATCACGCGCAAGGGTGGCACGGGCGTCCCGCCCGTGATCGCGCAAGAGTGGCACGGGCGTCCCGCCCGTGATCACGCGCAAGATGCGCGTGCCACACCAAGTGGCACACTCAATGCCTATTACTCAAATGAACCGGTGCAGACCTTGTTTGAACGCCAGGTTGGTGATAAATGGGGCAACACGCAGGCATCTCGCCTCTGACATTTGCCCAGAGCCTCTCCGGGAACTTCATTAACGCAATCAAGAAAATCATAGCAAGCATGTTATTAAGAAATCTTCTTTCTTTCTCACTTCTCCTTCTATCGCTTCCTATCATCCAATCCGTCGCCATAGCGAAGGGAGATTCGAACACTGGAGAAGCGCGGAGAGTTAAGACCGGACCATGTGTTGTCGGTCGCACCGCACCGCCCGTTGGCTTCTGGACCTGGCCCCGGGGCACTCAAGTGAAAGTCTATCTCCGGGAACCGGAGTTTTCCGGTGCTGATATCTCCGCGGTGAAACTAGCCCTGGCCAGCTGGGACGCAAGTGCAACGGAAAACGGATCCAACGTACGTTTCAGCTTCCACGGTCTTACCCGTGAAATAAGACATGCACGCCGTGAAATCACTATCGTGCGTGGCTCGATCTATAACGAGAAACAGCGGCATCGCGCTCATCTTGAAGCGCACAGCATCAATGGAGATCGCTTTATTGATTACGCGTTGATAATCGTCGATCACAGCGTGCAGGACGCGGGACTGCTGACAAATGTAATTGCCCATGAGATTGGTCACACCCTCGGCCTGTTAGACTGTCCCCGATGCTCCAACCGCAGTTCTGCTATGGGATTGCTAAAGCCAGGTAACGAGTCGAATGGAATTGAAGGTCCTACAGCTTGCGATACCGGCGAGGTGATGGGTGTGTATCGCGCGCTAAAACCACGCTTGTTGATTGCTGCCCGCGAGTAACACTTCAAAAATTCTGTAACGAAAAACTATCCAACCAAAGGCGTCCAAAGATTGGGCACGGCGCATTGCACGGCTTGCGCTGAAGGCTGATCCGGATTGCCTCGGTGTTGTCTCCAGTTGTGAATTCAAGTTGGTAGTCTCGCCAGGCGCCGGTGGTTTGGGGAAACGGATCAGATTCAGTCAAGACCTGTCCCGCACCTTCGTCGCTGACGGCAATACTCGGCAAGCTTCCCGACAAAATTTCTGAAGTCCGCGCAGCGAATGTTAGGCGGTAGTTCGTTCGCGGCAAGACCCGAACAAGTTGCGAGACTACCGCCTGCGCGGGCTCTGAGTGGCCGTTGAACGAGACTTTCAAACTGAACTGCCCGCTGGCGGGCTCCGACGAATCTAAACTCAGAGTCACTTCGCCCGATTTCTCCGCGGCCCGCCAGCCAAACCCCGGCTCATCCAGATCGCTTTCACTTTCAAATCCAGGGTCATGCATGAATGAACTATATCGAGCTGGGGGATGTGAAATTTCCCATAAGCTATGCGCGTGTGCGTATTGTTTCGCGGCCAGGAGTTGTGCCAGATACTCACGACGCCCTCCAACCAGGTTCCCCTCGTTTGCCCTGGCCGCATCCCTAAAGAGGAAGATTGCTTCCTCGTGCTTACCCCGTTTTCTGAAGTAGTTTGCCAGTTCCTTGTAAGCATTGGTCTCGTGCGGCGCGACTGCCGCAGTGACAAACTCGGTATTGCCATTGGAGAGCTGCCAAACGAGATCGATGAAGGCAGGCAGCAACGCTGGATTCCGCGATCCCGCGAGACGCAGTTCGCCGTATGCCCCTTCCAATCGTCCCGCGCGAAGCAACAAATTTCCGAGCTGCCAATGCGGCTTGGCATAGTGGGGAGCAAGGCCGACCGCGTGAGATGCGGCTGCGATTGCGTTCTCTCTATCACCACTAAGCTCTCGCGCATGCGCCAGGTTCAGCCAGATGATGTAATCATCCGGACGAAGCATCGCGGCGCGTGAATAGTCAGCCACCGCTTTCGACAAATCCCCTCGCGCTTGATGCACTGCGCCACGAATCAGGTGATTCTGAGCGTCGGGATTCAAACTTACTGACGCATCAGCGGCGTCCAATCGCAGTGATCGAGCCGCATACGTAGATAGCAGACTCGCATAACCTGCGCTGGCTGCACTCCAGATCAAGAACAACAGCATCATCCCGAATGCTGTACCGCGGATAACGCGCAGAACCGATCGCTGACCAGTGTTCGTTTGCGCTGACTTCGGATTAGACACTTCGTTCTCGCGTCTTAGACCATCGAAAAAATAACAAGGGCGTGCTCTCCATTCGGATTGCACGCCCTGGTTACTTCAAAACCATGAGTTGGCTATTTACGGTAATGAGTTACTCGGATTACTCCCACCGCCAACTGCCGGGATGAGCGCCGCAGCGGGCACGCCGATGATCGCGGCAGTAGCGAGCTTGCCCAATCCTCCGGCGGCGGCTGCAGCGGATGCCAGTTTTACTGAATCCGGATGACAAACTCTAAGCACGCCATCAGCCTTGGGATCGGTTTTGCTAACCGCGTCTTTGTCCGTCTCAATCTCACCAACGACGCCCTGATTCGCGCGCAAAGTTACACAACCCTTCAGCAGCAAAACTTTAATGCTGCCTGTTTGGAAGGTCAGTGTCACTTTCGAATTTTGCTCCATCTCCAGCGAGCCAAGAGGGGCCAGACTGACAGTTGCACCTACTCCTTCAGGCGTTTCGATACCTGCGCCGCTCAAAATCGTGGCTCCGGTTATCGACGCATTTCCATTGACAGTAATCGGTTTGTTACCAATCGTCGTCAGAATGCCGGCGATTCCCTGCCCTTGAGCTTGATTGGCAGTGCTCGCCGATTCAGTGGCAACAAAACCTGAGGTAACAAAGACTTGAGATAAACAGACAAGGAGAAAAAGGGCGGTGACGCTGGCTGTGCGCTTTGCTTTGGCGTTCATGTGGTGGTCGTCCGGTCTCGTAACAACGCTCGCGGGGAGTAGCTCCCCCTGAGCGCTTTTGAGTATATGCGCCGAGTTAGAGGGGGTCAATCATTTACTTGGATGGAGTGGACCATCGGCGTGCCACAAAATGTCAGTCTTCTGCGTAAATATCGATTGCCAGGGTGTGCGGGAGGTCACTTCTCTGCTTTCGCTGCATCTTGAATATTAACGAGAACAATGGAGAGCAAGGCGCTAAGCACAATGGCATTGACGGGAATGTGCAAACCAAAATCAACAAGACTATGAATGCAAACTGTCAGGATGCCGGCGAGCCCGCCAAATCTTGCGGCACGCCCGTAGACGGAACCTGACGCCTCACGCATTTGCGCGCGAGCAGCGACAAGAAAACTGATAACGAACCAGATACCGATCGCGAAACCAATGAGGCCGCCGCTAGCCAGCAACTCGAGATAATCGTTGTGCGCTTCCTGCGGCGTGACTTCCCCTGAGGCGTCGTGATATTTCGGAATAGCTACCGCATAACCTCCAAAGCCGACGCCCGCAACAGGATGGTCCTTCACCATGACCCAGGTCGCGCGCCAGATACTCTGCCGCAGCGTCATCGTTTGAGCCACCTCCTGGTCCAGTTCAAGCGGTACGGACTCCAGACGTCCTCCCAAAGGATCGCCACCCACAAAAACTACCGTGGCTATCGCACCGGCCAGCAACGCAGCCAGGAGCACTCCGCGGACTGCGACCATTCGACTCGCGCGCAAGAGCCGGTTCTCCGATGGCTTCGAGTCTCTTACCTCTCGGCCTACGCCCAGTAGCAACCCAAGAAATATCACCTGGCACAGGATGCTGAAAATTCCGCCTCGCGAGTTTGAGAGAATCAGAGCGGCCCACATCGGCAATGCTGCCACGAGATAGACCACCAAACGCTTTCCGCTTACGCCTCTGCAGACAATGATGCCCAGCACCAATCCCAGAGTCATTTCCATGAGGAAGGCGAAGTGGTTGTAATTCATGAATTGCGCGTAACCGATCGCCGGCCGCAGGTAAGGCAGAATGAAACCCGTTTCGCGCTGGCTTGCCTGCCGCCAAATACCAAACATCGCGCTAACGACACCGATAAAAATAATTACGTCAACGAGCCGTTGGAGACGGCGCTCGGTTCGGAGGTGTGTGAGCAACATCCAGCCAAGCAAAGTGAGAGCTGTCAGGTGAATCACAAACAACCAGGTTTGAGACGCATCCACACTTATGCTTTTCCAAACCTGTCCGATACCAGGCAGGTTTGAGTTGTACCACGCAAGACCTTGAATAATTCCAAAAACCAGCAAGGCGAAGACAGGAAAGAACAATGCGCGAGTAGGACGAGTCAGCTGACGCCCTGTCTCACTTCGCATCCGCTCGATAACTGACAAGAGCGCAAGCGCAAAGATCAGGCATTGGAAAACTGCTTTCCACCAGGGTTCGACTGATCCATAGGGTATCGCCGCGAGAAGGATCACACCGAGCAGACCATTGAAGACTATTCGATCCAGCACGGAGGAAGTTTTTCCCGTCTGGGAATCCCGTGGTGTTGTCGAACGATTCGCAGGTTGATTTATGGTTGGCAAGCGGGCCGAAATCTACTCGCTGGATGAATAACCTGTCAATGAAAAGGGATCACCTGTCCGGTGAAACGTGAAGGGTGAAGTGTAAAAGCAAGAGACTTAATTTTCACTTTTCACAGTTTACTTTTCACTACTGTAGCCCCATCTCCACCCGGGGATTTTCCTGCAGTTCAGATCGATTCTCCGCACAACCAATCTATGAGTTATCATCTGAAAACATTCTTAGGGACTTTTACGTTTCATAGTCGAATTGATTAGTTCAATTTGCGGAAGGGTCTTACCACAACAACAATGTCCACAGCCGAAGCAACTTTCCAA
>Ga0190272_10000088_pt1 | contig 64175 bp, 47 predicted proteins | sample Popmic504T_FD_133746 | JGI IMG/M metagenome (GOLD analysis project Ga0190272, IMG submission 133746) | Populus adjacent soil microbial communities from riparian zone of Shoshone River, Wyoming, USA - 504 T | ecosystem: Environmental > Terrestrial > Soil > Riparian zone | place: USA: Wyoming...
CTAAACTCTTTTGATCGTGATCAAAACTCTTCCGGTCGCGATCTAAACTCTTTTGATCGTTATCAAATTAGCTGCGATCAGGACCTGAACGTCCCAGATCGAGACAAAAATAGGGGAAACCCTGAGATCTCCTCATCCATTTCCTTACTTTCCTCAGCAAATTGAAAAAAGTCTTGAAATCCCCGGCGGCACGTAGTTAGAGTTGATACGTCAAGCAACCTCCGCCGCCTCTGAGATTCTCTACAATTACTAATTGAACAAGCGGGGCTAAGGGCGTTTGCTTAAAATTGGCAACGCCCTTTTTCTCGTCCTGAATGCTGGTTCTCCCTCCCCATTGAGGAGGGTTGGGGTCAACAACGCTGAAAGCGTTCGCTAATTTCAGCCCAGGGTTGTTTCAACCCTGGGAACACGAATCCGATTGTCATGAAACGCAAACTCTGAAGGAGTTTCGTCGCCGTCAATTAATCCTACCGCAGTCCCAACTCCTACAGAGTTGCGAAAAATCTACGGACCCTTTAAACCCAGGGTTTGAAGCAAACCCTGGGCTGGAATTAGCGAACGCTTTCAGCGTTAGCACCGCCGATGGGATGCTATAACTCCCCGCACTTTCCCGAGCGGAGAAACCTTACGAATGAATGTTGCTGAGTTTGTTGCTAAGTTTGTTACTAAGTGGCGCAAGGTAGCTCTACCCGAGCGCCGCTCGCAACAACGCATTTCCACCAACCCCGCAAGTCGATGAAGTTAAGCTATACTGATTGTTACGCTTAGATGGGTATTAAAGTTAGGCTTAGCTCGACGTCAAGGAGCTTTAAATAAATGCCAAAGATTCAGAAACCGGTGTTCCAGGTTGTTCAGCATCTGGGCACGCCTACCAAACATGAGATTTACCAGGGTGATGCTCGCGATCTCTCGGTGATCCCTACAGAGTCAACGCATTTTGTGTGTACGAGTCCGCCTTACGGTTCACTTAAGGAATACCCCGACCACGCGAGCCAGCTCGGTAATATCGCCTCTTATGAGAAATTCTTGGATGAAATGGATCGCGTCTGGGCTGAATGCTTGCGGATCTTGGTTCCCGGAGCCCGCGTGGCTTGTGTCGTGGGGGACGTTTGCATCTCGCGGCGCAAGGGTGGTCGACACCATGTCTTGCCGCTGTCTGGAGATTTGCAGGTTCGAGCCCGCAAACTAGGGTTTGACAACCTGACACCCATTCGCTGGCAGAAGGTAACTAACATAAAACTTGAAGCTTCGAAGTCATCACGCTTTCTGGGAAAGCCCAACCTTCCTAACGGTATTGTTAAGAATGATCTCGAGCACATTCTCTTTTTTCGAAAGCCAGGAGGCTATCGGAAACCGACTGAGGATATGGAGAAAAAATCGTTTATTCCGACCGGAGACTACGCGAAGTGGTTTGCGCCAGTATGGACCGACATTACGGGCCAGTTGCGCCGCGGACATCCAGCGCCGTATCCCATTGAGATTCCACGCCGATTGATTCGAATGTGTAGCTTTGTCGGCGATACAGTTGTTGATCCTTTCGCAGGAACTGGAACGACGGCACTCGCCGCGATCGAAACTGGCCGAAATAGCATCAACTTGGAGATTGAGCCAGTCTATCTCGATCAAATTGAAGCGCGGCTTGCAGAAGTGAGTCCGCTTACCGCTCGGATTGGCTTCCATCGGAAAACCGAGGGACAAACGAACAATGAGGCACTGAGAGCATGAGCACTCGTGTCGTCAGAAAAAGGCCTACAAAGAAACCTCCGCAGCCGACGGGAATAGAGAAGATCGATCGTTTGGCGCTGCTTGCTCCCTGCAAAATTCAAGACTACATCGTTGGTGCTAGTGCCTACGTAAAACAAAACGCCGATCTTAAAGCTGGTCCGAAGAAGGCTGCACAAATCCGGCTATCAAATGCTCTGTCTCGTTCGCTGGCCTCAGAACTCACCGTCCTTCTTCCCCAACTGTCGTCTTCGCTTGTTACGGACGAGCAAAAAATTGCTGGCGGACTGCGAACAGCTAACGCTGACCTTTCAGAAAGCCATTCCCTCGACGGGCTACGTCTTGCCGTGGAGCTGAAGCCTATTAATTTGGCGGTAGGTCGAGCGATCTGGAATCGCTTCGGGGATATCCGAACATTTGCCGTCAACATTCATTTGAAATTTCCTTTCGCTGTCGTCGGCGGAGTTCTAGTTATTCCAACCTATGAAGAAACAGGTACCAAGGCAGCAAAAACAGCCTTAGCTGTCGAAGAGGTTCTCGAAGACGGTGAGGCCCCCTTAACGGAAATTCTGGAAGGAATAGAACCCGAGGCCGAATCCAACGCATTACCTCTGACTTCTCGTAAATCCACAACGCACCTGATTGAGCGGGCCATAGATCGGCTAGTACGAGCCGGTGGCCGAAAGAGCGAGGCGGATCCAGCCCATCTACTGGAGGGAATAGCGGTCCTGGTCTACGATCCTGATACGGGGGAAATTGACTCGGCTTTACCCAAGCCCGGCTCAGGGTTGCGATGGGAAGAGTTTGTAGTTTCTCTTGCAACCTCGTATCGCGCTAGGTTTGAAGATTGAAGTCGGCTTGCGCGAACTGAGAGATATTGACTCCTTGATGAATTCATTCTCGACAGCTCGCGGATAATCACCCGGCTCTTAGTTCTCTCCAAAGTCGTCTGCAGCGACGGACGATACGTAACCAATAACCACCGAATAGAGTTGCAGTACCATTAGTGCATCTTCTGGAGCAAGATCTGAAGGTGGCGTAGCGCTCTTCAAATCGCCTTCTTGATGGACTCCCTGATTGAGGATTGCATTGAATGATCGGATTACAGTTAGTCCGAACTCTTTCCGGCGAGGATCGCCAATTAAACCGGATAACAAATGTTCGAATGCTTTTCCTTGATCGGGCGCTGCTGAAAGCAGGGTTCTCCACGCGCTACGACAACTAGCAACTGCTCCAGTCCAATCACCGCGCACGTAGAGATTCTGGGCTTGACGAATCTTTTGGAGTGCCTCACTAAAGGGCGCATGTAGGTGACTATCTTTAACAGGGATACGAACTGTAATTAGTTCAAACCTGTCCAAACCAACCTGATTGAGACACTTGAGCCACTCAGAATGCGGTATCACAACGAACCCTCGCTCTTGCTTGGGGTAGAGATCAAGATTTGAAAACCTCGGCGTGGCTTCGAATTCAAAAACAACGTCTTGCGCATGGGTTCGTTCAACTAAATCAACGAAGTCGTTGCGGCCAAGATCGACGTAACGGTGAATGCTGTTTTCGCGGCCGTTAAACTCAATCGGACGATCGGAAAGCGCCGCGGCAAGTCTTCCAACGAGGATAGGTTGCGATTTAAGTCGACAGTAAAGATCGACATCCCATCCAGTTAGATGGATCATTTCGCCCGCTGAGGGGAAGGTTTTTATTTTAAAGTCAAACTCTACCCGATACCCAAACAATCGTGGTCTTACGCGTTCCTGACAGTGCGTAACCTCCGCGTAGTTTCGATGCCCCTCACCAATACTAATTCTTTGGCTTAGTTCCATAGAAATATTTCTCCCAAGGTTGACTCATAAATTTGTTCCACGGCATCACAGAGATCTAACGCCTATGAGCCTTTGGACGCCTCCGCAAGCAGCGCACCCAATGCCTTTTGATGCTCCGGCTTGAATCTAAATTCTGTCCGGCTTACTCGAAACTCAACTTTTTTGGCCTTCGCAAGCTTTTCTAGAACCTGGCCCGATGTGTCCAAGGTGAAGCCCTGGAGTCTGTCAATGCTACCCCAATAAGGAACCTCGTCTTTGAGCATCGTCAGTTGTTCCGAGATAACTCTCTCGCCATCCGCGAGGGCATATACTAGGTCGCCAGGTTGGTATTTCAGCTCACCCACGTTAACCGTCTTCGCCGTGAACAGGAGCACAGCGCGGAGCGGCTTTTTGTTGCCTTCAACATAGTGAATGTTGACCGCCATTAGCAGGGGTTCATCTGCTTTCTCATTGAATGAAACCAGCAGTGGACCAACACTATAGATAGTCTGTCCCGAAAATTTATCGTGTTTGATTTGGACCGTGATATTTTCTGGTGGGGGTGTGAAACCGAGGGATTGTCTGTCGGCTCTATTTCCCAGGACTATGAACATAACCAGAACTGCGGAAGAGACGAACACTCCTGCCAATAAGGCGACCAGACAACCCTTCTTCATGCTTTGATCTCCCGATGATTACATCTTGATAGCTTGCTTGCTTTTCATAGCTGAATCATTTGCCCGATAGCGATTAGTGAAATCATAACCCTTCGGCAGCGACGACTTTATTCTGCCTGATGAAGTAGAAGGTGTTCTTCAGGATGTAGCCACCAAAAGCGTTTTTCGCGCGAAGCTTCAGTCGCACAACCCAAAAGGGCTCACCCTTAACTTCGAGTTTGGTTACCGGCGACCATTCAAGGAATTCGCTGCTGTCGTAGTCGTTTAGGTTACTCCTCAAATAGTCGACGACTGGATCAACTCGTCCGTCCCACTCACTGTTCTTTGGCTTCGGTCCCAGAACGAGAACCTCCGCGGTAATCCTCGCACCTTTATCAATTAGCTTTTTAATTAGTGCCTGCGCGGCACGATATTCCTTTGCCTCTTTGGGAATCTGCCGGAGCGGTCCCACAACAGCATCAAAAGCACTAAGGTCGCTGGAAACATACTCCTCCTTTTCGAGCTTGAGGAGAGACTCGGCACGTTGTTGAAGATCAAGGAAAGTCGGTTTTGGGGTTGCGGTTGGAGTGGCTGATACAACTGCGCTTTGATTATTGGTATTTGAGTTTGTGACAATTCGCTTCTTCGAACTGTCGCTCAACCTTCCCAGAACTCCGCACAAGCTGCAAGACCCTAGAACCGCGACGACGACTCCGACGGTAATCCACACTGCTTTTGTATTGCTCAGAGCACGTCCGGAGGTGTGGGGGTGGCGGAGAGGTGAACCACATCGAAGGCAATAAAGGGCTTCGGACGGATTCGTTGTTTGACAACTCTGGCACTGGAACGATTGGCTCGTCATAACCAATTCAGTCTCTGCCTGCCAATTCCTTAACCGCTGCTGGACTCACCGAAGGCGTTTTCCCTTACGCATATCTGAAGGCGCAAGCCGCTTTCGATCATGGAACTCTGAACGATATGCATTAACGTCCCACTCTCAAGCCTCCTGAATGACAAAGTAGCGATCATAAAACATCCAAAATCAAACGGTCCCAATCGTAATTACTTGCCTTGCCAACAAGAGTAACAAATGAGCCACGCTTTCCACTCGGACGATTTGCCTTAACCTGATACCGAAGTTCGTTAAGAATAAAATCGCAGCCTCGAGTCACGGCTGTTCGACCAACGCCACGCCGCTCTATAGCTCTCATCCGTATGCCCAACGAGACACGCCGCATCATATTCCGAAACGGCGCTCGTAATAGAAGGTGCGACTCCGAATACGCGTTCCCACTCCAGCGTCACAGCAACAAGGCTGTCCCGTAGTTTTCCGTGTCGAATGAAGGCGTCGGCAAAATCACAGTCATGAGGTTTCACTCCTTCTCCTCTGGTAACTAGCTAATCCGACCTCGCCCTCTCGGTTCTTAAGGGACGCACTGAAGAAGAAAAAGGGCGTCGACGTCCTTCACCCCGTCAACGCCCCCTTCTCACAATCTTTGAGGACTGTGAGGCGCGCCGGCTCTTCACCATTACCGGCGCTTGGCGAGTACGTTCAGCACTCGCCCGGATACGCGCATTTTACTCCTGACGAGAATTCAGTCAATAGGTTAGTGCCAGAACTCCAGCATCAACGGGTACCGATTAGTCTTCGCTTGGCGCAGCGTAACCTTTCCTGCTATCTTCGAGGTGCTTCAAGAGAAGCGCCCCACTCACATATTCCTGATCGCAAACTCCTAGGTAGTACCCAAATAAGTCAATGAAAATCTCTTGTCGATTTCTGACTCTGGCCATCTTCTGTCTTCTTGGGCTTTCGTCGGCTCATTCTGTCTCTGCAAAGCCGCTTTGGGGTTCGGTTGTCGAGGTGATAGATGGCAACACTATCTCCGTCAGTGTAGACAAACGCCTGGTGAGGGTTACGTTATGTACCGTCACGCCGCCGGCATTGCATGATCCTCTCGCCGAGATTGCCAGACAGCACCTCGCCGCGTTTATTAAAGGAAAAATGGTGGCCATCGAGTACAGGTCTATGAGCGATGATGGCTCTATTGCAGGCATTGTCTTGCTCGCTGATGCCGACATCGGTATCCAGATGGTGCGAGATGGAGCAGGAGCTTACAACCGGGGTTACGCGAATCTGTTAACCGCCCAATCGCGTACTCTCTATGAAGAATCTGAGAAGGCTGCTCGCGCGGAGGCTCGCGGTATCTGGCAACCCAAGGCTCCGTCCGTAGCCAACGTAGTCAAAGTAGCCAACGGACCCGAAGCAACCGATTTAGCTGAGTTAGCAAAACGCGAGGCGAGAAGATTAAGCGACGAAGCGCACGCGCTCATTGGGCAGCGCAACAATCTCGCGGCCCTGCCGAGAGCCCGCGAAGCAGTCAGGCTGGATCCAACTCTTGCTGAAGCCCACAAGAACCTGGCGCTTGCACTGTGTGATCTCGGTCGTTACCTCGAAGCGCTACCGGAGGTCCGGGAAGCAATCCGGCTCAAACCGAGCCTGGATAAATCTCACAACGTGCTGGGCAAGATACTCCTGGGCTTGCTTGATTATGAAGGATCGCTCGGACCTTTTCGGGAGGCGATTCGACTCAATCCCAAGTATGCCAAGGCCTATTACAATCTAGGTGTTTCTTTGACCCGGCTCGGGAGACTCAAAGAAGCTCTTGCCGTCTACCGGGAAGCGGATATCCATGCGCCGAACGACCCATTAGTGCATTTCAACACTGCCTGGGTCCTCTACGACCTCGGAAGGCGGGCAGAAGCTCGAGAGCACTGGAGCAAAGTAATGACTATGGGAGACCCGGTTCTCGCTTTGGAGGCCGAGGGAAATCTCAACTTGCTCTACCCTCGCTAATTCGCGGCTGGTGCCAGGCGGCGCAAAACATTCAGACGCGAACGTTCGATCCTCAAGTAGAGCTGCCGCGGGGCCCGCGAGGAACCTCCGCCGCTCTGAGACCTTTCCAGTACTCCACATTATTTTCAATCTGAAACAAGCAAGTCGCTCTTTGGAGTGCGGTGACCTGTCACCGCTTTGTTCTTCGGCGGCTTGACGCCGATTCATAAAGCGCAATTCAAGCGATCACTGATCACCCAGTGCGACCGACCAAAGCGCTGACAGGTCAGCGCACTCCAAAGAGTTGACTCGAATTGGCCGGGCAATCTCGAGGCATAGACTCTTGCCACCTTGCCACCTGAAGTTGCACGTCAGCTCCGTCAGGAGGGGCAACTAGCTCCCGACAACTGAATTTCTGAGCCGTGGTCTAGAGTGGACTTCCTCACCGCTGCGGGAGTCATCATGATGGTGGCAACCCTCTTTGTGACGTTGCTTAATCCTGAAGTGCGCAAATGGATTGGCCTTCCCTAACCCCCGCATCTCGTGGTCAGTCAAGTATGTAATTACCGTTAAAACGGCAATAACATACTTCACTGACCAAGAGGTAATTGGAAATGAGATTTAAGCAAAAACTAAAAGCCGTAGACGCTAGAACGCTATCAGAGACTATTCAGACTGAACAAGGCGAAGTACTCGCCGAGGCCGGGGACTGGCTGATCCGCAACCATAACGGCGAGTACTCGCTCTGTAAGGCTGACGCCTTTACTGACTGTTATGAGCCCTTAGACGGGCCAAACTCTTAGTCGGTAATCGCGTTGACCTTTGCCCACTCACCGTCACCTAGTAAGCCGTTCCAGCGTCCGGCTGCGAAGGCAGGCGAAATTACGAACTGAACGCTTTCAGTTACCGCTTTGGCCGCTGTAGTTAGACAGCTTTGAATGGTCGCAACCTGACTAGAGCCAGTGACCTTGATCATGTAGAACGTGTTTACGGGGCGATACCAGTTATAGGCTTTCAGGCAGTCCCGAAGTTGTTCGTCAATTTTCGACCAACGCGGATTTACCGCACTAATGTCCCAAGAAACTACACAATACATAGCAACTCTCCATTTCGTGTGAGGCTGGGGGCAAGCCCAGCGCATTGATAGACTTAGAGGCTCTCGCCGCTATTGTGGCAAGGAGTAGATAGGCATGCTGAGGGAAGATTTACTGAGGAACACGCCCGAAATGGGGCGTTGACTGACCTATATTTCTATAGTACATTCCTGTTCGCATAAATCGCTTCAACGTGTTTTCTCCACCCCGCCACGGGTTAACGGCAACGCGAAGAAGACTGAAAAATACGGGCTAGTCGATTCTAGACAAATCGGCTGGCCCTTTCAGTTTTCAAGTAGTCGCCCTACAAAGCGAAAGCGAAGTGTTTCACCGCTGGCACTTTGTACTGCTCATTGTAAGGAAATAAATTGTTCAGTCAAGGTCTATTGGCGAATGAATTCTGGAGGTGAAGTGATTGCCATGAGACACGCGTGATGGAACGCAGCAAACAGGTTTGTGATGATCTCGTGATCTGGCAGCTCGGCAAGCGCACCCTCCCGATTTAGCACTTCTGCTACTTTATCCGTTTCGGCCTTATATGCCAGATACATATCCATAAGTTCTATTGACATGAAACCCATTAGCGGCCCTAGCCGTGACCCAAAGGACTTATTCCGTTCGATAAACTTCAGAGCGTCTCTGTGTTCTTCATCGACCTTACGGCCTTCTCGTGCAAGCTGAATACTTCTTAAAATCGTTGAGATTCCATAGTAATGCTCGGCAACTATCTCCACTACCTTACGTAAGCCGTCAGCACGATCTTTATATACCGTCAAGAAATACGTGTTTCTAGTTCTGTAGTCTTCCAGCAACCGAGACAAGTAGAAACCAAACCCAGCCGCGATTAGTCCCAAAAGCAGCTTGTCTAAAAGAATCTTGAAAATCTCTTGTTTAAACGGAGACACTTCTGAACGATGCGGTTACGCAACCCTCTTTTTCTTTTGCGATTTCTTTGCTTGCTGATACTCAGCTTCACGCTTGTCTATCTCACTTTTCGGAACGCTGATAAGTTGCTTGGCGAGCTTTTCAAAGTTTGAGTATTCCTCTGATGGTGGTTTATCGGTCTTGCTCTTTTTCATTTCTTGCGCCTCTTTTTCTTTTGTATCCCTTTATGAATCATCGGCGTGGTTTTCCAAAGTTTTACTTGGCCATCGCGATAAACTTTAGCGATGAATGGAAAATCGTTTTTGGCAATCATCTCCAAAATATCAGGCAGTGTCTCAATGATGTTATCAGCGTTTTCCGCGTCCTTTAATTGGCCTGAGACTAGAACGAATGATTTGACGCCTCCATCAAGAAGCGCGTCCAACTCAAGAATGCGCTTCCCGATCTTCTTGTCTCGCATTAGCACAATCCAATTGTTATCCCCCACGCGAGCAAGCCAATCGGTGTCCTCGGTGTCGTGTCTGAACCATGCAGCATGCGACTCAATCTTTAAGCCCGCCTGACGCAGTTTCCCCGCAACAATCTTCCCGGCCCCTAAAGACCGTTCAAGATAGAAGGTTATGCCATCAAGCTGCTCTTGGTAATGCGAGTTCGTAGTCGATAGCTTTTTGTATCTCCTCCTCTTCGCAGCCATAATCATTCGCTAGTTCGGCAATGCTTTCGCCTGCCTGATGTCGATCAACCACCACAGATGTTGGCACGCCTACGCCGACCAGGATCGGCTTGCCAAACGAGATGCGGGGATCAATCAAAACTAGCTTTGGTTCCTCCGTGGGATGAGGTTCTCTCTTGAGAAAAGGATAAAGCGCAACCGCTGAACCTTTGGCGTCGCGCGCGATGCGTCTCAGATGGGCTTGGACAACTTCTCTCATTGCTAATTGTCCTTGCCGAGACACGTTCACAATGTCACGCGACGCTAATTCTATAAAGAGGTCAACGCCGTCGTGCTGAAACTCAAACTCTACCAATGGATGTTCAGAGTGATATTTTTCTCGCAGATGCTTAACTCCGTCTCGGACGTTATCGAGCGGGAGTTTATCTTTGTAGCGAATCGCATCAAGCACATGAGCCTCGATCAAGTTGATAAACGAGAGAAGCGGCAACTCATCATCAGGCAACGTGATTAACGGATGAAATCTTTTTGTGCCGTGCATCGTCGGGTAGCTACGCCCTCGAATCCAGCTTGTCAACGTGTCCGGCGGAATCTTTAGCATGTGAGCCGATTCTCGTATTCCATACGTAGGTATGTTTCGCGGGTCGCGGCCACGATAAATGTCACGGTTCCCAGTTGTTGCCATCAGATCGCCTCCTGTGATACACAAGTAACGACCCGCCCGCACTCGACGCTACCAACATCGTGCGGCCAGCTAAAGTATTCGCAATCGTAGAAGTTAAGCCGTGAGCGCCAACTCGCGGCTTTTACTTTTTCCTTAATCTCTTTCCACGTTTCTGTCGGGGTTTACCGCCATCCCTAGCATGAGGGCTTGCCGATAAGTTGCTTGTACTCTAAACGCTTCCCACTAATCAAGGAAACTACTGCAAGGAACCTATCGGCATCTGTGCCTTTGCGTCGATTGAATCTGAACGCTTGCTCATCCAAGTATCTGAAAAGGTGGAACGGTTCGACGCTGATATAAGTCCCGCCTAGTGTGCGCTTGAGCAAGCTCCAAAAGTTTTCCATTCCGTTAGTGTGAACGTGGCCGCGTACATACTCAGTCGCGTGGTTGATCACGTTATGAATGTAGTTCTCGCCAAGCTGGTTGTAAGAGCGCAGAGCGTCACTGTAGACCGTGGAACCTTCTTCTACGTGCCTGTGAACTTCACCTTGAAGCGAGCCGCGTTTGGTATTCGACACGACCATTGTTCTGACTTCACCGTTTCGCTCTAACAAACCCATCACAGCCACTTTGCCGATGTTCTGGTTGCGTCCGGTGCGCGGCGTAGCGTGAGTCGCTACACGCTTGGCTAGCACTGCGCGGTGCATGTTCCGAGCTTTGCCGCCAATGTAGGTTTCGTCCACTTCGACGGAACCGGAGAGCTTGTTGATGCTTCCGTTCTGCATTGCCAACCGGATACGGTGAAGAACATGCCAAGCTGACTTCTGAGTGATTCCTAAGTGGCGCGAAAGCTCATAAGAGCTAGTGCCATTCTTGGAATTGGCAATCAGCCAGATCGCGGTCAGCCACTTATCTAAGCCAAGCGGGCTATCCTCAAATATGGTTCCGACTTTAAGCGAGAACTTGGCGCGTGGGTGCTTTTCGTAGCACTTGTAGACGTTAGCTTTTGCCAGATACGAAACCTTCTCTGCGCCACAGGTAGGGCAACGGACGATGCCATCCGGCCAGCGCATTTGGATCATGAAAGCGTTACAATTCTCTAGATTGGAAAAGTGAATGAAGGCTTGCTGAAGTGTCTTTGGCGTTTCCATGCTGTGAAGGTAACACGGAAGACGTGGTCAGTCAAGTATATTATTACCGTTAAAACGGTTGGCGACAGTTGAGATGGCTTCTCGATCACCGGGCTGAAGCCACGGTGTTAATGAAACGCTTCGCGAAGTTCTAACTGTTGTCGACTTTTGAGGTAAAGCCGTTTGTACTGTCGGCTTGAAAAGAAACATCGTCAAGCTTTTTGATATCCGCATATCTGCAAGTCCGCTGGCACGCAAGATGCACCTAAGGCAGAAAAGGTTCTGGGGAGCCTTCCAATCAGAGCCGACGGGGCTTTATGCCCAGACTTTCGCCCTCGCTCGCCTAGTTGTCCACACTCGCCCGCGTCAAGTTCGTATTTGAAGTGGTTACCTCATCTAATCGGACTACCAATCCTTCAGCCATCGATGGTTTCCGCAGTCAGCCAGACCATAGACAGTAGACACATGAAAACCGCAAATCATTCCACAGCAAATGACACGCATCCAGTAACAAAGGCTGAGCCCAAATGGCATCGCGTTTACTACATGCTCGCCTCCTTCGACGTATTAATCGTCCTGGCAAGTCTATTCCTCAGTCATCAGGTTCTGACAATCTATAACCACTCTGTCGAAGTCAACCAAACCTGGGTGTCCAGACGCGATATGAATGCTGAGCTCTCAACCTTGGCTGGCGCGGTGAATGCACCCGGCAACAATGTATTCGATTCACTCGATCCGACCGGCGAAGCTCGAAAGATGCATGAAGCGCTCCTGCGATTCAACGAGCGCCTGGCAGTAAACGAAAAAGATATACGAGTTCAAATTAGTCAAAAGTATGAAGGCGACCAATTTATTCGGGAGGAGACTGATGCGCTTCCCGGAGTCCTGGCCGAGGTCAGGGCCAACATGGCCCAGATGACAAGTGAGGCTGAGCTGATCTTTGCCTGTCTTGAAAAGGGTCAACCCGAGAAGGCGGGTCGTCTCATGGCAAGCATGGATCAGAAATACGCCGTATTGCTTACTTCAATAGGCCGGACGCGAGAGCACATCAGCAGGATTCAAGACAGAATTTTCAGACAGGATCTCCAGGCTGCCGACTCTTTGCGCCGGTACGATTACTTGCTCGGCGGTTTGGTGCTCTTAATGGTTGGCGGCGCGATAGTCTACGGTCATAAGATAAAAAAACAGATCGAAAACGTCTCACTCCAAAAAGAGTCTCATAAGGCTGAACTTTCACACGCCCGTGACCTGGCGATGGAGTCGGCGCGGCTCAAGTCGGAATTTCTCGCCAACATGAGCCATGAAATTCGCACCCCTATGAACGGCGTAATCGGAATGACGGGCCTCTTGCTGGACACCGAGCTCACGCCCGATCAACGAGAATTTGCGGGAACCATTCATTCAAGCGGTGAGGCCCTTCTCACTATTATCAATGACATTCTCGATTTCTCTAAAATCGAAGCAGGCAAACTGGAATTTGAAACCGTTGATTTCGATCTTCGCAAGACGCTTGAGGACACAATGGAACTACTTTCTGAAGTAGCCCGTTCGAAGCGACTCGAATTCGCATCACTAATTTATCAGGACGTGCCTACCGGGTTGCGCGGAGACCCGGGGAGGTTGCGGCAAGTGCTAACCAATTTGATTGGCAACGCACTCAAGTTTACCGAGCAAGGCGAAGTCATCGTGCGGGGCCAAAAGGAAAACGAAACCGATACTTCAGTGAGAATACGGTTCACGGTTAGCGACAGCGGCATCGGAATAAGCGAAAGCGCGCAGGCTAAGCTATTCGAGCCATTCACGCAGGCTGACGGTTCGACCACCAGGAAATATGGCGGCACCGGGTTGGGCCTTTCTATCTCGAAGAAATTGGTCGAGCTCATGGGGGGGCAGATGGGCGTCACGAGCATCCCACGAGAAGGATCGACATTCTATTTCACAGCCGAGTTCGAGAAGCAGCGGACGGCTCCATTGCAAGTCAGAGGAGACATGCAAAGAAAGAGTCAGTTGCGAGTGCTGATTGTTGACGATAATGCGACCAACCGCACAATCCTCTCGCACCAACTCGAATCCTGGGGAATGCTTCATGATGAGGCTGCGTCAGGGCTGGATGCATTGAGCTTATTGCAAGCTGCTGCGGTCACGGGAAAGCCTTACGACCTCGCGATTTTGGATCTACTAATGCCTGAAATGGACGGTTTCGAGTTGGCCCGCAGAATCAAGTCGGATTCAAGCATTGATAAGACGATCCTCGTTCTATTGACTTCGGCAGGGCTTCGGGGTGATGCGCAAACAGCGGAGGCCATCGGAATCTCGACTAATCTGACGAAGCCGGTTCGCCAATCGCAGTTGTTTGACTGTTTGACCACTCTGGTTAGCAGCCCATTGCATCCGAGAGATAGCGTTAACCCTCGTCCCGTCTCAAAACATTCTCTGCATGAGGTGAAGAGAATGTCTGACAAACGCATTCTCCTGGCAGAAGATAACATCGTGAATCAGAAGGTGGCGGTGCGGCAGCTGGCAAACTTAGGTTACCGGGCCGATGTAGTCGCTAACGGGCGCGAGGCAATCGAAGCGCTGAGCCGCATTTCGTATGACCTTGTCTTTATGGATTGCCAGATGCCGGTCATGGATGGGTATGAGGCGACGAGCGAGATCCGGCGATTAGAAGAATCTTCGCTTCACACGCCTATCGTCGCGATGACAGCTCACGCGCTCGCAGGCGACCGCATAAAGTCGATGGCTTCCGGCATGGACGACCACATTTCCAAACCTGTAAAGTCAACGGAACTTTCCAGAATTCTCGAAAAATTTCTCTCCGCTGCGAAAGAAGACCTTTTAGAAGTTGCAGTTTAAATAACAGAGAACGTCGGCGAGATGAAGTCAGAACGGAGAGCGAACCGGGGAGCCCGCAGCCCGCGTGGGGTGATGGTAGCGACCGTACTGGGAGACAGGTCAGTGCGTTCGAGCTTGATCGTTTTGATCGACAGACATTGCGCGTCCGCTCCCTCAGGAGCGAAATGTCTATAGAACCAATTCACCTTTGGTCCTTCGCTCCGCAGGAGCGAAACACCGAGCCCCTGACGAAGCGCGAGGAGTTGGGGTTTTAGCGCTGGCTATAAATATTGCTCTCCTGACGGAGCGCGAGGATATGTCGACACTGACTCTGCGATGATTCACACCACTTCAGTCACTAACCGATCATCTATTACTGGTTTAACGAGGTAGCCCTGGGCGCGGGCCGCATAGCGCGTTTCTTGTCTTCTTCGTAAGCCGCGCCAGAGTAGAAGAGAATCGGAACACTTGAGAGTTGATTTGTTCGTGAGATTTCGTGTTACTTCGTGAATCGGCAACTGGGATTCGGAACAACACGATCCACGAAATCACACGGCGGTCACAAAGAACGCGCCGGAAGAGTTCTTGTGCGAAGCGTTTGAGATGGGTAGGACCTCCCCGTGGCTTCAAGCTGAAGGAGGAGGGAAGCCGTTGGAATTTACAGTCGAGATATTGTGGCGCTTGATCATGCGATCGAGCGTTTTGCGATCTACATCGAGGATCCGCGACGCCGCCTGTTTGTTTCCGCGAGTATGTTCCAAAACCCGCGCTACGTAGTGTCCTTCAATTTGCGCAAGGGAAACCCAATCCTCCACTATTTGATTTAGTGAGACGTCAGCCGGCGAATCGGCGGCGGTTGCCTGGTGACGATCAAAGTTCCTGATCCGGTCGGGTAAATCCTGTGGACGAATCGTACCCTCACACATTGCCGCAGCCCGGACCACCGCATTTTCCAGTTCGCGAATGTTTCCCGGCCAGGGATAGCGTTCGAGCAACGACAAAGCCTCAGGTGAAAATGCAACTGAGGAACTGAGGGAATAGACGCGTTCGGCGAAACATCTGGTGAGGGGCAGAATGTCTTCGCGCCGCTCTCTGAGTGGCGGCAACACGATGGACACAGCATTCAAGCGGTAAAAGAGATCCTCACGAAATCGTCCGGCTTTCACTTCCTCTTCCACGTCGCGATTGCTCGCTGCCACCACGCGCACATCCAACTTTTGTGTTTGATTGGAACCTACCCGGCGAATTTCACCTTCCTGGAGTGCTCGCAACAATTTCACCTGAAACACCGGAGTGGTTTCGGTTATTTCGTCAAGGAAAACCGTGCCGCCATCCGCTTCTTCCCAGAGCCCGCGGCGGTCTCTTTCCGCGCCGGTAAATGAGCCACGCACATGGCCAAACAATTCAGACTCAATCAACTCTGAGGGAATAGCACCGCAGTTTACAGCGACAAAAGGTTGCTGCGCCCGCTTGCTGCGCTGGTGTAAGGCTGACGCTACCACTTCTTTTCCGGTCCCCGATTCTCCAGTCAGCAATACCGGCAAACTTGTTCCGGCCACGCGGCCGACTTGTTTCATGACCTGAATAAAAACATCGCTGCGTCCGACCAGATCGATGTTTGATTCGTATGAGCGGCGTCGTTTCGTAGACACCTGGCGCTGGTGCGCCGTCGTCGCCAGTTCCTGGGCCAGGGACGCTGAAAGCGATTGCAACGCTTCGAGACTGAAAGGCTTCAACAGGTAGTCGTAAGCTCCGAAGGCAGTCGCGTCCAGCGCCCCGGCGGCTGATCCGTGGCCGGTCATCAGCACGACCTTGGTTTTCGGCAGTTCGTCTTTGAATCGCTTCAACACACTGAAGCCATCTGCGCCGCCCAGCATTACGTCGCAGAATACAGTGGACCAATCCTGCTCCCGCAGCAGTTCAAAAGCGACTTCAGCAGATTCCGCTTGCGTCACCTGCCATCCGTCGCCTTCGAGGACGGTGGTAACGTAGCCCCGGACCTGTGGATCATCATCTATTACAAGTGCATACTTCATCGTTGTACCTAATGAGTTTGTAGAGAGGAATCCAGGACCTCTCTTACCTTTCGAGCCATACTCGCTGAGTCGAAAGGCTTTTGAATAAAGTTAAGTTTCTCGTCCAGCAGGCCGTGTCGAACGATCGCATCGTCGGTGTAACCCGACATGAATAGAACGGGCAGATCCGGGCGCACTCTGGATACGTGTTCCGCGAGCTCGCGACCACTCATCTGCGGCATTACCACATCAGTAATCATCAAACTGATATCAACTTCCAGATCCTGTGAAATCGACAGGGCCTGCTCACCATTTGAAGCTGAGACCACCTGGTAGCCCTGGCCCTCGAGGATCTGAGTAAGAATGGTCCTGACCTGATCCTCATCTTCCACCACCAGAACTGTTTCGTGGCCGTGTGGTATTGGTTTGAGTGGTCCGGAATCTTCATGGGTAGTCACCTCGTCTACGCGCGGAAGGAAAATCTTAAACGTGGTGCCCCGGTCCGGTTCGCTATAGACCCAAATGTTTCCATCGCTCTGTTTGATGATGCCGTAGACGGTGGCCAATCCCAGGCCGGTACCCTTTCCCGTACCTTTAGTGGTAAAGAAGGGTTCAAAAATGCGCGCTTGAGTTTCGGTGGTCATGCCACAGCCGGAGTCGGTTACCGCCAACATTACGTAAGCCCCCGGCTGCGTCCCCTGTCGCTCCGCATATTCCGGGGAATGAAACACATTGCTGGTCTCAATGGTCAGCTTGCCTCCCTGGGGCATCGCGTCGCGCGCATTCACAATCAGGTTCAGCAAGACCTGCTCCATTTGCCCGGGGTCAGCTTTCACCTTTCCCAACGCCGGTGACATGATCGTCAGCAAGTCGATGTCTTCGCCGATCAAGCGCCGCAACATCTTCTCCAGGTCGGCAACTGCCACGTTCAGATCCAGCACTTTGGGCTGGAGGATCTGTTTACGGCTGAACGCGAGCAACTGGCGCGTCAGGGCGCCGGCGCGATCGCTGGCTTTCTTTATTTCTTCAACATTGGAATGATGAGGACTGTCCTTAGGTAGCTTTGCCAACAGGATGCTTGAGTAGCCGCCAATCACAGTCAACAGATTGTTGAAGTCGTGGGCCACACCGCCAGCTAATTGGCCTACTGCTTCCAACTTTTGCGACTGGCGAAGTTGTTCCTCGCTGCTGCTCAATGCCTCCTCTACTCGCTTGCGCTCGATAAACTGTCCAATCTGGCTGCCGATAGTCACCATCATCGCCAGCAGATCCTGATCAGGCTCGCGTATCGAGTGGGCTAAGAATGCCACCACCCCCAGAATTTCGGAGTGCAGTCGGATTGGAAAGGCGCAAGCTCCGTGCATGCCTGTCTTTTTTGCTATCGCAAACCGGGGAAAGTTGACGTCGTCAAGCACATCGGCAATCCATGCCGGCTCACCCTTTTGCCACACTCTTCCAGGCAGTCCCATTCCCGGCGCGAATGACAGCCCTCCGTTACAAACCGCAGAATCATCAGTTTCTTTTCCGGGAGCTTGCCAGACCTGGGAGCACTTGAGGACGTTAGCGGTGCGATCTACAGTCCATAGCGATCCATACTCCCACCCAAGACTCTCACAAACTGCCTGGAGGATCTTTGCCGCCCCCTCGGCGATTGTGTTTGATTCAGCCAACGCTCGAGTAACCAGATACTGCGCCGCTAGTCGATTCTCGGCTTTTTTCCTCGCCGTGATATCACGCAGATAGCCCGTGAACATCGGTGAGCCTTTCGCCTCGATTCGGGTGATCGTCAACTCTATCGGGAACTCCGTGCCGTCGCGCCGCTGTGCGCTTAGCTCAAGTCGCTGTCCCAGCACGTGGCTCAGACCGGTAGCCAGGTAGCGAGCTAGTCCGTGATGGTGGCTCTGTCTCAATCGCGCAGGGATGATGAAATCGGCCATGTCCTTGCCCGTTACTTCGTCCCGGGTGTAGCCAAAAGTGGCTTCGGCCGCAGGATTCCAATCAACCACCAGACCCTCGTGATCGATGGTGATGATGCAATCCATCGCCGACTCCAGAATCCCTCGCTTGCGAGCCTCGCTTTCCCGAAGCGCCTCCTCGGCTTGCCGGCGTTCGGTGATGTCCTGGGCGAGGATCAGCTTCGACCGCCGGCCGTCAAACACCAGCAAGTGAGAAGTGATCTCCACATCAATAAGGGAGCCGTCCTTTCTGAGGTGCCGCCATGAACGGGCTCTCTGAGATCCGTCAGATGTCGCGTCAATCGTACCGACAAGAACAGGCACATCTTCAGGTGGACGAATATCCTTGATGGTCATGGAAAGAAACTCGGATTCTGAATAGCCGTAGTGGGCCACGGCGGATCTGTTGACCGCGAGGAAAACGAAGGTTTCCAGATCGTACACCCACATTGGCTGAGGATTGCTTTCGAAAAGAAGCCGGTATCTTTCTTCACTTTCTCCGAGAGCCTCCTCAGCACGCTTGCGCTCGATAGCCTGTGAGATCAGATCTGCAACCGAGGCCAAAGCATCAAGTGTGTCTTCGGCAAGTTTGTTCTGCGAGAACATTGCCATTACCCCGACCACGCGATCATCGACAACGAGCGGATAACCGGCAAAGGAAACCATTCCTTCCTTGCGGGCCCACGTCTTGTCGCTTACGCGCTCGTCGTTTTGTACATCGTTAGTGACATGAGGAGCGCGTTCAAGTGCGATCTTGCCGATCTTGAACGACCCAACCGGCACAGATGCGTGAGGACCGTCGAGATGAGTATAGAGACCGGCGCTCGCCTGCAGTTCAAGCACTTGTTCCTCGTAATTCAGAGTCCAAATGCGCGCGAAAGCAGCGTCGAGATGCTGCACCATTGTCTGGGCGCACGAGGCCAGCGTGTCTTTTAACGGGGCGCGACTGACGGCGAGCGCGGCGCTGATATCAGCCCGAAACAAGGCGTGCGTTTCCCGGCGCGCTTGTATTTCATCGACGCGTTTTCTTTCAGTGATGTCGCGAGCGATTCCCTGAACGCCGACCGGAACACCGTCTTTGAGTAGGAGTCTGGTATTAACTTCGACCGGAACCCGGCGAGCGTCCTTCGTAATAATGACGAGCTCGTAAGCCGTTACTGATTCTCCGGTAAGCTTGCGACGAAGCATCTCCCTCGCTTTGTCGAGATACTCCGGTGCTACGGTATCCAGCAAACTCAGCTTAAGACTTTCTTCCAGCGTGTAGCCGGTAATCCGTTCGCCGGCTTTGTTGCTAGCCGTGTAGTTTCCTTTCAGATCGTGCTCATAGATGAGGTCATCCGCGTTCTCAACCAGGTCGCGGTATCGCTCTTCACTCTCGCGCAAAGCTCTTTCAGCCCGCTTGCCGGCGCTGATATCTGTAACGACACCCCGGATGCCAATGGATTTTCCTTGTTCGTCGCGGATGACAATCGTATGGGCCCTCACCCAAACTATCCGCTTATCTTTTCCTATCCAACGAAACTCAAACTCGCCTCTCGAGCCGCTCCCTACCTGCAGCTCTGCTTCGCCCTTGATCCGTTCGCGATCATCCTGGTGCATTACCTCCAGCCAGAACCCCGGCGTTGCCAGCCACTCGGAAACGCTGTAGCCGAGCATTGTTTCGATATATTCGCTGACGAAGTCAGTTCGGTTCTCCTCAGCGCTGGGATTGCTCCACGCCTCAAAGACAATTCCCGGCACACTCCTGACAATGGTGTCAATGCGTTCTCGTTGCTGACGAATCTTGGCATTAAGCTGTGCTTGAAGTTGTTCAGCCCGCTTCCGTTCGGTGATGTCAACAAACGAACCCTCGTAGTAAAGAATCTCCCCGGTCTGCCCGCGGACACTACGCCGGTTTACACTCACCCAAATCTTCTCGCCGTCCCTCCGGCGAGCTTCCATCTCAAACCCCACCAACACTTGCCCTGCGGCGGACTGCAAGCGGGCGGCTTCCAATCTGTCCTCTGGATTAACGTAGAACTGCTTCGAGACGTCGGTAATATTCCTGATGGCGTCTTCGGGAGACTCGTATTTGAGGATGCGCGCAAACTCCGGGTTAGCCGTCAGCAGCCGTCCGTCAAGCGAACTTTGAAATAGTCCCTCAGTCGCATTTTCAAAAATTGATCGGTAGTTTTTCTCGGCCGCTCCCAGCTGTGCAAAGAGCGAAGCGCTCTCGAGAGCTGCCGCCGCTGTGCTCGCAAGGATCGTCAGCGCCTTCATCTGACCAAGCGTGAAGGGCCGCACGCGGTTAGTCACATTCAGATTGATAACGCCGACCAATTTGTTTGCCACCTGCATGGGTACGGACACCGCTGAACGGATATCGGCCCTGGGCCAAAGAGCTACAAAACGCTCATCCTGAACCTCGCCGTTGAGGAGCAATGGCAACCTCTCACGCGCGACCCAGCTCGCTATGCTCTTCTCCAGTGGAATACGCTCGCCCAACAGACGTGCGCGTTCCTCTCCTCTTACAGCGGCGACATAGAGTTCTTTCCCGTCGTCGGTGGGCAGAAGGATTGATACTTCGTCGGCATCGCTTTGTTGTAGGGCAGCGTCCGCCAGCTTGCTGAGCACGGTCTGCTCGTCGAGGGTAAAAGCGATTGTTTGGCACAAACTGTAGATCGCAACTGTTTCGCGCAGTTGCAGATTCTCCATCCGCAGCCGGCGCGTGTTGATAGCGCGCGTCAACACGGGCATCAGTGTCCTGAGCCGGAAAGGTTTGAGGACGTAGTCGAAGGCGCCAAACTTCATGGCATCAACGGCGGTCTGAATTGTGCCCTGGCCCGTCATCATGATCGGAATCAGGTGCGGATCGATCTCCAGCGCCGACTTGATCAGCGTAATCCCGTCCATTTCCGGCATCATCAAATCGGTGATGAGGATGTCGAAACTTTCCGTCCGCAGGACTTTCAAAGCTTCGTGCCCGTTCGTGAAGCCGCGTACGTCAAACGACTGGGCGGACAACCCGTCAACTAATGCGTTCTTGAGTTCAAACTCGTCGTCGACTACGAGGATTCTGCCAACCGTGCGTTCGGCAGTGGTCGACTTAGTTTGTTCGAGGAGCTCAATTGTGGGATTACTCTCGCTCAAGCTCTTTCTCCTCTTTTGTACCCGGCAGATAGATGATGACGGTGGAGCCTTCACCCTCGCGGCTTTCCATGGCGATCCTTCCCTTGTGTTCTTCAATTACCCGCCGGCAAATTGCCAGGCCGAGCCCCGTGCCCTTGCCTTCCGGCTTGGTAGTAAAAAACGGATCCCAAATCTTATCGAGGTCTTTGGAAGAGATGCCTGTCCCGGCGTCGGCAAACTCGATGCAAACACTCTTTGAACCCTCAGTTTGAACATTCCTGGCGCGTACTATTAGTTTTCCGCCCTCCGGCATTGCGTCGCTTGCATTGGTCAGTAAGTTAAGAAAAACCTGACGCAACTGCTGGCGATCAGCCTGGACGCAGACCAGGTTGTCTTCAAACTCCTGAGCGACGTCAATCCGCCGGCTCCGCAGGTAATACTCAATCAGCTCAATTGCTTTCGAGATTTCATCGCCCACATCAATCGTGGAAAACTGTTGGTGTCCGCGGCGGCTAAACTCCAGCAGGCTGCCTACCAGCTTTCCCATGCGATCAACCTCGTCAGACACGATCTCAACCGCACGTGCCTTTTCGCTATCGTGGCCTATTTGGTCGGCCAGGGATTCAAGCCTGAGAGCTGTGGTGGCGAGAGGATTATTCAGCTCATGAGCCACACTGGCCGCCAACTCACCCATCGTGGCGAGCTTTGATGCCTGCCAGAGCTGCTGCGTCATGAGCTTGAGCTCCTGCGATTTTGCCTGTAGATCGGCAAGCGTTTGTTCCAGGCGCTGATTTGTCTTCTGCAGTTCGTCCTCGGCCAGCTTACGCTCGGTGATATCGCGAACGTTGCACTGTATTACGTGCTTTTCACCGGCCATGTAACTGTTACTAACAAACTCAACCTGCCTGATCACTCCTTCGCGAGTTAAGAGCGGGAGATTCTCGTAACGTACGTATCCATGCTCCTGCAATTCGGAGAAGGCGAGCTTGGAAGCAACAATGTCTTTGAATGGGCCAATCTCCCAGAGTTCCTTGCCGACCATTTCCTGCTTTGGAAAATGCATCATGTTGATGAGGTAGGGGTTGATATCGAGAATCTGGCCGGTTTCGGCGTCGAGGATAAGAATGCCGTCCTTGGCAGATTCAAATAACGTGCGGTAGCGGAGCTCTGAAGTTCGCATGGCTTCCTCAGCATGTTTACGCTCCGTAATATTGCGGGCGATTGTCGATGCTCCCGTGATGACACCCGATGGTTGTCTGATGGGAGATATGGTTAAGGACAGAAAGACTCGTTTGCCATCCCTGGCAATCCGCTCGGTTTCAAAATGCTGAATACTTTCACCTCGCCTGAGTCCTTCCAGAATCGTAGCCAGTTCATGAAGTTGTTCAGGCGGGAACAGTATCCCGATCGAGCGTCCTATTACCTCTTCCGCCGTATAGCCATAAAGACTTTCGGCGCCTTTGTTCCAGGAGGTGATTATTCCGTCGGTGGTTTTCCCGATGATCGCATCATCGGATGACTCTACGATTGATGCCAGCAGCAGCCGATCTTTCTCCCCCTGCTTGCGCTCGGTGATGTCGATCATCGAAACGATTGCGATTGAGCTTCCGTCGGCTTCGCTTACGATCGAGCCGCCGTAATTCAGAACACGCTGCCAGTCCCCATTGAGTGGTCGGATACAAATCTCAGTATTGCGCAAACGCTCGCCGCGCATGATTCTGGCTAAAGGCCACTCGTCAAGTTCCAACTTAGAACCACCCATGTCCGATAGCTCAAAGATATTGGCAAACTCCGGCAGTTTTAGAAGCCCTTCCTCCCGGGTGGAAAAGCCGTGCATCTCAAGTGCAGCAGCGTTCCACTTCAACAACTGCCCATTCATGTCGGAGACAACCAACCCCTCACTCAGATTCTCGATGACCGTTTGCAGCCGTTGTTCACTTTCGCCCAGCGCCTCCACCTTCCGCTGAAGTTCGATTTGCGAATCGCTTACTTTTTCGATCATCGAGTTGAAGGCATTGCCGAGTACCCCCAGTTCATCACGACGACGTATGTGAATTTTCCCTGAATAATCACCGCCGGAAATTCGCGACACAGATCCGGTGAGCAGATTGAGAGGCCCGGTAATGTTCCTACTGAGGGCGACAGCGCCAGCCATTCCGATAATGAATAGAACGATATCGATTATCAGGATGCGCCGCAGGAAACGATTGGTCTGGGCCAGAAACTGTTGTTCAGGGAACTCGACCAAAACAAACCAGGGTGTGCCGAGGATGGGCCGTCCGAGCCCCATGACCGCCTGGCCGTCGCGCGAGTAGTGCATAACGTCTGAGACTGAGCCCAGGCCGGCCGAAGGGTAAGAGACGACTTTGTCCATGTTGGTCATCAGATCGCCGCGAATATTTCCAAAGTAAAGCGCAGCTTCACTACCGAGCAGGTCCATTAATTGTTTGGGTGGGGGATTGAGCGAGGTGCGGCGCCACCTGACGAGGTACCCGATCAGCTTCCCAGCTTCGTCTTTGACCGCAGCCACCGTCGGAAACCTGATCATGTTGTCACTCGAGCGCATGGGACCAATTGCTTTGAAAGGCTCGGCATTAGAGGCCTTAAATTCCGCTTCCAGGTCAACCGGCCCAGGAGACACTCCGTGCGGCACAGTTAACCGAAGAGAGCTTTGGGTATCCCAGAGCTCGACGTGTAGAGCATTGGGATCTTTCTCTGTCGTGAATTGCGTCAGAAGCACGGAAGCTTCGGCTTCCGTGGCGGGGGAGGGCGATTGCAAAAACGCGCGAATGACCGGCTCATTCGCCGCGTTGACAGTTTGCGTTGTAAGCGCCGCGCTTGACTGTTGCAGGAGGAGCGCCAGCTGTTTGGTAAGACCTTGCAAGCGCTCATCAGCGACCTCACGAGCGGATTGCCGGGCTCCGCGATAAGACGCGACCGTCGCAGCAGCGATGATGGCGAGCAAGAGGATGCCAATCAGCAAGGGAAGTCGATACTTTAACGACAGATTAGATAACGAAAAACGCATGGTTCGAGGCGAGTACCATTCGGGTCAGCATGGCCCCGCTTAGAAATCGACTCTTACTCCGATCTGTCCTTCACGACCTGGGAGAACCTGAAGAGCTTTTCCAAAGGGCGCAGCCAGGTTCTGAAATTGCTGCACTGCTGCGGGATTGGCCCGGTTAAATAAATTGAAAAACTCGAGTATCAATTGGGCCTTTAGCTTTTCCGCGATTGCAAAACGTCGCGAAAATCGGACGTCCAGATTGATAAATGGCGGCGCCACAAAACGATTCCGTCCGGCGACAAAATCAATTCCGTTTAAAAGACCATCGCCGTCGACATCAATTGGGGAATGCGCGGCGGCTGAAAAATGAAAACCGCTTTGCCCGCGGAAGATCCCGCTAAGTTCCAGTTGCCACGGAAGACTAACCGCTCCGTGCATGAGCAGAGTGTGATCAAATGCGAGGTCGGATGGACCATAGTCGAGGTCCGGGCCATTGTAGAATTTCCCAGCCTGCGGAATCGGGTTCCCATTTTGAGCGACGAAAGGCCCGCTGGCGTTGGTCTGTCCCGTCAACGGATCCGACACCACTATCGGAATGCCTACAAAGCTATCGGATGGGCCTTGCGACCCCAGCAACCCAGCGCCTCGTCCGGTTTGCACTTCGCTGACCAGGCTCGAATTTAGAGCGTTGTCCCTTGCCCTGGCCCATGTGTAGGAGCTCTCAAGATTGAAACGCTTACTCATGCGTTTACGGATTCCCAGGCTGAGACCGTGGTAGGTTCCCTCATACCATGGCCCATAGCTAAAAATTGGGCGGCTTCCAGTTCCGGGTTGCAGTTGGCCCCCTTGCCCGGGGAGACGCGCCGCAAAAGCGAGATTCGATGTTCTGACACCAAGCATGTTACGGATGTCGCGGTGATGGTAATCAACCTGCAGGATGACACCAGTCGCCACCTCTCGTTTCATGCCGAGATGGAAGCTTCGGTTGTGAGGTGTTCTCAACCGCGGGTCGATCGTGATCGGCAATAGAAAAATCTGTGGGACCGGGAAGCTCATGGTGAGATGACCCAAGCCTCCAAACGTGAAAAAACCAGGCTGACGGCCGACGGAAACGCTGGCAGCGTCGACGAATTGTTGTGGATCCAAACCGGTCAAAGTTTGCACGTTATTCTGGGTCACAACGGCGTTCGCCGGGATGCTGGCGTGGCCTGATGCGACCAGCCCGTTCAGATGATCGATTCCGAAGAGTGTCAGGCCAGTGCCGGGACAAGTTGCGCCCGAAGCTTGAATCTCCGCATTGGTCATGCTCGACGAAGTACACAAACCAAAAAGGGTCGGAAGAATGGTCGGATTGCCGTAAAACAGGCGCGGAAATGAGAGCGTCTGGTTTCGCAAAAGCCTGGAGCCGCCGAGTTCGGGAATATTGCGGCCCACTCCCAGGCGGAACTTGTCATAGAAGACGCCCCAGCTAGCAGCGATGACGGTCTTTGAAGTTGGTGACCAATTCAAACCAAGCCGGGGTGAAAAATTTCCCCCATTGGGGAAACGCGAATCACGATCCCAGCGCACGCCGACATTCACGGTAAGGCTTCGCACGACTTTCCAGTCGTCCTGTACAAAAATTCCGTTATAGGAATTGCGGATCGCAACTCTGCTGTCAGCGGGAGTCGATCCACCGACAGTAGCCAGCACGTAGACGCCCGAGCTCACTGGTCCAAACTGTCCGAAATCTGACACCGTTGCGAACAATTGATTCAGCTGATTGGTAGGTTCAATGCCATCCACTCGGGCGCGCTGAAAGTCCCAACCAAACTTAATTTCATGATCGCCGACCAGCTTACTTATGTGTGCCCCCGCCGAGTTGTAGTGCTGCTTCAGTAGCAACGGACTGAACCCTGCTCCGAAAGTTATCTGACCCAGGTCACCGCCCAGGCCGTTAGTAGTGAGAGTGCTGAACATGTTGAAAAGAGTCGTGGCAGGATTGGACTCAGCATGGGTGGCTCGTAGCGAAGCAGCTTCATCGCGGTATTGAACATAGGCATTAAGAAGGAACGGATTGTTTTGGTTGCCGAATGTGACCGCATCCTGAAGTCCGACCATAAGATGCCGCGAACTCGCGTCAGTTCTGGTAGATGACAAGCTAGTGGCATGCGAAAGTGGTTGAAATCCGGCCCTATGGCTGTTACTCAAACTGATCCGTTGGCTTAGGTGGTGCCCGCCCAGCTGCTCATCCAGACGCAGGAAGCCTCGCGTCTGGAAAAGCTTGCTAGGTTTGTTCAGTGTTTCTTCTCGCGCTTTTAAAGACTCTGGAATTCCTGGCGGGGAAGCGAGGTTGAGTTGTCGAGTTTCCACTATTCGTTCGACTGACCCAAACAAATAGATACGTTCCTTGATCAGTGGCCCGCCCAGATTGGCGCTGGGATTCCAACGCAACAAGAATGGGGCGCGCTTTTCGGCAACATTCGAAGAATCGAAGGCCCTATTTCGATGGAAGAATGAAGCGCGTCCATGCCATTGCCGCTTTCCATTCTTCGTCACTACGTTAACGACACCACCTGACCCATGTCCAAACTCTGCCTTGTAGCCGGAAGTCAGCACTTGAAATTGCGAAATCGCATCCTGATCGAACGGAGCTGCGGACCCCCCATCCACGGTGTTGCTGTTTGGCATCCCGTCAATCAGGAAAACCGTGTTTCCTCCTCGTTCGCCGAGTATGGGAACGGCGCGATCCGTTTCGGGATCAACCTGGCGACTGACGGCGATTCCGGGGACCAATTGCAAAAGGTCGAGGTAGCTGCGTCCATTTATTGGCATATGATCGAGTTGCTCGGGAAGTATCGTCGCCCCGGAAGCAGAGCTCGAGGTTTCCAGCAAAGGCGACTCGGGTAAAACCAAAACTTCAGCTTGTAAGGCGCTTACCGACAGAACGAGATCTAAGCTCAATGCATGATTAACGTGGACAGCAACCCCCTGGTACACCTGAATCGCAAAATCTGGTTTGCTAACTCGCAAGTCATAGGCACCGGGCTGGAGTCCAACTAAACGATATGAACCCGTCGAGTCGCTGGTGACATTGATCTTCCGACCTGCAGGGCCATTGATTTTGATTTCTGCTCCCACGACTGGCAGGCCGTTGTGGTCCAATACTTTGCCGTGGATCACCGACGTTGTTTGGGGGGATGCGTGTGCTCTGAGGATAAAGGCGATAAAGCAAAGTAAGAAAATGTGCGAACGTGTCCTGCTAAGTCTCCTGCTCCGACGGGACCTTTCCGATCGCTGATATGTGTCCTCGTCACTTCCGGATAACATTTCCCGTCCCCATTCCGTAGACTAAAGAAGGACGCCGCACTCGCCCCAAGGCAGCGTCCCTCTTATGGCGCGTGTTCCTCATCAAAGGAATCACGCGATGCGATAGATTTAGGGGAGGCTAAACTTAATACCGCCGACGAGAGCTTGAGCCACCTAGGCTCATAATTCTCGTCAAAAATACCTCCGTAGGTTTGTCTCTCGGTTTCGACCAGAGGAAGAAGGACGCCGTACTCGCCCCAGGACGGCGTCCTCTCCACACGTGCCCATCCTAAAACTCAGGAGGGCAACGTTCTCGTTAAATCTCTATTCATTTCAATTTAGTTAACGGATGAAACCGCACTTACTTTACTGAAGCGCCGCCGCACCAGATTCAAGACGTCCTGGGCCAGGAACGGTTTAAAGAGCACCGGGAAACCCCGCTCGGCGCACACAGCTTGTAATTCGTCTGACAGACCGCCTCCGGTCATCAAGACAATGTGCGTCAGAGGTGTTTGCTGATGAAACTCCATAGCGATTTGCAGTCCGTCGTCGTCTCCCAGCATGTAGTCGAGCAAGACCACATCGGGCTGAAGTTGATAAAACGCCAGCCGGGCTTGCGCACCTGTTTCCGCAATCAAAATCTTCCAACCTTCCTCTTTGAGTTCTCCCGCGAGAAAAAAGAGCAGGTCGTGGTTGTCGTCAACAATCAAAATAGTCGGCACTTTACTCGCGATGGGCCGGGTGCCGCCGGTGCTGACGATGGAAAACTCCCGATTGGCCCCGTTAGTTGAAACGAGCACGTGGGCCCCGGGTCGTATCTCGCCCTTTGCCACCATGGTTGCCAGCGGCTGAGTCAGTTGGCGATGAATTGTGCGTTTGAGTTCTCTGGCGCCATATTCCCGGCTGATACCCGTGCGCACCAACGACTCTCTCGCCTCCGGTGTAACTTCTATGGAGAAATAGCGAGCGCCAAGCCGCAGGTTGACGTGGGTCTGCAAAGCGCGGAGGTCATGATCGAGAATTGCTTCAATCGCTTCGGCATCAAGTGGGTTGTAAGTGACGACCGCGTCGATCCGATTTACGAACTCAGGTGAAAAACGTTTCCGCACGGCGCCCAGGGCGATGCTTTCCAACCGGGTCGTGAGATCCGCCTGCGATTTTCCCATCACACGTTGAAAACCAATTTCGGGATTGATCTCTTTCATCATCTCGCGGGCGCCTAGATTGCTGGTGAAAAAAATTAGAGACTTTTCGAAGTTGACGCTGGTGTTATCCCCGAGGCGCAAGATTCCTTTATCGAGAATCCCAAGCAGCAACTGTGTGATCGAATGGGCCGCTTTCTCGATTTCGTCAAAAAGAACGAGAGCGAGGTCACAGTCAGGACTGGTTACTTCAGTCAACTGTTGCTGAGTGAGCAATGGCGTAGTTTCACGGTGTCCGAGGAATCCGGGCGGCGCACCCACCAGTTTCGCGGTCTCATGCTCCATCTGAAACTCGCCGCAATCAATCTTCAGAATTTTCTTTTCATCGCCGTGTAGCAGTTCGGCAATTGCTTCCACGGTTTTCGTCTTGCCTGTACCAGTGGGACCCAGCAACAGAAATACACCGGCGGGCCGGCCAACCGGGGCCAACCCTGATTGGTACATGTAGACGTAGGGAACGATGGCCTTGGTAGCAGCCGACTGGCCCACCACCTTCTGCGAAAGAAGGGTGGCTAGATCCGACTTCGGCAGCAATGTCTCTTGCTCCTGGACGATGTGAGTTGCCATGGGACTCTTGATCTGAATCGAATACGGTTAGGGCGTTGGTAAATTGCGAGGGGGTTGTTTGCTTTCTCGTAAATCCTCGTGCTTCGCGCGCTTCATGCTAAACAATGCGGCTACCTGAATCTCGTGTGGAAGCCGATTAAGGGGGAAGCGCGAGATAAATAAGAGGAAGTCCGTGAGGCACACTCTAGGCCTGTGTGCGCAATCGCACAATCGGGGAAACCCCGAGAGTCGACTAGGCAATACCTGACACGCGGCTGACGAATCGCCGCGCATTTTTAGCGAGGTGTTTTAGCGAGGTGGGTGATCGATAGACACAATGCCTGTCTTGATCGCATATCTGACCAGTCCGGCAATGCTGTAAATGTTCAGCCGTTCCATCAGTTGAGCGCGGAAGGTTTCAACAGTCTTAATACTGATTTCCAGCGCGAGTGCAATATCTTTCGTCGACTGGCCTTCAGCAATCCGGGCCAGGACTTCTTTTTGCCGGGGCGTTAGCTCGGCTGACGGTAACTGGCTGTCACTGGCACGGACTAATTCCAGAGCGGCGGCTTGATTAAGTGCCGGAGAGATGTATTTTTTCCCGGCCATCACGTGTTCAATGGCGAGGGGCAACTCTGCGCTGGCCGCGCCCTTCGGAAGAAAACCCGACGCCCCCAGATGGAGCGCCTGATAGGCATACTCCACTTCTTCGTGCACGGTTAGCAGGATCACGCGCACCTCCGAGAACCTCTCGTGTGCTTCTTTTAATACTTCAAAGCCGCTAAGGCCCGGCATCATTAGATCGAGGAGGAGGACGTCCGGTCGCAGAGTTTCAATTGAGTCGAGGGCCTGAGCGCCATTGGCCGCTTCGCCCACTACCTCAACTTGAGGCGCATTGTCGAGTAGTGCACGAATGCCTGCCCGCACAATTGTGTGATCATCTGCCAGCAGGACACGGATCGTTTTCACGGGGAAATGCTACCTTTAGTTGCGGCGAGGATGCTGCTAACTACTGATATCAGAATAATCGCTCAAATACCGCCGAATCAGTTGTTTACCCAGCCCTTGAAAGCTAATGCTCGCGGTTGGCTAGGACCTTCTGTCTTCGTCAACCCCCCTTATGAACGGTAAAGCGGGGTAACTATCCCAGAAACTTCTGAACCCGACAATCAGGGATTTCCTGACATACTTTTAGGCAACACTTACAGTCAAACGCTATTCCACCAGTCCCGATTTGAGCGCATGCCTGACCAGGCCGGCGATGTCCTGCACCCCAAGCTGTTTCATCAATTGCGCGCGGTGCGATTCGACGGTCTTGCCACTAATCTCCAGAATCAGGGCAATTTGTTTAGTCGTTTTCCCCTCGGCAATCATTTTCAGGATTTCACGTTTGCGCGGAGTGAGAGTATAGAGGGAGACTTGTTGACTCGTGCGACGAACATATTCCTTGATGACTGGCCCGGAGACCACCGGGCTTAGGTAACTTTTTCCACTTGCTACCGCTTTTATCGCTAGTTGCAATTCTACGAGCGAGCCCCCTTTGACCAGGTACCCGGCAGCCCCTGCTCGCAATGCCTGCCAAACATGTTCTTCATCTGCGTGCATCGACAGAATGATGCAACGCACTCCCGGTGCTTCCCTGGTCAGCTTCCTAACAACGTCCAATCCGCTGAGCTGCGGCATCGCGATGTCAATTAGGAGCACATCGGGCTGATATTGCCTCGCCAGTTCCAGCGCCTCGCGGCCGTCCCTTGCTTCACCCAGGACCTCTAAGCTTGGTTCCTTCTCAAGCAACGCCCGAATACCCGCTCGCACGAGGGTATGGTCGTCAGCAATTAGTATTCGAGTTTGAGCTGGGTCCTTCATCCGGTTGAGCCTCCGTGGGAAAGACTACCCTTACTTCGGTTCCCTCCGCCGGAGCGGAAATGATCTCAAACGTTCCACCAAGGGCGAGGGCGCGTTCTCGCATGCCTATCAATCCCAGGTGAATATTGTGTTTGTTGTCTTGTGTCGCGCGCAGGTCGAAACCGACGCCGTCATCCCTGATCGAAAGGACAGTTTCCTGATCCGCGGCGTTTAGCTTGATGACAAGCTTCCGGGCTTGAGCGTGCCGGACCACATTTGTGAGCGCTTCCTGCACAATGCGAAAACATGCGGTTTCCAGGTCCTGCCCGAAACTCAGTTTGCCTTCAGGCAGGTTTGACTGCCACTTGGTGGAGATTCCGGTGCGATGGGCAAACTGATCGGAATACCACCGTAACGCCGTCACCAGGCCCATGTTATCCAGCAGCAACGGGCGAAGCTCAAAAGAAAGGTTCCGAACTTGTTCAAGTGCGGTATCGATTAGGTCAACGCCCTGATCAATTTCCGCGCTCCCCTCGTCGATCTGTTTCGAGCTTCCCAGCGTCTGCAGATTGAATTTTATCGCGGTCAGCATTTGACCTATCTGATCGTGTAGTTCGCGAGCGATGTGTTTCCGCTCCGCCTCCTGCGCTTCAACCAGCATGCGAGAGTAGTTTCGCAGAGTTGACTCCGCGCGTTTGCTCTCGGTGATGTCTCTAACTGTTCCCTGCACCGCCACCACTTTGAGTTCGTCGTAGAGCAGATGACTGCTTACCTCAATGGGCACTCGCCGTCCGTCGCAAGTAATCAGTTCCGTTTCATAGGTCGTTTCACCTTCCTCAACCAGTTTCCTGCAGAGGTGTTTAGAAACTTCGTCCAGGTGCTCCGGCGCCAGGAAATCGGCAAACGATCTGCCGATGATCTCTTCGCGCGAGTAGCCGCACAATTTTTCCGAAGCCTTGTTTACCGAGGTGTACCTGCCCTGAAGGTCGTGGACGTAATATGCGTCTTTCGCGTTTTCGAATAAGTCGCGATAACGTTCCTCACTCTCGCGCAACGCGGTTTCAGCGCATTTTCGTTTGGTAATGTCTTTAGCAATGCCTTCGTAACAAACGAGATTGCCATCTGCATCGCGCACTGCGCGCACGTTGTCGGAAACCCAGATGGTGGAGCCGTCTTTTCTATAGGTCTCATACTCAAATTCATGGATGACGTCGTTTGCGTCCATCAGCCGTTTGAAATCCTCTCGTCTGCGCGGATTCACATAATGCTGGCCCGAGAGATCGGCTCTTTCGCGGATTAGCTCTTCGGGAGAATCGAACCCAAACATTCGAGCAAGGGCGGGATTGGCTACCACAAACTGGCCTTCCCGAGTAGTTTGGAAAATTCCTTCGAGCGCATTTTCGAAAATACTCTCGTATTTTTCTTCAGCTGCACGCTGGGCCTTCTCGGCGCGTTTTCGATCAGTTACATCGTGGATAAATGAGACGTGGACGCCTGGAGTGATATTTGCCACCGACCGAAACTCAAGATTCAATAGAGATCGGTCGCGGTGACGCGCCGAGAATTCACCACTTCCGCGACCGGCCTCCAGGAAGCGCTGCCATCTTGCCCATCCATCTTCGCGAAACTCGTCCGAGGCGAGGTCTATCACGCTGAGCTTCATCAACTCGGGATGCGTGTAACCTAAAAGACCGCAGGCGGCTGGGTTGGCATCGATGAAGCGTCCGTGATCGTTTGTTACCAGAATAGCGTCCAGGGAATTAAGAAAGATTGCCTGAAGGTACGCACGGGTTTCGTGAAGCGGGTCCGGGGCCTGCTTTTGTTTAGCAAAATTCTTAACTGAAACGGGTGCGCTCATTTTGTCGTTAACCAAAATCGCCGAATAAATGGCCAGATCCACTGACACCGATCCAATCAGGCTTTGGCCCCCATCTGCTGAGCAGCTCCACCTGATTCGGATGCGCCCAAAGAACCCGCTCAATAAGCAGGATCAGTGGAAAGCAAATATCAACGTTGATCGAAAGACTTAGAGCAGGGACGTGAGAATTTGAAAATCACTTTAACAATTTCTCGCAGTTGGGAAGACTGCTCTACCCCGATTCTAGATTCATTATTCCGGACTTGCAATTCGATTCTTGCAGCAAGGATTCTTGCAGTCGGAGAGTCCTACCTGAAAAGCCAAATCCCGATTGGTCCCGAGGAGGTCGAAGGTTGACCAGAGTTGGCGTCAGAGCAGAAAAATTCACCCCTGTTTCAATTTTCCGACAACTCGATCTTGCGCGACCTAACGCTCCATGCTAGAGTTTGGCCCATCAGAATTGACCGCTTTACTTCGTTAGCTCGCCAGCGTTATAAAGTCAGTCACAGTTGCTGAAGCGTTCCAACACCTAGGGTAGTTCACCGCGTTTCCTTACATTAACCAGGCCTAACACCAATTTTGGATTTGAACGTCAGGCAGGTGGGTGCGTCAGTGACGACGCCGTAGTCCTCGATAAATTTTCGTACCCAGAGTGGTGTCCCCATGAGTGATATTGAAAAAAGTTTAAAGCCTTTGCGTCGTGCGGCCGTTTTGAGTCCCGCGGACCGCGGCGAGATCATCAGGAGCCTTGAACTTGGCTCTAACCTTCGCGAATCACTGGTGAATCGACTTGCGGACTGCTCGCAGGTCTGTGATTTTCGGCGCCGGCGTTTTGTCTACCGGGCCGGAGATACGGCCGACGCTTTGTTTGCCATCGTCCACGGTCGGATTAAGCTTTGCCGGATCGAGGCGCCGAGCGAGCGTGAGGCAGTAATTGACATCCTTCCTGAAGGTGCGTTATTCGGTGAGTCGGCGCTCTATTCCAGGGCCGGCCGCAGGGCAAACTGCGCCGTGGCTTATGAAACCTGTACCCTACTCAAAATTCCGGTTGAACAATTTCAGCTGGCGATGGCGGAGGATCCCCTGCTCCACGACTACACATTCCGTTTGATCGGCCAGCGACTCGAGAACGCTGAACAGCGGCTGGCAGACTTTGCGCTTAATGCCATTCCTGCTCGACTCGATAGACTGTTGGCCGATTTTTCTCATCGATACGGCGTAGCGGAAACCGACGGGGTCCTGATTGATATACCTTTGCCTCATCGTGAAATCGCTTCCATAGTCGGATCTACCCGTGAAAGTGTGACAGTCCGCTTGAACGCAATGCGCCGCGCGGGTACGATCGAATTCGTAAATCGTCGAATTCTGATCAAGCGTCCCGAAGTGCTGGGCGGCGAAGTCGCTTTGGCCACCTAATTCGCGTCACCTTCCCTTTGATGAAATGCCCAACATGTGAAAAGCGGGTCCAGTGGACGGACAATCCGTTCCGGCCCTTCTGCTCTGAGCGCTGCAAACTGGTGGATTTTGATCGGTGGGTCAGCGAAGACTATCGGGTGCCGGGAAGCGCTCTACCTTCTGAAAACCAAGGTGACGAAGCTGTGCGTGATGATGAAGTTGGAAACTAGACAGCGATGATGGCAATCTTGTGCTGGTCGGCAAGCGCGACCATTTCAGCACGATCAAACATCAACGTTTTACCGGCACTGATACAAAGACAAGTTGCGCCGGCCTCGGTCATCAGTTGAATTGTTGACAAACCCACGACGGGCACATCAAACCTCATATCCTGATCCGGCTTGGAAAGTTTTATCACCGTCAGAGAACCACTCTGGGGCTTTGCCACTTCCGATCCTCGCTGGTGTTCGCCGCGCATGATCTCGCCTGCTCGACGAATTGTCGAATCAGTTCCTTCCATGGCTTCGATCGCCACGCATGCCTTTCCGCGGACGACAATAGTTTGACCCAGATTAAGTCCGGCTAATTGGTGGGTGATATCCTCGCCGTAACTGATGTCAGCCCGTTCGGCTGCGTTTGGTTTCCGGCGCGTCAACGTCTCGGCAGGCGGCAGTGAGTCCTGCAGGAAAAAAGTAGAGTCGACCAGCTCAATGCCTTCACTGGCGAGTTCCGCGGCAATGCCGCCAATAAGAGAATTGGTGTTACGTCGCGGAAGCTTGAGCAGCATCTTCAACATCCGCGCATCCGGTATCGCGCCGCTAAAAATCCGTACATGCTTGACCTGTCCCGCCATGACCGCTTTTTCCACTCCTTCGGTCTTGAAGAAACGAATCAGCTTGCCAAGCTGCCCAATTCCGATCCAGGTAAAGCTTTCGGTTTCGAGTTCCAACCGAGGATCAGTTTCGTCACGGATGCCCGCGATGGAAAGGGAAACGCCTGCCTTCCGCGCACCTTCAGCGACCATGAAAGGAAACCGGCCATTTCCAGCGATTAAACCGTAACGCATAATCAAAGGATGAATGTAGAAGGCGGAAGGATGAAAGCGGTGAGTTGCTGATCTCTTTCCCGTTTATCAGCCGTCATCCTTCCTCCGTTATTTGATGACCCCTCGATTTGAGGATTCAATAAATCGAACCAACGAGTCAACCTCCGCTACATCTCGGATCTCTTCTTTGATTCGCTCCAGAGCTTGAGAAGTATTGAGTTTTGAGGACAGCAGGAGACGGAAGGCGCGATGCAACGAGCTAATGACCTCTCGCGAATGGCCACGGCGTTTCATTCCAGTCGTATTCAACCCGTAACAGGTGGCATGGTTACCTACCGATAATGCAAAGGGCAGAGCATCTTTCACCACCACAGAATACCCGCCGATGTATGCTTCCTGGCCTACACGGCAAAATTGGTGGACACCTGAATAGGCTCCAACATTTGCATTGTTCTCGATGATTACATGTCCGGCGAGCGTAGCCGCGTTGGCCATGATCACGCCATCGCCCAGAATGCAGTCGTGGGCAACATGAGCCTGGGCCATGAACAGGCAATCGTCTCCAGTCTGAGTCAACATTCCGCCGCCCGCAGTGCCGCGATGAATCGTAACAAACTCACGAACTTGATTGCGCCTGCCGATCCGCGTTTCCGATGGCTCGCTTCGATACTTTAGATCCTGAGGGGCCAGGCCGATTGAGACGAAAGGGAATACCCTTGTGCCTTCTCCCACGATAGTGCGTCCGTCAATCACGCAATGGGATTCGAGTCTGACGTCATCCTTTAGCTCAACCTCTCCGCCAATAATCGAATAGGGGCCGATGTGGCAATTGTTCCCGATGCGAGCGCCAGGATGGATAACAGCAGTAGGGTGAATATTGGTGGTCTTGGTAGCGAGGGCCATAAATTCACTGGGAAAACAAGACAATGGCTGGAGCAAAACTTAGTAGCTGACCGGAAGCGGACACATGACCGGGCTTCAGCTAAACTGCCGAACCGCGATCGGCAATCACGCTCATGATGTCGGCGTCAGCAACCAGCCGGCCCTCCACTTTGGCTTCACCTCTCATCCGCTGGACACGCGAACCGATGCGCAGAGCGGTGACCTCCAAAACCAGAGTATCGCCAGGTACTACCGGGCGGCGGAACCGCGCTTCGCGGATTCCCGTGAAAAGCACCAGTTTCGAGTCGCGATCTTCAATCTCACGCAGCGCCAGCACTGCACCCACCTGAGCCAAAGCTTCCACTACCAAAACACCCGGCATTACCGGGGCGCCCGGGAAGTGTCCCTGGAAGAATGGCTCGTTAATGCTCACCTGTTTGATTCCCACGATCCGAATCTTTGGTTCCAACTCGATGATTCGATCGACCAGCAGGAAAGGAAAGCGGTGCGGCAGGAGCTCCTGAATCGCCTGGGAGTCAAGTACAGTTTCCATAAGGGAATAAAAGAGACGCGGCACGCGGAACCGGGCCGCATTGCCGCGTCTGGAATTGAGCCCGGACCGCTCGAGAGTTATTTGGGCGGCGTTACAGCTGCAGTCGCCGGGTTCTTGCTGTTGAAATCGTTAATGAAAGCCCGCGTGATGTCGATGCTGTCAGCTGCGTAGACGAGGGGTACCTGGCTGCCGTCAATCAGCACGTTAATGCTGTGCGCTTTGGCATAAGTTTCAAGGGCCTTCGCAACTTCTTCCTGCATGGGCGCAAACAATTCCCTGCGGCGTCGTTCAAACGCAGCTTGTCCGTCTTCCGCCTTCCGCTTCGCATCCGTCTCCAGTTGCTTGACCTGATCGATCTTTGCCTGAATCGACTTTGGGTCAACTACGTTACTGGCTGCCTGAGCCTGGCTCACTTCGTTGGTAAGCGTCTTGATTCTTTCCTGCAGTTGGTTCAACTCGGTCTGTCGCGGCTGAAATTCCCGATTCAGAGTGTTCACCAGGTTGTTAAACTTGGCGATGCCCAGCTTTGGATCGAGGAACATGTCGGTATAAACCAGGGCGATCTTGCTTTCCGGAACGGCCCCGGTCGCACCAGCCGGTGCAGCCGGTCTGGTCTGGGCCATCGTTGATGAAGCGGTGAGCGCCAGGACAAATGCGATGGCGACTATCAATCGATCTACTTTCATAACTTTCTTGTAGTGCTCCTTAAATAAATGGCGGTTGGTCAACTCTCTTAGTTGTTCAGACTACCGCCGTGGTTGGCTCTAAGAAATTAAAAGGTGCGCCCCACGCTGAACCGCATGACCTTTTTCTTCTCATTAAAGAAGAAGGGAAATCCATCGATAATCTGGTCTTTGCGAGCATTCGGATTATACGCAAAGATCAGGCGAAAAGGCACGTTGATGATGGGAACCTGGACGCGAACCTCCATCCCAAGACTGGAACGAATATCTCCGAACTTTGAGAACAAACTCTGGGAGAGTCGCACCGCAGTGTTTGTTTGTGCCTGACCGCGAAGAAATACTGACTGGAAACCGAAGGGCAGACCGGTTTGTGGATCAAATGGCCCCTCACGCCGTGCGTTATCGAGCTCGGAAGTAGTGATTAGCCGATTATCGCGCATCACCAGCGCCAGAAACCCAGAGCGATCTGGTATCAGAGCGAGATCAGGATTGGAGCTGCACGCTGCCAGAGACGACAAACTCACTGCCGCAAACCCGCCTGCGCGATCGCATCTGATTGCACCGACGGTTTGCAGGAACGGCTGGTCGTTAAGAAACGCGCTGGAAAAGAACTGGTCTTTCTTAGAGCGAAGGTTGAAGGCCGTGCCGATGTCGGCAAAACCAGCAATGCTCACCGTTCTTCCGATGATCGGAACGCGATATTCGAAGTTGCCGAGGAGCTGTGTGTCAGCGCCAATCGGAGTATAGGAGCGCGGCAGCTGCACGCTATTTGATCCACCCACCCCGGTGAACAACCCGATGTTGGCCAGGTTTGACGGGACGCCCGGCACCGGCACCGGATCACCAGCCGGGTTTGAAGCAATCACTAAATTCTGGGAAGTAATGAAGGTGTCGAGTGGCGCCAGCGGACTAATCGACCGCACGTTGTATCCTCGAATACTAAACTCGTCACCAAGGAAGTACCGTTCAAAAATGGGAACACCGTCAACGAATGCGAGCGACTCAGAACTCTTGACCTTGGCCGATGTCCCGAAACTGCCCACTGTGCCGGCAATGATACGAAATCCGAAAACTTCCGGATTCTCAGAACGCTTGCGTCGAACGGGGAAAAACTGAGTAAACGACAACGTTGGCTGGTAAGTCCGTACATCGCCCCCCAGCCCTGCCAGTGCCACTTGCATCGTGATTTCGCGGCCCATCGTAGGGTCGACGCTCGCGTTGCGCGTGTCGTAGGTAAAACTTCCCGTCGCGCGACTGGTGACGATGTTTGGCTGCTTGTAGATGACCGGGATAAATTGTGAAATGTTCGCCGGATCCTCGTTAACCTCCGGATCTTTCACGCTCGACATCGAAAGTGAATATGAAAGGCCGACTCGCGAAAGCTGGGTGAAGGCGCGCTTGCGATAAAACTCGGAGAGTGGCGCGCTCACGTATAGGGTGGCGCCGTAGGAAGTGCGTGTGAAAAGGTTTTCTTCGCTTACGTTCAAAAAATCAAGCTGGTTGCCGGTAAGCCCTGACTGCGCTTCGAGATTCTGAGAAAGGAAAGTGCCTTCGCCGAAGAACTTTTGCGTGTAGCCAAACAGGGAGAAACCCGCGCTAATGGGCCGATTATTGATGTAGGGCTCAGTGAATGAAAACTGAAATGACTTCTGACGGTTACCGGCAGCGAGGTTAAGTGACAGCACTTCGCCGCGGCCCAGCAGGTTATTAGTCGAGTATTCAAGTCCAAAGAATGATCCGCCGATGCCGGAAAGCCCGCCATTGAATGAGATTTGCTGCCGTCCGCGCTCGACCACCTTTAGATCAACATCAACCGTCGCTTCTTCTTCGTTTGTCCTGAAATTGGCGTCTTTGTCTTTATCGATGGGATCGAAATAGCCAAGCTGATTGAGCTTGATAATGGAATATTCCCAGGCGTTTTGATTATAGATGTCGCCTTCGTTGAGCAAAACTTCGCGGCGCAAGACGTTGTCGCGGGTGAAGGTGTTACCAACAAATTCCAATCGACGCAGCGAAAACTGTTTGCCTTCTTCTATCGTGATCAGGAAATCGACGATACCTTCGTCAGGTTTTTGTGGATTCTCTTTGAAGGTCGGGGTGGGCTCCGCAGTATATTCAATGAAGCCCGATTGCCCGTAAATCTTCTTCAGATTTTCAAACAAGGCTTTGCCGATCTTTTCACCGTTGGCGATGTCACCTTTGTTTAAGCCAATGACGCTGCGAATGGCGTCTTCGGAGTAAATCGAATTGCCCTCGATCTTCATTTCTCCGATGCGATAAATCTTGCCTTCTACGATCGGAACAGTGACCCGCAATGCTTCGTCGACAGAGGAAAGCAAAGGGAGTGGCAGGATTGGCAGGCCGGTTCGACGTCGACCTATCCCTTCTACGCGCGGTTCGCCATGACGCGCCTGAAGATAGCCTTTCGAGCGCATGTAGTTGTCGACGTGTCTGAGATCGTATTCCAGCTTTTCGCGATCGAGAATGTCCTGACCTTTGAAACGACTCATCAGGCCGGCCTCTTTGACCAGCTTCATTGCCCCGCGCAGTTTGCCGTCGCTGAAAACGGTGTTGCCTTCAAACTGGATCTCGACCACGCGGACGCGGTCACCTTCATTGACTACAAAACTGAGCGCAGTTGAAGTGGCCGAAACCTCGTCACGTCTTTGTTCAACCGTGGCGTTTGGATGACCTTTGGATGCGAGTAGCTCTTTCAGCACGCGAACCGCGTTTCGTGCTTTTACAGGGTCGTAAACACTTTCCTTGGAGATGCCGACGCGTCGTTCACGAAAGGCCTTGAGAACATCAGACTCAGCGACGCTCTTCAGCCCTTCAAACTGGAGATCGCGAATAATCGGCAACTCCTTCACTTCTAATATCACATTAACGCCACCGCGCGCGCCTTCCTCAGTCAGGACGCGGGTCGCAGTCTTGTCGAAAAAGCCAAGCTGGAGGATCGCCTGAAGGTCGCGTTGGACCTGAGCTTCGTTGTAAGGGTCGCCCGGACGCGTTTGGACGTAGTAGAGAATGTCGTCTTTTCTGAGACGCCGATTGTTAAGGATATCAACTGATTCGACCAGGCGCTGTTGCTGCGCCCTAACCCGAGGCAGAGCATAGATCATGGAAGCCAGCAGGACGATTCCGCTCAAAACTATGAGCAAAAACCCGCGATATAAATGCATAGGAGCCTTTTCCCTCAGAGGTACTTACCGGATCTCAGATACTTCGGGGAGCTGAAAATGGTGATAAATTTATCGTTTCGAAAATAAAGGTAAAGCTACCGTACCGACTGCCTGCAAATCCGGCCAAAAAGATTGGAACCCTTGGATTCCCAAGAGTGATGGTCTCGTTGCCAGTGCCTGCTCAACCTAGTCCAGCAAAGTCGCGCATTATACCGAACCGTTAGCGCAAAAGTAAAAAGGCAAAGGAGAACGGGCACTTCCACTTCATGCCACGATTCTCGCCCTTGCCCTTTCCTTTAGCCTCAAATCGGTCCGGCCTGCACAAATAAGAGCGGTTTTAGTGAATTAAGAGCGCATCGTCCGGCGTTTCGACGCCCAGGGGACGATAATTTAGATCGTTGCCGTCGAGGAAAACTTCGATCAGGGCCGCTCTTCCGAGATGTCCCTGAATCAGGGCCTCAGAGAGAGGGTCCTCGATATATTTTTGCAGCGCACGTCGGAGCGGTCGGGCGCCATACAGGCGATCCGCACAGGTCTTGTCTACGATCCAGCGTTTTGCTTCGTCAGTCAGGCGGATTTCAAAACCATGTCGCGACATGGTTCGGTTCATCTGTTCCACTTGGAGATGAATCACCTCGATCAAATCGTCCCGTAGCAGTTCGTCGAAGATGATTATCTCATCGAGGCGATTGATAAACTCCGGATTGAACGTCTGCCGAACCGCTGACATCACCATCTCTTCCATTTTTTCGCGCGAGGCGTCGGTAGTCCCCTGGAAACCGAGCGTGCCCTTCTTTTGAATGAAGCGGGCGCCGATATTGGAGGTCATGATGATAATGGCGTTCTTGAAATCCACGGCGTTGCCCAGCGCGTCGGTCAACAGGCCGTCTTCAAACACCTGTAACAGCACGTTGAAAATGTCTGGATGCGCTTTCTCAATTTCATCAAACAGCAAAACGGAGTAGGGAGCGCGCTTAATCCGTTCGGTCAGTTGTCCGCCTTCTTCGTGGCCCACATATCCTGGAGGGGAACCGATCAGCTTCGAGACCGAATGTTTTTCCATAAACTCCGACATGTCGAAGCGAATCATCGAGCGCTCGCTGCCAAACAGGACCTGTGCGAGCGAGCGAGCGACTTCCGTTTTCCCAACACCGGTCGGACCAAGGAACAGAAACGAGCCAACCGGGCGCAGCGGATTCTTCAGACCGGCGCGCGACCTGCGAATAGCGCGGGCAAGAGCGGAGATTGCAGGCCGTTGCGAAACCACTCGCTCGTGAAGCTCTTCTTCAATCCGCAAAAGCTTGTGGGTCTCTTCCTCTTTCAGTGAGGTGACCGGAATACCGGTCCATCGAGCGATCACTTCTTCGACGTCGTCGCGGGTGACCTGGGCGGTGATGAGGTCGTCTTCCTCTTCCTCGATGTTCGCACTGAGCAGCGGTTCCTGGGCCCACTCACGAATCTGATCCCAGTCTGCGAGGCCGCCCTGTTCGCGGCGGACGCGAAGTTTGACGCGCGCACCGGCTTCGTCAATCACATCTATCGCTTTGTCCGGCAGAAAACGGTCCGGAATATAACGGTGCGACTGGTAAACCGCCGCGTGCAAAGCATCGTCGGTGTACCTGACCTGATGAAAACTCTCGTACCGTTCACGCACGCCGCCAAGGATTGCAACGGCTTCTTCTTCTGTTGGTGGTGGTACTTTGACGGCCTGGAAACGACGCTCCAGCGAGCGGTCTTTTTCGATCGACTTGCGAAATTCAGCCGGAGTGGTGGCGCCAATGCACTGCAATTCGCCACGGGAAAGCGCGGGCTTCAGTATATTTGCGGCGTCGAGCGAGCCTTCAGCGGAACCTGCGCCCACCAGCGTGTGAAGCTCGTCAATAAACACGATGTACTGGGGATTCTCAACCAGCTCGCGCATGATCTGCTTCAAGCGCTCTTCAAACTGCCCACGGTATTTAGTGCCGGCCACAATCAAGGATAGGTCGAGTGAAAGGATGCGCTTGTTCTCAAGAAACGATGGCACGTCGCCGTCAATGATGCGTTGGGCGAGTCCTTCGACGATTGCCGTCTTTCCTACGCCGGGCTCGCCAATCAGAACCGGATTATTCTTGGTGCGGCGGCAAAGAATCTGGACCAGTCTCTCAATCTCTGCTTCGCGTCCGATTAGCGGATCGAGTTTGTCGTTGGAAGCGTCTTCCGTCAGATCGCGGGAAAACTCGATTAGATGCGGGGTGTCTTTCTTCTGAGAGCTGCGCGAGTCAGCCCCTGACGAACGCGCAATTTCATCGCGCACCGCATTCAAACGGAGCCCACGTTCGTAGAGAATCTCGGCGGCCATTGAACGGTCGCCTCGCAGCAAACCGAGCAAAAGATGTTCAGTGCCGATATGCCGGTGCTGAAGTCGGTCGCTTTCTTCGTGTGCGTAGGCGAGAACCAACTTCGTTTCCGGAGCAAGGGGCAACTCAACCGAGGTTGAAATTTTTTCCCGGAGCAGCGTTCGACCTTCGATTTCTTTGCGGATAGATTCTATTGAGACCTGGGCTCGTGGAAAGAAACGTCCCGTGAGAGTCTTGTCTTCACGCATCAATCCCAGGAGCAAGTGCTCCGGCTCAATAGCCGGCGCGCCAAACTGTGATGCTTCGTAGCGAGCGAAGAAAATTACGCGGCGAGCTTTTTCGGTGTAGCGTTCGAACATTCGTTTTTACTCGTCGAACAGGCCCGTATGATTACCATGCCGGGCGAAGTAACTATCCGCCCGGCAACTGGGCGCATTATAACCCATGAATCAAAGCGTCAAAAGGATTGTTTGTTTGTCGGGGTGATAAAGTCGCAACAGATGGCTGATTTCAATTGGCCGGCCGTTGTTAAGGGTTCGATTAGGTTGAAGCGAAAATTCGCCCCTCACGAAGATTTAATACGCGGTCACAGAGTGCGGCAACCTCATGGCTATGCGTTGCCAGAATGACAATTCCATTGAGTTTCTTCGCATAAGCGACCAATGAACGCGCGATCTCGTCGGCGATAGTCGCATCAAGATTTCCGGTCGGTTCGTCGGCGAGAACAAGGGATGGCCGATGGACGAGAGCCCGACAGAGCGCGATTCTCTGTTGTTCCCCACCGGACAAATTTCCTATTAAATGCCCTGACTGTTGTTTGAGCCCGACTTCCTCGAGTGCCTGCATAGCTCGATGGGCAGCTTCGTTCGGCCGCATCCTACGAATCAAAAGTGGCAGGCTTACGTTTTCAACGGCAGTCAGATCTGGTAGCAAATGATGAAATTGAAAGACGAATCCCACGTGCTGATTGCGGAAATGTGCGAGGGCGGACTGGGTGGCGCTCTCGATTGCGACGTTGCCCGCTGCAATGCTGCCGTGGTCCGGCGCTTCAAGCCCACCAAGCAAATTCAGCAAAGTTGATTTTCCGGCACCGGATGCTCCCATGATCGCTACGCTTTCACCGGCGTTGACGGAAAAGCTGACGCCCTGCAAGACTGCAATTCTTTCGCCGGCAGGATTCAGAAAACTCTTTCGTAGGTCTGAAACTCTAAGTCCCAGGTCCAAAGTCCAAAGTCCAAAGTCCGCTTCGCCACCTCGCGTTTCATCAGCGTCGGGGCGTGCGGTCTTTAACTTTGGACTTTGGACTTTGGACATTGGACTCAACCGGCGTCGCGCAGCATTTCCGCTGGACGAATCCCCGCGGCAGCGCGCGCCGGGTAAAGCGTGGCTATCACACTCAGAACAATTGCAACCGAAGCCGCCAGAACGGCGTCACGCAGATTCAAACTCAAGGGTACATTGCTGATTGAGTAGACATCGGCGGGTAAGCTTATCAGGCGATAACGATTTGCGGTCAATATCGCAATCACTCCCAGTAACACACCGGCAGTTGCCCCAACCAAACCTACTATTGCTCCTTCAATCATGAAGACACTCATGATGCTCCTGGCGGTTGCTCCCAGGGTGTTGAGCACCGCAATGTCGCGGCGGCGTTCAGTGACTACGAGGATCAGGGTCGTTGTGATATTGAGAGCGGCAATCAGAATTATCAGTCCGATAATTATCGCGCCCACACGGCTCTCGAGGGCCAGGGCTGTAAACAGCGGCCGGTTCGCTTCCTGCCAATCAACCGTCTTGTAAGAGTCGCCTGAGAGGTGTCGCACCTTCGACGCTGCCTCTTTAACCCCATCCATATCTCGGAGGCGCACGCTAATAACTGACGCGGCATGTTGGCCGCCGGTAAATGCCGCAGCGCTTTCGAGCGAGAGATAGACCCAGGTTGAGTCGTATTCGAAAAGGCCCGAACGAAAAATTCCAACTACGCGAACAATTCGTTTAGTTGAACCTGAAGAGAAACCTCCAGCAGAAATCACTTCGGCAGTGTCGCCCAACTGAAGTCCGGTACGCGTGGCCAACTCCGAGCCGAGCACGACTCGTGGTCGTTCGCGATTGCCCGCAACCGGATCCTGATTGGTCTCGAAAAGGGAACCCGCGCTCCCGGCGATGATTGTTCTATCGAGTTCCGCAAGAGCAGATGGTGTTGCGCCATCAATGCCGCGCAATACAGCATATGCCGAACCCTTTGGTCCAATTACAACTGCGCCATCATAAGTTGTTCCCGTCGCCGCGACCACGCCTTCCACACTGGCGATGCGAGCGGCAAGGCTCCGGTGATCCGGAATAGGTTGACCATCGGCACGCATCACTGTCAGGTGCGCAGTTCCACCTAAAATCTTGTCGCGCATTTCGTCGCGAAAACCATGGGCCAGCGCGAGTGCAAACATCAGCGCCGCCACGCCGACTGCGATGCTGACTACGGCGATCAACGCCGTGACGCGCACAAGTCGCCGCTTTTGGCGAGCGCGTAGATAGCGAAGCGCGAGAAATAATTCGTAAGGCATTGTGGTCAGTGGTCAGTAGTCAGTGATCAGATCAGAAGTCAATGTCGGAAATCTGAAGGGTCAGTTTGGAGGTTTTGCACAACTTCCTAACTGGGAGCGCGGGCGTCCCGCCCGCAATGAGCGCGAAGCGCGAAAGACAAACGAAAGGCGGAACGGAAGATTGTGGGCCTAGCGCACTGCGGGCGGGACGCCCGCGCTCCCAGCAAAAAAGTTTCTTTAACAATCAAACTGACCCACTACCAATCCGAAGTGGCTAATTCACTGACTTTCTGGCCACCGACCACTGACCACTTTCTTTTACGAACTCACTACCGGACATTTCTTCGTATCCTCAGGGCGGTTCTCCGGTAGCAGTCGTTCCAAATGCGGGTGTTCATCGGCGCCAACGCCCTTCTCAAAAGGCGGCCTAATTTCATAAATCGTATCGGTGACGCGGCGAAATCTAAATTGCTCCTGAAGTTTAACTATCACCGGAATCTCATCGCGTTGCCAACCGCAAGGCAACCACCAACGCGGATCGGCGTCGAGAAAAACGCGGCGTCCCGCCGTCAAATGATTCCCAATCAACGGAACCAAGTTATCCCCGGGCCAGCCTCCGCCGGTTCCGATTGTTTCCCAGTTGCCCAGGCCAATCGCTTTCCAGTAGGTAACTGCGATCGTTTGTGAACCCGAGATCATCACGGCGTCGCGTGGCAGCTTTTCAAGTTGATAACGATACTGCTTGCTCATCGCGCGTCGTTCAATAAACTGCCGGCTGGCGGGACGAATTAATAAACTGAATATAACGCCGAGGGTCAACACCGCCACCAGGCAGGTGATGAAAGCGAGTCGCACACTGCCAAAGCGACGGCCGAGAGTGCGAATCAGAAAGCTTGCAGACAAAGGCGCCAGCGCCGGAAGTCCGGTCAGAAAGTAACGCCAGTTAACAGAAGTACTGTAGTTGAGAAACAAAAGGAGATCGGCCAGAAGCCCGGATAAGCCTAGTAGCAGGAGCGGAGATAGCCGTCGTTCGCGCCATTCGTTTCTTAGCGCAAACGCGATAGTCACCAGGACCAGCGGCGCACTGACAAAGAAATACGTCAGATAGGGTTTCAGGTTTTGAAGCGTAATCGGATGCCGAGCAGTTTCCTGTCGCATCGATTCGCGCCAGCCAAACCAGATCTCGCGGTAGTGGTCCACCGTAATGAACCAATAGGCAAACCACCCTCCGGCACAGAGGATAAACAAGAAACAGGAAAGCAGGATGATCAGGAGGTGGCGGCGTTGAAGTTTCCAGCCAAAAACGAACGGAGCAAAGACGAGCCAGGGGGCATAGAATCCGATCGTCTCTCGTAGGTTCATTCCCAATCCGAGCAGCGCCGCTCCGAGTAACACCATCCACACACGCTCCTGGCGCAATCCCCGTGAATGAATAATTAACGCCACGGCGAGCAGCAGTACCGAGGGAACATCGGTCATCACCTGGCCGCCATAGAGAACAAAGACCGGTGAGAAAACGATGAAGAGCGCGGCCAACGTTGCCGCATGGACCGACTTCGTGAAATCTCGGGCCAATACCCAACAAGCAATTACGGCGAAAGGCACCTGGGCCACCACCGCGTATTTGAAAATCAGGTAAGCGTTTTCCGGCTGGAGGTTGAAAAGTGAGGCGGCCGTTCTATAGAGCGCGTGGTTGCCAAAGATGAAAAGGTTTCGCCCGAGGGCCATTGAAGAGGGATAGCCCGCCAGCGACAGCATGGTGTAGTCCATGCCGTCCCAGTCGCCGATAAATGGATCGACGAAGTAAAGAACGAGCAGAAGTGCAATGAGAGATGGAGCGAGCCACCAGGGCCAGGACTTCCAGAACGACTTGTCAGAATCGGCGGGAGGTGTCGCCGCCACGGATGGTGAACGTCGAGATAAATCGTTAGCCGTTACGGGCTTGCTTGTCGCTGGGTGTGTCGGATTCAACGAGTTGGGTTTCAACTGAAGGCGCTGGTCGCTTAACCATCTTCACGCGATTGCCCTGCGCATTGTACTCAACTTCGTCCATGATGTTGTATATCAACAAGACTCCACGGCCTGACGACTTGAATAAATTAGCCGGATCGCGAGGGTCGGGAATTGTTTGCACGTCGAATCCCTCGCCTTCGTCTTCAATTGTGAACGACGCTTCCGTGGGCGTCAGTTCGGCGCCAACTCGCACCAGCTTCCTGGGATCGTCTTTGTTCCCGTGCTTGACTGCGTTTACAAACGCTTCGTCGAGCGCTACAAAGAGATTCGACCCCTCCCGCGAAATCAGGCCCAACTTGGCGACCCGCTCGAGCAAATATTGCAACACTCCGTTCATCAAGGCGAGATCGCTGGGAAGTTCGAATTCAATTTTCTCGTGGGTGTGGGCAAGCAACCGCGGGTCGTCTACATACCTGAGCTTGTAAGACAGTGTCTGCTCTACTATTTCGCGAAGCTCTTGCTTATCGTAGGGACCGCGCACGTAGTTTGCTGCGCCCATCTTAAACGCTTTGACGATGACTGGATCGGTGGAGCTAAAGCCAACCGGGGTTAGCAGATGTTTGCGATGTAATTCGCCAATCGGGCGAGTGGGCTGCTCTCTGACGACTGGCCCGGCCGGAGGTTCAGCGGGAGCATCTTCGGTGAGGTCGCTAATAATGAGATCAAACTGGTCCAGGTCTTCGCGATTGAGAGCTACTTCGCGGTCCCCAATCACTACAGCCTCATGGCCCAGACTGCCGAGCACGTCTTCAAGGATCGCACGCAGTTCATCGTTGTTGTCGACGATGAGAATCCTACGTTTCTCCATCAAGCTCCAATCTGCGTTGAAAAAAAAAGGAGAGAATTACCGGTTCCAAATGCAACGTACGACATTTCGGCTAAGTGCGTTCGAAATATATCACTAGGATTAGTGAAGTGTGTAGGAAACGGACGAAGGTCGACGGCTGACCGACCGGCGGTGACCGCGGTTAAGTGCTTCATTTTCACCCCCTCGGTCGTCCGGCAACAGTCATCCGTCATCGGTCCCGTGTTACACTTCGCCCCCTACCAGATGGCCAAACCCGGCAAATTTCAGCAATCTCTTGAATACGCAATAGCGCGTACCCTGCTCTCCGGGCTGGGCATTTTGCCGCGAGGTCTCGCACTCGCTGTCGGGTCGATGGTTGGCCGCATTGGCTACCGACTGCCGGGGAAGCTGCGGCGCACCGGACTGCGCAATCTTGAGATCGCCTTTCCCGAAAAGACTGAAGCCGAGCGACGAAGCATTCTTCGCAGATCTTTCCTCAGCCTGGGCCGGCTGCTGGGTGAGTTTAGCCAACTGCCGCGAGCCACTCCTGAATCGCTCCGTGAGCTCATTGAATACGACGAGGTCGGGCTGGCCCACCTGCGTGAAGCTGAGCGGGCCAAGCGCGGAATAATTTTTTTGACCGGGCACCTGGGTGTTTGGGAACTTCACAGTTTCGGCTGGTCAGCGTTGGAGTATCCGATTAGTTTTCTGGTGCGACCTCTGGATAACGATCGAATCGAGGAGATGATCGAAGCGATCCGAACCCGATTCGGAAATCGTGCCATCGACAAAAAGAGCGCCGCGCGACAGTCACTGCGTGTGCTTCGCGAAGGAGGTACGCTCGGTATCCTCTCTGATTTGAATACGCAAACGCGCGAGGGTGTCTTTGTCCCGTTCTTTGGAAAGCTTGCGTGTACGACCGCCGGTATTGCCACGCTGGCGCTGAAAACCGATGCCGTTGTGATTCCGACTTGCGCTGTTTGGAACCATGAGCGTCGCCGTTATTTCTTTCATGGCGATCCGCCAGTAGAGTTGGTTCGCACCGGTGATCACGAGAAAGACATAGAGGTGAACACGGCGCGGTTCGCGGCGGCTGTCGAGCGTATGGTGCGGCTTTATCCGGACCAGTGGTTGTGGATTCACAAGCGTTGGAAAACAAGGCCGCCTGGCGAACCGGACGTTTACTAGTGGGCAGTGGGCAGTGAGCAGTGGGCAGTGAACGATTCGTTCCCTGGGCTTCAAACTCTTTCAGTATCATGACAGTTCCCTTAGCAGTACAGCAGCCGGCCAAATCTGCGGACCCGGAAGCGGTCGCTCGCGCCTTCACGTTTGCTGATCTTTCCGCTTACCCATTCCGGAAACGTTTATTAATTCGGCTGGCAGATGTCGCCTTCTACACGATCATCAGGTTAGTGGGCAGCACGATTCGCTATGAAATAAGAGGAGAGGAAAACTGGAAGGAGGCCAGGCGCAACAGCCAGGAACCAATCTACACGTTCTGGCACAACCGGATATTTGCGGCGATCCATTTTTGGCAACGGCGCGGGATCGTAGTGATGACTTCAAGGAGTTTTGACGGCGAATACATCGCGAGATTCATACAGAGATTTGGGTCCGGCGCTGCGCGAGGTTCGAGTACCAGAGGCGGAATCACGGCGCTAGTTGAAATGAAACGCCTTCTTCGACTTGGTTACGGGGCCGCGTTCACAATCGATGGTCCAAAAGGACCTCGATACGTTGCTAAAGTTGGTGCGGTACTGTTAGCGAAGAAAACGGGGCACCCGATTTTACCGTTCACGATTACGGCAAAGAATTTCTGGGAGGCGAAGAAGAGTTGGGACCAGACTCAGGCGCCACTGCCATTCACCCGCGCACTCGTTGATATCGCTCCGCCGATTTTTGTATCCGCGGATGCTGGTAAGAATGAGCTGGAAGCGAAACGCGATGAACTCCAGGCAGTGCTCGACGAACTCGAGCGCCGCGGCGGCGACTGGGCCAACGGCAAGACGTAACGCAAACTGTTAGTTTGCGTGTTGTTCTCAGGAAGCCTTCTTTTGCCAGTGAGCAAACTGACAGTTTGCTCTACATTCGGGCAGCGCACTTTGATTTGCCCGCATCCTTGGTTACTCTTGTCCCTCCCCAAACTTATCTCCAACAGATCCGAGGAGTTCGAAATGAAATCTGTGTTCGCCTTCATTCTTGGTTTGTTTATCGTGGCGTCCGCCCAGGCCCAAGCCTCTAAGCCGCCTAAAGAGTCTGCGTTTGATCGCTTTCTACGCTACGTGAAAATCGACACCCAATCAGCCGAAGATCAAACCACTGTTCCCAGCACGAAAAAGCAACTCGTGCTTGCCAATATGCTCGCAAAGGAGTTGAAGGAGTTGGGCGCGGAAGAAGTGAGTGTCAGCGAATTCGGGATCGTTTATGCAAAGTTACCGGGAAATCTTGACGACAATTTGCGCGTGCCCGTGGTCGGGTTCATTGCGCACATGGATACCTCGCCGGCCGTGTCAGGCGAAAACGTAAACGCCATCATTCACAAAAACTATCAGGGCGGCGACATCGTGTTGCCGAAGGATCCCACCCAAGTAATCACCGTCGCAAACACTCCCGTGCTCAAAGAGTTGATTGGCGACGATATCATCACGGCAGACGGCACAACTTTACTCGGTTCCGATGATAAGGCCGGCATCGCGGAACTCATGACAATGGTTGACACCCTCATTCAGAATCCGCAGATCAAGCACGGCCACCTCGCAATCGCTTTCACGCCCGATGAAGAAGTCGGTGGCGGCATTGAAAAGTTTGACATCAAACATTTCGGGGCGGTGTTCGCATACACGGTTGACGGGAAATCGCTGGGGATGATTAACGAAGAAACCTGGAGCGCCCGCACCGCGGTAGTCACGTTTAAGGGAATGAGTACGCATCCGGGAACTGCGAAGGGAATCATGGTCAACGCGGCATTTGCGCTTGGTGATTATCTCGGAAGGTTTCCCCAGGACATGTTGCCTGAAACCACGGAGGGCCGCGTGGGGTTCGTGCATCCATACTCAGGAGTTGCCGACATCGAGCAGTCGAGCATCAAGGTCTTGCTGCGTGACTTCGATTTGAGCGGACTGGACGCCAAAGAAAAAATGCTTCGCGATATGATGGCCCAGACACAATCAAAGTTTCCGAAAGTTAAGATCAGCATCGCCGTGGAAGAGAATTACAAGAACATGAAAGAGGTGCTGAAGAATTATCCTGAGTTGCTCGAGCATGCGTTTGAGGCGACCCGGCGCGCCGGCCTGACGCCGCGCATGGAGCCGATTCGCGGAGGGACCGACGGTGCGCGGCTAACATTCAGAGGTCTACCAACGCCGAACCTTTTCACTGGCGGCAACAACTTTCACGGCAAACTCGAATTTAATTCACGTCGCGGTTTGGAAAAGACGACCGAGACCTTGATCAACCTGGTGCAGCTGTTCGCTGAGAAAGCAAACCCAAATCTCAAAAGAAGCCAAACAAATAAATAGCCACCGCAGCGGCTACGTCGCTTTCATTGGCAGGCCAAACGCGGGCAAGTCGACGCTTTTGAATCAGCTCGTAGGGCAGAAGATTGCCGCCGTATCCGATAAGCCGCAAACGACCCGGTTCAAGATTCAGGGTGTGATCACGAAACCTGAGGGCCAGATTGTTTTGGTCGACACGCCGGGCGTGCATAAGCCCGGCTATGAAATGAATCGCCGCATGATGGCGACCGTGCAGGACGCGCTGATGGGTGTTGATCTCGTTTGCCTGATTCGCGATGCATCAGTTTCCACCGGCAGCGGCGACAAGTTTGTCCTCGAACTAATCCAGCGCGCGAAGAAGCCCGCTCTGCTCCTCCTCAACAAGGTCGACAAGCTGAAAGACAAGAAGGAACTGCTGCCCTTGCTCGACTGGTATCAGAATGAATACGACTGGCGGGAGCTAATTCCGATTTCAGCTTTACGCGGCAACGTGAGCGAGGTCCTGCCCGCGGAAATGATCAAACACCTTCCCGAAGGCGAGCCGTTATTTGACGAAGATGATTTAACCGATCAGTCAGTGCGCACCATGGTGGCAGAGATTGTGCGGGAGAAAATCCTGTTACAAACGCAGGACGAAATACCTTATGTGACTGCGGTCGTGGTCGAGAAGTGGGATGAAGAACGCGAAGATTTCACTCGCATCCATTGCGCGATCCTGGTTGAGCGCGGGTCACAAAAGAAAATCGTGATTGGAAAAGGCGCCGCACGTTTGAAAGAGATTGGGATCAGCGCGCGGGAAGACATCGAACACCTCCTCGGTCATCGCGTTCACTTGGAATTGTTTGTGAAGGTTGAAGAAGAGTGGCGCAACCGGCAGGGACTGCTGGACGACATGGGGATTCGCAGTTAGCTGTATCGTTGTTTTTGGCCTAACGCAATTACACAAGCGGCACGCTGTGAGGTCAGTACCACCTGCGGTAGCGGGTGGGTCACGATGCGCAATTGATACTGCGGTATGAGCAAATGGCCCCCGCATACCCACCCGCTACCGCAGGGTGGTACTGACCTCATAATTTCGCTGTCCCACTGGCGTCGGTTGCTGGAGCCCTATCGCCTTCCATCTCATCCCAGATCAAAACGTGTCTGGTTTCTTTCAGCAACAGTGAGCCGACAATGAACGTCAAACTCGCCACGATGATCGGGTAATACAACCCCGCATAAATATTTCCGGTCTGAGCGACGACGTATAGTCCGATCAATGGCAGCAACCCGCCAAAGACACCGTTACCAATGTGATACGGCAGCGAAAGCGATGTGTATCTGATTCGCGCCGGAAATGCCTCGACCAGATACGCGGCGATGGGCCCATAGACCATCGTCACAAAGATCACCTGGATGAAGATGAGCAGGATCAGTTTCCAGGCAATCGGACTGCTGATCAAACTCGCGAAATCCGTGTAGGGTAGGGCCTGTTTGGCCGGCACGAGGACGTCGTTGACACTGGTCATTGGCGTCAGGCTGATGGCGCCCGTTTCCGGATGGGGTCTTCCTAAAGCCGTCACCACGTTGGAGCCCGCCGCGCGTTGCATCGCGTGGTAAATCGGAATGTAAGAAATTGCAGCAAGCAAACAACCGAGCATGATGATTCGCTTGCGACCAATGCGATCAGACAGCGCTCCGAAAACTACAAAGAACGGCATCCCCAGTAGCAAAGCGATCGCGATGATGTAACTCGCCGATGTGCTGTTCACGTTTAGTACCGTTTGCAGGTAGAACAGCGCGTAAAACTGTCCGGTATACCAGACGACGCCCTGGCCCGCCGTAGCGCCAAAAAGCGAAATCAACACCAGCTTCAGGTTCTTCCATTTTGTGAAGGCTTCCTTCAAGGGTTTCGCCGAAGTCATGCCTGCACTCTTGAGCTGTTGGAAGATCGGCGACTCTTTCATGCGCAGGCGAATGTAAAGGGAGATGCCCACGAGAAAGATCGAGATGAGGAAGGGGATGCGCCAGCCCCAGGAGTCAAAGGCCGGTTTGCTCATCGTGTTTTGCACAATGAGGATCACGGCCAGGGAAAGAAACAACCCCAGGGTGGCCGTGATCTGAATGAAGCTGGTGTAGAAACCGCGCTTCGCATCAGGCACATGTTCAGCAACGTAGACCGCAGCGCCCCCATATTCGCCGCCGAGCGCGAGTCCCTGAAGCACGCGGATAACCAGCAGGATTATTGGTGCGGCTAATCCGATCGTGGCATAGGTTGGCAGGAAGCCGATGAGCGAAGTGGCCCCACCCATGATCAAGAGAGTGACGAGGAATGCGTATTTGCGTCCGACCAGATCTCCTATTCGCCCAAAGAAGAGCGCGCCAAACGGACGAACGACAAAGCCGACAGCAAACGTGGAAAGATAAGCAATGAGTGCGAGAGTTGTGTTTCCCTGGGGATAGAAGTGGGGCGAGATGACGAGCGCCAGGCTGCCGAAAATGTAAAAGTCGTACCACTCGATCATCGTGCCGACGGCGGAGGCGGCGATAACTTTCCAGATCGTGTAGTCGTGCGTTTCGCCGCTCGCGGCAGCGCCAGGGATCGAGGGTGTCATTAGGAAGCGTATCTTAAACTACGTCGCGATTTACCGCGAAGCGGTTGCGACCACAGCCCAACGCCGGCACCCCACGCGGGCTGCCCGCGTGGGGACCCCGCAGTTGCCGCTCGGCGGCTACGTTGGGAATTAACGGTTGAAAGGTCACAACCTCATCGGGTTGAAGCGGATTTTAATTCGACACCCAGGGTAGCCGCGACGGCAACCCTGGGCTTTAGGTCGTAACCGCTTCGAGGTATTTGAGCTTCGCCGAGGAACCGCGCCGGAACTGCGTTTTGGAAAGCGTGCGTGGGTTAAGTCGCTGCTGCTTTATCAGCGGCGCGGAAGACGTCGACGAGTGCGAGTGTAATCGCCAGGACCACTGGTCCAAGCACGATTCCCAGCACACCAAAAACCTGCAGGCCGCCGAGGACTGCGAAGAAGATCAAAAGCTCGTGCAGTTTGGTGCGGCCGCCAACCAGTTTGGGCCGCAGGAAGTTGTCGATCATGCCAATGACGAGGGTGCCCCAGAGGACGAGCAAGATTCCTTTGATGTATTGGCCGGTAGCGAAAAGATAAATTGCGGCGGGCACCCACACGATGAACGCTCCCAACATTGGAATCAGCGAGAGGAAGATCATCACCACACACCACACGATTGCGGAAGGCAGTCCGAGCGCCCAGAAGGCCACGCCGCCAAGCACCCCCTGAATGATGGCAATGCTGAAGAGGCCATAAACGCTGGCGCCCACCACGTCGCGCGTTCTTTCCAGGATAGCGTCAGACTGGTCCTTTTCGAGAGGCAGCGCATCTCTGATGACAGTGAAAATGCGATCTCCGTCTCGAAACAAGTAATACATCGTGAAGATCACGAAGACCATCTGCACGACAATCTCGAGAGCGCCTCCCAGAAAACCCAGTGTGCGCCCGGCGATTGAGCCGCTCATTCCTTTCAACCACTCGAGGAGTTGTTGCGGTGAGCGAAGTTGCTCGATATCGACGATCCGGTTAAGCCACTGAAGCGGACGTCCAATCAGCGGTGCGTTTGGATCAAGGAAGACGACGAGGTTTGCCTGCAGGCTCTGCATGGCTCCGGAAAATTCCCTGAGCACTGCGATAGTCACGAGCACTACCGGCACGAGGATTATGAGGATCACCAGAGCGCATGAAATTAACGCGCTGAGCGCGGGCCGCCCGGTCTTGCGCACAATCCGCCGGTGGACTGGATAGAAGACGATTACCAAAACTGCGGCCCATGCCAGCACCCCTGCGAAAGGCTTCACCATTAGCCAGCAGAGATAAAGAGCGATGGCAGTAACCAAGAGCAATAACCACCAACGAATCTGCTTGTTACGATCTGTCATTGAAAACGCTCAACCCAACCAGCGAGGATCCGACGGGCTCAGAAATCACCGGACTAAATAGTCTTTCCTGACGGGGCAACTACCGAGTATTCGCTGTGGTCATCCTCTACTCACTTCGATTCCAGCGAAAGGATAGTATTCTGAATAATGACGCGAAGAAAAGTCGAAACTGGTGCAGTTTGATTTCGATCAGAAGCATTCCTTTGCGAAACTTTGCGACTGGCTTTGCGCCTTTTGCGGTTTCTACATGTCTTTAGGACCTTTCCGCAAGACGCAAAGGTTTTCGAACTCGGTGGCGGATGGGGATTCATTTGCCGCCTGGCGGATCTGAAAAACTGAGCATCAGGTTCACTGTGACCAGCTTGAGTAACTCGCTAACGCGGTTCGGCCTTCAGTTTCTTTTCCAGCGCAGTTCGCGAAACAGCCAGCAAGGCGACGGCCCGAGGTGACTCTCCGGTAAAGCCTTTTGGCAAATCAGCCGCACGATTAAAGTCTTCACGCGCGAGTGCTGTAAAGAGTCCTGCCAGATTGAAGCCCTCAACGCTGAAGGTATTCGTCATTGCCCCACCGTCTTTGAAGGCGACACGCATTGTGAGTTCGCCATCCTCGCCACTGAATTCGCTCACGGAGTTTGCCGCTTTCGTTACTTCGGTCATCATTGCCCACGCACGGGCGCTATCAACTTTATGAAGCTGAGTGACCACTGCTATCAGTGTGCGCGCGCGATCGGGCGAACTTTGATCTATGCGACGGGCCTCGGCGGCCGCCAGCTCAAGAGCCTCCGCAGCGCGGTTGATATCAATCGGAGCTAAGAGCCCACCCGCCTCAGCCAGCCCCCAGGTGCGCTGCGCGTTGGTCAGTTCCGTGGCGCGCGCCAGTCGTAGTGCCTCATCAGGCTTCTTGGCCCTTATGGCCGAGCGCAGTGCCTCAAATGTCAGGAAACCGCGCAACTGTTGACGCAGATCGGAGTCTTCGATCTTGTCGGCCAACTCCAGGGCTTTTTCATAGCCATCGCGCGTTGCCGCCCGGGCCGCCTGGAAATAGATCCGATCGCGTTCGTCCGATGTTTTGGCGTTAGGTAAGCGGTCAAGAGCTTCCTGGACGCCGTCCCGATTTTGATCTTCGGGGACGATGCCGCGCGTTAATAGTGGATTATTCTGTCGCATCCGTTCCGGAACATCGTTTACCAGCATCGCCATTCGTGCGCGCAACGCCGGCGCCTGAGGATGCCCATGCTTTTCGAAGAGCTGAAGCATTCTGGCGATAACCACATACGTACCCTGCCGCCCGGAGGATGAAAGATCCGGCTCCGGCGTTGGTCCAAGCAGGACTGCGGCTGCGATGCGAAAAAATGCATCACGCACCGCGGGTGGAATGTCGGTTGGCGGAGGAGTGTTTCCTCTAAATTGACGTGTGTGACTGTTGCCGTCCGGGCGCACGGTGATATACAGAAATGGCATGAAGATGTAGGACGATAGCAAGGAGATTGTGTTTGCGTCGGAGAGCGGATCCGTGATGGCTCGGGTCATGATGGCCATGTAACGCTGATCTGCGGCAGCCGCATCTTTCTCGTGGAGCAGGTCCAGAATGTTCATGCCAAACGTATTCACGGGATAAAGTGCCGGATCGGCAAACTGCAAAGCGCGCGGGATGTCGCCATCTTCCAGTAGTTGCCGCGCCAGACTCAGACGTTGGGCCATGGCCTGCGGCGGGTCATCGGGATTGATACGTGTGGTGGGTTGGGTGTTGGCGTTAGGAGCTTTCTCAACCTCCGCCTTTCTTGCCTCCTCGAGTTTCAGAAGAAACGCTTCTCCCAGATCGCGGTCCCGTTTCGCCGCCACCCGCAAAACCTCGCGCCTCAGGTTTGGCCGCTGCCGGCTGGCCGTGGTCCCCCGGGCCGCGAGCAACTTCCGTACTTCTTCCTCTGAGCGCCGTGAGTTTTCCTCGTCCGCAGCTTCCGCTGAGTCCCAGGCACGCTTAAACAACGCCCTGGCGTTTTCCGGATCTACGTCCCACAGTTCGTCGGCGATGCGAGCTTGCACCCGGGCACGCTGCCCGAGATCTCGAAAACTCCGCGCTTCGTCCGCCAGTGAGGACAAAAGCGAAATCGCGAGGGTGCGGCGGGCCTCGATCTGCGGATCGACCTCAGCCACCGCTTTCTTTGCTATGGGAGTCTTGGGTTTGGCCGGATGCGGCGGAGGCGACTGGGCGCTGACCGCGATCTGAAGAGAAATCAGGCAGATTAGGATACTGGGAGTGCCCGGGTGGAAGGTCATGACTTATTCCTTTCGATTACGGGGCTATTCTACCCGTTTGAAAAGTGAATCTGCGGCCGCGTTTGTTAGTAGTGGGCAGTTTGATTGTGGCACGCGAATCTTGCGCGTGATTCACGGGCGGGACGCCAATGCTACTTTTGAGACTGACCCACTTGTTCGCTGCCTTCGCTTCCGATGTCGCTGTGGTTTATTCTCGCCCGTTGAAGTTTGGTTGTTCGGGAACATTAACGATGCAAAGAGAAGATGAGTTCCAAAGTTAACGTCAGCGCAGTTCGCCATTGGTATGCGGTCGACCTCGAAATCCAGGGGCCGGCGGGTGAGGCGGTCGAGTATGCGCTGATGGAGGCGGGGGCGCTTGGAACGGAGACAAATGAAGTTGGACACACTTCAATTTTGCGAGTAACTGCCTATTTCGATGCGATCCCGGACCGTGAACTCATCAGGGTCGAATTGGCGGAAGCACTGCGTTTGTATGAATTGCCTACTTCGTCCGTCGTCGAGATGAACCTGCGCGAAGTGGCCAATGAAGACTGGCTCGGCGAGTGGAAAAAGAATTGGCAGCCGGTAACCACCGGTCGCTTCATTGTCGCGCCGCCGTGGAGTGAGATTGATGAAGACGGTGAGCAGATTGTCATTCGAATCGAGCCGGGAATGGCATTTGGGACCGGAACTCATGAAACAACCCGACTGTGCCTGAGAGCTATTGAGAAACACTTTCGCGGAGGGAGTTTGCTCGACGTAGGTACAGGAACCGGAATCCTGGCAATCGCCGCGGCGAAACTCTTTTCAGGCGCGAGAATTGAAGCGTGCGATACAGACTCAGACGCGCTTGCCATTGCACGAGAGAATGCGCGCTTGAACGGCGTGGCCGATAACATCACGTTTCGCGTCGGCACCGTTGAAGAGACAACCGCTTCGACGGACATGGTTTGCGCAAACCTGACGGCCGATGTGATTTTGAACATCCTGCCTGGTCTTCTCGGTGCAACGTGTGGGCGGCTAGTTCTTTCAGGGATTCTGGATTCACAAGCGGAGACGATCAAGGATCGACTGCGTGAGTGCGGCGTGGCTGCACCGATCGAGATCATGACCGACGGTGAATGGGTCGCCATCGTCGTGTAGGACAGACATTCCTGTCTGTCCCTTTGTCGAGAGCTGTAAGGAATGATAGGCAAGAATGCCTGTCCTACTAGATGAAAAGTCGCAGATTTTTTGCGCCGCCGGGCGCCTTCACCTCAAATCACAGCAGCGTGACGTTGGCTTCGGACGAAGCGCGTCACCTGCGCGACGTACTGCGCTTAAAAGTAGGTGACGAGGTTGATGTTTTCGATGGGGCCGGACGCGAGTTTCATTGCCGTATCGCGGAGACCCGGCGAGATACCGCTGAGTTGGAAGTAATGTCCGAGACTTCGCCTGTTAAACCAGAATCACCCCTGCGGTTAACTCTGGCGGTGGCTTTGCTGAAGGGCGAGAAATTTGATCTCGTCGTGCAGAAGGCAACGGAATTAGGCGTTGCTTCCGTTGTGCCCTTGGTGACAAAGCATGCTGATATTCATTTGCGCGATGCTTCAGACGCCGCGAAGCGCGTGGCACGGTGGCAGCGAATTGCGCTGGAGGCGTCGAAACAATCGGGACGCGCGGTAGTGCCGGAGGTGACCGGTCCCGTTGCCTTCAAGGCGTTGATTGAAACTCAAACGCGGCAAACGGTTGACTCTGAAGGTGGAAGGACAGGTCTGATGTTTTCAGAACGCGACGGCGTGTCGCTCGATGAGTGTTGCCAGACCAACCCAGTCAAACTTTCCTCGTTGACGGCACTCATCGGCTCCGAAGGTGGTTGGGCGGATGAAGAGATCTCGTTCGCACGTGAGGCAGGGTGGTCAATTATCACGCTCGGAGGCCGGACGATGCGCGCCGAAACCGCAGCAATCGCAGTCAGTGCTTTGCTTCAACACCGGTTTGGCGATCTCGTTTGAGACGCACCTCTCCTTGGAGTGCGCTGACCTGTCAGCGCTTTGGTCGGCTGTGACCTGTTGCGTCTTTGCAGTTAAGTTCGCTCCCTGGAAGCGTTGTCGAGCAGGCGGGCCAAAGCGGTGACAGGTCACCGCACTTCAAAGAGGAGCCTCTTTCAACCAGTCGGCGGTGGGCGCGGGTGCTGACTTGCGAACACGGCGGCGATGCCCGATAATCACTCCAATGACTGCCCTACTTTACATCAAACCCGACCTGATATTTTAAGGAGTGAATAAAGAGTGAAAGCGGAATTGCAGCAACTAGTCGCTCTACAAAATCTCGATACAAGCATAAGAAAACTACTACTGGAACAGGAAGCGATACCAAAAAGGCGCGCGGAGATCGAAGCAGAATTCGATCAGCGCGCCTTTGAAATTCGTGCCCTGGAAAACACGCGGGACGAGGCCCGGCATAGCCGTTCACAACTCGAGATCGAAGTTTCCGAACAGAAGACGCGCGCCGAGCGCGCCGAGCGAAATCTGATGTCGTCCAAGAAACAGGACGAATACACCGCGGCCATCCGCGAGGCTGACGCTGCACGCAAGCAGATTTCAGCCCTGGAAACGCAGATATTGGAAAAGATGGAAGCGCTCGAAAAAGCAGAAGCAGCGCTGACTGAACGGTCTGAAGAAATTGCTTCGCTAAACTCTGATCGCGATGCGCGTCTAAAATCTTTCGATACGGAAACCAGTGAACAAGCTGAGCGGCTGGCCGCGAACCGGGTTGAGAGGGAACGCATCGTCGCGGACTTGCCGAAGGCGATGGGCGCAGACTACAACCGCATCAGTAAACGAATACGCGACGGAATCGCCGTGGCGGAAGCGCGAAACGGTGCGTGCATGGCATGCTTCATGGCGCTGAGGCCACAGGCGATGGCGCAGGTGCGCCGCGGTGATGAAGTCATTACTTGTGAGAACTGCAATCGAATTCTTTATTACTCTCCGGGGGAATCTGCTTCGCCAAATCCGGCGCCTGAACAACCGAAAATGGCCCACACGTAAAAGTTTGGAGTACCGCCTTCAGGCGGTTTTTTCTTAGTGAAGTGTTAACTTCCGATAGTGGAAAGCCCACCTGAAGCCGGTACTCCAAACGGCAGGCTCCTTACGCGAGGCCCTCCGTAAAAACATGAAGGTATTAGTGACAGGCGGCGCCGGCTACATCGGAAGCGTCGTTACTGAAGAATTAATTAAGGATGGCCATGAAGCCGTCGTTTACGACAGTCTCTACAAGGGACACGCCGCCGCTATAGTCGACGGCGCGTCGTTTGTCCAAGCGGATCTTTCCGACTTCGAGACGTTGCGCCGGACGCTTGCTGAATATCGCGTCGAGGCCGTTATTCACATGGCTGCTGATTCGTTGGTGGGCGAGTCGACGGAACAGCCGGAAAAATATTATCGCAATAATGTCGTCAATGGACTCGTCCTGCTTGATGCGATGCGCGATGCAGGCGTGAATCGTCTCGTGTTTTCTTCTACCGCCGCCACCTATGGCGAGCCGGCCTTGCAGCCCATCGAAGAAACCGCGCCTAACAATCCGACGAATCCCTACGGCGAATCAAAACTGGTCTTTGAACACGCCATGCATTGGTATGCCCGGGCGCATGGACTTCAGTACACGGCGTTGCGCTATTTCAATGCGGCGGGCGCGAGTGACCGGTGTGGCGAGGACCATGCGCACGAAACACATTTGATTCCCATTGCCCTGCAAGTGGCCGCTGGGAAACGGCAATATGTCGAAGTTTATGGTGCCGATTATTCAACGTCGGACGGGACCTGCGTGCGCGACTATATCCACGTGATCGACCTCGCGCGTGCCCACCTGCTGTCACTAAACCCAGGCGCCGACGCTGAACGCGTTTATAACCTTGGCTGCGGCGGCAGCGGTTACAGCGTAAACGAAGTTCTCGAAACTGCCCGCGAGGTTACCGGGAAAGAAATTGCCGCGCGGAGTAGTCCACGACGCGCGGGCGATCCTGGGGTGCTGATTGCCAGCTCGGAAAAGATCAAGCGTGAGCTAGGCTGGCAGCCTGTATACCAGGATTTGCGCGTGATAATCGAGTCGGCCTGGCGCTGGATGCAAACTCATCCTGATGGGTACGGAGAAGCCCAGGCAGAAGCCCGACCGTGAGGGAGGGCTCCACAGAAACTCTGTCCGAACTTAGGAGCCCTTGCTAACGCGCGGGCTTCCGCTAGTTGACGAAGATGGCAACTCGCAAAACAACATCGCCAAAAAAGTCGGGCGTCAAGCTCACGAAATCATCGTCCGCACCGTCAATTTCCATTGAAGACTTTCTTGCGCTCAAGAATCCCAAGGGTGGTTTGTCCGTTGCCTTAGATGGAGAGCGAGTTTCATTAACCAGCCTTGAGCGCGTCTATTGGCCCGATGAGAAAATCACCAAGTTTGAACTGCTCTGCTACTACATTCAGGTCAGTGATCTCATCCTCCCGCTGTTAAAGGATCGGCCAGCGATACTTCAGCGTTGGCCGCGAGGCATCAAGGCTCCAATGTTTTTTCAGCAGGATCTTGAAAGCGCACCTTCGTTTGTGAAGACGGTCCACCTGACAAACAGGGATGGGCGCGAACTTGATTACGCCGTTTACACCACCCGGGCATCGCTTCTGCACCTCGTCAACCTGGGCACTATCGAACAGCACCCCTGGCATTCTACGACGAAGAAGCTTGACCATCCTGATTGGATTGCCATCGATCTCGATCCGAAACAGGCCCCGTGGGAAAACGTGCTTCAGGTCGCGATGATCACGAAGGAAGTTTGTGACGAAGTCGGTCTGAACTCGTTTCCTAAAACATCGGGCTCATCCGGCATTCATATTTATCTGCCTCTGAAGCCGACCAATAAGTATGACAGCGTGGCGGAGTTTTCCAGGATGCTGGCTACGGAGGTTGCTCAGCGTGCTCCCAAAATTGCAACGGTCGAACGCGCGATCGCCAAGCGAAAGAGTGACCAGGTTTATGTTGACTGGATGCAGAATGCGCGAGGGAAGAGTCTGGCAGCCGCGTTTACTGTGCGGGCGAAGCCGAAGGCGACAGTCTCAATGCCCTTGACCTGGAAACAGATTGAGCAGGGCGTGAAAATTTCTGACTTCACAGTCAAAAATGTTCCCGCCCTGCTCAAGAAGAAGGGCAATGCGTGGGCTGACTTCCTCGATCAGCGCCAAAAGCTGAAGCTTGCCTAATGCGCTTTAGTTCTTGATCTTCACCCCAGCCGAGAATCGAATGCCGTCTTCGCGCCGGTTGTCGAAAAAGACCGGAAGATAATCCACTTGAATCGGTCGAATGTCGATGCGATCGCTCGCCTTGATATCCAAACCCGCTCCGAGGGCCATCGCAAAGGCCGTTTCGTTTGTATCGGGACAGGTGAAATTATCGTTATCAAAGTCGGCTTTGTATCGGGTGGCGCCGAATAATGCATGCGCAAAAGGAATCAACCGCGAGTCGTTGCGGAAGTTGTACCGCGGGCCAAACAACAGTGTATAGCGCGAGAGTTTGGCGTTAAAATCCTGCCCGCTAAGGCTGTCGCGAAACTTCGCGTTGTGGAAAGTGGCGCTGACGTTTGCGACCAGGCCGACGTTACGATGGACGTTGGCCACCACTTCGCCGGTTACGCCGTTGTATTGAACGCGTTTTGAAGGGAAGTCGACGGCCACACCCGCGCCGCCCGCAGTTATTCGCCTACCCTGGGCGTCCAGTCGATCGGCGCCGTTATTGGCGCGTTCATGGGCGTATCCGATGAAAAATTCCCAGTTTGAATAGTCCTGGGCTAAGCTCGCCGGGGCAGAAATGAGCACGATGGCGAGCAGCAAAAACAGCTTACGCATGGGCGGTAGTCCTCCTTGATGACTTATCATCAACTACTAAAAGAAGTATGTGGTGATAAGAAAAATCGGAATCCGCACGTGTTTC
>Ga0190272_10000089_pt1 | contig 64105 bp, 49 predicted proteins | sample Popmic504T_FD_133746 | JGI IMG/M metagenome (GOLD analysis project Ga0190272, IMG submission 133746) | Populus adjacent soil microbial communities from riparian zone of Shoshone River, Wyoming, USA - 504 T | ecosystem: Environmental > Terrestrial > Soil > Riparian zone | place: USA: Wyoming...
GGGCCGGTGCGACCGGCAGCGCTGATTGGCCTAGCCTGAACGCACGCCTGTCGACGAAACACGTGTTTGCGCGACGACATGGGCTCAATCAGCGCTGCCGGTCGCACCGGCCCGCCGGAGGCCCCTCGTCGTCCCTGGGCGGCGGGGCGGACCGCAGCGCCCTAGTGCAACGCCCGGCGCATGCGGACGGAGGCGATGTAGGAGTTGCGGAAGCCTTCGCGGTAGCGATTCGTGCGGCGATTCACCTTGGAGATGTAATTGCGCGTCTCGGCGAATGGCGGGATACCGCCGAAGCGGGCCACGTTGCCTTCGCCGGCGTTGTAGGCCGCGAGGGCCATCGTCTCGTCGTCGAAGCGGTCGAGGAGATAGCGGTAGTACTTCGTGCCGGCGGCGATGTTCTTCTCCGGGTCGAACGGATCGTCGATGCCGAGGAGGGCCGCGGTGCTGGGGATGATCTGCATCAGCCCCTGGGCGCTCTTGTTCGAGATCAGGCCCGGGCGGAAATCGGATTCCGTGTGCACCATCGCCGCGACCAGCTCCGGCGCCAGGTCATTCCTGCGCGCCTCGCGATAGATGATTGCGCCGTACGGAACGTTCGCGCGGAAGTAATCCTCCTTGAACACCTCGAACGTCAGCGGCCGGGTCGTGGCCGCGAGGAACTGCTCGCGCACCTGACTGGTGATCAGCGGGAGGGCGTTGCTCTTTGCGACCCGCGTGGTCTTTTGCGTCTGACGCAACGGAAGGATGTTCGACGTGTCGGGAACGTCGACCGCCGCGATGGCCAGCGGAATGCCGAGGAGCACGGCGGCGGCGCGCGCGGTCACGCGCAGCGCACTGCGCATAACATTGCCTGTGCGGGAATGGTGCTGGCAGTCGCAGACCACTCGCCAGTCCTTCCCCCCACGCCATTTCGGAACGTCTCGATGACTTCTTTTGAGCATCACAGACTTGCACCGGGGGCAAAACGCGGACCATCTCCGCCAAACTATTGCTCGTACTACACGTAGGCCGATGTCCTACGTTGTGGTCACTGTCGTGTCGGTCGGCGTAGTTTCCGTAGGTGGTGGCTCTTCCGGCGCCGTGTCGGTTGGTTCACTCGTTTCCGTCGTTTCTGTCGCCGCCGTGCCGGTCGTTTCGGTTGTTTCTGTCGCTTCCGCGTCCGCGGTGTCCGTTGCGACCGTGTCCGTTGTTGTTGGTTTCTCCGCGTCCAGTTTCTTGTCCGTGAGCACCTGACGCTCGAACGCGTAGCCCCAGCGGCGCATGCGCGAGAGGATCATCTTCTGGCGCGCGCGCAGGCGTTTGTTCGGATCGCCGGGATTCATGATGCGCGGATTGGGGAGGCAGCCCGCCAGCAGCGCCGCCTGGCTGGCCGACAGCGCCGACGCGGACCTGGAGAAGTAATGCCGCGCCGCCGCCTCCGCGCCGTAAACGCGCTCACCCATCTCCACGACGTTGAGATAGATCTCCAGGATGCGCTTCTTGGAGAGGTGCTTCTCGAGCGAGCGGGCGATGAAGTACTCCCGCACTTTACGCAGCGGATTGCGCGACGGCGAGAGGTAGAGATTCTTCGCCAGCTGCTGCGTGATCGTGGAGCCGCCGTGCGTCACTTTGCCGCGCTTCCAGTTCCGCTCGAACGCTTCCTGCATCGCCTTCACGTCGACGCCTTCGTGCTCGTAGAACTGGTTGTCCTCGGCCACGAGTACGGCGCGCCGCAGCGACGGCGAGATTTTGTCGTACGCCACCCAGCGCCATTCCAGCGCGTCGCTCTTGTCCTGGCGGCGCAGCTCGCGCTTGCGCTGCTCCATGAAGGCGGTCGTCTTCGGCTTCTCCGTGGCCAGCTTCTTCACGTTCGGAAACGTGATCGCTTCCCAGGCCAGCCACGCCAGCACCACCGCGAGGAGGATGAGCAGGATGCGCTTGATCAAGACCCTGAGGATAAACTAATGCCCATGAAACACCTGCCGATCGCTCGATGAAGCCGGTCCTCGTCCTGACCACGACCGGCGCGGACTTTGACGCCCGTGCCCTGGCCCACGCGCTGGTCGAGGCGCGGCTGGCCGCGTGCGTGAACATCGTCGAGCGCATTCACTCAGTCTACCGGTGGGAAGGGCGAGTGATGGACGACGCGGAGCAGTTGCTGATCATCAAGACCAGCGACGAGCGCGTGCCGGCATTGCGCGAGGAGCTGCTGCGGCTGCATCCGTACGACGTACCGGAGTTCGTGGTGCTGCCGGTCGGCGAGACGTCAGACGCCTACGGCGCGTGGCTGCTTGAATCGGTAGCTCCGTAAGACGAAGAACGCGATCACTCCGAGGAGCGTCACCAGCGTCACGTTGCGCCCGCGCGTGAACGCCTCGGGGTGGAAGACGACGCGCAGGTGATGCTTCCCCTTCGGCACGAAGACGCCGATGAAGGCGTGGTTCGCGTACTGCGTCTCCACGCGCTTGCCGTCGATGTAGGCTCGCCAGCCGGGCCACTTCGTATCGGAGATCACCACCCAGCCGTCGAGGTCCATCACCGCATCGATCTCGTATGCCAGCCCGTCGCGGCGCGTGGTCAGCGTGCCGGGACCGTTGTGGATCTCGTGCGGCGGATAGGCCGGCGCCGTCACCCACACCGTCTCTCCAAAGTCGGCGGTGAGCTTCATCCCGGCCAGCACGCTCTCGTCGTCGGGCGCGTAGCGCACGCGCCGCGGCACGAACGCGCGCGGCATCACCCGCGTGTTCTCGAAGAGCCGCGACTGCCGGTCTTCCATGACCAGCTTCCACTGCTCGTCCGGCTGCTGATCGAGCCCGCCGATGGTGTACTTGATGTTGAGGAAGGAGAGGAACGAGCGGCTCTTGTCCTCGATGATGTTGAACGAGACCGGCTGCGCGCGCGACCAGAGCGGATACGTCTCGTGGAGCCGCATCAGGGTCATGGCCTCGTAGCCGCGCGGGTCCTCCAGTCCGTAGAGCGCCGCGGTGTCGGGCATCAGCGCGTAATGGAGACCGGCCACCCGGAACGGCGTCCGCGGGTCGTTCTGGATGTGCCGCAGGATCGGCACTGTCGGGTAGAACGCTTTCTCCGGCAGCGACGGGTACATGTTCCCGTCTTCGACGACGCGCTGGACGAGCACCAGCGCCAGTACGGCGGGCAGCGCGTACCGCGGCGCGACGCGCAGCGCCAGCAGCGTCGCCAGGATGGCCAGCGGCAGCAGCTCGGCGACGGTGAGCCAGCCGATCTGCGCCGGGTCCGTGCCGCCGGCGATCTCGGAGTCGCGGATCAGGCTCGCCCCGATGCCCAACGCGACGCCGACGGCGAGCACGATCGCCGCCGCCCAACGGAGGGCCGGGGCCGGCAGGGTGCGGGCTCCCCAAACGGCATCCGCCGCAAACGCCGCGAGCACGCACAACGCGAACACCGCCGCGAAGCCGAGCCGCTCGTTCAGCGCGATGTCGAACAGCGGCAGCGCGTGCAGCAGGTCGCCGACCGGAAACGCATTCAATCCCGCGCAGGCCATGAAGACGAAGAAGCCGAACCAGAACCACGTGTCACGCCGCTTCCGCGCCACCAGCAACGCCATCAGCGCCAGCGCCAGGATCACGCTGCCGACGCGCATCGGATAGGCGTCCCACCGCGGCGCGGGCGCACCTCCCTCGGGGCGTCCACCCGCGAACGGGAACAGCGACGTGGCCGCGCGCGCCCAGACCGCCTCGGCCGGGATGTCGAACGGCGCCTTGGCGTAGTAGTCGCGGCGGAAGGGGTACTCCGTCGTGTGCGGCGTGACCGCCAGGAACGGCATCAGCGACACCGCCGTCAGCAGCAGCGCCAGCACGCCGCACAGCGCCGCCAGCCCGATCGTGCGCGGCCGCTTCGTGACGATCACCTCGTACACGCCGTAGATCGAGCCGGCGAAGACGATGTGCAGCGTCGACTCCGGATGCCCGGCGAAGACGGTCAGCACCAGCCCGGTCGTGAGCAGCACCGCCCCGCGCAGGTTCGTCTCGCGCACCACGAATCGCACGCCGAGCAGGACCAGCGGCAGGAAGACCCAGACCCGTCCCAGCGGCCAGCCGACGAAGAACGCCACGAACGCACACATCATGTAGCCCGCCGCGGCGATGAGCGAAGCGGGCTCGCTGCAGCCGAGGGCGCGGACGAAGGCGAAGGTGAAGAGCGCGGCCAGGAAGAACGTCAGCGCGGCGTGGAAGGTGAGGGCTTGCGCGTGCGGCAGCAGCAGGCCGAGGAGCTGGACCGCGTCGTAGGGGGCGGCCTGCATGTTCGCGGCGAGGATCGAGCCGCAGAGGAGGTGCGGATTCCAGACCGGCCACTCCCCCTTGGCCAGCGACTGTCGCACCGCGCTCTGCCACGGCATGATCTGCATGTAGAGATCGGAGAGGCCGGCGTGGTGCAGTTTCTCCACGCCGTAGTCGCGCGCGTAGTTGCTGAGCGGCTCGGAGAGCAGCGGCAGGTCGATCGGCGCGTAGACGCGTCCCGTGAGCAGGGCCCGGCCGGTGAAGCAGAGCGGCAGGAGCAGCAGCGCCAGCGCCGCGGCGTTGCTGAGGGGCGTGACGAAGCGCCGCCAGACGGCGATCAGGAGCAGGGTGACCGCGGCGTAAAGGACGAGCGCGAGCAAGCCGGAAGACTATAACCGCGAGGTGAAAGGGAAAAGGTCAAAGGTAAAGTGCTACGGAGGTGAAAGGTCAAAGGAAAAAGGTAAAAGTGCGGGTTCGCGCGTTTATGGCGGATGGGCCAATGCTGTCATCCCGAGCGTGAGTCGAGGGACCTGGGCGGGTGGGCGGCGCGCTACGTGTGCATCGGGGCGGGAAGCGCGCCACCGCCCTCCCAGGTCCCTCGACTCACGCTCGGGATGACACGGGTTCCGCTGCGCGCGGTTCACTGCATGCGAAGCACTTTTACCTTTTACCTTTTACCGCGAGGGCGATCACGATCAGCAACGTCACACCCGAGATCACCCGCCCCCGCGTAAACGACTCCGGCAAATAGACCAGCCGCACGCGGTGCCTGCCCGCGGGGACGTGTACGCCGAGGAAGGCGTGGTTGGCGAGATGGGTGCGGGTGCGGTTGCCGTCGACGTAGGCGCGCCAGCCGGGCCAGGCCGTCTCGGAGATCACGATCCAGCCGGCGCGCTCCATCGTCGCTTCGAGCTCGTAGGCCAGGCCGACGCGCTTGATGGTGGTGACGCCGGGGCCGTTCGATGCGTCGTGGGGCGCGTAGGCGGCGGCCTCGATCCAGGCCGTCTGCGCAAAGTCCGTCGCCGACTGCATCTCGGACATCGCGTTCTCGCGCACGTAGCGCACGCGCGGCGGCACGAATGCGCGGGGGAGCACGCGCGTGTTCTCGAGCAGGCGCGTCCCGCGATCCTCCGCCCGTACGCGCCAGCCCTCGGGCACGCCGGCGTCGACGAGCGCGAGCGCGTAGCGGACGTTGAGGAACGAGAGAAAGGGCCGCGACAGGTCGTCGATGCGGTTGAACCAGGCCCGCTGGTAGACGCTCCAGAGCGGATACGTCTCGGAGAGCCGGCGATTGGTCATGGCGTTGTAGCCGCGCGCGTCCTCCAGCTCGTACAGCGCCGCGTTGTTCGGGATGAGCGCCGAGCCGATGCCGGCCATGCGCGCGTCGCGCGGGATCGCCGCGATGAGCGGCACCTTCGGATAGAAGACGCTCTTCGGCAGCGCCGGGTAAAAGTCGCCGTCCTCGCTGACCCGCTCCACGAGCACCAGCGCCAGCAGGGCGATGGCGATGCCGCGCTTCGGGATGCGATCGACGGCGATCGCCGCCAGCATGGCCAGCGCAAACGCCGCCGCAAACGCCAGCCGCTCGTTAATGGCGATGTCGAACAGCGGCACCGCGTGCAGCGCGTGCGCGACGGGCCAAGTGCCGAAGGTGGCCAGGAGGCAGGTGATGGCCAGGATGACCCAGAAGAGCGTTTGGCGTTGCTCGTTGCTCGTTGGGGGTGCTGCATCGCGACGCCGCACCCTTAACGAGTAACGAGCAACGCCTGACGCAATCGCGCCGAGCGCCAGCGCCGTCACCACCACGCCCACCCGCGCCGACAACGGATCCCATCCCGGCGTCGTCGACTCGCCCGCGGCGAACGGGACGAACGTGCGGAGCATCCGCGCGCGTTGCGTCTCGGGTGGTGCCAGGCGGTCGTACGAGGAGGGCGCGTAGAGCTCGCGGCGGATCTTGTACTCCAGCGTCTGCGGCGCCGCTTCGGCGAACGGCAGGAGATAGATCGCCGCCAGCCCCAGCGCCACCAGTCCGCTCGCGACTGCAAATCCGATGGCACGGAGATTCGGCTTCGTCGCGACGCCGTACACCGCACCGACGGCCACGACATGCAGCACCGACTCCGGATGCCCGGCGAAGATCAGCAGCACGAACGCCAGCGTCAGCAGCGCGTATCGCCGCTCGCGCACCGCGAACAGCACCAGCGGCAGATACGCCCAGGAGCGCGCCAGCGGCCAGCCGACGAAGAAGGCCATCATCCCGCAGAACGTGAACGCGGCCGCGGCCACCAGCGCCGCGATCTCCTTCACCCCCGTCGCCCGCGCGAACGCAAACGTAAAGAAGGCTGCGATGAAGAAGGTCATCGACGCCCCGAACGTCAGCGCATCCGGCAGCGGCAGCAGCATTCCGGTGAGCTGGATCGGGTCATAGACCGCCGGCTGCCCCGCCGCCGCGAGGATGTCCCCGTTGAGGATGAACGGATTCCACAGCGGCCACTCCCCCTCGGACAGCGCATGCCGCACCGCCTTCTGCCACGGAATGATCTGGCAGTGCAGGTCCGAGATCGCGATCTCGTGCGGCCTCTCCACCCCGAAGTCCTTCGCGTAATCGCGCAACGGCTCCGCCGTGAACGGCAGGTCGATCGGCGCATACACACGATTGGTGAGCATCGCCTTCCCCGTGAAGACCAGCGGCATCGCGATCAGCGCGATGGCCGCGGCCACCGAAATGCGTTGCACGCGGCGGGACCAGAGGCTCGCGATGCTCGCGGTGACGGCCAGGTAGAGGAGGAGGGCCAAAGCGGGGGGAGTCTAAGCGGAACGCGCTCGTAGCACGAAACACGCACCACAGCTGGTCATCCTGAGCCGCAGGAACCGGCCCACGCAGCGTAAAGCATGGCGGTGAAGGACCCCCTCCGATTGCGCGCTACCGGCTCCGTCGGGAGGGGGGCCTTCGCCGCCATGCTTTACGCGCTGTGGGTCCGTTCCTGCGGCTCAGAATGACAGGGATTTGGCGCGTCCCGAGACCCGCAAGTGTGGGTCTTCCAACGTGCTTCGTTTCCCGTCCCTCGACGTACTACCATCGCCGCCATGCACCGCTGGGCGCTGGCTTCTTCGACCTCGAGCCGGCCATCCTCCGGAACTTCTGGAGCAACTATCTGCGCGGACGGCGATCGGGCGTAACCTCTTCCTGATGGATCGACGCACCTTCCTCGCGGCCGCGGCCGCCGCGGCGCTCGCGCCGGTGGCCGCGTTCGCGGCGCCGGAGCGGCATCTCCTGCAGATGGGCGGCTACCCGCTCAACGCCGAGACGCCGCTCGAGCTGCTCACCGACTACCTCACGCCGAACGACCTCTTCTTCGTGCGGAGCCACTGGATCCCGCGCATGCCCGATCCGAAAACGTGGAGGCTCGACGTGAACGGCAAACAGCTCTCGCTGGCCGACCTCCGCAAGCTGCCGCGCGCCGAGGCCACGTGCGTGCTGATGTGTGCCGGCAACGGGCGGGCGCTGCACGAGCCAGTGCTACCGGGCGTGCAGTGGCGCTACGGCGCGGTCGGAAACGCGCGGTGGAGCGGCGTGCGCGTGCGCGACGTCCTGGCCCGCGCCGGCGTCGGGAAGGGCGCGAAGCATCTGCACCTCTTCGGCAGCGACGATCCTCCCGGCAAAGTCCCGCCGTTCCATCGCAGCATCGAGATGGAGAAGGCGCTGGACGACTGCATCCTCGCCTTCGAGATGAACGGCAAGCCGCTGCCGCTGCAGCATGGCGCGCCGCTGCGGCTCGTCGTGCCCGGCTGGGCCGGCGATCACTGGATGAAGTGGGTCGTGCGCATGACCTCCAGCGACGAGCCGCAGAAAGGCTTCTTCATGGACACCGCGTACCGCTGGCCGCTGCAGCCCGGCGCGCCGGGCGTGTCGTTCAAGCCGGAAGAGATGAAGCCCGTCACCGAGCTGTTCGTGAAGTCGAACATCACCACCGCGCCGAAGCAGACCCGCAAAGGAGTCATCGCCGACATCCGCGGCTTCGCCTTCTCCGGTGCCCCCGACATCGCGAGGGTCGAAGTGAGCGACGACGGCGGTGCGACGTGGCAGCGCGCGCTGCTCGACAACCGACACGCGCCGAACGCGTGGCGCCTCTGGCACCTCCGCTGGACGCCGAAACGCACCGGCCGAATCACGCTGCTCGCCCGCGCCACCGACAGCCGCGGCGCGGTCCAGCCGCGTAGCGCAACCTGGAACCAGAGCGGCTATCTCTACAATGCGTGGCATTCCGTGGACGTCGAGGTGACGGCATGACTCTCCTCCTCACCATCCTCCTGGCCGTCCTGCCGATGCCCGGCACGCGGTTCCAGCAGTTGCCGCCCGGTCCCGGCAAAGCCGAAGTCGAGGCCGCCTGCTACCAGTGCCACGCCGCCGATCTCCTCGCCCAGCAACGCCTCACCGAGAAGCAGTGGACCGCCTCCGTCGAGAAGATGGTGCGGTGGGGCGCGAACGTGCCCGAGCGCGACAAGAGCGCCATCGTCACGTACCTCGCGCGGCACTACGGGCCGGGGAATCGGTTCGTGCCGGTGAAGACGGCGACGCTGAAGTAGTCGCCAAGTCTACGAGTCGTCCAGTCGTCGAGGAACTGCTCGAAGACTCGACGACTGGAAGACTCGACGACTCTTCGGCAGCGGCGCTGAGGCAGGCTCCCAGTCACATAGAAGTTCCCATGCGCCTACGACCCTGTGCACCTCTGAGACTACCGGGTGTAGAACGGGAACACCTCCGAGCCCCCCGGAGTTAGATTGACTCCACACATGGATTCCATCGTCATTCGCGGTGCACGCGAGCACAACCTCAAGAACATCGACGTCGTCGTCCCCCGGAACAAATTCGTCGTCATCACCGGCGTCTCCGGGTCGGGCAAGTCGTCTCTCGCCTTCGACACCATCTTCGCGGAAGGGCAGCGCCGCTACGTCGAGTCGCTCTCCGCGTATGCCCGGCAGTTCCTCGAGCAGATGGAGAAGCCGGACGTCGACTCGATCGAAGGGCTCTCGCCCGCGATCTCCATCGAACAGCGCACGACCTCGCGCAACCCGCGCTCCACGGTCGGGACCGTCACCGAGATCTACGACTACCTGCGGCTCCTCTACGCGTCGGTCGGCGTCCCGCACTGCACGCAGTGCGGCCAGGAGATCCGTCCGCAGACCATCCAGCAGATGGTCGACCGCCTGATGACGCTGCCAACGGGGACGAAGTTCACGATCCTCGCGCCATATGTCCGCGGCAAGAAGGGCGAGTACCGCAAGCAGATGCTGCAGATGGTGAAGGAAGGCTTCACCCACGCCATCGTCAACGGCCAGGACGTCGAGCTCTCCGATCCCCCCACGTTGGACAAGCAGAAGAAGCACACCATCGACATCCGCATCGACCGCATCGTCGTCAAGGAAGGGATCGCCCAGCGTCTCGCCGATTCGCTCGAGACCGCGACCCGCGTCACCAAGGGCCTCGTCAAGATCCTCTACCAGGAGGACAAGCGCGAGGAGTTGATGTCGCAGAACTACGCCTGCCCCGACTGCGGGATCTCCATCGGCGAGATCACGCCGCGCCTCTTCTCCTTCAACTCCCCGTACGGCGCCTGCCAGCGCTGCTCCGGCCTCGGCGTGCTGCTCGAGATCGACGAGCGCAAGATCGTTCCCGACTGGTCGAAGTCGATCGAGGAAGGGGCCATTGCCCTCTGGAAGGAAGGCTCCGAGCACTGGCGCCTGCGCCAGATTCACACCGTGGCCCGGCACCTCAAGTTCAAGCTGACCACGCCGTGGGAGAAGCTGCCGGAGAAGGCCCGCCACGCCGTCCTGCACGGCTCCGAGGAGAAGCTCAAGTTCGAGTTCGGCGGGGAAGACAGCGCGTACGAGTACACCGGCAAGTACGAGGGCATCATCCCGATGCTCAAGCGCCGCTACCATGAGTCCGACAGCGACGACACGCGCGAAGAGATCGAGCGCTGGATGACGCCGAAGAAGTGCCCGGAGTGCCATGGCAAGCGCCTGCGCCCCGAGGCGCTGAGCGTGACGGTTGGCGGGAACACGATCGACAAAATCGTGGCCCGGCAGCTCCGCGACGCCGACGGCTTCTTCCGCAACGTGAGCCTCACCAGGCGCGAGGAAGCGATCGCCGGCAAGATCCTCAAGGAAGTCCGCGACCGCCTCGGCTTCCTCAACGCCGTCGGCGTCGGCTACCTGACGCTCGACCGCAACGCGGCCACGCTGTCCGGCGGCGAGGCGCAGCGCATCCGCCTGGCCACGCAGATCGGCTCGAAGCTGATGGGCGTCCTGTACGTGCTCGACGAGCCGTCCATCGGCCTGCACCAGCGCGACAACCGCAAGCTCATCGAGTCGCTGCTGGAGCTGCGCGACCTCGGCAACACGGTCATCGTCGTCGAGCACGACGAGGAGACCATCGAGACCGCGGACCACATCATCGACCTCGGCCCGCGCGCCGGCGTGCACGGCGGCCATGTCGTAGCCGAGGGGACGCTGGAGCAGATCAAGACCTTCCCGAGCTCCCTCACCGGCCAGTACCTGCGCGGCGAGCTGAAAATCGACGTGCCGCCGGTGCGCCGTCCTGTCAACGGCAACAAGCTCGTGATCCGCGGCGCGCGGCAGAACAACCTCAAGAACCTCGACGTCGAGATCCCGCTGGGCGTGTTCATCGCCGTCACGGGCGTGAGCGGCTCCGGCAAGTCGACGCTCGTCAACGACATCCTCTACAAGGCGCTTTCGCGGCACTTCTACGACGCGCTCGACACGCCGGGCGAGCACGATCGCATCGACGGCCTGGAGCTGATCGACAAGGTCATCGACATCGACCAGTCGCCCATCGGCCGCACGCCGCGCTCGAACCCGGCCACGTACACGCAGCTCTTCGGCGAGATCCGCAACCTCATGTCCGGCACGCCGGAAGCGCGCATGCGCGGCTACGGGCCGGGACGCTTTTCGTTCAACGTGAAGGGCGGCCGCTGCGAGGCGTGCAAGGGCGACGGGCAGATCAAGATCGAGATGCACTTCATGCCCGACATCTACGTGAAGTGCGACGTCTGCGCGAGCAAGCGGTACAACCGCGAGACGCTCGAGGTGAAGTACAAGGGCTACTCCATCGCCGAGATCCTGGAGATGACGGTCGAGACGGCGCACGAGGTCTTCCGCAACATCCCCCGCATCGCCAACATCCTCCGCACCCTCGAGGAAGTCGGCCTCGGCTACATCACGCTGGGGCAGTCGTCGACGACGCTCTCCGGCGGCGAGGCCCAGCGCGTGAAGCTGGCCAAGGAGCTGGCCAAGCGCGCCACCGGCAAGACGCTCTACATCCTCGACGAGCCGACCACGGGCCTGCACTTCGACGACGTCGCCAAGCTGCTGCACCTGATGCACGGCCTGGTGGAGAAGGGGAACACGGTCGTCGTCATCGAGCACAACCTCGACGTCATCAAGACCGCCGACCACGTCATCGACCTCGGCCCCGAGGGAGGCGACGGCGGCGGACTGGTGATCGCCACCGGCACCCCCGAGAAGATCGCCAAGGCCAAAGGCAGCCCCACCGCCGAGTACCTCGACAAAGCGCTCAACGGCATCCCGCTCAGCAGCAATCGACGCAGCGGCTCGTCGAACGGAGCGCCGGCTGCCAGCCGGCCGGTCCGCCGGCTGCCCGCCGGAGCCACGCGCGGGTAACGTTGCTCACGGCGTGGGGAAATGCCCACGCGCCGTGAGCAACGGCTGGTTGTAACAGGCAGCGTTGACCGGAATCCGGGCAACGTTCCCCGGAATCTGGGCAACGGTCCCCGGAATCCGGGCAACGTTCCCCGGAATCTGGGCAACGGTCCCCGGAATCTGGGCAACGGTCCCCGGAATCTGGGCAGCGATCCCCGGAATCTGGGCAACGATCCCCGGAATCCGGGCAACGTTCCCCGGAATCTGGGCAACGATCCCCGGAATCTGGGCAACGATCCCCGGAATCTGGGCAACGATCCCCGGAATCCGGTCAACGGTCCCCGGAATCTGGGCAACGATCCCCGGAATCCGGGCAACGATCCCCGGAATCTGGGCAACGATCCCCGAAATCTGGGCAACGTTCCCCGGAATCTGGGCAACGTTCCCCGGAATCCGGGCAACGGTCCCCGGAATCTGGGCAACGGTCCCCGGAATCCAGTCAACGATCACCGGAATCTGGGCAACGATCCCCGGAATCCGGGCAACGATCACCGGAATCTGGGCAACGATCCCCAGAATCCGGTCAATGATTCCCCGGAATCTGGGCGTGTTCTGTGGAGCGGCGGGCTTTAGCCCGCCGCCGCCCCCGAAGCCGCGGCGGGCTAAAGCCCGCCGCTCCACCAGCCATGCGGCGCATCGTGTGAAGTAAACTGCACACGAGCATGCCCTCGAAGATCTTCCTGCTCTCGCCGGCGAACCTGAGCGGCCTGCGTGCGAAGCAGCTCGCCTCGCCGCGGGCAAAGTTCGCCACCGCGCTGCGGTATCAGTCCGCCGAGGGAGTGCCGATCGGGGACGCCTTCGCGTTCATGTCCGCGCTCTACTTCCGCGGCAAGATCGCCTACGCGCGGCACTTTGCCGACCCGCCCGACGGCGTCCTGATCATCACCTCCGGCTACGGCCTCGTCCCACCCGACTGGCGCATCACCGAAGAGCGCATGAAACGGATGCAGAAGACCGACGTCGACGTCGCCGCCCGCAACTACACCAAGCCGCTCCGCGAGCACGCCAAGCAGCTCGCCTCGATGCTGGCCGACGACGCCCAGGTGATCCTCCTCGGCAGCGTGGCCACCGGCAAGTACGTCGACGTCCTCAAACCGATCCTCGGTCCGTGGCTCCGTTTCCCGAAAGTCTTCGCCGGCCTCGGCGACATGGCCCGTGGCGGCCTGATGCTCCGCGCCGTCCGAGCCGACAAGGAGCTCGAGTACACCACCCTCGACGCGCCGCGCCATCGCACCGGCGGCAGCGGTAAGATGCCGGCGACGTGGTAGCGATTGCCTGTGTCCTCTTCCCCGACTTTACACAGCTCGATCTGACGGGACCGTTCGAGGTCTTCCATCGCCTGCCCGACGCGCTGGTGCACCTCGTCGCGGCGGACTCGGAGCCGGTGGAGAGCGAAGGCGGCCTGGCCATCGTGCCGACGATGACCTTCGCCGAGATGCCCGGCTGCGACGTGCTCTTCGTCCCTGGCGGCCCGGGCGTGAACGCGGCCATGCTGGATGAAGAACTGGTCGGCTTCATCCAGCGTCACGGCGCCCACGCGTCGTGGGTCACGTCCGCCTGCACCGGCTCGCTCCTTCTCGGCGCGGCGGGTCTGCTGGCCGGGTTCGAGGCCGCGACGCACTGGGCGTCGATGGAGTACCTGCAGGCCTTCGGCGCCTGGCCGAAGAACGAGCGCGTCGTCGTCAGCGGCAACCGCATCACCGGCGGCGGCGTCACGGCCGGCATCGACATCGCCCTGCGTATCGCCGAGGAGCTGCACGGCGCGCGGGTGGCGGAAGAGATCCGCACGGCCATCGAGTACAAGCCGGAGATCCCGTCATCCGAGGAATCGCGCGCGGCGGTGCTGGAGAAATGGCGGGCCATGAAGACGGAGCGCGCCCGGGTGGTGGAGCAGGCGGCGAAGAAGATTTTGTCGTAGCTGCTGCGAGGCGACCGAATTGGAAAGACTTCCGTAGCCCCCGCCCACCCTGGGTCAGTCGTCGTAGACCTTGCACGGGGAGAGGGGACTGATGCTGTGCTGTGGCTCCCTTTGCGCGAGGGTCACGGACGTGCCGCCCGGCACCTTCACCATCGCATTCATGGCAGGATTGCGGGGACATGGCCGCGAAGCGACTCGTCCTCCCGAACGACACGAACGAGGTCGTCCTCAAATTCAGCGCCGGCCGCGAGCTGCGGCTCACCAACCTGCGCAAGCCGTTCTGGAAAAAGCTCGGCATCGTCAAGCGCGACCTGCTGCAGTACTACGCCGACGTCGCGCCGTGGCTCCTGCCGCATCTGCACGACCGGGCCATGGTCATGAAGCGCTACCCGAACGGCGCGGAGGGGGAGTTCTTCTACATGAAGCGGGCGCCGGCGCCGCGGCCGGAGTGGATCGAGATCTGCGACATCATGCACAACGAGGGGAACGTCAACTTCCCGATCGTGCAGGACCTGCCGTCGCTGCTCTGGCTGATCAACCTCGGCTGCATCGACCTCAACCCGTGGTACGCGCGCTGCGACGACACCGACCGTCCCGACTTTCTCCACTTCGACCTCGACCCGGGGCCCGGCGCGAACTTCGCAAAAGTTCGTGAAGTGGCGTTCCGCGTCCGCGACATCCTCGCGCAATTGAAAATGCCGACTTATCCGAAGACCACCGGCTCGAAAGGCATTCACGTCTACATCCCCATCGTGCGCGGACCGCGGCAGAAGGAAGTGTGGGGCATCGCCAAAGCCATCGCCATCGAGCTGGAGAACCGCCATCCGCAGATCATCACCGCCGAGTACCGCAAGGTGAAGCGCCCGCACGGGCGCGTGCTCGTCGACTACAACCAGAACGCCTGGGGCCGCACGCTGGCCTCGATCTACTCCATTCGTCCGACGCCGTTCGCCGGCGCCTCGATGCCGGTGACGTGGGACGAGCTCGAGTCGGGTGCGAAGGTCGACGACTTCCGCATCGACAACGCCGTCGAGCGGCTGAAGAAAACGGGCGACCTCTGGAAGCCGGTCCTCGCCAAAACGAAACGCGTGAATCTCTACAAGATCTTCAAGAAATGACATTGCCGATCCAGCCCCCGTATGCACCGATGGAAGCAAAGCGCGTCGACAAGATCCCGGCCGGGGCGACGTGGCAGTTCGAGCCAAAGTGGGACGGCTTCCGGGCCATCGTCTTCCGTGACGGCGACGACGTCTACATCCAGTCGAAGGCCGGCCAGTCGCTGGCGCGCTACTTCCCCGAGATCGCCGACGCGGCGCGCGCGCTCAAGCAGAAACAGTTCGTGCTCGACGGCGAGATCGTCGTGCCGGTCGACGGGCGTCTCTCGTTCGACGACCTCCTGCAGCGCATCCATCCCGCCGAGTCGCGCATCAGGAAGCTCGCGGAGGAGAACCCCGCGCACTATTACGTCTTCGACCTCCTCGCGCTGAAGACGAAGGACTTCACGAAGCTGGCGATCGAGGATCGCCGCGAGAAGCTCGACGAGTTCTTCGCCACGGTGAAGCACGAGCTGGTGCATCTCTCGCCGGCGACCATGGACCGCAAGCTGGCCACGGAGTGGTTCGACAAGTTCGGCGCCCTCGGCCTCGACGGCGTCATGGCCAAGCGCCTCGGCGAGCCGTATCACTCCGGCGACCGCGAGGGGATGGTCAAGGTCAAGCACCTCAAGACCGCCGACTGCGTCGTCGGCGGCTTCCGCTACGGCGAAGGGACGAAGAGCGTCGGCTCGCTCCTCCTCGGTCTGTACGACGACGAAGGGCGCCTCGTGCACATCGGCCACACGTCGTCGATCAAGAAGGCCGACCGCGCCGCGCTGACGAAGAAGCTCGAGGCGCTGCGGGGAAAGAATCCGTTCGAGGTGCGCGTCCCCGGCGGCCCGAGCCGCTGGGCCAGCGCGAAGAGCGGGGAGTGGGAGCCGGTGAAGCCGAAGCTCGTCTGCGAGGTCGAGTACGACTATTTCTCGCAGGGCCGCTTCCGCCACGGCTCGAAGTTCCTCCGCTGGCGTCCCGACAAGGCGCCCAAGCAGTGCACGATGGAGCAGGTGGTTGCGGCCCGTGGGAGGGGAAAGACACTGGCGAAGATGTTTTAGCTGTGCCGGAGTTCTGGGATTTCTCTGGGATGCGCCGGCATGGGGATGACGGCGGCGGGACCCATGGTTTGAACGAGGCGTGAAAAGACTGCTGGTCGTTCTCGCGCTCCTCGCCACGCCCGCGTTCGCGCAGACGGTGCGCATCACCGAGAAGCCCTCCGGGCTCGTCTCCGGCACGCTGGACGTGCCGATCGTGGCCACGGCGCCGGTCGAGCGGCTGGCCCTGCTGATCAACGGCGCGCAGTGGGCCGAGGCGAAGGGGCAGACTATGACGGCACAGGTCAACGTCGGCCACTACATCCGCCGCCTGCGCATGCGCGCCGTCGGCTACGACGCGGATGGGAAGATCGTCGGCGAGGACGAGATGGTGGTCAACGACCCCCGCCCGCCGTTCCGCGTGAAGATGCAGGGGCCGTCGCAGTGGCCGGAGAGCGGCACCGTCGAACTGCACGCCAACGTGCTGCGTCCCGCGGAGATCCACATCAGCGCCGTCGATTTTTACGTCGGCGAGGAGAAGATCGCGACGTCGGGCGCGGCGCCGTACAGCACGACCGTCGACGCGGCGAAGTATCCCGGCGCGGTGTACGCACGCGTGGTGGCGCGCTCGTCGCGCGGCGAGGAGGCGAACGACGTCTTCTTCTTCGGCGACCGCGCGCACGCCACGACGGACGTCACCATCCAGCAGATCCCGGTCTCGGTCGCCGAGGGGACGACGCCGCTGCGCGCGGACCAGGTCACGCTGGTCGACAACGGCACGCCGCGCCGCATCGAGAACCTGATCACCGCCAGCGACCAGCCGCTGAACGTCATCCTGCTGATCGACTACTCGGAGAGCATGCTGGACGAGCTGCCGGTCGTGAAAGCGGCGGCGAAGCAGTTCGCCCGCGCGCTGCTGCGGCCGCAGGACCGCCTGGCCGTGGCCGGCTTCAACCAGAAGACGTTCTGGCTGACGGGCTACACGAACGACTGGAATCAGGTCGCGCAGGCGGTGGACCGCGTGCAGCCGATCGGCGAGACGCACCTCTACGACAGCGTCATCGAGATGCTCTACCAGATCCAGAAGGTGCAGGGCCGCCACGCGCTGGTGGTCCTGACGGACGGTGTGGACCAGGGAAGCAAGTTCAAGCTCGATCACCTGGTGCACTACGCGCGCTACGCCGGCGTGCCGGTCTATCCGGTGGTGAAGAACAAGCAGCTCTCGCGCTGGATGAAGCTCGGCGTCGGCAAGCTGCAGGCCCGCCGCCTGGACCGCATCGCCGAGGACACGGGGGCGACGTACTTCATCATCCAGAGCGAGCGCGAGCTGGAAGGCGTCTATACCCGCATCGCCGCCGAGCTCCGCCAGCAGTACCAGATCGTCTTCCACTCCGAGGCGGACGTGGCGGACCAGTGGCGGTCGCTACGGATCGTCTCCAGCGGCGGCCACGATCTGCGGACCCCGCGCGGCTATTTCCCGTAACGCGCCAGAGAGACGACGGGAGGCCTCCGGCGGGCCGGTACGACCGGCAGCGCTGGTTGTGCCCATGTCGTCGCGCAAACACGTGTTCCGTCGACAGGCGTGCGGTCAGGCTGGGCCAACCAGCGCTGCCGGTCGCACCGGCCCGCCGGAGGCCCCTCGTCGTCCCCCGGCACGATGCGTGAAGTGGACCGGGGTCGAGCATGGAGCGCGGCTCTCCGTTATTTCCCGAGGCGCCGAAGCGCCATCGCATCCACCGCGGTCTCAGGACCGAGCGGCAGGAGCACATCTTCACGTGGATGGCGGTCATCGTCGTCCTCCTGTACGCCACCGCCTGGATCGGTGCGCTCGTGCAGGCCGAGCGGACGCGGAACACCCCCGTGCCCGTCGCGGGGGGCGAGCATCAGGAGCCGGCGGCACCGGCCCGGACGCCCGCGGCCAACATCGCCAACGCCGTCCTCGGGCCGGACCTGCCGTCGACCGCCGCGCCGCGCCTCACCGACGCCATGCTCGGCTTCCTCCACCCGCTGCGCGGGCAGAGCGGCGAGCTGCGGTACGCGCCGGCCCTGCCGGGGTCGCGGCTCGTGCAGTCCGTGCCGGGCGGGGCGGCGGCGGTCATCGACGGCCAGCCGAAGACCGACTTCCGCGCGCCGAGCACGCCCGGGATCTACGAGCTTGCGGTCGAGATGAATCGCGCCCGGCGCGACGTCGACGACATCAGCGTCGTCACCCTCGTCCCGCGCACCCAGAAACAGCGCGGGAAGATCGGCACCTACCAGCTCGGCACGTGGCCGTTCGAAGGCGGCGGGCGCCCGCGGACGCCGCGCTACTCCGCGCCAGCAGGCTTCATCCAGGTCACGCGCGAGAACCAGGACTTCCAGGTTTCCGAGCACTTCCGCCTCAAACAGTTCCTGACCAAGGACCAGCACAACGTCTGGCCGAAGTACCTGCTCGTCGACCCGCTGCTGATCGACAAGCTGGAGCTGACCATCCAGGAGCTGGAGAGCGAAGGCGTGCGCGTCGAGCATGTACACGTCATGAGCGGCTTCCGCACGCCGCGCTACAACTCCGGCGGCGGCAACACGGCCGGACGGGCGAACCTGAGCCGGCACATGTACGGCGACGGCGCGGACGTGTACGTCGACAACAACCGAGACGGGCAGCCGGACGACATCACCGGCGACCGCCGCGTGACGACGGCCGACGCGGAGAAGTTCGCCGCCGCGGCGGAGCGCGTCGAGAAAAAGCATCGCTCGCTGATCGGCGGCATCGGCATCTACGCCGCCTGCTGCGGGCACGGACCTTTCACACATGTAGACGTGCGCGGCACTCGCGCCCGGTGGCGCGGCACGGGAAATGGGTAGTGCGCAGCAGCAACAGAGGAGGTAGTTCGTGAGTACAGAGATTACTTGCCCCGAATGTCAGAGCATCCGCCGCGATCCGTCGGTGGTCTGCGGGACGTGCGGCGCGCCGCCGATCCGTGAGGGCGACAAGCGTACGCTGGAAGAGGAGGTACGCTCGGCGGACCTCGAGCCGTACGTCACGCTGCGGTACATCGCGCGGCTGTTCAAGGTGCTGGCGGTGCTGATGGTGATCATGCTGATCGGCGAGATCGTGGCCACGGTCACGACCGAGGCGTTCTCGCTGGCGGAGCTGATCGGACGCATCACGCAACTGTTGGTGCTGGCCGGCCTGATGTGGGGCGGCGGCGACCTGACGCTCCTCGGCATCGACGCCGGTCACGATCTCCGCGTCGCGCGCATCCTCCTCGGGCGCATGAACGCCGAGCTGCACCGCAAGAACGCGCTCGACGAGAAGAACTCCGGCAACGGGCGCTAGGCTCGCTGTCATCCCGAGCGTGAGTCGAGGGACCTGGGTGGGCGGGAGGCGCGCTGCACGAGCCACATGCCTCGAGCCTCCCACCCGCCCAGGTCCCTCGACTCACGCTCGGGATGACAGGTTTGGGGTCACCGCGCCGGACAGCTCCTTCTTGCGAGCCTCCATGCGGGCGCCGAGCTCGCGCAGCTCGGTCTTGTCCATCACCTGCTTCGCGCGCGGGAACATGTCCTTCTCTTCCTCGTCGGCGTGATGCTCGACCAGCTCCTTGAGGACCTTCGCCTTCGCCTTCAGCTCCTCGTTGTTCTCTCCCTCGGCGGCCTGCGGGAGGACCATGTCCACCACGCGGTGCTCCTCGACCGCCTCGTAGAACATCGTCTGGTCGTCCTTCTTCTTCGCCGCCTCGCGGAAGGCGGGGTAGAAGATCTCCTCCTCGATCGTCGTGTGGACCTTCAACTCCTTCTCAATCTGTCCGAGGAGCTTCACGCGGCGGGGGCCGGCACCGGACTTTTCGAGCGACTCGAGGAGTGCCATCACCGTCTTGTGGTCGTCTTTGAGGAGCGCGATCGCGTCCGGGGAAGTAGGTTTCTTTTTCGCTGCAGCCATTCATGATCCTCCGTGGTGCGGAGGATCACGAAGCGTGCCGCCGTGTTCAAGACGGGACGATGGCTGCGGCTATGCCGCGACGATCGAGCGCCCGAGCGTTTCCTTCAGCTCGCGGAACACGTTCTCCGGCGGGATGCCCAGCTCGCGGAAACCGCCGGCGCGCTTGAAGAGCTGCTCGGCCGTCTTCTCGTCGAACACGCGGCTGTCGAACGTCTTCGCGTTCAGCTCGCAGAACGCGATCAGCGATGCCAATGCCACGCGGCGGTTGCCGCCGCGGAACGGGCGCGCCTGCAGGAGCGCGAAGACGAATGCCGCGGCTTTCTCGGCAAACGTGGGGTAAGCGTCGCGGCCCAGCAGCATGAGCTGGGGACGCTGCACCGCGTTCAGGAGGCCGAACTGCGACTCGATGACACCGGGGTGAGCCTGGTTGCCGCCGAACTCCGTACTGACCGCCTTGTGCAGCTCGATGACGTCCTGCGCCGTGAGGTAGCGGATGCCACCGTTAGTCGGTGAGCTTGCGGAAAGCGTTGGGGTACTTTTTGACGGCGCGCTGGAAGGCGGCGGCGATGGCGGGGTTGGAGAACCCGCCGGCGTCTTCGGCGGCGCCGCGGCCTTTCGACCTGTCGCTGCCGCCGGCTTCTTTGGCGGAGGCGGAGGCGGCGCTGCCTTTTTTGGCGGAGTCGGGAGGGCCGCCTTTTTCACCGCCGTTTTGCTTTTTGGCGGCAACTTTGTCGCCTTGACTGCTTTGACGACCGCCTTTGCCGCTGCCTTCAGCGCTTTTGGCGCTTTTGCCGGCGGCTTCGCTGCTTTTTTGGTTCCCTGAGGCTTGGCTGCTTTTGCCGGTTTTGGCTTTTGCTTTGTCGCCATGCGTCATCTGAGTCCTCAGGCGAGCAGTGTAGACTCCTTAAGTCGTTGAGTCAATGGAGCTTACGCGACAGTCATCCTTTGACCCACCACAAACGGAGCCTCTCCTCTATTCGTAAGTGACTGAAAAGGGGCACCTTAACGGCACTTACAATCTGCAACGATTTTTGTGCATCAAACGCCGTCGGCGGCCGGGTTTTCCGCGGACGAGGCTGCCGCGTCGCTCGTGCCTTCGACCATCGGCACCGCCTCGATGGCCAGGAACTCCCGCGCCTTCGGGGTCAGGGTGAAGCTGTCCCCCTCGGCGGTCAGGTAGCCCTTGCTGACGAGCGTCAGGGCCGGCTTCTCGCCGCCGGCCGACGCGGCGGGGTGTTTGATGGCCTTGATGGTTTCCAGAGTCAGCGTGTCGGACGTCAGGCGCCGGAACTCCTGAAGGACGCGCATCTCCTCGGAAGTCAGGCCGAACGGAAGGATGATGGGCATGGGAGATAGGGTAAAGGTGGGCAGGTAAAAGGTAAAAGGAAAAAGGTGGAAAGGTAAAAGGTACAAGGTAAAAGTGCGCTTCGCGCCGCATGCCGGAACACTCATCGGCGAGAAACAACCCCTCATCCGTCCTTCGGACACCTTCTCCCCTCACGAGGGGAGAAGGGACTGAATCAACCGTGCCCCAGCGCGTCAACCCAACAGGCGGAAATCTTCCCCCAGTCCCTTCTCCCCTCCGTGAGGGGAGAAGGTGCCCGAAGGGCGGATGAGGGGTTGTCTCTCGCGATGACCGTTCCGGGTACGCGGCGCGAAGCGCACTTTTACCTTTTTCCCTTCACCTTTTACCCTCCCCGCCTTCACCGTTCGCCTGACATTTCGAACACCAATACGTTCCCCGTGCGTCCTTCCCCTGTTTGGCGTACTCGATCTTCGTCCCGCACTTGCGGCAGGCTTTGCCGCCGCGGCTGTAGACGTACTGCTTCTGGCTCGGGTCGAGGCTGAAGTTGGTGATGCGGGCGGCGGAGCGTTTGTTGACGTTGGCCAGCATGACCTTGCGCGAGAGCTTGAGGATGGTGTCGAGCTGCTCGTCGGTGAGGTCGCGTACTTTGGCGAACGGGCTGACGCGTGACATGAAGAGCAGCTCGCTCTTGTACTCGTTGCCGATGCCGGCCACGACGCGCTGGTTGAGCAGCACGTCGGCGATCTCGTCGTCGGAGCGCTCGCGGATGCGGCGCTTCGCCTCGTCGAAGTCGAAGGTCTCGCCGAGAAAGTCGGGGCCGATGTGCAGCAGGTCGTCCTGGCGCTCCAGCGAACGGGCGTCGTGGAACTCGGCCACGGGGACGTTGAACGCGACGGCGATCCATGTGTCGGTCTCGAGCACGATACGCATCTCGCTGAAGCGCTTCCGCCACCGCTCGCCCGGCTTGTAGATGTGCCACGAGCCGTTCATGCGCATGTGCGTGCGCAGATGGAGGTCGCCGGAGAAATCCATCAGCAGGTTCTTCCCCGCGGCCGAGACCCGCTCGACGACGCGGCCGGCGAGCGGCGACTGGTGATCGACGCGGGCGAGCTGCGGGAAGACGGTCTCGAACCGGATGATGGTCCGCCCCGCCAGCGCCGCGTGCAATGTGCGCGCGGCGCGGTGGATGGTGTCGCCCTCAGGCATGTTTCGGCGCCCGCAGTTGCATCCCCATCGCCGTGGAGACGAATCCTTTCTCGGCCAGGAACGGCGCCATCGCCGACTTCGTGGCCGGCTCTTCGTTCACTTCGCTGATCAGCAGTGCGCGCCGCGAGCCGCTCTCGACCAGCGACGCCAGGGCCTTCGCGATCTCCCGCCCGACGATCGACCGCACCGGCTCATCCTCGGGGAGAAAGACGTAGAACGACTTTTCGCCGCGCGAGATGTAGCAGGCCATCAGGCCGTTGACGAGGATCACTTCCGCGCCGACGCTGCGCGAAAGAGTCCTTGTCGAAAGAACGTCGGACTCCGGCCACTTCACGATCGCACCGTACGGATTGGCTGGATCGGTGGCGGCCAGCATCACCGTCTCCGGCGTCTCCGGTTCGTCGCGCAACCCGCGCAGCAGGTCGATGGCGCCGCCGCTGGCGAACTGCGTCGCGCCCAGGCCCGCCACGAAGTAGCCGCGGCGGATGCGCCCGGCGTCCTCCATCGCCTTCAGCACGGGATAGACGGCGCTGAAGCCGCCGAACACGTTCTCCAGCGCAGGCGCCTCGCGCGTGACCACGCCGTAGCGCGACAGGAGCTGCTGCGCCAGCGCGGCGGCGCGCTGGGTCTCGTTGACGTTGCTCGTCGGGATCAGCGACCAGCGTCCCTGCGTCGACGCCGGCGCCACGCGCCGGGAGCGGAAGCCCTGCGAGCGCGGCTGCCCTCGTCCTTTCGACGTCCGTGTGTACGCGCGCAACGGCTGGAACGTGTCGTTCGTGACGACGCCCTTCCAGACCAGGCTCCACAGCGCGTCCACCAGCTCCGCGGGGAAGCCGCCCACCGCGCCCTGCATCACGTTGAAGAACGAAGCGCCGTGGCTGCGCAGGTAATCGATGATCGGCGACTCCGCCGTCTGCGGCTGGTGCAGCAGCGGCAGGTGATCCGTCAGGTACAGCGCGATCCGTCCATCGCGCTCGCCGAGCGGCTCCACGCCCACCCACACGATCTCGCCGGCCGCGCTGAGGGTGTCGAGGTCGGATGATTTGTAGTCGACGATGCGCGCCGAAAGGATCTCGCTTTCGAAGATCGACGCCGCCATCGGGAAGCCCTGCAGCGTTTCGACGACTTCCAGCAACGCGTCGAGACCGCGGCGTTTGCGCGTCACGCTTTGCCAGTTCGTGAACAGCCGCGCCAGCACGAACTGGTCGACCGGCTCCGCTTCCTTCCGCAGCTTGGCCAGCGAGCGGCGGCGGATGGTGCGCAGCACGTCCTGTTCGCACCACTCCCGCTGTGTCCCCTCGGGGCGGAACTCTCCTTCGATCAGCCGTCCGCGCTCGACGAAACGCTCCAGCGTCAGCGTCACCACGGCGATGCCGAGGCCGTAGCGGCGGGCCACTTCCGGCGGTGTGAAGGGGCCGTGGGTGCGGGCGAAGCGGAGCACGAGATCGCCCACCGCGTCGGCCACCGGCTGCAGGTAGCGCTCGGCGACGCCGTTGGGGATCGGAGTGCCGAGGGCGTCGCGGTAGCGCGACGCGTCCTCGACGGCGATGAAGCGCTTCTCTCGCGCGAGCGTCACTTCGAGAATGCGGCGCGTCTTCACGAGGTCGCGCAGCACCGGCTCCACGTCGATCAGCGAGCGCGCGGCGATGTCCTCGGCGGTCAGATCGCCGAGGCGAAGCAGGAGGTCGTGAATGGCATCGGGGTTCTTTGCTTTGTGGCGCTCGTCGAGATGCTGCAGTTCCAGCTCCGTCTGCGCCAGCGCCTCGGGGTCGAGCAGCTCGCGCAGCTCCGGCTCGCCGAGGAGCTCGCGGAGCTGGGACTGGTCGATGGCCAGGGCCTGGGCGCGGCGCTCGGCCAGCGGCGCGTCGCCGTCGTAGAGGAAATTGGCGACGTAGCGGAAGAGCACCGAGGCCGCGAACGGGGACGGCTTGAGCGTGTCGGCGGTGTGGACGCGGATCGTGCGCTGGCGGATCTTCTTCGCGATCTCGACCAGCGCGGGCACGTCGAAGACATCGCGCAGCGTCTCGCGATAGGCTTCGAGGATGATCGGGAACGAGCCGAAGCGCGACGCCACCTGCAACAGGTCGTAGGCGCGCTTGCGCTGTTGCCAGAGCGGCGTGCGTCCCTGGATGCGCGTCCGCGGCAGGAGCAAGGCGCGGGCGGCAGCCTCGCGGAACTTCGCGGCGAACATCGAGCTGGCGCCGAGCTGGCGGAGGAGGAGCTGCTCGACCTCGTCGGGATCGGGGAGCACCAGGTCGACGGACGGCGGCGTGTCGGTCTCCGGGAAGCGGACGATGAAGCCGTCGTCGCTCCACATCGTCTCGATGTCGATGGCCAGCTCGTTACGCACCTTCGCGGTGACGGCCATCGCCCACGGTGCGTGGATCTTGCCGCCGAACGGCGTCAGCACGCAGACGCGCCAGTCGCCCAGCTCGTCGACGACGCGCTCGACGACGATGTTGCGGTCGTCGGGCACGGCGCCCGTCGCTTCCTCCTGATCGGCGAGGTATTGCAGGAAGTTCTCGGCGGCGCGCTCGTCGAGATCGTGCTTCGTGACGAGGCGCTGGATGGCCGCGGCGCGCGGCGTGTCGCGGATCTCGCGGACGAGCTTTCCGATGGCCTCGCCGAAGGGGACGGTGCGCTCCGCGGAGTCGGCCTTCCAGAACGGCATCTTCCCCGGCTGCCCCGGCGCGGGCGTGACGATCACTTTGTCGTGCGTGATCTCCTCGATGCGCCACGACGACGCGCCGAGCATGAACGTCTCGCCGGGTGCGCACTCGAAGACCATCTCCTCATCGAGCTCGCCGACGCGCGCCGAAGTGTTCTTCTCCGTGCCGGCCAGGAAGACGCCGTAGAGGCCACGGTCGGGGATGGTGCCGCCGCTGGTGATGGCGATGCGTTTCGAGCCCTGCCGGGACGTGAGGGTGTTGGCGACGCGGTCCCAGGTCACGCGCGGGCGCAGCTCGGCGAATTCGTCGGACGGGTAGAGGCCGGAGAGCATGTCCAGCACGCCGTCGAACGACGTGCGGCTGAGCTCCGAGAACGGCGCGGCGGAGCGCACCGTGGCGAAGAGGTCGTCGACGTTGTACGAGTCCATGGCCACCATGGCCACGATGTGTTGCGAGAGGACGTCGAGCGGGTTGCGCGGATAGCGCGTCGGCTCGATGCGCCCATCGTGCATGGCCTCGGCCACGGCGGCGCAGGCGATCAGGTCGCCGCGGAACTTCGGGAAGATGATGCCGCTCGACTCCGCGCCGACCTGATGGCTGGCCCGCCCGATGCGCTGCATGCCGGAGGCGATCGACGGCGGCGCCTCGATTTGCACGACGAGGTCGATGGCGCCCATGTCGATCCCCAGCTCCAGCGACGAGGTGGCCACGAGGGCGGGGAGGCGTCCCGACTTCAGCGCGTCCTCGATCTCCACGCGTTGCGCGCGAGCGATGGATCCGTGATGCGCCTGCACGAGCATCTCGCCAGCGAGCTCGTTCAGCGCACCGGCCAGCCGCTCCGCGAGACGGCGCGAATTGACGAAGATGAGCGTCGACGTGTGCGACTTGATCAGCTCGAGGAGGCGTGGGTGGATGGCCGGCCAGATCGACGCCGACCGGGTGCCGGACGACGCGGGCCCGCTGGACAACTCGATCGGCTCGCCGAGGCGGGCCATGTCTTCGACCGGAACCTCGACGCGTAACGTGAGCTTCTTTTTCTCCTTCGTGTCGATGATGGTGACGGGGCGAAACGGCGCCGGTTCGTTGCTCGTTGCTCGTTCGGGGGGCGTTGAGGCCCCCTGAACGAGCAACGAGTCACGAGAATCGGTTCCACCGAGAAACCGCGCGACCTCCTCCAGCGGCCGTTGCGTCGCCGACAGCCCGATCCGCTGCGGCGGCTTCTCGCAGCGCATGGTCAGGCGCTCGAGCGACAACGCCATGTGGGCGCCGCGCTTGTTGGGGACGAGGGCGTGGATCTCGTCGATGATGATCGTCTCGACGCCCTGGAGCACGTCGCGCGCGTTCGAGGTCATCATCAGATACAGCGACTCCGGCGTGGTGATGAGGATGTCGGCCGGCTCGCGGAGGAAGCGGGCGCGCTCGGACTGCGGCGTGTCGCCGGTGCGCGTCCCGATCTCCGGAATGAGGTAGGTGTCGCCGCGCGACTGGGCCATGTTGGAGATGCCGATCAGCGGCGCGCGGAGGTTGCGCTCGACGTCGACGGCCAGCGCCTTGAGCGGCGAAACGTAGATCACACGGCAGCGCCGTTCTTTCGCCGGCCGCGGCGTGAACATGAGACGATCGAGCGCCCAGAGGAAGGCAGTGAGTGTTTTTCCACTCCCTGTAGGGGCGAAGATGAGGGTCCAGTCGCCGTTGGCAATGGCAGGCCAGCCGAGTTGCTGCGCGCGCGTCGGCGAGGGGAAGGACGCCGTAAACCATTCACGGACGGCGGGATGGAACGGCTCGAGCCCCGTGGGCGAATTTAATTTGCGCGTCATTGTGAGCGGCGTCACGTCGCTTTACATTCCGGCGTGGCGACTGCAAGAATAGTAGCCAGTCCCCAAGCGCAAGAGAGTGAAGGACGGGAGATGCGGCTCAAGGTGCTCGGCGCGTACGGCGCGTCGGATGCAGAACATAATCTGACCGGGTACCTGATCGACGACTGGTTCGCGGTGGATGCCGGCACTCTCACCTCGAAGCTCTCCTTCGCTCAGCAGGCCCGTGTGCAGGGCGTTTTCATCACGCATCCGCATGCCGATCACATCCGCGATCTGCCGCACCTGATCCAGAACCGCTTCTCCCAGCCCACCCAGCCGCTGACCATTTTTGCCATGAAGGACGTGCTGGAGCTGCTCGTGCGCGACGTCTTCAACGGCATCGTCTGGCCCGACTTCTCCGAGATCGTCTCCCCGCTGAACAACAAGCCGGTGGTGCAATATCGCGGACTGACGCCCGGCAAGCGGATCATGTTCAACGACATCGGCATCACCGCCGTGCCGGTCGACCACCAGATCCCCGCCTCCGGGGCCATCCTGGAGATCAACGGCCAGTCGATCGTCTTCACCGGCGACACCGGCCCCACGCACGAGATCTGGAAGCGGACGAACAAGTGCCAGAACGTCGTGGCCGTCGTCACCGAGGCGTCGTTTCCGAATGACCAGCAACAGCTCGCCGACGAGACCGCGCACCTCTCCCCGAACACGTTCGGCGAAGAGCTGAAGAAGATCACCGTCGACGCGCCGGTCTACGCCAGCCACCGTAAGATCCCGTTCGAGCGCGACATCGAGTCGCAGATCCGGAACCTGCGCGACCGGCGGGCGCGGGTGCTGCTGGAGAAGAATTACACGCTGTAGAGGCGAGCGATGAGTGATGGACGATGAGCGATGAACCGCTCCGCGTCTGCTCATCGTTCATCTCTCATCGCTCATCGCTGCTCACTCCCAGCTCCGCGTAAATCGCCTTCGGATCGAACACCCGCCCATCCTTCACCACCCGCACCACGCGCCGGATGTCCGAGATGTTCCGCGTCGGATCGCCGTCCACGATGATGAAGTCCGCGAGCTTGCCGGGCTCGATCGTGCCGAGGTCTTTGTCGCGCTTGAGGATCTGCGCGGGGACGAGGGTGGCGATGCGCAGTACCTCCGCCGGCGGGATGCCGGCGCGCACGTAGTTCTCCAGCTCGCGGTGCAGGGCGAAGCCAGCCAGTGCGTCCGTGCCGGCGACGATGGTCACCCCGGCGCGGTGCAGCTCGCCGACGAGGTCGAGCATCTTCGCGAACGACGCGCGATATTTCTCGTCCATCCCTTCCGGCACCGGCAATCCGCCGGTGAGCAGGTAACGCCGCTGCTGCGGCGGCAGGCGATCGGCGATCATCGCGTAGCCGGGCGAGAGCGAGCCCGCGCGGGCGGTGAACATCTCCTCGAACACGCTCACGGTCGGATCGACGACGATCCCTTTCGCTTTGAGTTTGGCGATGAAGGCTTGCACCTCGGCGGACTTCAGGTCGAGATCGGCCGCGCGCTTGGCGGGCTCGGTGAACCGGGCCGGCGTGCGCGTGTCGGTCACGTCCGGCATGAAGTTCAGCAGCAGCATATTGACGTGCTGGATCTCGTCGTAGCCGGCGTCGACGGCGTTCTCCGCCCGCATGCCTGCGGGGATGTGGCCGCTTACGCGCAGGCCGTGGTCGTGCGCGTATCTCGTGAGAAACGGCACGAGCTCCGGCCGGATGGAGCTGTAGATCTTGAGCCCCTCGTATTTTTTCGAGACGAGGAAGTCGATGGCCTTGCGCCCTTCCTCTTCGTTGTCGACGAGGAGGTTCGTCGGACCTTTGAACGGACCGGGTCCGTCGATGAGCCCCGCCAGGGTCAGCCGCGGTCCGATCGCCTCGCCGCTGGCGAACTTTTCCTGCAGCGAGACGACGGTGTCGGAGTCGTTGCCGAGATCGCGGGCGGAGGTGATGCCGGCGGCGATGTTCAGCAGGCCGTCGGTGTCGCCCATGTGCGTATGCATGTCCCACAGGCCGGGCAGCAGCACGTTGCCTTTGGCGTCGATGAATTCCGCGGCGCTGTACGGGCTGTCCTGTCCGACGGTGGCGATGCGGTTGCCTTGCGTGACGACCGTCGTCGGCGCGGAGAGCGTGCCGGTGCGCGGATCGAAGATGCGGGCGTTGACGACGATCACGTGGACGGGCGCCTTGGTGAGCTTCTTCGCCAGCGTCGCGGAGCGCTCCTTGCCGCGCTTGTCCTGCGCGTCGACGAGCCGTTTTGTGTCGGACTCGAAGCCTTCGCGGATGGTCGAGAACCAGGACGAGACCGTGCCGAAGAACTGGAGCCGGTCGTCGAGCCATATCTCGTACGGCTGAAATCCGAGCCCCACGATCTCGTACGCGCTGACGCGCGTGCCGTGCAGGTCTTCCTCGCCGACCTTGCGGATCGATGCTTCTCCGCCCGGATGAAGCGCCAGCCGTCCGCCCGCCTGCAACGCCGCCCGCGCCAGCACCGCCGACTCCTCGGGCGGCCCATACATGCTGCTGTAGAAACGCCCGGCCTCTCCTTCGCCGGATTCGGAGGTGTTCTTCCACGTGACCTTGTCCGCGGCCGTGGTAAGCCGCTCTTCGATGTTGGTCTTGTAATAGTCGTTGCCGGTCGTGACGACGGAGACGGGCAAGCCGCGCTCGTCGACGCGCATCACCGTGTGCGTCTTCGGGCCGCGGCCGCGGTCGTTGAACTCGAAGTCGACCGCCACCTCGCCGCCGCGCGTGGTGACGACCTGCGAGCCGGCTTTGTTGCCGGCCATGAGGATCGTGTAGCGGCGAGTCTGCTGTTGCGCGGGTTGGTGCGCACACGCGGTAAACAGCGCGGCGACGACGAGAAATCTAGTGAGTTTCATCCGCATCCTCCCAGTAGAACGAGTGATGTCTGCCGCGGCGGACGCGCCCGGCGTGATCTTCGACTTCGACGATGACGCTGGTCTCTTTCGGGATGCCCTTCGGCCGAGCCGGAATCACGACTTTGAACCCGGGCGTCTGATTCAGGTAGCGCATCCATGGATACGCGGACTGTACATCGCCGCGCGCGATGCGCTCGGCGTCGAAGCGCCGTTTGTCGTTCTGCAGGAAGACCGTCACACGGCGCAGGCCGTGCGGCGACATGGCCCAGCCGCTCACGGTCAGCGGCCCCTTCACGACGCCGTAGTGCGGCGGCGCGTCCATCCATATGGCGATCGAGTCGCTGTGCGTCGGCTTCGCGTCGAGAAAGCGCGCCAGGTTGTGCTGCGGCAGGTTGCCCGCGCCGTCGGGGACTTCGGGGAGGCGGTAGCGCGTCCAGTCCGGCGTGTTGCGGGTGAGGGCGAAGACGTAGTCGCCGGCGATCTCGTTGTCGAAGCGGCCGACGAAAGCGAGCCGCCCCGAGGCGAGATTGCGGCGGAGAAAGTCGAGCAGCCGCGCGTGCCGGTCGCCGGTCGAAAAGTCGCCGTGCACGATGGCCAGGCGCGTGCCGTACTTTTCGAGGTCCGTGAGCATTCCGTCGAAGTCGTCGCGCGAGTCGTTGTGGCGCAGCCTCCACCACTCGTGCGGGAAGAAGCCGGACGTGCCGTTGACGAGCTTCACGCGGTGCGCCGTCGAGCCGAGGAGATAGCGGTAGTCGACGCCGTCGCCGCTGAACGGGAGCTCCACGACGGGGCCGACGCGGGTCTTGTTCAGCCAGGCGTAGACCGGTGGCGTCTCGCGCGGCACGTGCTCCCAGCGTATGCGCGGGAGGACTTCGACGACCATCAGCGCGAGGAGCGCCGTGGCCATGATGTTGCGCTTCCGGGCGGTGCGATCGCGCAGCAGCGCGGCTACGCCGAGGGCGCCCCAGATGGCCAGGCCGGCGTAGACGATCACCGCGAAGCGTGCCGGCACGCGCATGGCCTGGAACGGCTCGAAGCGACGATAGAAGAAGGTGTAGAAGAACGTGCTCGTACCGAGCGAGCCGATCACGCCGACGACGATCCAGACCGCGGCGCTCCACGCGCCGACCCCAAAGCGCGAACGCGCCGCGGCCGCGCGCAGCGCCGGCGCGAAGCGGATGACGATCGCCGCCAGCGCCGCCATCATCGGGATGTCGGAGCTGTCCGCGGACAGAATCCGCGCGCCGAACAACGTCAGCTCATACCGGTCGCTCACCGCCGCCGCCCACGCCAGCGCCAGGCAGGCGAAGATGAAGACGTTCAACGCCAGGCGCAGGGAGGGCTTCAGCCCGCCCTCCTCGTGCGCCGGCTCCGTTCTGGGCCCCGTCGCAAACATCGCGATGGCCGCCAGAAACAAGATCATCAGCCCGGGAAAGAGCTGCTTCTCCGCCGCGTACACCCGCTCGGCGGCGACGTCGCCGTACACACGACTCGCGCGCGATGGCACGACCCAGTTCGTCCAGGACACCGAGCCCGCGTTCACTTCCTCGATGTTGCGCAGGTGCTGATAGTGCTTCGACACGGTCCGGTACGGCGCGAGGAACGGATAGAGAATGAGCATCGCCGCGATCCCCGCGGCCGCCAGTCCCGCGTAGAACCTCCAGCCGCGGCGCCGGATGACCATCCACACCACGACGGTGAACAGCACCGCCAGCGACGCGTACATGAGGTAGTAGACGTTCGACAGCCCGTTGCCGACGAGCGCCAGCGTCACCAGCGCGCCGCGTTTCCAATCCGGCCGCTCCCAGTACGCCAGCAGCGCCGCCAGCAGCAGCGGCACGAACGCGCTGAACACGATCTGCAAATGCGGCAGGTGGTCGAATTTGAAGGAGCAGAAGGCGTAGAAGATCCCGCCGACCAGGCCGCCCACAACACTTCCCGACACCATCCGCGCCGCCACCCACGCCCCATACCCCGACAACGCGAACCCCAGCAGGAAGGCGATGTTGTACACCGCGATCGGCGCCATTCCGGCCAGGTGAAACGGCAGCACCAGCAGCGCCGGAGCGACGAGGTTCTCGCTGTACGCCAGCGGCAGGATCCCCGGATGGAACACCGGCGCCTCGTACAGATGCAGCGGCTGATGAATCAGCGCATGGCAGACCCAGTCCAGGATCCACGTGACAAGTAACGGGTCGCCGAAATCCGACACGGCCGTCTCGAGGTGCGCCGCCAGCGGCCACGTCAACGTGATCGCCAACGCGACAAAGAACGCAAACGCACCAACCTCGCGACGCATCTGCGCGGATTCTAACGGGGAGTCGACGGGGGGCCTCCGGCGGGCCGGTGCGACCGGCGGCGCTGGTTGAGCCCAGTCTTCGCGCAAACACGTGTTTCGTCGACAGGCGTGCATTCAGGCTAGGCCAACCAGCGCCGCCGGTCGCACCGGCCCGCCGGAGGCCCCCGGTCGTCTCCATTAGAATCCGCGCAGATGCCCCGCCCGCAGGTCTCCGTGATCATCCATACGCTCAACGAGGTCGAGCAGATCGAGGAGTGCCTGCGGTCTGTCGAGTGGGCGGATGAGATCTACCTCGTCGACTCTCTTTCGACTGATGGGACCGTGGAGCGCGTGCGCGAGCGTCTGCCGCGGGTCCGTGTCGAAGCGCGCGAATACCTCGGCGCCGCATCCACGAAAAACTACGCCATCGACCGCGCCGCGCACGACTGGATCTTCGTCATCGACGCCGACGAGCGCGTCACCCCCGAGCTGCGCGACGAGCTCCTGCGCACCCTGGAGGGCTCGCTCGACGTCTGGGCCTACTCCGTCGGCCGCCGCAACTTCATGCTCGGGAAGGAAGTGCGCTTCAGCGGCCTGCAGCGCGACCGCGTCACGCGACTCTTCCACCGCGAGCACGCGCGCTATCCCAACAAACGCGTGCACGCCGACTTGCTCGTGGACGGCCCAACCGTCGACCTGCGGCACAAGATGCTGCACTTCTACATCCGCACCTTCGACCACATGATCGCCAAGATGACCCGCTACGCGAACTGGGGCGCCGCGCAGATGTTCATCGACGGCAAGCACACCGGGGCCTGGGGCATCTTCAGCCACACCCTCGGCAAGTTCTTTCGCGACTACGTCGTCAACCTCGGCTTCCTCGACGGCACGCGCGGCCTGATCTCCGTCGGCATGCACGTCTACTACACCTTCTGGAAGTACGCGAAGCTCTGGGAGCTCCGCCAGCTCGAGCGCCTCGGCAAGCCCGTCCCGCTGCCGCGCCTCGACGAAGAAGAAGGGCGCTGGGAGCTGCCGTGGGTGAAGGCTACACCGGCTCCACCAGCACCCGGAGCCCCTCCACCGCCCGCACCCTGACCCGCGCGCCCTCCGGGATCTCGGTGGGCGCCGTCGCGTTCCACAACTCCCCGCGCACGAACACCTTGCCGTTCGGCCCGAGCGCCGTCCGCGCCACGCCGATCTCCCCGATCATCGCCTCGGTGCCGGTGACGACTGGATTCTTGTGCGCGCGCAGCACGAGCGTCATCAGGAACACCGCGATGGCGCCGATTGGCACGCTCACCGCCAGCGCGGTGACGAGATGCACGCGCAACTCCGGAATCGGTCCGTCGACGAGCAGCAGCGCGCCCATGACCATGCACACCACCCCTCCCGCGCCGAGAACCCCGTACGACGTGAACTTCGCCTCGAGGGCGAAGAGGACGAACGCCGCGACGATCAGCGCGATGGCGGCGTAGCGTGTCGGCAGCAGGTTCAGCGCGAACACGGCCAGCAGGATCGCGATCAGGCCGACCACGCCGGGAAGGATCGCGCCGGGATGGTTGAATTCGGCCCACACCGCGAGCATGCCCAGGGACATGAGGAGGAAGGCGATGTTGGGGTCCATGACCCACGAGAGGAGCTTCTGCTTGAGCGTCATCTCGTAGTCGACGATCGGCTTGTGCGCGACGCGCAGCACCGCGGTCGTGCCGTTGAAGCGCCTGATCGTGCGGCCGTCCGCCCAGCGCAGCAGCGACGGCACGTCCCCGGCGATGACGTCGATCAGCTTCAGCGCTAGCGCCTCGTCCTCGGTGAACGACTTGGCCTCGCGCACGCCGCTCTCCGCGGCGGCGACGTTGCGTCCGCGGCGCTGGGCGATGGTGCGCATGAACGCCGCGGCGTCGTTCTGCATCTTCAGCTTCATGATCTCGTCGAGCTTGTCGCCGCCGATCGTGACCGGATGCGCCGCGCCGGTGTTCGTCCCCGGCGCCATCGCCGCGACGTCCGCGGCCTCGAGGATGAAGAACCCCGCCGAGGCCGCCCGCGACCCGCCCGGCCCGACCCAGACCAGCACCGGCACCCGCGACCGGATCATCTTCTCGACGATGGCCCGCATCGACGACTCCAGCCCGCCCGGCGTCCGCAGCTCGATGATCACTGCGTCCGCGTTCCGTGCCGCCGCATGCTCCAGCGCCCGCCCGATGTACTCGTCACTGATGGGATGAATGATGTCGTCGACCACGACCCGGACGACGTCCGCGGACGCGCTCAGGGTGCACAGGAGGAGCAGCAGCGCGAGAACAATGTTCTTCATGAGAGTCGCTCCACGATCAGCAACGCCCATTGTCGCGCAGGATTCCGCCACGCCTGTATCCCGGCCGGCCTCCGTCGGAGCGCCGGCTTCCAGCCGGCCGGTCCGCTGGCATCCTGCCGGCGCAGTTCCGCAGCCGGGGAAATCGCGTGCGGGCCCGGCGAAACCACGCGCGGGCCCGGCAAAACCGCGTGCGGGCCCGGCGAAACCACGCGCGGGCCTAGCAAAACCACGCGCGGGCCTGAACGAAACCACGCGTGGGCCCGGCGAAACCACGCGCGGGCCCGGCGAAACCGCGTGCGGGCCCGGCGAAACCACGCGTGGTCCCGGCAAAACCGCGCGTGGGCCCGGCGAAACCACGCGCGGGCCCGGCGAAACCGCGCGTGGTCCCGGCAAAACCGCGCGTGGGCCCGGCGAAACCGCGCATGGTCCCGGCGAAACCGCGCATGGTCCCGGCGAAACCGCGCGCGGGCCGGGCGAAACCGCGCGTGGGCCGGGCGAAACCGCGCGTGGGCCGGGCGAAACCGCGCGTGGACTCGGACAAACTCCACGCCGATCCACAGGATATGCACAAGATTTCCACACTCTTTCCGAGTGGAGAAATGCGTATGCCTTATCAGTACACGTTACTGTTGCGGCAGGTACTCCGGCTGTGGCTCGTAGTTGAAGAACTTGGTGATGTCGTTGCGGAACACGAGCTTGAAGTCGCCGATCGGGCCATTGCGCTGCTTGGCGATGATGATCTCGGCGATACCCTTCTCCTCGGTCTCCTTGTTGTACACCTCGTCCCGGTAGATGAAGCAGACCAGGTCGGCGTCCTGCTCGATGGCGCCGGACTCACGGAGGTCGGCCAGCTGCGGCTTGTGATCGCCGGCGCGCTGCTCCGGACGGCGCGACAACTGGGAGAGCGCCATCAGCGGAACCTTCAGCTCCTTGGCAATGGCCTTGAGGCCGCGGGAGATCTGCGAGATCTCCTGCTGCCGCGACTCGACCTTCCCCTTCACGGCCATGAGCTGGAGGTAGTCCACCATGATCATGTCCAGCCCGGCCTCCATCTTCAGACGACGCGCCTTCGCGCGCATCTCGAGAGGGTCCATGCCCGGCGTGTCGTCGATGTAGATCTTGCCCTTGGCCAGCCGCGACGCCGCATCGGCCAGATCGCGCCAGTTGCGCTCCGACAGCATCCCCGAGCGGATCAGATGATTCCCCACGCCCGACTCCGACGACAGGATGCGCAGCCCGATCTGCTCCTTCGACATTTCGAGCGAGAACACCCCCACGCCATACAGCCGGTCGCCGCCATTGCGCGGCAGCCCGTCTTTGCCCGGGAGCGCGATGGACTCGGCGATGTTCATCATGAAGGAGGTGTTGTGCGTGACCGTGTAGCCGTCCGTGACGTACAGCCGCGACGGATGCGACACGGCGATGCACTGCGTCTGCGTGAACCGCGTGGGCGTGATCGAACGGATGTTCAGGCGGCGGACGCGGGTCCGTTCGACGCGGCGCACTTCCTTGCTCTCCAGCAGGTCGAGGGCGGCGCTCTGGGGAACCTGGATGTTGCAGACGTACGAGAGACGGCCGGTCCGGCGTTCGTCACGGTACGTATAGAACGGTTGCTTCGGAGAGTACGAGGCCGACCCGCCGATCGACCTCGTCAGCGCGACGACATCCTGCGCCAGCCGTTCGCTCGACGTCGCGAACCGGATGCTGCCCCACTTCTCGACCCACCCGTCCGTGTCGATCAGGCCTTTGAGGAGGCGGATGCGGGCCTGCCGCGACGCCGAGAAGTACCGTGCCGGGATCGCTTTCTCGTGGGCGCGGCGGCCCCACACGCCCAGGGCTTCCAGGGCTGCCTTGATCCGGTTCGGATGGTGAGGCCCGCGTGTCGTCGCGGTCGAACGGATGATCCGGTAGTCATACCGGCCCTCGGCCGCGATCTCGAAATCTTCGCCGACGACCGCGCGCACCGCCTCGAGAAGCTCGGGACTGGCCGTCGAGAACTTCACACTCATGCCGTGCGTCGCGCCGTCGCCGAGGAGGACTCCGAGCAGCCACGGATCGAGCGGCAAGTCCGCGTCGCTTCCGAACTCTCCGGAGAACGTCTCGACGTAGAGCCGCCCGCGATACCTCTTGCGCTGCAGCATCTCGAGGAGGCGCTCCGTCGAGACCACGCGAGGCTCGCTCCAGCCGCGATAGTGAACGCGCCAGAGGTGCTCGAGGCAGCACTCGGCGCTCCTGCCGTCGGACAGCTCGACGCGATACACCTCGCGCTCACCCTGCGGGTAAATGCCGGTGACGCGCGACTCGGTGCCATCGACGGACGCCAGCTCGTCGCCGACCTGCAGGGAGCCCATGCAGGTCCAGCCGCGGCGGGTGAGGACTTTCGCGTCGAGCGGCTGCGCCTTCCCCATCGACGGCCGTGCCGCGAGGATGATCAGGTCCTGCGACTGGAAGCCGGAGGTCATCTCGTTGAAGCGGTCGTAGCCGGTGGGGAGGCCGGTGACGAGGCGGCCGGCGTTGGAGTGGATCTGCTCGATGGCGGTCATGTTGGCGCGCGTGATGGCGCCGAGGGTGGCGAAGCCTTTGTCGGTGGTGCCTTCGGCGATCTCGTACAGCGATTTCTCGGCGATGGTGAGGACCTCGCCCGGCTCGCTCGGCGCGTCGAGGGCGGCGCGCATGACGCTGTTGCCCATGACGATGAGGCGCCGCAGCATCGACTTCTCTTTCACGATCTGCGCGTAGCGCTCGACGTTGGCGACGTCCGGGACCATGTCGAGGAGCGAGGAGATGTACGCCACGCCGCCGACCTGGTCGAGCTGGGCGTGTTTCGCGAGCTCTTCCTTGAGGGTGAGCGACTCGATCTCGCGCGACTGCTCGGCCATCCGCCGCATCGTGGCGAAGATGGTGCGGTGCGCGTCCTTGAAAAAGTCGTCGGTGTCGACCGTCCCGATCACGCGGTAGAAGGCGTGATTGTTGATGAGAATCGAGCCGAGTACGGCGCGCTCCGCGTCGGGAGACTGCGGCATCGGCCGGTCGAGAGTAACGTCGAGTTGTGCGACCGTCATGGAACGATGACCGGGATTCTAAGGACGGTTTTCACGACTGAACTTCCGTCCATAAGTTCTCCACAGCCCCCTCCCGCCGCACGCACCAGATCGCGGAGTCTTGAGCAAGTTTTCCACAGCTGCGGATTTCCGAAAAAGTGTTTGACACGATTTCCAGAGCAGAGGGTGGAGCGACTCCACAACTCGTAGAGTCCGCTCGCGGAATGCACCTCTCGCGGAACTTTGTTCGAAGGCGCGCGTCACACCTCGGAGAAATGATGAAAACGACCCTGCTCGCCCTTGCTCTCACCGCTGTCGCCGCCACCTCGCTTTTCGCTCAGAACGACGGCGACAAACTCATCGCGCGTGTGAACGGCAGGGAGATCACGAACCGCGACCTCGACCTGGTCTGGGACCGGGTTCCGGTCGAGATGCAGGCCCAGTACGCGAAGGTCGGCGGGAAGAAGGGGTTCCTCGAGAACTACATCGCCAAGCAGCTCGTCGTGCAGGACGCGGTCAAGAGCGGCTTCGCCGCGAAGATCGGCGCGCCGGACGAGCTGACCCCGGCGGCCGAGGCCGCCCTGTTCGACCGCTACGTCCGTGAGGTCGTGGCCGCTTCGCTGATCACCGACGAGGAGATCCGCAAGGTCTACGACGAGCGCCGCAACGAGTTCGCGGTCCAGGAGCAGGCCAAGCTGCGCATCATCCGCGCCCTGAAGAACGACAACCCCGCCGCCGCGCGCGACACGATCTCGAAGGCGATGCTGGAGATCTTCGCCGCGCGCAGCGAGATCGCCAAGAACGTCAAGGGCTCCAGCGAGGCGCTGGCTGCGCTGGGCGTGAAGTTCGCCGAAGTGGCGACGCGCGTTTCCGACCACGACTCGGCACCGGAGGGCGGCGCGCTGGGCTGGGTGCCGACGCACACGCTCGACCCGAAGATCGCCCAGGCCGCGCGCTCGATGAAACCCGGCACGATCAGCGGCGTCCTCGACGCCACGGACTCGTATCAGCTCGTGCTCGTCGAAGAGTGGCGTGCCGCGGGCGTCGACTCGTACGACGCGGTCGAAGGCCCGATCCGCGAGTTCCTCCTCGCACGCAACATGAAGCGTGTGATGGACGCGGTGTCGAAGAAGACCGCCGAGCTCCGCGCCGCGGGCAAGGTGGAGCTGTTCGTCGAGAACCTTCGCTGAGCTGATCAGGCGAAGGAGACCGCCCAGGCTAACTAACTCTTCGTCCACGAGCGTCTCGCTCGCGCCAGCCATTCGGCTGGCGCGAGTCGGATGATGCTCACGGCTTGACGTCGACGTCAGGATCGTTTTCCTGACCGTTCGCGAGAATCGTGTACTTATATTTTTTGACCTCGCTGAACGTTCCGGATTGTGCCCGGTTGGCGCAGCCGCTGCCATTCGGCTTGCTCGGGAAAGTACCGGCGCCGCCATCGAAGCGGATCGTGAACGGGAAATCGGCGCACCAGCGAACTTTCTGGTTGTCCTTCTTCACTTCGACCGGATCGATGCTGGGGACAGGCAGGCCACTGCCATTGAGCGTGATTGTGACTTCTTTATCGGGTTGACCGTTGGACATGGCGAAGCTCCTCTCAGTTTGCGCGCCCGCTATTGGGTTCTGGACCGGAACCCGGACACGATTGCGTCCAGCCTACCGCTTTTTCGCAGGTTCGCAAATTCGGGATCGCGCAGGATGTTGTCTACGTTGTACCCGAGACGGAGAGCTTGTTCGATGCGCGTGATGGTCTCGTCTTCGTCACCGACGATATTGGAGATCACGGCGGCCTCGTAGGCGGCGCCCGCGTATTGCGGGTCGAGCTCCAGGGCGCGCACGATCGCGTTGCGTGCCTCGCGCGTGCGCCCGAGTTTTGCCAGTGCGCTGGCGCGCGAAAGGTGGGCGCGCGACTCGTTGGGGTTGATGCGAATGGCCTCATCGCACATCTGGATGGCGCGCTCGTACGCCTCGCGCGCTTTGGACTCCTGCCCCGGGACCCACCGATATGCATCGCCGAGGTTGCGCGAGTAGAGATAGTCGTGCGGCGTCAGCTCGACTGCCTTGGCGTATGCCTGCGCCGCTTCCGCGTAACGGCCGAGGAAGTAATAGCAGGTGCCGAGGTTGGCAAAACCGTGGGCGGATGGCGCGCGCTGGATCGATTGCTTCAGTACGCGCACGGCGTCTTCATGACGGCCGAGGCGTTGATACATCGCCCCCAGGTTCACGTAACCGCGCTCATTGTCAGGGACGAGCTGGGCGACTTTCTGGAACTGCGGAATCGCATCCTGGTAACGGCCCTGTGTGAAATAGAGAGCGCCGAGTTTGTTGTAGCCGCCCCAGAAATTCGGCTGCAGTGCAATCGCGCGTTTGTACTGAGCTTCGGCGTTTTTGAGATCGTTCGAGACTTTGTATGTCTCGGCCAGGCCGAGCACGGCCTCGGCATTATTGGGCTGCTGGGAGAGCACGCCCAGGAATGCGGCGATGGATTCGGGATAGCGCCCGGTCTCGCGCCGCAGCTCGCCGACCGTGAGATTGACGTCGAGGCTCTGGGCGTCCGCGGCCAGTGCACGCTCCGCGGCGTCGTTCGCGGACGCGGCGGCCTGCGGCTCTTTCGTGTCGCGGAACTTGTAGAGGTACGCCCTCGCCAGCGCCGCCTGCACCGAGGGTGAGTCGCCGAGGTCTTCGAGGATGGCTATCGCACTGTTGAGCGACTGTTCGTTGTCGTAGCGGCGCAGGTGTCCGAGGGCCTCGAGGTAGCGCTGCTGCGAGACCGCGGGGTCAAGGGCCGGGCGGGTGGTGCGCGTGCTGCCGAGGTCGAGGTTGCGGGCCACGCTGGCGGCCACCTCGTCCTGCACGCCGAAGAGGTTCGACACGTTTCCCTCGATCAGGTCGCGCCATTCGCGGCCGGAGCGGGAGTCGAGCACCGAGTACGTCACCCGGATGCGGTCGCCGGCGCGCATCATCGACCCGGTGAGGATGAGATTCGCGCCGAGGTCGCGCGCGGCCTTCTTGGGATCGCCGGTGGCGAGATCGGAGGCCTGCGGCCGCATGACCTGCACGCTCGGAAAGTGCGCGAGTCGGGCCGTCAGCGTCTCCGCGAATCCGTCCACGACGAGCTGGCCGTTCGGGTCGCCGGAGAGATCCTGAAATCCCATCACGGCCAAGTACTTCTTCGCGACCGGCGCCGGCGCGGCCTTCTCGCGTGCGAAAAAGACGATCCCGACGACGAACACCACCAGCGCCAGGCCGGCGGCGATGAAGCCGCCGATCGGACGCGGCGCCGGCTGCGGATACGGCTTGTGAAACCCGCTCTCCTCCGCGGCCACGCGATCGCGCAGCAGGCGCAGCTCGCGGGCGAGGTCGCGCGTCGACGAGTAACGGTCGTCCGGCGACTTGGCCAGGAGGCGCGAAATGATGTCGGCGAGCTGCGTCGGTGCCAGCACGTTGGAGCGTGTCACCGGCTCCGGCTCGTAGTGCAGAATCGCGGAGAGGGTGTCGATCGCGGTCTCACCGTCGAACGCCGGCGTGGCGGTCACGAGCTCGTGGAGGATCGCCCCGAACGCGAACAGGTCCGATCGGAAGTCGATCCGCTTCCCGGTGGCCTGCTCCGGCGACATATAGCCGACCGTGCCGAGGATCATGCCCGGCGTGGTGCCCGGCATGTCGAGCTGCAGCGTGTGCTCCCCCTCGGGGGTCGGTCCGACGATCTTGGCCAGGCCGAAGTCGAGAATCTTCACGAACCCGTCCCGGGTGACCATGATGTTCTCGGGCTTGAGGTCGCGGTGGATGATGCCGCGCTCGTGCGCGGCCGCGAGGCCGTCCGCGATCTGCACGCCGATGTCGAGCACCTGGCGGACGGGCAGCGGACCTTCCGCGATCATGGAGCGCAGATCGCGGCCGTCGATGTACTCCATGACGATGAACGGCGAGCCCTCGTTGGCGCCGACTTCGTGGATGGTGACGATGTTCGGGTGATTCAGCGCCGAGGCCGAGCGGGCCTCCTGCGTGAAGCGGGTCAGCGTGTCCTTCTCCGCCGCCAGACGCAGCGGCAACATCTTGATCGCCACCTTGCGGCCGAGCTTCGGATCGCGGGCCACAAAGACCTCGCCCATCCCGCCCGAGCCGATCGGTCGGAGGATCTCGTAGTGACCCAGAGTTTCGCGAATGCTTCCCATGGACGGCCGGAGGGCCGGATTCTACCGGTCGGGCGCGTATAATCGCGACGCTTTTCCCCCCGAGGCTGCTTCGATGCACTGGGTGCGCGCGATTGTAGTGGTCGCCCTGGTCGCTGCCGGCGTCGTTGCTTCGCCGGAAGAGCAGCGCCATGTCTCCCTGGTCCCGTGGAAAATCCTCGGACCGTCAGACGTCGCCGACGCGCCGCTGACGCTCTTCTGGATCCCCGACTCCGCCGGCGCCATGCGCCGCTCGCCGCTCCTCACCTCCGACGAGCTGACGCGCTTCTCCGCGCGCTGCGTGGCCATGCGCGTGGTCCGCTTCGACGACGACGTCCGCCTGGCCACCCTCGGCGTCGAGGACGAGTTGCCGGTGGCGGTGCTGGCCGACCGCAATGGACGGGTGATCGGGAGCGTCGCCGGCGAAGACGTGGCGGACGTGGAAGACCTCGTACGCGACGAGCTCGATACGCGGACGTTCCAGGCGGACTCGATGCTCGACGCCGCGCGCCGGCACGCCGACGCCGGCCGGCGGGACGCGGCAATGGCGCTCTATCGAGAGGTGTGGGGGGCGCGCTGCCTCTGTCCGCGGCAGGGGAAGCTGGCGGGGCGGGCGCTGAAGAAGCTGGAGAGAAGGTGAAACGCAGGGCGCGAGCGCGCCCCTGCGTTTCGAGAGATTTATGCGGCCTGGAGGATGCGCACGGCGCGCTTCCAGTGGCGGCGCGAGCGGCGGACGTGGCGCGTCGACATCTTCTGCGTCTTGCGCCACGACGAGCCCTGCGCGCGCTCCTCGAGCGCCTTGCGCCAGAGCGCGATGGCGCGCTCGAGGTGACCGGCCGCGACGCGCAGACGGCGGCGTGCCTCGTCGGCGAGCGAGCCCTGCGCGGACTCGACCTTCGCTTGGACCACGCGTAGCGCGGCGCTCATGCGGGCCTGTTCGATCTGCGGCAGCGGCGTCGACAGGAGGTTCGAGGCCAGGCCGAAGTACTTCGCCGCGCCGATGAACCACTTCGCCGGATCCCAGTGGTACCAGCGGATGCCGTTGCGGAAGTCGGCCGGGAAACGGTGATGGAAGGAGTGGTAGCCCTCGCCGAGGGTGACCAGCGCCACGGCCCAATTGTCGCGCGCCGAGTGGGTGGCATCGAACGCCGGCTTGCCGAGGTAGTGGGCGAGTGAGTTCACGAAGAAGGTGGTGTGATGAATGACCACCAGTCGGGTGAAGCCACCCCAGAGCAGGCCGGCGATCGGATCGCCGAACGCGGCGCCGATCAGCGTCGGAATGCCGAAGCCGCCGACGATCAGGATCACCTTGTTCCACTTGTGCTGCCACATCACGATCTTGTTCGCCTTCAGGTCGGGCGAGTTGGCGTAGGTGCGATCCATCTGGTCATTCCTGTAGAAGATCCAGAGGATGTGTGCCCACCAGAAGCCGCGCTGAATGTTGTACGGATCCCAGTCCCTGTCCGCGTGCTTATGGTGCACGCGGTGCTGGGACGACCACTCCAGGATCGAGTTCTCCGCCGCCATCGCGCCGAAAAATGCGAAGAATGACTGCACGACCGGATGCGCTTCGTAGCTCTTGTGCGAGAAGAATCGGTGGTAGCCCGCGCAGATCGACATGCCGACCGCGAGGTACATGCCGAGGAGGAGCATCGGCATCCACAGACTGAACCCGCGTGAATACGTGTATGCGGCCGTCCCGGCGATGCCGATGACGGGGGTGAGGGTGAGGAAAGCGATGTTCACCCAGTCTTTCTTCATGCGCTGCTGAGCTTCGATGATGCACCTCCAAAGGATTCTGACGAGGCTGACAACCCCGCGGATAGTTGCACTATTCGCGCCTCGGCGCGTGTCACAACATTGGAATATCGACTCCGCGCTCACGGGCGACGTCGATGGCAATGTCGTAGCCCGCGTCGGCGTGACGCATGACGCCGGTACCAGGATCGGTGGTCAGCACGCGGCGCAGCCGCTCCGCTGCGGCCTCGGTGCCGTCGGCGACGACCACCATCCCCGCGTGCAGCGAGTAGCCGATGCCGACGCCGCCACCGTGATGCAGCGAGACCCACGTCGCGCCCGCCGCCGTGTTGAGCATCGCGTTCAGGATCGGCCAGTCCGCGATCGCATCCGACCCGTCTTTCATGGCCTCGGTCTCCCGATTCGGCGAGGCCACGCTGCCGGCGTCGAGATGGTCGCGTCCGATGACGATCGGCGCGCTGACCTTCTTCTCCGCGACCAGCCGATTGAAGAGCAATCCGGCCTTGTCGCGCTCGCCGTAGCCGAGCCAGCAGATCCGCGCCGGCAGTCCCTGGAACTCGACGCGCTTCTGCGCCATGCGCACCCAGCGATGCAGCGCGGCGTCATCCGGGAAGAGCTCGAGGATCGCTTCATCCGTAACGAACAGGTCGTTCGGATCGCCCGACAGCGCGGCCCAGCGAAACGGTCCGCGGCCCTCGCAGAACAGCGGGCGGATGAACAGCGGTACGAAGCCTTTGACGTCGAAGGCGTTGGCGACGCCGTGCTCGATGGCTTGGCCGCGGAGATTGTTGCCGTAGTCGAAGGTGATCGCGCCGCGGTTCTGCAGCTCGATCATGGCCCGCATGTGGCGGGCCATCGTCTCGAACGACAGGGCGATGTACTTTTTGGGATCGCTTTCGCGTAACGCCAATGCCTCATCGAAGCTCATGTCCGTCGGGACGTAGCCCGTCAGCTCGTCGTGCGCCGAGGTCTGGTCGGTGAGGACGTCCGGCACGATGCCCCGCGCGATGAGCGCTTCCAGCAATTCGACGGCATTCGCCACGACGCCGATCGACACCGCCTCGCCAGCGTCGCGCGCTTCGAGCGCGCGGGCGATCGCGGCGTCGAGGGACGGCGCCTCTTCGTCGAGGTAGCGCTTCTCGAGGCGGCGCTGGATGCGCGTGCGGTCGACCTCGGCCACCAGCGCCGTGCCGTCGTTCATCGTCGCCGCGAGCGGCTGCGCGCCGCCCATCCCGCCGAGGCCCGCCGTGACCACGAGCTTCCCGCGCAGCGAGTCGCCGAAGTGCTTCTTCGCCACGGCGGCGAAGCATTCGTACGTCCCCTGCAGGATGCCCTGCGTGCCGATGTAGATCCAGGAGCCGGCCGTCATCTGGCCGTACATCGTCAGGCCGAGGGCGTCGAGGCGGCGGAACTCGTCCCAGGTGCCCCAGTGCGGCACGAGGTTCGAGTTGGCGATGAGCACGCGCGGCGCATTCTCGTGCGTGCGGAACACGCCCACCGGCTTGCCCGACTGCACCAGCAGCGTCTCGTCGTTCTTGAGGCGCTTCAGCGTGGCCACGATGGCGTCGTAGCACTCCCAGTTGCGCGCGGCCTTGCCGATGCCGCCGTACACGATGAGCTGCTCCGGCCGCTCCGCCACCTCGGGGTCGAGGTTGTTCATGAGCATGCGCAGCGCGGCCTCGGTCTGCCAGCTCTGGCAGGAGAGTGTGTTCCCGCGCGGCGCGCGGATGACTCGCGGGGCGGTCAGGGTCGTGGTCATGGTGAAACGTTACTGGTTTCTGGTTGCTGGTGACTAGTGAAACGTTGCTGGTTCCTGGTTGCTGGTTACTAGGGCCTTCTCGCTCGTGCGATGCTGTACTAGCAACCAGCAACAAGGAACCAGCAACTTGACCAGAGCCAAGCTGAAGCAGCGCGCCGCCGAAGTAAACCGCCGTTTATCCGAGCGCTACCCCGACGCAAAGGTGGAGCTCGACTTCACGAACCCGTTCGAGCTGCTCATCGCGACGATCCTCGCCGCGCAGTCGACGGACGTGCGTGTGAACATCGTCACCAAATCGCTGTTCCGCAAGTATCCCGACGCGCAGGCGTTCGCGAACGCGGACCTCGTGGAGATGGAGACCGCCGTCAAGCAGACCGGCTTCTATCGGAACAAGGCCCGCGCCGTCATCAACTGTTCGAAGGCGCTGATGGAGCGCCATGGCGGCGAAGTGCCTCGGACGATGGAGGAGCTGGTCGAGCTGCCGGGCGTAGGACGCAAGACGGCGAACGTGGAGCTCGGCAATGCCATGGGGATCAACGCCGGTGTGATCGTCGACACGCACGTCACGCGACTCTCCGGCCGCCTCGGCTTCACGAAGCAGGCGGACCCTGTCGAGATCGAGCAGGACCTGATGAAGCTCGTGCCGCGCGAGGATTGGACCCGGTTCGCGAACTACCTGATCCTGCACGGTCGGCGGGTCTGCATCGCCCGCAAGCCCGACTGTCCGAACTGTGTGCTGAACGACATCTGCCCGAGCGCGCAGCTCACGGGCGATCCACAGTCCCCTCCGAAGTCCAGGGGCCGCAGCGCGCGATCCGCCACGCCGTCTTCGCCGCCCCCTTCCCGAAGCCGTACTTTGCAATCGCCGCGCGGCCGTAAGCCGAGCACGTAGGCTCGAAGCGGCAGGTGACCCGTCCGCGCAGGCGCGGCGAGACGTGCGCGCGGTATTCGTCGATGACGAACAGCGCGCCGCGGGCGGCGAAGCCCCGTCCATGCGGCACGGCGAAGTCGTGGATCGCCACGACCAGCACGGCCGCGATGATGATCAGGCGCGCTCTGCGGCCTTGGCCTCGTCCCACAGTTGATCCATCTCCTCGAGAGTGAGCTGCTCGAAATTCGGTGCGCGCGACTCCATCGACTGGAAGCGGCTCATGAACTTGCGGTTCGTCGACTGCAGCGCTTCCTCCGGATTCATGTTCACCTTGCGGGCGATGTTGGCGACGGTGAACAGCAGGTCGCCGATCTCCTCGTGTACGTGCGACGTGTCGCCCGAGGCCACGGCCTCGCGCAATTCGGCCAGCTCTTCGTCGATCTTGTCGAACACGTCGTCGGTGCGCCGCCAGTCGAAGCCGACGCGCGACGCTTTCTCCGTCAGTCGCGAAGCCTTCAGGAGGGCGGGCATCGACTGCGGCACGCCGGCGAGCAGGCTCTTGTTCTCCGCCTTGCGCTCCGCCTGCTTGAGCTTCTCCCAGTTCACGAGCACCTGCTCCGCGTCCTTCGCCTCCACGTCGCCGAAGACGTGCGGGTGGCGGCGCACGAGCTTGTCGTGGACGGCGGTGATGGAGTCGTAGATGTCGAACGTCCCTTCCTCGCGCGTGATCTCCGCGACGAAGACCGCTTCGAGCAGCAGGTCGCCGATCTCTTCCAGCAGCGCGGCGCGGTCGTCCTGATCGATGGCGTCGACGACCTCGTACGCTTCCTCGATCACGTACGGCTTCAGGTCGGGCAGGGTCTGCTTCGCATCCCACGGACAACCGTTGGGTCCGCGAAGGCGGGTCATGAGCTGGACGAGGTCGTCGAAGGAGCGCTTCATGGGGGCCATTCTAGATGGCAGGTCGCGGATCGCAGGGCGCAGGAGCAGGACGGTCGTTTGTTCTGCCCTCTGCGCCCTGCGATCTGCGATCTGCGTCTGTTAGCATGCTCGTCGACGTTCATGCCGGATCAGGTCCTCATCGTCGCCGCGGAGCATGCTGCGCGCACGCCCGCGGAGGTGGCTCGGTCTCTCCGCTTTACACCGGTCGTGACGGGGTCGGAGCAGGAGGCGGTCGAGTTGCTGGACCGCCATCGCTTCCGCCTCATCGCGGTCAGCGGCGAGTCGACGTGGCGCCGCCTCCGCGACGCCGCGGAGAGCAAGCAGCCGATGGCGCGCGTGCTCGAGCTGCCGGACCTGACGCATGACGACGCCGTCATCCGCAACCTCATGGTGCGCTATCTCGAGCCGTCGCAGGTCGACCGCGTGAAGTTCACGTCCGAGGAGCGCTACCGGTTTCTCTCCAGCATCCTCGAGTCGTTTACCGGCACGCTGGAGCTGCGCGAAGTGCTGCGCCGCATCGTCACCGTGACGCGCGAGGAGCTGGCCGCCGACCGCGCCTGGCTGCTGCATCCCGTGAACGAGCAGGCCGAGTTCGCGAAGGTGGCCTTCGCCACGTCCGCGTCCGGCGTGGAAGCGGACCTGGCCGACAAAGGGCCGGTGTCGCTGGTGGCGTCGCAGGGGCTGATCCGCCGGGCCATGGAGTCGCCGCGGCCGATCATCGTCCGCACCGGCGACCCCGACCTCGACCCCGAGCTCGCCCAGCGTTTCGGCATCCGCTCCGCGCTGATGCAGGTGCTGCGTCCGCGCGAGGACGAGCCGTGGGCGTTCGGCCTCCATCAGGGCGACGCCGATCGCGAGTGGACCGAGGAAGAGATCACCCTGTTCGGTGAGATCGGCCGCTACGCTACGCTCGCTCTCAACAACACGCTGCTGCACAACCACGCCGTCCGCGAGATGGCCAAGGTCAAGGCCATCCTCGATCAGATCCCCGAGGCCGCGGCGATCTACGACAAGAACGGGCGGCTCGAGCGGATGAATGTCGCCGCGCAGCGCGAGCCGAGCGTGCTCTTCACGCCCGACGCCGAAGGGCGCGTGCGTGCCAACCGCCACCGCTACATCGACGGGAGCCCGCTCAGCCCCGACGAGCTGCCGTCGATGCGTGCGCTGCAGGGCGACGTCGTCAAGTCCGACTACCTCGTCCACGACATGCGCAGCGACGACGACCGCGTCGTCAACCTCAAGGCCGCGCCCATCCGCGACGACGCGGGCCGCATCATTGGCTCGGTCGTGCTCTCGCGCGACGTCACCGACGAGCGCCAGAACGCGGAGCGCGAGTCGTGGCGCCGGCGCCGCGCCGAGTGTCTCGCCAACCTCGGCCTGGAAATGGTGGCCATGGCGCCGAGCTTCGACGACCTCGACGATCCCGCCATGCGCGTCGCCCAGGCCGTCGACGGCACGGTGCGCATCTATCTCTATCACGCCCCCACCGGCATGCTCGACCTCGTCGGCTACGGCACGGTCGAAGAGGAGCTGGCCCGTTTCCGCGAGTACTTCGCGAACAATCCCTACCGTCCCGGCGAGGGGCTCACCGGTGCGGTGTTCCACATCGGCCGGCCGCTGCTCTTCTATGAAGTGCGCGGCGATGCGCTGCTCGATTTCGCGCGCGACGACGCGGAGCGCGAGGTCAAGACGGGGCTGCACGAACAGAGCCTGATCGCCTATCCGATCGAGACCTACGGGGAGCGCATCGGCGCGGTGGTCCTGTCCCAGTCGGATCCGCGGCGGAACTTCGACGCCGAGGACCTCGAGTTCGCGCAGTCGGTGGCCGAGCGCATCGGCGCCGCCAGTCACATCCACCGGCTGACGCGCATCGCCCAGGATGGCCATCGCGCCGCCGAAGAGCTGGCGCGGCGGGAAGTCGACGCGCGCGTGCGCTTCGAGGCCGTGCTCGAGAGCGCGCCGATCGGCATCGCCGTCATCTCCGCGGACGAGCTGCGCTTCGAGCTGGCCAACGCCCGGTTCGTCGACTTTGCGGAGCAGTTCGGCCGCGTGCCGTTCGAAACGAAGATGACCGGTCTCGCCGCCGCGGAAGTGTTCCCCGGCATCGAGCAACTCCTCAAGCCGGTGGCCGACTCGGGCGAGGCGCGCATCGACGAGGAGCTGGTCTTCGGCGACCGCTACATCAACCGCATCATCTCCGCCGCGCGCGGACGCTTCTCCGGCATCACCCAGAGCCTGACGGTGCTGGTGCAGGACGTCACCGATCAGGTGCGCTCGCGCTTGGAGATCCAGAACCTGGCCACGATGATGGCCGAGCGCTCGGCCCGCCTCGACTCGATCCTCGGCTCGATGACGGACGGCCTCTGGGTCTACGACGCCAACGGCGACGTGGTCGACGTGAACCAGGCCGCGCTGAACATGTTCGGCCTGGCCTCGCGCGCCGAGGCCATCGAGCACGGGTCGTTCGCAAAACTGAATCTGCGCGATTCCGAGGGGCGCGCGATTCCGTACGCCGAGATGCCGTATGCGCGTGCGCTGGCCGGGCAGACCGTGCCCGATTACCTGGCGATGGGAAAACATCTCATCACCGGCAAGGACCTCGATCTCTCCATCGCCGCGGCGCCGATCGAGAGCGGCGGCATCGTCGGCGCGGTCCTGGTCATCCGCGACATCACCGCGCTGCAGGAGCTCGACCGCAAGAAGGACGAGTTCCTCTCCGTCGCCTCACACGAGCTGCGCACGCCGCTGACGACGATCAAGGGCTACACGCAGCTCCTCGCGCAGACGGTCGACGACCTGCTGCCCGAGGAGCGGGCCACGTACATCAACGCCGTGCTCGGCGAGATCGAGCGGATGATGGGGCTGATCTCGGAGCTGCTGGACGTCTCGCGCATCGAGACGAACCGCCTGCAGATCCATCCGCAGTCGATCCGCTGGCTGGAGTTCATCCAGGCCCGCGTCGGCGCGTTCCAGGTGCAGCACCCGAACCGCAAGCTGCGCACGGCCGTGTCGAGCGACGAGACGATCGTCGTCGCCGATCCCGACCGCATGCGCCAGGTGGTCGACAACCTGCTGTCAAACGCGCTGAAGTACTCGGCCGAGGGGACGGACATCGACCTGAGCGTGCAGGTGGAGGACGGCCAGATGCTGACGTCCGTGAGCGACCATGGCATCGGCATCCCCAAGGACGAGATCCCGCAGCTCTTCGAGCGCTTCCACCGCGCCCGCAACGTCTCCAGCCGCTACTACGGCGGCCTCGGCCTCGGCCTCTACATCGCCCGCGCCATCATCGAAGCCCACGGCGGCTCGATCAGCGTGGTCAGCGTGGAAGGCGAAGGCTCGACGTTCACGATGAAGCTGCCGGTGGGGTAGGGGCGCTGCGGGTAGTGCGCGGGGCGCAGAGGGCAGTAAAGGTGCGCGCGCTCCTGCGCACTGCGCCCTGCTCACTGCGCTCTCAACCTCGTTGAGGACAGCGGGGTCTCGCGCTCGAACTCCTCCAACCGATCCAGAAACCCCATGGCCTCGTTCAGCTTCCGTCCCGCGAGGTCGTCGACGACGCTGCGGAGGAACGGCGACCGCATTGCGCGGTCGCCGTACCGTTTCGCGGCCCACTGCATGAGCACGATCACCGCGACTCCGAACAGCAGATTCGTGGCGATCCACTTCGCGTCGAGGATGGCGAAGGCGTCGACGCCGAGGACGCCTTTGATCGTCGCGATCAGCACCGGCGTCCAGAGCAGCGGCGCGGCGATGAGCGTCCACTTCGAGGTGCGGATGCGCTCGACGCGGAGCCGCGTGAGCGTCCGCTGCACTCCCACTACCGGCCCCGCGTAGTCCACGTTGTGCAGCGCGATCAGCTGCCGCACCGCGGCGGCGATGAGCAGCACCACGCTCACGTGCAGCAGGCCGGCGGTCACGAGATAGCGCGCGTCGCCCAGATGGTCGCCGATGAACATCGCGATGAGGAACAGTGCAATGGCGTTGAACACCAGCTCGATGACGATGGAGCGCCGCAGCCGGTCGAGCGCCGTACGCAGCGAGTCCACGTGCGAGCCGCGAAGCTGGGAGACGTTGAGTTGGATGAGGGTGTCGAGCTTCCGGTCTTGCGCGTTCCAGGCGCGCTGGAGGTCTTCGAAGGTCATCGTGCTTTCTCCTGATAGTCGTTTCTGAGGCGTTGTTTGATGCGGTTGAGACGTGTGGCGACGTTGGTCGAGGTCAGCCCGAGGATCGCGGCGATCTCGTCGTGGGAATGGCCGTCGAGGAAGAGGATGACCAGGCCGCGGCTCAGCTCATCGAGGCCGCCGATCAGGTCGTAGAGCACGCGTACGTCGTCGTCGATCTCCGGCTCCGCGGCCAGCTCCAGCACCGCTCCTTCGAGCGGCACCGTGTCGCGCGTGCGGCGGTAGTGGGAGATGGCCACGTTCATGGCGATGCGGTACATCCACGTCGAGAAGCGCCATTGCTCGTCGTAGCGCGGGAACGAGCGCCAGAGCTGCAGCACGATCTCCTGCATCAGGTCGTGCCGGTCCTCGGCCTCGCGGCAGTAGGCCGCCGCCACCTTGTAGAGGATCCCCTTGTGTTGCTCGAGGAGGGTCGTGAACCTGTTGCCGGCCTGCTTCATGGACAAACAGTGATTCGCGCGAGCGGCGGAAATATCACAAGTCTTCTTGAGGCCCTCTTTACAAGCCCTTCACCTCCGCTGCCCTTCCCCTTCGCGCGCGGTGCCGAGAATGCGGCTCATGAAACTGAAGCTGTTCTTCGCCGCAATGCTGTTTGCCGCAACACCGCTCCTGGCCGACGACGCGCAGGACGACGCGCAGGATGAGCCCACACCGCCCACCACCGAGGAAGTGGCCGGCCGCGTGAAGGGCATGAGCGAGGCCCTGACCGAGGTGCGCAACACCGTCGACCTGCTCAGCAAATTGAAGGTGACGGGCTACCTGCAGGCCCAGTTCGTCGAGGACGAGCGCTCGCGCAACGAGCTGGCCGGCGCCGGCACGCGCAACTTCGACCAGTTCTCCGTCCGTCGCGCCCGCGTCAAGTTCACCTATCAGATGACGCCCTCGTCGCGCTTCGTCCTGCAGCCCGACATCACCAGCTCCGGGGTCACGCTCAAGGACGGCTACGTCGAGCTGACCGAGCCGTGGACGACGTGGAAGCACACGCTCACCGCGGGGCAGTTCAACTGGCCGTACGGCTTCGAGATCATGTACTCCTCGAGCTCGCGCGAGGTGCCGGAGCGCTCGCGGGTCATCCGCACGCTCTTCCCCGGCGAGCGCGATCGCGGCGTGATGGTCTCCGGCCTCGGCTTCAACGAGCGCTTCAACTACCGCGTGGCCATCGTCAACGGCACCGGTACCACGCAGACCTTCGACGCCAACAAGCGCAAAGACTTCGTCGGCCGCCTCGGCTACAGCTTCGGCGCCGTGGACGTCGGCGCGTCGGCCTATCGCGGCTCCGACCTCGTCGCCACCAGCACCAGCTCGAACGGCCGCGAGTTCGACAAGGAGCGCATGGGCGTCGACGTGCAGTGGGCCACGCCCATCCCCGGCCTCGGCCTCCGCGGCGAGTACCTCCAAGGCAAGCAGGCCCCCGCCTCGGGGACGTCGCGCACGCAGTCGCACGACGTTGACGGCTGGTACTTCTACGCCATCCAGAACCTCGGCACACGTCACCAGGTGGTCGTGCGTCTCGACGAATACGACCCCGACACCAACGTCGACGACAACGCCGTGCGCACCATCAACCCCTCCTACATCTTTCACTGGGACGCGCACAGCAAGGTCATGGCCTCGTACGAGTTGATCGAGAGCCAGGCCAACGATCCCGACGACAACGTCTTCACGCTCCGCTACCAGTTCAGCTTCTAAGGAGATTCCATGAAGAAGATCATTCTCTGCCTCGCACTCGCGCTGCCGCTGTTCGCGGCCAAGCCGGTCTCGATCAAAGGCTCCGACACGATGGTGATCATGAACGCCCGGCTGGCCGAGGCCTACATGACGGCCAACGGCGGCACGACCCTGCAGGTCTCGGGCGGCGGGTCGGGCGTCGGCATCGCCGCGCTGATCAACGGCACCACCGACATCGCCGCCTCCTCGCGTCCCATCAAGACCAGCGAGATCGACAAACTGAAGGCGCGCTTCGCCACCACCGGTTACACGTTTCCGATCGCGCGCGACGGACTGTCGGTCTACCTCAACACCGCCAACCCGGTGAAGGAGCTGACCCTCGCCCAGATCCGCGACATCTACACCGGCCGCATCACCAACTGGAAGCAGATCGGCGGCAACGACGCCCAGATCATTCTCTATTCGCGCGAAAACTCCTCCGGCACCTATACCTACTTCAAGGACGTCGTCCTCCTGACCAGGGATTTCTCGCCACGCGCGCAGACGCTGCAGGGCACGGCCGCGGTCGTGAACGCCGTGGCCAAAGACGCCAACGGCATCGGCTACGGAGGCGCCGCGTACGCGAAAGGCATCCGCTTCGCCGCGGTGAAGAAGGACGAGAAGAGTCCAGCCATCCTGCCGTCGCTGGAGACCGTGCGCAGCGGCGCGTACCCGATCAGCCGCTACCTCTACTACTACACACGCGTGAAGCCGTCGAAGGAGATGAAGTCCTTCATCGACTGGGCGACGGGCCCGGCCGGACAGGAGATCGTCGGCAAGGTCGGGTATTTTCCGGTGAAGTAGACTCGCCGCCGTGCCTCGCCACCGCATCGCCGCGATCGACGTCGGAACGAACTCGATCCACATGATCGTGGTGGAAGCGCAGAAGCACGGCTACCGGGTCATCGACAAAGAGAAAGAGATGGTCCAGCTCGGGCGAGGCAGCCTGGAAGGGCGGCCGCTGACCGACGCCGCCATCGACCGCGGAGTCGAGGCATTGAAGAAGATGGCCGGCATCGCCGAGCGCTGGAAGGTGAACGAAGTGGTGGCCGTCGCCACGAGCGCGATCCGCGAGGCGCCCAACGGCCGCCGCTTCATCACCCTCGCTCAGAAAGCGTCCGGGATCAAAGTGCGCGTGATCTCGGGCGAGGAGGAGGCCGACTACATCTACCGCGCCGTCCGCTCCGCGATCGACTTCCACGGCGGCACCGCGCTGGCCGTCGACATCGGCGGCGGCAGCGTGGAGCTGATCGTCGGCACGACCGAGCAGGTCTACCTCACCAGCAGCGAGCCACTCGGCGCGCTGCGCATGTCGCAGATGTTCGAGCTCGACCGCGCCGCCACGCCGGCGCAGGTCGACGACTGCCGCGCCTACGTCCGCAAGCGCCTGAAGAAGCCGCTCAAGAGCATCGCCGCCCTCGGCTTCGATTTCACCGTCGGCACGTCCGGCACGATCGTCACGCTGGCTACTATCGGCGCGAACGGCGACTCGATGTCGTCCGGCCTGCGCTGGCTCTCCCGCAAGCGCCTGCGCGATCTCATCGACGCGCTGACGCCGCTCACATCCGCCGACCGCGCCAAACGCTTCGCCCTTGACGAACGCCGCTCCGAGACGATCCTCGCCGGCGCGATCGTGCTCTACGAGATCATGCGCGGCCTCGAGCTGGACCAGCTCCGCGCCGTCGACGCCGCGCTGCGCGAAGGCATCGTCGACTCCGTGCTCGACCGCGTACGCGAGCCGAAGGAGCGGGGGAGCGTGCGGCGCTCGTCGGTGCTGAACCTCGTCGAGCGCAGCGACGTGGAGCGCACGCACGCGACGCACGTGGCCCGCCTGGCGCTGCGCATCTTCGACCAGACCCAGGAGCTGCACCGCTTCCGCACGGGCGAGCGCGAGCTGCTCGAGTACGCGGCGCTGCTGCACGAGGTTGGGATGCACGTGTCGTATCAGGGGAACCACAAGCACGCCTACTACCTCATCAGCCACGCCGGCCTGCGCGGCTTCACCACCGACCAGGTGGCGGTCGTGGCCAACGTCGCGCGCTACTACCGCAAGGCGCCGCCGAGCGACGAGGACGACAATTTCAAACAGCTCTCCGGCTCACAGAAGGATGTGGTGCGCAAACTGAGCGCGATGCTGCGCATCGCCGACGCCCTCGACCGCGGACGCCGCCGCGCGGTCCGCGACGTCGGCGTCGAGGTGGGCGAGGGAAAGGTGCACTTCCACGTGCGCCTGCGCGGCGAGGGAGAAGTGGAAGTAGCGGCGGCCACACGCCGCGCGCGCTACTTCGGAAAGGTGTTCGAGACCGATGTCGACTTCGAAGAAAGCAGCAGCGCCGCCGCCTGAACGCTTCCTCATCTTCCTCCGCCACGGCATCGCCGAGGAGCCGTCCGCGGAGAAGAAGGACGAGGATCGCGGCCTGACCGCCGAAGGTCACGCGAAGATGAAGCAGATCGCCCGCGGACTCGTGCAAGCCCTCCCGAAGGTCGGCGCCATCTATTCGAGCCCGCTCCTCCGCGCCGTGCAGACCGCGCTCTGGGTATCGAAGGGCTACCGCTCCCGCGCCAGCGTAAACACGGTCGACGCGCTCAAGCCCGACGCGACGAAGAAGGCGTTCCTCGCGCTCCTGAAATCCATCGACGCTCGCCGCGCCGTCCTCGTCGGCCACGAGCCGAGCCTCACCGCCCACGTCAGCGCGCTGACGGGCGTCGAGGTGCCGGAGCTGAAGAAGGGCGGCTGCTACGGAGTGCGCGTATTGTCGGATGGCAAGGCGGAGCTGGAGTGGATGCTCCCGCCGCGGCTTCTGCGGAAGCTGGGGGAGTAGTCCCTTCTATCAACGACACCGGCGCCTTTGACTTTGCTGTCATCCCGAGCGTCGAGTCGAGGGACCTGGGTGGGCGGGCGGCGCCATGCTCATGCATCGTGCCCCCCCACCCGCCCAGGTCCCTCGACTCACGCTCGGGATGACAAACCTGTGGGTCACTCCGCGTACTTGCGCCGCGCGTTCACACTCACCGTCGTCCACTCGCCGTTATCGAGGATCGCGGCCGTGAGCATCCCCCCGTACACGCACCCCGTATCCAGCCCCAGCGCCATCCGGTCGCGCTTCGGCTCCCGCACCGGCGTGTGCCCGTAGAGCACGAAGCGCTCCCCCTTCCACTTCTCCGCCCACAGCACGTCGCCGTCTCGGCGCTTGTTCTTCGGCACGTACGTCCAGCCGCCGTTCTTCTTGCGGATCCAGCGCAGGCGCGGCACGACGTCGCGCTCGCGCTCCACGTCGGCGGGCGTGACGTGCATGCCGGGGAGGAAGCCGCCGTGGACGGCGGCCACGTTGCGCGAGGGGAAGTCGAGCGCGAGGGGCCACGATTCGAGGTAGCGCAGCAGGTCGCCGCGGCGCAGCACTTCGTCGCGGGCGAAGAAGCGGAGGATGGGGGTGGCACGGCCGAGGAGTTTCAGCTCGTTGTTGCCGGCCACGGCGAAGTAGCTGCGCTCGCGCCAGAGGTCGAGACAGCGCGCCGCCGCCGGGCCTTTCGTCACCACGTCGCCGACCGAGACCACGATGTCCTGCGGGGCCGGCGCGACGCGCGCGAGCAGTTCCAGCAGCTCGTCGTAGCAGCCGTGGATGTCGCCGACGAAGATCAGTCGCGCGTTCGCGGGAGCGTCTACGGCGCGGTACGAATCCACGCCTTCCACGTATTCCGCATTCGCGCCAGCCACGCGGCCGGTTTCTCCGCGTACACGCGCCGGCCGATGGACATGGCCTGCTGTTCGAGCTCCGCCTGCCGCGCGTCGATCACATCGGCCAACTCCGGGACGAGATCGCGCAGCACGTGCAGGTCGTGGTGATCGCCGAGGGTCTTCGAGAGCGTGGACAGCACGTCGGCGTACGGCTTCATCATCTCCGGCCAGACGTGCCGCAGCAGTTGCGCGTGGTACCAGTGCTCCTTCACCCGTTTCCGCCACTCGTGTAGCTCCTCGGCGTCGCGATGGCTGTTCAGGCCGCGCCGTCCCTCGCGGTACGTGCGCAGAAGGCCGGGGGCGATGGTGTCGAACGAGTCGTCGAGCTGCGGCCACATGCCGAGGCGGCCCTGGGCGATGACCAGTTGCTCCTGCACATTGGCGATGACCGGCTCGAGCGGCGGATGCGAGGCGCGCTGCGCCTCGACGGCCTTGCGCGCCCGTTTCGCGACGGCGCGCGGCAGGGCGAGCTTGTCGAGCGCCTCCAGCACCGCGTCGGCGTCGCGGGCGGCGGCGAGCTCGCGGGCCGCGTCGCGGAACGATGCATTCTCGTCCGCGAACTGCCCGCCGAGGGGGTCGCGGATGAGACGGAGCAGGGCGCGGATCTCCTTGAAGCGTTTTCGCGCGTCGTGCACGCGCTCCGCGGCGGGGGCCTTCGGGTCGTCCAGCGTCTCGCGGGCGCGCACGAGCTGCTCGTCCATGATCCGCTGGACGGCGCCGTGTAAAGTTTCCGTGCGCTCGATCGCGTAAGCCACTGGCGACGTACGATACCGCACGTGCAGGCGACGAAAACCATCCCGCTGCTGAACCGCGAGCTCAGCCGCCTCGACTACAACGCACGCATCCTCGAGAAGGCCCGCGACGCCTCCGTCCCCCTCGGCGAGCGGCTGCGTTTCCTCACGTATTGCTCCAGCAACCTGGACGAATTCTTCATGGTGCGCATCGGCGCCACGCGCGACCTGCTCGACGCCGGTATCACCGAGCGCACCGCCGACGGCCTCCTGCCGTCCGAGCAGATGGCGGCCATGCGCCAGCGCACCCGCGAGCTGCTGGCCGCCATGCACGCCTGCCTCAACGACGAGATCCTCCCCGCGCTGCGCAAGCACGGACTGGTGGTGGAGAAGTTCCACGACCTCACCGATGACGAGCAGGCGCGGATGACCAAACTCTTTCGGGAAGCCGTCGCGCCCGTACTCACGCCGCTGGCCATCGACCCCGGCCATCCGTTCCCCTTCGTGGCCAACCTCGCCCTCAACATCGCCGTGACCGTCGAGTCGCAGCGCGGCGGCGAGCACGTGGTGCTGTTCAAGATCCCGCCGCTCCTGCCGCGCTTCATCCGCGTGAGTGACCATCGCTTCGTGGCCGTCGGGTCGCTGATCATCGCCCACCTCGACCACTTCTTTCCCGCGCTGACCGTGCGCGGCGCGGTGCCGTTCCGGGCCATTCGCAACTCGGAGCTGAGCATCGACCGCGACGAGGTCGAGGACCTGCGCGACTCGGTCGAAGCCGAGCTGCGGCGCCGCGAGCGGAAGCAGGTGATCTGTCTGGAGATCGACCGCCGCGCGGACGAGAACATCGTGCGCGTGCTGATGGAGGGGACGCGCGTGCGCGCCGAGGACGTGTATCGCGTGCCGGGGTTCCTCAAGCTGAACGACCTGGCCGCCATCGCCGACACGATCGACAATCCGGCGCTGACGTATCCCGCCTTCAATCCGCGCCTGCCGCAGCGGCTGGCCTCGTCGGCGGATATTTTCTCCATCATCCGCGACCGCGACGTCCTGCTGCACCGCCCGTACGACTCCTTCACCGCTGTCGTCGAGCTGCTGCACGCCGCCGCCACCGATCCGGCAGTGGTGGCCATCAAGCAGACCGTCTACCAGACCGACGAGGATTCGCCGGTGATCGACAAGCTCGTGCTCGCGGCGCAGAACGGCAAGCAGGTCACGGTCGTCGTCGAGCTGCAGGCGCGCTTCGAGGAGCGCCGCAACATCGCCATGGCCGCGCGGCTGCAGGACGCCGGCGCGCAGGTGGTCTACGGCCTGGTGGGCATCAAGGCGCACGCGAAGCTGTGCGTGGTGGTGCGCATGGAGGACGCCGCGCTGCGCCACTACGTCCACCTCTCCACCGGCAACTACAACGTCGACACGGCCCGCGCCTACACCGACCTCGATCTGCTGACCTGCCACGAGGAGCTCGGCCGCGAGGCCTCCCAGCTGATCAACATCCTCACCGGGTTCAGCGCCGCCTCCCTGGCCTCGGGGAAGCCGCAGTGGAAACACTTCATCGTCGCGCCCTTCGACTTTCAGCGCGCTCTCGTGGCGATGATCGAGCGCGAGATCAAAAAGAAGCCGGGACGCATCACGGCCAAGCTCAACTCCCTCGTCGACCCGGTCACGATCGAGGCGCTCTACCGCGCCGCCGCGGCGGGCGTGCAGATCGACCTCGTCGTCCGCGGCATCTGCTGTCTCGTCCCCCGCGAGAACCTGCGCGTGATGTCGATCGTGGACCGCTATCTCGAGCACTCGCGCATCGTGCGCTTCGAGAACGGCGGGCAACCGGAGGTCTATCTCTCCAGCGGCGACTGGATGCAGCGCAATTTCATCCGCCGCGTGGAGGTGATGTTCCCGCTGCTCGACCCCTACGTCCGCGAGTGCGCCGAGCAGATCCTCGACGTGACGATGCAGGATCGCGCCTCTTCCTGGGACCTGCAGCCCGACGGCACCTGGGTCCCCCGCCGCGGCGGCCTCTCCAGCCAGCAACGCTTCATCGACACCGCCCGCGCCGAAGCCGTCCCGCTGGGCGACTACGACGACGCGATCGAGCAGGCTCCGCGGATTCGCAAGAAAGCTCGTCGGAAGAAGGGATAAGGCCTCCCGTCGGTCCTACCCCTTCTTGCGCCGAGCCTTCTTGCGCACCGAGGCCGGCTTCCGAACCGCCTCCTCGTAGCTGGGCAGCTTGACCGCCTCGGCGCGGGCGATCTCGATGAAGCGTTGCTGGCTGCGGAGGCGGCCCGGCTTGCGGCGGCGGTAGGTGCCGTCGGGGAGGAGGCGCCAGGCCTTCACGTCGTCGGCCAGGCACGTGCCGAGGATCTGCAGCTCGATGCGGTCGCGGAGCTGGGGGGCCAGGATCGGCCAGACCACCTCGATGCGGCGGAAAAAGTTACGCGGCATCCAGTCGCCGCTGGTCGCGTAGACCTCCGTCGCGCCGCCGTTGCGGAAGAGGAACACGCGCGAATGCTCCAGAAAGCGGTCGACGATCGACAGCACGGAGATGTTCTCGCGCGGCACCAGGCAGCAGATCCCGCGGACGATCAGCTCGATCTTTACCCCGGCCTCGGCGGCGCGATACAGCCCCTCGATCACCTGCGGCTCCACGAGTGAGTTCATCTTCGCGATGATCTGCGCGGGGCGGCCTTCGCGGGCGTGCTTCGTCTCGCGCTCGATCATGCGCAGCGTCCAGGCGTGGTACTCCATCGGCGCCACGATCAGCTTCCGCCAGCGCCACTCCGGCGACGGCCGGGCGAAGATCTCCTGCGCCGTCTCGCTGCTGTACCCCGTCACGAGATTCAGCAACTGCGCCGCGTCTTCGGCGATCTCCGCGTTCGTCGTCAGCAGGTCGATGTCCGTGTAGAGCCGGGCCGTCTTCGCGTTGTAATTGCCCGTCGAAAGATGCACGTAGCGGCGCAGATCGCCGCTCTCGCGGCGGATCACCAGACAGATCTTCGAGTGCGTCTTGATCCCGACCAGCCCGTACACCACCTGCACGCCCGCTTCCTCCAGCCGGCGCGCCCAGGCGATGTTGCGCTCCTCGTCGAAGCGCGCCTGGACCTCGACGATCGCCGCGACCTGCTTCCCCTTCTCTGCCGCGCGCGCCAGCGCGTCGACGATCACCGAGCCCGGCTCCGTGCGATAGAGCGTCTGCTTGATGGCGATCACGTCCGGATCGTCGGCCGCGGTCTGCACGAACTCCACGGCCGCGGTGTACGAGTCGTAGGGGCGGTGCAGCAGGATGTCGTTCGCGCGCATCAGCGAGAAGATGTCCTCGCGCGTGGCCAGCTCCGCGGGAATGCGCGGTGTGAACGGCTCGTCCTTCAGCTTCGGTTCGCCGGTGCGGGTGTAGATCTCCATCAGGTCGCCGAGCTTCGGCAGGCCGGGCGTGAGGAAGACGTCCTCGCGCACGACGTCGAGCTCGCGCTGCAGCAGCGCCAGTGCGTTCTCGCTGGCGGTGCGCTCCACCTCCATCCAGACGATTTCCTTCTTCTCGCGCATGCGCAGCTCGCTCTCGACCGACTTCAGCAGGTCCAGCACCTCATCCTCGCGGAGGGCGATGTCGGCGTTGCGGATGACGCGGAACTGCACGACTTCCCGCACGTCCAGCCCGGGGAAAAAGTACGTCGCGTACAGGCGGATCAACTCTTCGACGGGCAGGAAGCGCTTCGGCCCGATGCTCACGAACCGCGGCAGCGATTTCGGGACGTTGATGAACGCCGTGTACGACTCCTCGCCGGCGGCCAGGACGATGGCCAGGTTCAGCGAGCCGCTGGGAAGGAACGGCAGCGGATGGCCGGGATCGACCGCCAGCGGCGTGAGGATAGGCGCCACGCGGGCGTGGAACTCCTCGAAAAGCGCAACCTGCTGTTTCTTCGTCAGCACGCCCACGCTCTCGATGCGCACCCCGGCCTCGCGCAGTTGCATCATGACCACGTCGTGCACGCGATACATGTCTCGCTGCAGCGCCTTCACCCGCTCGCGGATGACTTTCAACTGCTGCTTCGGCGTCAGTCCGTCGATCGACTTCTCGCGAATCCCTCCGGCGATGAGCTGGCGGATCCCGCCGACCCGCACCATTAAAAACTCGTCGAGGTTCGTGGCGGTGATGCTCAGGAACTTGGCCCGCTCCAGCAGCGGCACACCCTCACTCTCCGCCTCGGCCAGCACACGGCGGTTGAACTCGAGCCAGGAAAGCTCGCGGTTGAGGAACTTGGCGTCCAAGGGGGGAGAGCATAGTGGTGGGAGTTGCCGGTGACTAGTTGCTGTGCGCTTTCATTGCGTCCACGAAGGAACGACGAGGGGCCTCCGGCGGGCCGGTGCGACCGGCGGCGCTTGTTGGCCTAGCCAGGATGCACACCTGTCGACGAAACACGTGTTTGCGCGACGACGTGGGCACAACCAGCGCCGCCGGTCGCACCGGCCCGCCGGAGGCCCCCGGTCGTTCCCTTGCGGGCGCGACGAGAAGGCTCATCTCGTGCACAATGCCGCCCCCATGCTCGTGATGTCCTCCCGCCGGCGCTGGTTCGTCACTGCCGGCGTCATGACCGGAATGCTCCTGGCCGCGCTCGAAGCCACCGTCGTCGGCACCGCCATGCCCACCATCGTGGCCGCGCTCGGCGGCCTGGCCCACTACAGCTGGGTCTTCTCCGCGTACCTCCTCACCTCCACCGTGACCGTGCCGGTGTGGGGAAAGCTCTCCGACCTCTTCGGGCGGCGGCGCCTGTTCCAGATCGGCGTGCTGGTGTTTCTCGTCGGGTGTGCCGCGTGCGGCTTCGCGCAGTCCATGACCCAGCTCATCATTGCCCGCGCCTTTCAGGGACTCGGTGCCGGCGCGCTCGTGCCGCTGGCCATGACCATCGTCGGCGACATCTTCACCCTCGAAGAGCGCGCCAAGATGCAGGGCCTCTTCAGCGGCGTATGGGGCATCTCCAGCATCTTCGGCCCGCTCGTCGGCGGCTTCATCACCGACCAGCTCTCGTGGCGCTGGGTGTTCCTCATCAACCTCCCCGTCGGCATCGCCGCGGCGGTCATCATCGGCGTCGCGCTGCGCGAGCCGCCGCGGCACGACGCGCCCTCCATCGACTACCTCGGCGCGACGGTGCTCACGGTCGCCGTGACCATCCTCCTGCTCGTCGTCGGCGCGACGAACCTCGTCACGCCGCGCAACATGGTCCTGATCGCGCTCGTGGTCGGAGCGCTGATCTGGTTCATCCGCATCGAGCGGCGCGCGAAAGACCCGGTCGTGCCGCTGGGACTGTTCCGCAATCGCGTGGTGGCCGTGGCGGTCGGCGTCGGCTTCCTGGCCGGCATCGCCATGTTCGCCGCCATCACCTTCGTGCCGCTGCTGGCGCAGGGCGTCTTCGGCGCCACCGCCACCGAGGCGGGGACGTTCCTGACGCCGCTGATGCTGGCGTGGGTGGTCGTCTCGATCGTCGGCGGGAAACTGCTGATCAGATTCGGCGCGCGCATCCTGGTCATCATCGGACTGGTGTCCATGCTGGCCGGCTTCATCGCCCTGGCCATGTTCACGCGCGACACGCCGCGGTCGGTGATGATGATCGAGCTGATCGCCATCGGCGGGGGCCTGGGCCTGGTGATGCTGACGCTGCTCATCGCCTCGCAGCATTCCGTGCGGCGCGACCAGCTCGGCATCACCACCTCGCTCAACCAGTTCTCCCGCTCGATCGGCGGCGCCATCGGCGTGGCCATCCTCGGCGCGCTGCTCGCGTCCGGCCTGGCGCGGTTCTCCCAGGACCCGAACGCGCTCATCAACCCCGAGGCCCGCGCGAACATCCCCGCGGCGGAGCTGCGTCAGTTGCAGGGCGCGCTGGAAGGCACGCTGCGGAACATCTTCGCCACCTGCGCCGCCGTGGTCGGCCTGGCCCTCCTCGGCTCCTTCGCCCTCCCCGGCGGCGGCATCGGCGAGTCGCACGGCGAGCGCATGGTCATGGCCGAGATGACGACGATCGACGCGGAACACGAGCCGGAGGGGTGAGCGGGAACGCTCGCATTTACACCCCCGAAAGCAACGCTTCGCGTTGCAACCAGAACGCTCCTGGAAAGCCAACACTTGCGTCTCGCGGGATGCGCCAATTGCTGTCATCCTGAGCCGCAGGGAACCGTCCCACGCAGCCCGAAGCATGGCGGCGAAGGACCCCCCGATCGAGCGCGAGACCCGCAGCTCCGGCAGGAGGTCCTTCGCCGCCATGCTTCGCGCGCTGTGGGTCCGTTCCTGCGGCTCAGGATGACAGTGGGGAGCGTGTTTGGATGAGAGGACCGTTGATCGTTTCAATGCGGTCTGCTCGGCGTTGGACTCGTGAAGCAGTCCAATCGACTAGTGCGGCAGTCGACCCGACTCGTGAAGTAGTCCAATCGACTATCGCGGCAGTCGACATCGACTAGTGAACTAGTCCAATCGACTCGTGAAGTAGTCCAATCGACTAGTGAGGCAGTCGACCTCGACTCATGAACTAGTCCATACGGACTCGCGCACTAGTCGACTTCGACTCGTGAACTAGTCCAATCGACTAGTGAAGTAGTCGACCTCGACTCGCGAACTAGTCCACACCGACTCGCGCACTAGTCGGCCTCGACTCGTGAACTAGTCCACACCGACTATCGCAGCACTCCATTTTTACTCGATTGACGTCCGATTGACGTCAATCGAGCGTCAGACCGGGCCGGCGAGGGCAGGAGGGCGTGCCGGGCGGGTGGAGGCTTCCTCATCGCTCCGGCGTGCGCGGGAGTA
>Ga0190272_10000090_pt1 | contig 64017 bp, 45 predicted proteins | sample Popmic504T_FD_133746 | JGI IMG/M metagenome (GOLD analysis project Ga0190272, IMG submission 133746) | Populus adjacent soil microbial communities from riparian zone of Shoshone River, Wyoming, USA - 504 T | ecosystem: Environmental > Terrestrial > Soil > Riparian zone | place: USA: Wyoming...
ACTCGGGCTTGCGCTTGGACTCGGGCTTGCGCTTGGACTCGGGCTTGCGCTTGGACTCGGGCTTGCGCTTGGACTCGGGCTTGCGCTTGGACTCGGACTGGCGCTCGGACTCGGGCTTGCGCTCGGACTCGGACTTGCGCTCGGACTCGGACTTGGGGTAGGTGTCGAAGTCCCGTTTGGTGTCAACAAGACCGCAACTATTTGGCTCGGGTCGCTAGTCCTGATGGCATCGACGGCGATCTGGCCCGCGTCGTTGATCCCGGTGGCGACATAGAGTTGATAATTGGCGCCGGACTCGTCGACTAGCGTCGTCAGGTCGAGCATCTGGCCATCGCGATAAACGAACGGGATTTGATGGAGCGCGCCGCCTTCGTAGGGACGATAGGTGAAACCGACGACTACATCGTGGATATTTACGCCGTAGGCCTCGCTTCGATCGCTGAAGAAGTCATTGTCCCCGATCGCCCCAAGGTCGTGCATGGTCGTGCCGTCATAAAGAAAAGCGTGGCGGCGATTGTCGGTGCTGATCAAAGACCACCCCACGACATGCCCGTTGGCGTTGATGAACTTCCCGGCACTCATGTTTCCGGCAATAGTTCCGAGATCCTGCATCCCGGTGTCCTCACTCCAGATGAAAGCGTGGGTATCCCCGCCAGTCCCGGTCCGGGCTTCCCCTGTCACCAAACCGGAGTCATTGATGCTAAAGGCCTTTGCATGTGGGCCCCCGAGCGTGCCGATGTCCCGCATTCCGTTGGCTGCGTCCCAGATGAAAGCGCGCGTAACGTTGGTGTCTAGATGCGGCCCGGAATGGCCCACGACTACGCTGGAATTGTTTATCCCGTTAGCGCGCGAGTAGTTGCCCCAGGTCGGCAGGAAGCCAAGATCGATCGCCGTGCCGTTGCTAAAAAGAGCGGCGTGAAGAATCCCGCTCTCGTTATATTCAGAATCGCCCACCACTTGGCCGAGATCGTTGATCGCCACGCCGAAGCTTCTGCCCCCACCCGGGATTGTGCCCAGATCCTCCACCAAGCCATTGGTGAAACGAACCGCATGGTGGCTGGTGCCGGAACGGGAATACCCTGTCACCTGGCCTGCATTGTTGATTCCCGCCGGACGGCTGATCATATTTGCAGTCTGGATGGCGCCGAGGTCCGTGAGACGGTAAGTCTGCGCCTGCGCGGAGGTTAGCCCGCTTGCGGCGATGATGCCGGTAATTGCGAGAATGGATGCGCTCGTTCGAATGGAGGTAATTTTGCTTTGTTTCATAAAGGGAAGGAATCCGGCTTTTTATTCTTCTCGACGAAGCGATTCCCGGGGAAGAACTGAAAAGTAACACCGCTGTTACTTTTCCCCCACGAGCTCGACCAAGCCAAAAGGCGACATTCGCCCACGTTAGGGATTCGCACTGCCTCCACGTTTTGGCCGTAGAAAACAATCCAAACGCTCCCCTCACCTTTTGAACCGCCTTGGTGAAGCTACGTTAGCGTTCGGACGTCAACGCAAATGCCGGTTTGCTTAACCATGGCCCTAGCCAGTTCGCTCATATCCAGTTTCGGTCCGATCGTTCCGCGTGCTGAAGCCATCTTAAAGTAATACCCCTATGTTACTTTCCTTTTAGATTCCGACAAGAACGAAGCAAGGTCGATCATAGAGCTAGTAGCTCGCGATCCGCTGCAGCCGTCCTGTCATATCGGGAGTGAGCGCGTTGCACACGGCGATAGTGTTGCCGAAAAGAATCGGTCGCAGCGCTACTTACTAGCTAAGCCTTGTTCTCCAGCCGCCCAGGTAACAGGTGAGTTACCTTTAGTTAGTAGTCAGGACACTTGCACCGCTTAAAAGTGCCTCCATGAAACAAACAGCCACATACACAACTGCCAAACATCGGTCCATCACCGTTGTTAAATCAATCGCCTTGGTTGCGGCGCTGGCTTATGCGGGTTCCGCCGCTCACGCGCAAACCTATAGCCTCACGGACCTGGGAGTTCTACCCGGCAAGGAGGCCAGCATGCCTGCTGCAATCAATGAGCAAGGTCAGGTAGCCGGCACTTCGAGTGCGGGCACCTCGAATTCATCCGCGTTTCGCTACACCCACTCCGGCAAAGCCGCGATGGAGGATGTTAGCGGAAACCCTGGAAGCGTCAGCCGTGGATTTGGGATCAATAGTATTGGACAAGTGGTCGGTGACTCGAATTTTGGTAACCGCGAGATCAGCCGCGCTGCTCTCTTTGTTAATGGGTCAGCCAGGGATTTGGGGACCTTGAAGAATGGCGAAGCTTTCAGCCGCGCCACTGGCATCAATGCCTCCGGTCAGGTGGTCGGCTTTTCCAGTGAGAAGCCCGATCTAGATCTTGGCAGGGCTTTCATCGTTAACACGGCTGCTCAGCCTGGCTTCTCCACACGCCTAACCGATTTAGGCACCCTCGGTGGGGTTTACGCGCAGGCTCTGGCGATCAATGACTTCGGATTTGTCACGGGCAACTCTCAAGTCGGGACCAATTATGGGCCTACGCACGCCTTTGTTTGGCACAGCAAAACGCCGAAAATGGTCGATCTGGGAACGATCGCCGGCGACTTCAGTAGTGGCACCGCCATCAACGCAAAGAATCACGTGGTCGGCTATTCGACGATCAACAACGTCGACGATCGGGTTCACGCGTTCCTGCATGATGGCCAGAAGATGCACGATCTCGGCTCGCTGGGCGCCGGTTACACGGAAAGCGATCGCAGCCTTGCCTTGGGCGTGAACGCTCACGCTCAAGTGGTCGGTTACAGCTATCTCCCACCGCAGGGTCCAATCGCCCTCCGCCAGGTGGCCTTCATCTACACCCAGGGGAAGATGAGGGATTTGAATGAGCTGATCGGGACTCAGACCAAGCAATACCGGTTTCATTCCGCAACAGCAATCAATGATAAGGGACAAATCGCGGCGATCGCCTTCGATAGCGTGGCTAACGCTTTTCGCGCCGTCCTGTTAACCCCAATTGCTAATGGCGTAGGCCCCCGTTAAGCGGGTTAAACCCTAGCGAATTGGAACCCGTTCGCCCGGTGCTCCTCGCGTCGAGGCTCAAAAGAGTCGTGACGCGAAAGCAACCGGGCGAACGTGGGGCGGGGCCAAGTTCAGCCAAGCGTGGCCCAGGTAACAGCGCTGTTACCTTTTGAATGTGGAATCCACGGCGCGCGGTTGGTACGTTGGGTGTCCAGCGAATAGTTACACCAGTTTGCTGGCGGGGGAGAGTGGAGGCGGCTTACATTCGCCCGGCGTCCTAGCCGCGAATAAAGGGTGTATGCGTCAGGTTAACCTTGTTTTCACTACCTCTAAAGCCGACCGCTAGCTGCGATCCCATGCGCATAATCGTGGTCGAAGATGAAGTCAGGCTCTCGCGGCACATCGCTTCCGCTCTTACGGAAGCGGGCCACGATCCTTTAATCATTCCCGATGGCGAAACCGCCCTGGGTCAAATCGAGGCGGAACCCTTCGACCTCATGGTGCTCGATATTGGTTTACCGGGCATGGATGGATTTGAAGTTCTGCGCCGGCTCCGCGCCAAGAAAATGGCGCACCGTGTCCTGATCCTGACGGCCCGCGGTGAGCTAAACGATCGGATCAATGGCTTGCAGCTCGGAGCCGACGATTATCTGGCGAAACCTTTTGCCATGCAGGAATTGCTGGCGCGGGTGCGCGCGCTGGGGCGCCGGTATGCGGAGGAACCGGAGGTAACGCTTCGCGTGGCCGACCTCACATTAAACCTGGTCAATCAGGAGGTGCATCGCGGAGACCGTTCCATGGAGCTTTCCGCACGCGAGCTGACTCTGCTGAAAGTTCTCATGCGCGAGCCTGGCCGTATCTTTACCCGGATCGAGTTATGCGAACGCGTTTGGGAGCGTGAGCATGAATATGACACGAAACTCGTGGAAGTTTTCGTGGGCAGACTGAGGAAAAAAGTGGGCGCGCCGCCGCTGATACATACCATCCGGCACGCGGGTTACACGATCCGGGAGTCGGCATAGACGCCGGAGGCGCGGGTTTCATGCGGTTGCTGAGCTCGATCCGCCGGGAAAACCCATTGCTGGTCCCCGCTCCGAGGGTATTGACGCGAGTATTAAATTTCAGGATTACGGAAAAAGAAGGGTTGTTTTCGGCGCGCGCCCTTGGTAGCTAGGCGATCCACCTTGGTATGCAGCTTCGCGTTTTCGTTATTTGCCTTCTCTGCGCTTGCCCGAGCATCATTTTGGCGGAGACCGCCGTGGAAGGGCGGGTGGAACTGCCGAAGTCACATTCGGCGCCGTTGATGAACAAACGCTATGAGATCGTGACCAGAGGTGGCGTATTGTCCACCGAGCCACCCGTCGCGGTCGTTTATCTCGAGGGCTCATTTCCCAAAGCCGGTTCTTTGGCAACCAAGCAAGTCATTCAAAAAGACATGGTCTTCATACCGGGATTATTGCCCGTCCGGGTCGGGACAAAGGTGGAATTCCCGAACCTTGATCACGACACCTATCACAATATTTTCTCATATTCGCCAGCCAAGCGTTTCGACCTCGGGCGGTATCGTCCGGAAGAAAAGCCCGTTCCTTTCCAGATCTTCGACGTTCCCGGCCTGGTCACCCTTCGCTGCGATATTCATGAACACATGCGCGGGGCCATTCTCGTGCTGAACACACCGCACTTTGTCTTAACGGATTCCGAAGGGCGCTTTCGTCTGGGCGGCCTTCCTTCCGGACGCTATGTTCTCAAAGCGTGGGTGAGCAGCAAAACCACGCATGAACGTCCCGTGGAATTGAAGAGCGGTTCAACGCTCCATGTTAATTTTCCGTGACGTCCGCCCGCGAACCGGCGAAGCCGTCCACCGTCAGTTTCCGGACGAAACTGCTTTTGGCGATGATGCTCCTCGTCTCGACGCTCACCGCTACTGGGCTCTACTTGGCGGAGCACAACGCGACGAAGGAGGTGAAACGCGATCGTCAGCGCGACTTTCACGCCGAGCTTGCCGCAATGCACCGCGTCGAAGAGGTGCGCTTTGCCGCCCTGGCCGAACGTTTCCGCGTCATCATGAAAAAGCCCCGTCTCCATGCCGCCTTGGAAGATAATGCGCTGGACCTGCTCTACCCCAGCGCGCGAGACGAATTGCGAGACCTGATGGTGAAAGATCCCGCCTTAACGGCCGAGCAGCAATCGCGCGGTCTCTACGCCAGGTTCTATCGTTTCCTGGATCGGACGGGCGCTGTGCTGCCCCCACCCAAAGGGGCTGATGTGGGCGAATTACAGCCGGAAGAGGAGGTGCAGCTCGCTCTGCAGCCTCTCCCTTCGACCCCGCAAATTGGTTACCTTGTCAGAACGGGCGTAGCCGAGAATGAGCGGATCGACGAAATCATCGCCCTGCCGATTAGGTCAACCGAGACCAGCGAAGTGATCGCGGCCCTGGTGATGGGGTTCAAGCCAGTCGACATGGAGCAGAAGCATGCGGGCGACGGTATGAAAAGCGGCATCTGGGTAAACGGGTTCCTGCACATGTCCGGGGTATCGGACTCCGCGCGTGCAGCCATCCGCCAGGAGATGACTGCTGCTCTTGAATCCCAGGCCGGCGCGGAACGAAGCTATCGCGTGCAAATCGAGGAAGTATCCCATCTGCTTTTCTACAAGCGGCTCAATCCTGACTCGGTTTTTCCAGCTGCCTACGAGGTCTGCACCTTTTCTCTCGCCAAATCCATGGCGCGACAACGCCGTGTGCGCTGGCAAATCCTCGGGCTGGGTGCGGGCTTTCTGGTCCTGGCCTTCGCCGCGAGCCATCTCATCGCGGCGCGGCTCGCGGCGCCGGTGGAAAAGCTGGCGATCGACTCGGCGCAAGACCGCGCTCATCGAAAGCGCGCGGAAGAGACCCTCGCCTCCACCCATGAAGAGCTCAAAAGATCGACGCGCTTTTCCGCCGACGCCTCTCACCAATTGAAAACTCCGGTGACTGTTTTGCGCGTGGGGCTCGAGCAACTTCTCGCCCGGGAAAACTTTCCCGACGATGTTTACGACGAGCTATCCGCCCTTGTTCACCAGACCTATCGGCTTACTGGCGTCATTGAGGATCTCCTTCTTCTTTCCCGGATGGACGCAGGTCGCCTCCGAATTGATTTTAGCCCGGTGAACCTTACTCAGCTCGTCGAAGAGTGGCTCGACGACCTGGGCGCACTGCCCGACGCAGTGGAAGTGGGAGTCACGAGGGATCTGCCACCCACGCTCCAGATCGCGAGCGAACGCCGGTACGCTTCGCTCATCGTCCAAAATCTTCTCGAGAACGCCCGCAAATATAATTATCCCGGCGGCCGAATTCATGTCACGGCCCGGAAGGAAGGCGACTGGGTGGTACTGGCCGTCGGCAATACCGGTCCGCCCATTCCAGCGAAATTGCAGGAGCGGATTTTCGAGCGTTTCGCCCGCGGGTCTTCCAGTGAAACCGTGTCAGGGCACGGCCTGGGTTTGAATCTGGCACGTCAGCTGGCCCGGTTGCACGGAGGCGATTTGTATCTGGTTTCTTCGAACGAGAAATGGACGGAGTTCGCGGTTCGCTTTCAACTGGCACAAGATCCGGCAATCCATCCAGCCGTTATCGCATGAAAACTCTTCGAGCTGCTTTCAGCTTCGCTTTCGCGGTCCTCACCCTGCCTGCCGTCAGCGCGGAAGACTTTCTTGATCAAGTTGGCGAGGCTCTCACCTTCACCGCGTTTCACGAGAACGTCCGCGCGCGACTGAGCGGAACGATCGACCTGGAACTCTACTCCTTCGAACAGCCTCCCCCTGGGGTTATTTTCGCGGAGGGCGAGAACCTGTTTAATCCGCGGCTCACCCTCTTTTTTGATGCCCAAATCGGTTCGGACCTTTATTTTTTTGTGCAGTCCCGGGTCGACCGCGGCTTCGATCCAACCGACCAGGGCGCGGAACTGCGTCTGGACGAATATGCGTTGCGCTACACCCCTTGGGAAGATGGCCGATTCAATTTGCAGGTCGGCAAGTTTCCGACGGTCGCCGGAAACTGGATTCCACGGCATCTTTCCTGGGAAAATCCGTTCATCAATGCGCCGCTTCCCTACGAAAATATCACCGCGATCGAGGATACGGAGGTGCCAGCATCCGCCTCGGATTTCAACCCCCCTGCACCGGAAGAAAGATACGAATATAATCCAGTAATCTGGGGACCGAGTTATGCGACGGGCGTTTCGATCTCCGGCCGCCACGGCCAATTCGAATATGCCGGCGAAATTAAGAACGCCGCGCTCTCGTCGCGGCCAGAATCATGGGATGCGAACAGGATCGGTTTCGATCATCCCACGGTCACCGGCCGGCTTGGCTTTCGCCCAAGCCAAATGTGGAACTTCGGAATTTCCGCCAGCGAGGGCGCTTTCTTCAGACCGGAAGTGAGCGACTCGTTGCCGCGCGGCCGGGGCATTGGCGACTATTACCAGCGGGTTCTCGGCCAGGACATTAGCTTCGCCTGGCGACACCTGCAGTTGTGGGCCGAATTTTACCAGGCGCGCTTCGAGGTCCCGAACGTCGGCGACGCCGACACCTTCATCTATTATCTGGAAGCGAAGTACAAATTCACTCCCCAATTGTTCTGCGCGGCGCGCTGGAACCAGCAGTTCTTCGACAACGTCCCAGATGGATTTGGGGGCCAAGTGCCGTGGGGTCAAGATTTGTGGAGAATCGACCTTTCCGCTGGCTACCGCTTTACCGCGCACACTCAGTTAAAAATTCAATACAGCCTGGACGATGAGGAGAACGGTCTCCGTGATCCTGGCCACACCTGGTCCGCTCAATTCACGCTGCGTTTCTGACCCCGCTGGAGAAGGTAACAGCGCTGTTACCTTTGCGGCGTGGCTTTTGATGAGGAAGCACCTTCGTTGACGATTCGCCAGCGTGCTTCATTGCAAATCCACGTTACGCTTACCGAAGTCCCGCTTTCTTTTGCCGTATGCGCATCCTCGTGATCGAAGATGAAATTCCCCTTTCCCGGCACATCGCGTCGGCGCTGACCGGAGCGGGGCATGAGACAGTCGTGATCCACGACGGAGAGACGGCCTTGGGCGAATTGGAGAGCAGCACTTACGATCTGCTTATTCTCGATCTTGGGTTGCCGGACATGGATGGCTTGGAAGTGCTGCGGAGATTGCGGACCAAGTCTATGTCTCATCGCGTCCTGATCCTGACCGCCCGCGGCGAGTTGAACGATTGCTCCACCCGTTTGCAACTTGGGGCGGATGATTATCTCGCGAAGCCGTTTGCCATGCAGGAGCTGCTAGCACGCGTGCGCGCTCTTGGAAGCAGCCGAGTGGAGGAGCCGGCGGTGACTCTCCGGGTGGCGGATCTGACCATGCATGTGGCGAATCAGGAGGTGCACCGGGGGCCGCGTCACATTGAGCTTTCCACGCGAGAATCAACGTTGTTAAAAGTCCTCATGCGCGAACCAGGCCGGGTCTTTACCCGGACGGAATTGTGCGAGCGCGTCTGGGAGCGGGAGCATGAATACGACACGAAGCTGGTCGAAGTTTTTGTCGAAAGATTAAGGAAGAAGATCGGATCGCCGCCTCTGATCCATACCATCCGTCACGTGGGTTACACGGTTGGGGACTCGGCATGAAACGCTGGCCTTTGCGCTGGAAGCTTGCGTTCTATGCGGCATCGCTTGGGGTCGTCGCAACCATCGCGGGCGCCGCGACGACGTGGACCGTGATGCGCCATGCGGAAATCGCGGCTTTCGACGGGCGTTTGGCCCTGGACGCGGAGGAGTTGTTTAGGGACTTGGAAAACTTCGAAGGCGGTCTCACCCAAAATCGGCTGGCCTTCCATGAAAAATTTGTCCCTTTGGCGCTCCGTGGGCGCCTCATCGAAATACATGGTCCCGGCGGCGAGCTGCTGTACCGCTCGCCAAATGTTCGTGAGCCGGGGTTGGCTGTTGGCGGGCTCGCGAATTTTCCTTCCCGGACCATCGACGGGCGGAGCGTGCGCGTCGCCTCCTTTACGTGGCATGGCCTGACGGCGCACATCGGCGCCGACATGAAGGATGTTAACCAGAACGCATGGAACATCATGCTCGGCATGGTCGCGGCTATCCCGACTGTTCTACTGGTGGTTGGAATCGGCTCGAGGTGGGTGGCGCGCCAGGGCCTTGCGCCGGTCGAGGCCATTCGCCAGGCGGCGGCCAGCATCTCGGTGCACAATCTCGACCAGCGCCTGCCGGTCCCGCCGTCAGGAGACGAAATCGCTGGCCTGATCGAAGTCGTGAACGCGACCTTTGAACGGTTGCAAAGCAGCTTCGAACAATCTGTCCGCTTCTCCGCCGAAGCGTCTCATCACCTTAAAACACCGATCTCGGTCCTGCGCCTGGGCATTGAGGAAATGCTCATCGACCCTGATACGTCGGAAAAACATCAGGAGCGCGCCGAGGCGTTGCTCCACCAGGTTCACCAGCTCACTTCCATTTCAGAGAGTCTCCTCCTGCTCGCGCGGTCTGATGCGGGACGCCTCGATCTACAGCGCACGGAATTCGATCTGAGCGAGGTTCTCGAGGGCGTTTGCGACGATGCCCGCGCCCTGGCCGAGGCGTCTGGTCTCACGGTCGAGGCGGAACTGCCGCCCCGCCTTCCCGTCCTGGCGGATCGACGCGCTGTTGCCATGATCGTGCAGAGCCTCGTCGAAAACGCGGTCAAATATAACGAGCCCAACGGTTGCATCTGCATCTATGCGCACGCGCTGGATGGCGAAGTCGAGATCACGGTGAGGAATAACGGCGAACCGATTCCTCTGGAACGAGCGCCCCACATTTTCGAGCGCTTTTATCGGGCACGAGCGGATGCACGCATTTCAGGTCACGGGCTCGGCCTCAGCCTGGCTCGCGAGCTGACCAAGGCCCACGGCGGCCAACTCGATTTAGTTCGCTCTGATAGCGAGTGGACGGAATTTCGTCTCCGGCTGCCCCGGCACGGCGTTTTGATTCCGGAACAACCAGGCGCGATTTCTTCGATCGCCTGAACCGTTGAGCCTTGACCGCCTGACCGGCGGGCGTCTCCAGCCTTTGGAAGTAACAGTCACGTTACCTTTGCCTGTTTGGTCCAGGCACCGCCGCAGCGTAGGGAACGAGCATCATGCATGGCACAAAAACTCGGACCCTACCCGCGCTTTCCGCGAAAGTCCGTTACGGTATTTTGGTGATCATGGCCGCCTGTTTAGTGGCCCTGGCGTTTTCGGGAGAAATGAGCGGGCAAACTGTCCCTTCTTTCACGGTTTCGTCGATCGCCCCGACGGGCCTGGGACCGTATGAGGTCGAGCTGGCCGACATGGACGGCGATGGGGACAAGGACCTAGTCACCTCAAATATCGATGACCAGGAGACCGGCACAGTTACGGTCTCCAAAAACAATGGTGGCGGCACCTTCGCCGCACCGGCGGCCTATAACGTGGGGCCTGTTCCCAGCGACATGCGCGTGGCCGATTTCAATGGCGACGGCAAGCCCGACGTAGTTTGCATTGCCGCCCAGTCCGGAAATCACGTTAACGATTTGAATAGCTTCGTCACCGTTCTCCTCAATAACGGATCGGGCGAGCTGGGAAATCGTCAGGATTATTGCCGCCCGCCGCGTAAACGACGCTCGGCAGTTACCCGGGCTGAAGATCGAGCTGACGAGCCGCCTCATTGCCGCCCGGCCTTTACACGGCGCTGCTGGCTGGACGGAACAACAGCACTGGCATTGGCGTGGTTGAAGTCTACGACCGCGGCACGGCGCCCTAAAATCAACAAAATTTTTACGCCTGATAATTCGGGCAATAGCGATAGGAGACAAAAATATGCGTTCACGCTTCACACCGATTGGATCCACTGCCGTTTGGAACAAAAAGTCCTTGGCGCATGAAAAAGGAGGCGGCCGATCCATTCCGGCGCGTGCGAGTCGCGGTTTGCGAATAGCTCTGCTTTTCGTCTTAGCGAATGCTAACGCGGCTCTCGCCGCGACGGTCGATCCGTCGTTCGCGCCGGTCCTGCGCGATTTTGGCTCCTCAGGCGAAGGGTTCTCGGCCGGCCACATCTCAGTCGTGCAACCCGACGGGAAAATCCTCGTGGGCGGCCGGTTCACGGTGGCCAACGGTGTGGCGCGCAGCGCCGTCGTTCGCTTCAACGCCGACTACACGCTCGATCATTCATTTAACGCGGGCGATTTCAGCCTGGCGGAGGTTGGCATCTACCAAAGCAGCGGCGGCTCTATCAACGCGATCAAAGTGCAGTCCGATGGCAAAATCATTATTGGAGGGAGCTTTAGAAGAGGTAATTCCACCATCACTCGGGCGCTTGAGCGGCTTCATCCCGATGGCGCGACCGACATGACTTTTGAGCCTGCGGCGTCGCAGGTGATCAATGCCGAAGTCGGCGACATCGAGATCCAGCCGGATGGCAAGATCGTGTTCGGCGGGACCTTTCAGGTGACGACGACAAATCCTGGCACGGGGCAGCCCGCCACCTTCAACAATCTCGCGCGCATTAATCCGGATGGCTCGTTTGATTTCGGATTTGCGGGCAATGCCGACGAATTTAGCAATAACATTGTTCTGCTGCCCGATGGGAAGATCGCGGTTGGAAACAGCCAATGGACCCATCCCGGCGGCATTAGGGTGGTTCGCTACAATGCGAACGGAACGTTCAATACCACGTTGGCGACTGTGACCGACGGGTTTGGCATCGAGGCGCTCGAAATTCAGCCGGACGGCAAATTGGTCCTCGCGGGAAGCATCAATTATGTGGACAACGTCTTCAAAGGCCGGGTCTCGCGCTTAAACCCGAATGGTGGCCTAGATAACTCCTTCGCCGTCGTCGATACGCTGAACGGCACCGTTCTCGATCTTTTCATCAATCCGAGCGGCACGATTACCGTCGTGGGTGATTTTTACATTTACGACGGCGTCGTTACGCAGTGGATGGTGGCTCGTTTAACTTCCTCCGGAGCGCGCGACACCACCTTCAATATCGACCGGCGCATCGCCGGCGTTCCAGGGGACGTTAATGTGTTGCCGAACGGCCAGCTCCTCCTGGCGGGCGCTTTCCCCATCACGGTCGATAACGTCAACTTTAACAGTTTTTACGAGAACGTGGCGCTCGTGAATCCGGACGGCACGGTCGATACCTCGCATAACATCGTTTTCAGCATCACCGCCCAGGGCGGGGTTTTCGATCTCCTACAGCAACCAGACGGAAAGGTCCTGGTGGGCGGAGAATTCCAATGGGCGGAAAGTCTCTCCCGCCGCTACCTTGCGCGTTATAACGCAAACGGTTCATTGGACCCGAGCTTCGATACCTTGCGGATGATCGGCATCGTTAAGAGCTTCGCCCTGCAACCCGACAGCAAGATCGTGGTCGCGAGTGGCGGCGCCAGCGTCGATGTCCAGCGGCTGAATGCCGATGGCTCAATCGATGACACTTTTGACTCACCCTTCGTCCCCTTCTCCGCCTCGATCGAGCAGCGAACCGTCGTCCAGGTGGTGCTCGTGCAGCCGGATGGCAAGATTCTCGTCGGTGGTAAATTGATTACGGGCAGCGCGACGAGTCCCAGCCTTTCGGGACTTGTGCGGCTGAACCCAAACGGCAGCAGGGATACCACGTTTCAAATCGTCTCGGCGCGTGGAGGAACTAATTACGTGAATGACCTCGCCCTCCAGCCGGACGGCAAGGTTGTTCTGGGTGGATCGTTTAATAACATCAACAACGACTCCTCTTATCAAGGTCTCGCCCGGGTGAACTCCGACGGCACGGTCGATGCAGGTTTTCATCCCCCTACTCCTCCCGGCACCGTTAACGAGATCGAGCTCGAGCCAGATGGGAAGATTATCTACGGCGGTTACTTCGGGGCGCTGCTTCGCGTCAATCCGAACGGCACCCCGGACAATTTTAACGTCCCGGTAAACGATTCTGTTTTCGCGTTAACCGTCCAGCCGGACAATCGAATCGTCGTCGGCGGGTTGTTCACCAGCGTTAACAACGTGCCAAGGAACCGCATCGCCCGGCTGGAGAACAACGGCACGGTCGATACGAGCTTTGCGCTCTCGGCCAACAGCACGGTTTACGATGTGAGTGTGCAAAGCGACGGGAAAGTCCTGCTCGGCGGACAGTTCACTCGCATCAACGGTCATTCGCACATAGCAGCGGCCCGGAGCGATGAAAACGGCATAGCCACACCTACTCCCACGCCAACCCCGGTTGCTACGCCCACGCCGATACCAACGGCAACACCTGTCGCTTCGCCGACTCCCACTCCGGTAGTTACTCCCACACCACCACCGGTAGGAACACCAACTCCAACTCCGACGGCTACTCCAAGTCCGACCCCAGCGGCTACTCCAACTCCAACCCCGGCGCCTACTCCAAATCCGACCCCGGCGGCTACTCCTACCCCCATCGCGACAGCCACGCCCGGTGCAACCCCAACCCCATCCACCAAAGCCATCAACCTCTCGACCCGAATGCAGGTGCAGACCGGCGACAACGTCGGAATCGGCGGCTTCATCATTACGGGAAGCACACCAAAACGCGTCCTCATTCGGGGAATCGGACCTTCGTTGCAAGATGCCGGTATCTCCGATGCGCTGGCTGATCCGATGCTCGAGCTGCATGGTCCGGGAGGATTTGCCACGATCCTGAACGACAATTGGCGAGAAACTCAGGAGGCCGAGATTCAGGCCACTGGCATCCCGCCCACCAATGACTTCGAGTCAGCGATCGCCGTCACCCTGGCTCCCGGAGCCTATACCGCGATCGTGCGAGGCAATGGCGACACCTCCGGCGTTGCCTTGGTGGAAGTCTATGATCTCAACCAGGGAGTCGTCTCGAAACTGGCTAACCTGAGCACGCGGGCCTTTATCAATACCGGTGACAACATCGTGATCGCGGGCTTCATGCTGGGCGGAAGCAGCGGAGAAGACAGGGTGGTGGTGCGGGGCATTGGCCCGAGCCTCATCGCGGCTGGATTGCCGAATGCGATGGCGGATCCAACGCTGGAACTGCGCGACAGTAACGGAGCCCTCTTGAGTTCGAACAATGATTGGCAGGACAATCCAGTGCAGATGGCGGAGATCGCCGCCGCGAGCCTGTCACCAACAAACAGCCTTGAGTCCGCCATCGCGGCGACGTTGCCGCCGGGTCATTACACTGCGTTGCTGTCAGGGCAGAATAACACCACTGGCATCGGCGTTGTTGAAGTCTACGACCGGGGAACTCTCCCGTAACCAAAGAGCCTAGCCCCCAGTTACCAATCCGCTTCCTATTATGAAACGTCATATCCTTGCCGCCATCCTTATCTTCTCCACGGCATACGTTTCGGCTGGCCGTGAGTTAACTTTACCAGAGCGCATTATGTACCGGCAGCGCGTCGAAGATGTTTATTGGCAACATCAAATCTGGGGGAATGAGAATCAGCGGCCCAAGCCCGCGCTTCAGGACGTAATGCCCGAAGCGACGATTCGAGCCAAAGCCGAAGACACGGTGCGCCGCTCCCTTGCTCTTGAACATATCTGGCAACGCCCTGTTAAGCCCGAGCAGTTGCAGGCCGAAATGGAACGCATGGCCACTAATACGAAAAATGCCGACCTGTTAAGTGAACTCTGGGCCGCTCTCGACAACGATCCGTTTCTGATTGCCGAAATTCTAGCGCGACCGCTTCTCGTTGACCGGTTAATTCAGAGCAGTTTCGCGCACGATGAAAATATTCACGGCCCAGTCCGCCGCCGCGCTCAGAATAATCTGCAATGGCACGGTGACCGCCTGCGCGAGATGGATGGCGAATACGCCGAGATAGAATTGATCAAGGTAGAAGACGCGAACGCATTAACCCCCCATCGCGGCAAAGAACGCGCCCTCAGGCTTTCGCCCGAGCAATGGAACGAAGCGGCCAGGATCCATTCTCCGACCCAAGACTCGCCCTCGAATCGTGCCGCCAAGTTTCACGAAGATGAAACGAGCGTCTTCCTTACCCGCGTTCTATCAAAAAACGACGAGCGTTTAGTGCTCGCGAGAGTTTCCTGGAAGAAGCAGCCGTTTGAAGAGTGGTGGTCGTCAAAGCGGACCGAATTGGCAGCGGAGGCGCTTGCCGGAAGCAATTACGTTTATCAACTACCCAGCATCTCCCAAGGATCCTGCACCGACAATACCTGGACTCCGACAAAGGCTGTTCCCGACCCGCGCTACAATCACACCGCGATTTGGACAGGGACAGAAATGATCGTCTGGGGCGGCAGCAATGTCGTCGGCAACATCTTCAACACGGGCGGCAGATACAACCCGGCGACCGACAGTTGGACCCACACAAGCGTCGCGAACGCTCCCTCCCAGCGGGAATATCACACAGCCGTTTGGACGGGAAGTGAAATGCTAATCTGGGGTGGGATAGCCGCGGACCCGCAGCAGGGGGGACGCTACAATCCCTCGACCGACAGTTGGACACCGATCAGTTTATCGAACGCGCCCTTCAGCCGGCCGCAGCACGCAGCGGTCTGGACGGGATCGAGGATGATCGTCTGGGGGGGTGGTTTCCCGGGCAACACTAACACCGGTGGAGTTTACGATCCGGCAACAAACTCATGGACGGCAACCAGCCTGGCAGGTGCACCCAGCGGGCGGAACCTTCCGTCTTATGCCTGGACCGGGTCGGAGATGATCGTCTGGAGTGGCTACACCGGCTCAGATTTCGGCGCCGGCGGCGCGCGTTACAATCCCAACACGAATTCCTGGACACCAATGTCGTCCGTGAACGAACCGATCGGACGATTTGACGGCGCATTTGTTTGGTCCGGAACCGAGCTAATTGTTTGGGGCGGCACTTCTTCCGGAATCGATTACGGAACAGGAGGACGCTACAATCCTTCCACCAATACCTGGACGCCAACGAGCGCGGTCAACGCACCCGCTGGGCGACGTGGACACAAGGGGGTTTGGAGCGGAACGGAAATGATCATCTGGGGCGGAAACCTCAGCAGCGATCCGCAAGTCGGGGGTCGTTACAATCCGGCGACCGATACCTGGCAGCTCACCACAACCGTAAATGCTCCGCGCATCCGGGCAGACTTAACCGCAGTCTGGACGGGGTCAGAAATGATTATCTGGGGCGGGTTGAGCGAACAAACCAACGAATTTGAGAATTCGGGCGGGCGTTACAACCCGAGCACGAATTCCTGGTCTCCGGTCAACATCTACAACGTACCCGAAGCCCGCGGTGCGCATTCAGCCGTTTGGAGCGGGACAGAGATGATTATTTGGGGCGGCGTTTCTTTCCAGCAGAAGAACAGCGGCGGGCGTTACAGCCCGGCAACGGATTCCTGGCAGCCGACGAGTTTGGTCAATGCACCCGTGCCGCGACAGAATCCCGAGGCCGTCTGGACGGGCACGGAAGTGATTATCTGGGGCGGCGCGTTGCCGGAAATGAACACGGGCGGGCGTTATAACCCGATGACCGACTCGTGGCGCCCGACCAGCTTAACAAATGCGCCCAGCCCGCGCGACCAGCATCGGATGGTGTGGACAGGAAGCGTAATGATTGTCTGGGGAGGCATCCCGGTCACCAATACCGGTGGACGCTACGATCCGGTGGCCGACACCTGGCAACCGACTAGCATGACAAACGTGCCTGCCGCGCGTGAGACTCATACCGCCGTTTGGACGGGCACGGAAATGCTCATCTGGGGCGGTTATCCTAATTACAATCCGCCCGTCAGCCTGGGTGGACGTTACAATCCGACGACCGACACCTGGACCACAATTCCGGCGACCGGCGCACCCGTTCCGCGACATTTTCATTCGGCCGTTTGGACGGGAACAGAGATGGTCGTCTGGGGCGGACAGAATTTCGACCAGTGTGGGAATGAGCCAGACGGGGTCTGTTATTATGACGATGGCGGCCGCTACAATCCGATGACTAATACCTGGCGGCCGACCACACAAACAAACGCTCTTCAGGCGCAGCCAAATAGAACCGGGGTCTGGACGGGCGAGGAAATGATCCTTTGGGGTCCGACGGTTGTCGGTGGCCGCTACAATCCTGTGACAGACACCTGGCGGACGATTTCCACGGTCAATTCTCCGACGCAGCGCAACAATCATACGGCGGTCTGGACGGGCACCGAGATGATTGTTTGGGGCGCAGGCCTTCCCACTATCTCCGGCGGTCGCTATTGCGCCGAACCAGCAGCGCCACCAACTCCAACTCCAACACCGACTTCTACACCTGTAGTCTCACCTACTCCAACAGCCACACCAACCGTATCACCGCCGACGAGTCCGAGCCCCACCCCGACGCCTACTGCCACGCCAAGCTCAACGCCAGTCGCGTCGCCAACTCCAACCGCGACGCCAACTCCAACGCCCGCCACGACGGCTATCAACCTTTCGACCCGGATGCGAGTGGAGACCGATGACAACGCCGGCATCGGCGGCTTTATCATTACGGGAAGCACGCCCAAACGTGTCTTGATTCGGGCAATTGGACCTTCGCTCGAAGGTCTCGGTGTCCCGGATGCGCTGGCTGATCCCACGCTCGAGTTACACGGTCCGGGCGGATTTACCACGATCCTGAACGATAACTGGAGAGAAAATCAGGAGGCCGAGATTCAGGCCACTGGCATTCCGCCGACTAACAACTTCGAGTCAGCCATCGCGGTCACTCTGGCTCCCGGAGCGTATACGGCGATCGTACGAGGCAATGGTAACACTTCAGGTGTCGCTTTGGTGGAAGTGTACGACTTGAATCAGGGAGCGTCCTCGAAATTGGCTAACCTGAGCACGCGCGCCTTTGTCAGCACGGGTGACAACATCGTGATCGCCGGCTTTATGCTGGGCGGCACTGGTGATGACAGGATCGTGGTGCGAGGCATCGGACCCAGTCTCACAAATGCCGGAGTGCCAAATGCGCTGGCCGATCCAGCATTGGAGCTGCGCGACAGTAACGGGGCGCTCCTACGTGCGAATAACGATTGGCAGGATGATCCGCTGCAAGCCTCAGAAATCACTGCGGCTGGTCTGGCGCCGACGAACAGCCTCGAGTCCGCGATAGCAGCGACGCTGTCGCCGGGCCTTTATACCGCTCTGCTGACCGGGCAGAATAACAGCCTTGGCGTCGGCCTGGTCGAAGTCTACGACCGCGGCGCGGCGCCCTAGCGAAGACAGGATATGCCTTCACCGAAAATCTTTCACTTACTCCCAGCCTTATTCCTGGCAACAAGCGGGCTCATTTCCGCTCAAACCGCACCCTGGGCGATTGTCGAAAGTCCGAATCCGAGCACCTCAGCCAATCGCCTCTATGGGGTTGACGCTATTGCGAATAACGACGCTTGGGCAGTCGGGAACTATCTCGATACCGCACTCGGCCAGTTTCAGAACCTGGCCATGCATTGGAATGGCAGTGCCTGGACGGTCACTCCAACCCCCAATCTGGCTTCTCCTTACTCCAATAATCTCAAGAAAGTGACGGCCCTGGCGACAAACGACGTCTGGGCTGTGGGCGGCCATGGATTGTCGTTCACTTTGCACTGGAACGGCACGGAGTGGTCTCGGATTCCTTTGCCGCCGATCAGTAACCAGGGTTCTCCCAACGTGGCGAACAACCTCGAAGATATCGATGCTGTTTCGCCCAATGACATCTGGATGGTGGGCTCCATGGACGCCCTGAACGGCGGCACCCATACGCTGACATTGCGTTGGAATGGAACCACGTGGACGCAGGTGCCAAGCCCTAATCAGCCAACGCCAACCGGCAGCTTCTATTCGCAAGGCTTGGATGCGGTCGTGGCTATCGCGTCGAACGATGTCTGGGCGGTCGGCTATTACCGCGTCGGCAACACCCAACACCCTCTCGTCCTGCATTGGAACGGCACGCAATGGAGCCTCGTCCCGGCGCCGGACGGACCCACGGGCGATGGCTGGCTGCACGGGATCGCAGCGGCCGGGCCAAACGATATTTGGGCCGTCGGCGAATACGATATGGATAATTGGGGCAGCTTCGGCCAAGCGCTGGCGATGCATTGGAATGGGATCAATTGGACCGTGTCGATTCCGCCGCAATCGAGCCCGTATGAAGTGAACCCGTTGAGAAGCGTCGTCACGCGTGGGCCTAACGACTTCTACGCCGCGGGCGAATGGGGGAACAGCACTCAGGGGACGGACACTTATATCGTCCATTGGAACGGCGTTAACTGGACTCAGGCGCCGAGCGAAAACATGCCCGGCACCGGCACCGGTTGGAACCGGTTCAATGATACGGCGCGGGATCCAGATGGCGGCGGTATGTGGGCGGTCGGTTGGAAGCAGGCTTCATTTGGATCGCCTACCTTCACGCTGGTAGAGCGCGCGGACACCAGCGGGTTACCGTCTCCGTCTCCTATCCCATCAGCGACGCCCACTCCGTTCCCAAGTCCAACCGCAACGCCCGCCTCGCCGACACCGACGGTGACTCCGCCGGAAGCGACGCCAACGCCCACCCCTTCAGCTACGCCCACCCCTTCAGCTACGGCAACCCCTTCAGCTACACCAACTCCCTCGGTCTCGCCGACGCCGACCCCAAGTCCGAGTCCGATCACGAAAACCATCAACCTCTCCACCCGGATGCGCGTTCAGACGGGCGACAATGTCGGCATCGGCGGTTTTATCGTTACCGGAAGCACACCCAAACGTGTGCTGATTCGAGGGATCGGCCCTTCGTTACAAGGTTCCGGTGTCCCTGATGTCCTGGCTGATCCAGTGCTCGAACTGAACGGTCCAGACGAATTCGCCACCATCACAAACAATAACTGGAGAGACGACCAGGAGGTCGAGATCGAAGGCACTGGCATTCCGCCGGCCGATGACCTTGAAGCAGCGATCGTCGCGACGCTGGATCCCGGAGCGTATACCGCCATCCTAAGAGGCAATGAGAACACCTCCGGTGCGGCCCTGGTGGAAATATACGATCTCAATCAGGGAGTGGCCTCGAAATTGGCCAACCTGAGCACGCGGGCCTTGGTCAGCACCGGTGACAACATCGTGATTGCCGGCTTTACGCTGGGCGGGAGCAGCGCTGATGGCGCAATCGTCGTGCGCGGGCTTGGTCCCAGCCTGATCGAGGCGGGAGTACCTAATTGGTTGGCAAATCCCACCCTGGAGTTGCGCGACTCGAATGGAGGCCTTCTCCTGGCGAATAACGATTGGGAGGATGACCCGGACCAAGCCGCCGAAATCACCGAGGCTGGTTTGGCGCCGGCAAGTGACCTCGAGTCCGCCCTGGCCGCGACGCTACCACCGGGCCTTTACACCGCTCTGCTCGCAGGATTCAACAACGGCACCGGCATCGGCGTGGTTGAAGTCTACGAGCTCGGCACCGCGCCCTAATGTTAAATGCCGAGGAACCCGGCGCGGTTAAAGACCGAGCGCAGGACGTCGGTCTCGCGCAAACTTGAACCCACTTAACCGGACGTCAGGCGGGTTTCGGGCCAACGTGAGAAATTGAAAGATCGTTCCAAGCAATTCGGGATGAAGCAGCATTTGCAGGGCACGGCGGGTCGCGGCATCGGCGTTGGCATCAAACTGTTCCGGCATCAGCTCGGTCACCACTCCGGTGGTGAAGTGGTGTTGGTCGGTGAACCCCGCTACGCACAAACCGTGCGTTTCCGCCCGTTCGGCGAGGCTCGTCCAATCGACGTGCGCGGTGATATCGACATTGCCAATGCCGGTGAGTGGTGAACGGACAATGCGATGGTCTGAATAGCATTGCAGCGTGCCGTTGCTTCGTTCGGGCGCATAAAATTCATCGCGCGGATAGCCGTAATCGACCGTCACGACGTATCCGCGAGTCAGCTTTTGCGCCAGAGTTTCGATCCATTTCAGGGCCGCGAGATTCACCTCCGTCTCGTACGGCCCGCTCGAAGCGTGCGGGATTGTCTCGAGATGCCGGCGCAACGCCGCATCTGTGACTGGCGCCGTGACAAACCGGAATTCGTCGTCTGACTCGGACACGCATCGTTCTTTCCAATCGCCTTCAAGCCGACAGATCAGGCGCACGGGCAACGCATCAAGAAACTCGTTTGAGAAATGGACACCGCAGAATGGTTCGAGGTCGTCGATTGACTTTTCCCAGGCGACCTTCTCCCGGAATTCTCGTAGCGCTTCCTTCTGCCGCTCCTGCAAGATGAGAAATGGCTCGATGATTCGATAACGAAGCGTGGAAAAGAAATTCGGAGCCCGGGCGCGCACGGCGCCGAGGACATCCCGGGCGAAATCACCGTGATGAGCACCCTGTTCAACGATGACGAAATCTTCCCGACGGCCCAGCAACTCCCACATCTCGACAAATTGCGCAGCCAGCAGACGGCCAAAAAGCGGGCCGACGCTGACATTCGTAAAGTAATCTCCACGCCGGCCGATTCCGCAGCGCCCCGAGCTGTAGTAGCCCAGCGCCGGATGATAAAGGGCCTGCTCCATAAACCACTCGAACGTCACCGGTCCGAGACGGCGGATCGTGTCCCGGATGAATTCGGCCAGAGCGGGATCATCCGTTTTCATCAATTTGCGTGTTTGCGATTTGGATTTTGATTCGGATTGCACCTAGGTTGCGCGCGACCTCACACTTTGGCCCGCCGCATGCCCGTTTCCTATATCGACCGACCCTCGGTGGAGTATTTCCATCGCCGTTGGTTTACCAAACCGAAATTCTACCTTCCGATTGGGACAGCCCTCGCTCTCCTGCTCGGTTTCGGCATCTATTTTCTCTACCTCGCCTCAATCCTGAGCGTGGAAGCCGCGAAGTTCGACCTATCGAAGCTCGAACAGATGGAATCGGCCAGCGTGATCGTGGATCGCAATGATAAGATTTTCGGGCAAATCTACGTCGAGAATCGGGAGACGATCCCGTACGATCAGTTGCCACGCGACCTGGTGAACGCCGTCGTCTCCGTGGAGGACACCAAGTTCTACCAGCACGGCGGATACGATCTGTGGGGCATTCTGCGCGCGGCGCTCAAGAATTTCACGGCCGGTCAGGTGCGGCAGGGCGCGAGCACGATTACCCAGCAGCTGGCGCGGAACAGCTTCGCCCTCAAGGAAAAAACATTCCGGCGCAAGCTGCTCGAGATTTTCCTCGCCCGCCGGATCGAAGAGCAGTTCGGAAAGCAGAAAATCATGGAGCTGTATCTGAACCGCATTTACTTCGGCGGAGGGCTCTACGGGGCCGAGGCGGCCGCGCGCGGTTATTTTGGCAAACCGGCGCGCAGCATGTCGCTGACGGAAAGCGCCACCCTCGCCGGATTGATCAAGAGTCCCAATAAACTCTCCCCCTGGGGCGACAAGGCAGCTTCGCGCGACGCGCGCAACGTCGTCCTCGCCCGAATGCGCGACCTTGGGTTTATCACGCGCGGGCAGTGCGAGACGGCCCAGGCGGAGGAGATTGCGATCGGCAGCCGGCAAAGCGCGCAGGGTCAAACTTACGCGGTCGATCATATCCGCCAGCAGGTGATTGCCGCGGTCGGCTGGGACCGGGCCATGAATGAGGGCTACCGCATTCACACCACGATCGACGCGGAGTTGCAGAAGGTCGCGGAGGAATCATTAAAAACGCACCTCGCCCAGGTGGAAAAGCAACCCGGTTACAGCCATCCGACCTACGAGTCCTTCGCCAACCGCTATCGCAACGCAAAACAGCTTTCCGTGCCGAACCTGACGACGGCGCCCGACTATTTGCAGGGCGCTCTCATCGCGCTTGATAATCAAACCGCCGGCATTCTCGTCCTCGTGGGCGGCCGCGATTTTGAGCACAACCAGTTTGACCGGGCGCTGCAAGCGAAACGGCCTGCCGGAACGGCGATGACCCCTCTCGTCTATGCCGCCGCCTTTGAAGACGGGCTCTTCCCGGGGTCTCTCGTGGAAGATTCAGCCTTGGATAATCGCGCCGTCATGATCGGCGGCACGACGGGAATCCTCGGAGAATGGGGACCTGAATCGGCGGAGAACCGCTACGAAGGACCGATGACGGCGCGCCAGGCGCTCGCGAAATCAAAAAACGGCGCCACCATCCGCATCGGGATGACTGTTGGAGTGGATCCCGTCATTCAGCTTTGCCGCGCCGCCGGCATTCGTTCGCAACTCCGTCCCTTCCCGGCCACCTTTCTCGGCAGCAGCGAAATTACGCTCGCCGAGCTCGCTCTCGCCTACACGATTTTTGCCAATGGCGGATGGCGTCCGAACTCGCCGCATATTCTCGATCGAATCGAGGAAAAGGATGGCACCGTCGTCTGGAAATCTCCACAGGAACGGGCGCGGCACAAAGTCATCAAACCCGAGACTGCCTACGAAGTGCATTCCTGTCTGGTTGACGCGCTCGAGTCGGGCACGGGCCGGGCCGCCCGGGAGAAATTCGGCCTCAAAAAATTCCCGGCAGCCGGCAAGACCGGAACGGCCTACGATTTTACGGACGTGCTTTTCGCGGGTTACGATAACTCGATCACCTGCGCGGTCTGGGCTGGTTTCGATAAGCCCCAGAAAATTTATCGTGGAGCATTCGGCGGTGAAATCGCGCTTCCGATCTGGGTGGATGTGATGAATGCCGCGAGCGAGCGATATCCACCGAAGGAGATTCCGCGGCCGGCCGGCCTGCAACAAGTTGAGGTTTGCTCGAGATCCGGATTACTCGCGACGGACAAATGTTACGACACCGTTAAGTCGTCGGATGGGGAAACGGTCCGTCGTCGCACTACCTATATGGAAATTGCGACCTCCACCCAAATGCCTGCCGACCCCTGCAATGTGCATGGCGAAGCCAGGGCGCGCCTGGTGCGCGATTTGCCGGACTCGGGATTCCCGCGCGCCTCGCTCGCCGTCGATCCGACCCAGGTGTCGCCCATCACGGTGAAGGGGCCCGTCCTTCTCGCGGAGAACGATCCGTATAACGCCGTGAAGTCGACGGTGAAACCGAAGCCGCCACCGGAAACTCCCGTCAGCCCGAACGGAGACGAGAATATGCCCGATCCGACCAAACCGGTCTTGAAAGCGCAGCCCGTCGAACCCGATTCAACCAAACCCATTTTGAAGGCGGAGCCGGTCGACCCCGATTCGACCAAACCAATCTTGCGGGCGCAACCGGTCGAACCGACCCCCATGGAGATTCGTCGCGCCAAGCCGGTCAATCCGACAGATGAAATTCCCGCCGACCAGATTTTGAGACCCACGCCGCCGCCGCCAGCGGACTTCGGCGACTAGGTGCAGCTCGCCATGGCGCAGAATGATCAGTCTCCGTTCCGCTTAACCGTTCTCAACCCCGGGGGCCGCGACCCGGAACAGCATTTCCCTGATGGCGCGGGCGATACAGCGCAACCTCATCAACCCACGAATTTCCACGCCTATGCTGCGTGCACCCTCGGAAGTTTTCACCGTGAGACCGGGCGTGCCATCGCCGAAGCCACGCCAGTCCTGCTCTTGCTGCGTGGCGACTTCATCGCTTCGGAACGCGCACTAACGGCCCTGCAAAAGGCAGGATCCACCGTCGCGGTTTCGTTGAAGGAAACGGGCCTGCATCAAATCGCGGACCAGCTGCGCGACCCGGCGAAGTTTTCTCGCTTTCGGCGAATCGTCAGTCAGGCGGACGGTTGTATCGCCCCGACGCCCGAGGGCGCGGATTTATTTCGAGCGATTCGGGGCAGCGCAGATCGAGTCACCTTCATCCCGACCCCTTATCCTCTTGACGATCGACGCTGGGATTTTTCACGACCGAGCGAAGAACGCTCGGGAATCTTTATCGGAACACGCGAGTGGAATGTCCTTTCACGAAATCATCTCGGCGCGCTGGCCGTCGCGCGGCGGCTAAGCGAACAAACCGGCGAACCGGTCACAGTTTTCAATCTCGATCGCCGCAAAGGCGCGCGTTTGCTCTCCGGAATCGGATTGGCTTCCGAAAAATTGCGCGTCCTCGATCGAAAGTTGTCCTATCCGGATTACCTCCGGGAAATTGCGCGACATAAGATCGTCCTTCAGCTCGATACCAGTTTTGTTCCGGGCCAGGTGGCAGGTGACGCGTTGCTCTGTCGCGTCCCATGCGTCGGAGGAAACGGCGCCATCGATCGACTCGCCTTTCCCGAAAGCTGCGGCTTCGCGCGATCCATCGACGACATCGGACGGATTGCGTTTCGTTTGTTGACTGACCAAACGCATTACCATGAAAGCGTCGCTGGCATGGAGCCCGTCGCATCCCGGCGTCTCTCATTCAAAATTGTCGCCGAACAGCTTCGAGCCTTTTTCGGAGGATCGACGCCGGCGCCGGCCCTGTAGCCGCCGCCCTGTGGGCGGCGCAGCGCGATATCAAGATTCGGCCCGCGTCCTCCGCGCTATTGCCTGGGATTCCAGTGGTCCTCCCCGCCGAGGATATTTTCGACCGTATATTCTTTTGCTTCGGTCTCGCTGAGCTGTCGTGTCCAGGCGGGTCGCTTACGCGTATCCGCGCCGGGCCCGGTGTTTCTGTATTCGAAGTAGCGCGCTGTCTTGTGATTCTCGTTCCCGCGCCCCGCGATCCATCCCTCAGGCCAGAAGTTCTTGCCCAACTCGCACTCGATGAACGCGGTCGCGGCGCCTTCCTGCCAGGGAGTGCCGAGATAGCTTGTGTCCTCCGCGCACGTGACCTTGCACTTGAGGAAGACCAGACCAAACGGCGTTTCCGGACTGGTGCTCGCGGCGGTGACGCAGCCGCCGTCTTTGGCGTGGATTTGACAGTTCTCGAATACCGCGGTGGCGCGGCCCATGATGAAATCGACCCGGCCTTCCACCCAGCAATTGGTGAAATACGTCCGTTTCCCGTCGACATAAAGCGTGTCCTTCCATCCGAGGAATCGGCAATTACGAAAGATCTGCTTATCACCGGTCGTCCGCACGGCAACCGCTCGGATCCGGGGATCGGACGAGTTTTCGAACGTGATGTTTTCGGCCGTAAAATTGTCCGCCTTAATCAGCACGCTTTCGCTGCCGACGGTGCCGACTTTCTTTCCCGGCGCCTCGGGGTCGTCCATTCCCACGTAGCGGTTGTAGGTGAGAACGGTCTTGCTCGCATCTTTGTCGCCGCCGCGAAGGGTGAGGAAGGTTTTGCTCTCGCTGATCAATAAGTGCTCTTTGTACGTGCCGGGCCTGATGAGAATAACGCGCAGCTCTGTGTTCTGGTCGGGGATGGAATCGATCGCGGATTGGACGGTCTTGAATTGTCCGCTTCCGTCGGAAGCGACGACGATGGGAGCCTGCTCCGCGCGGATCGCGACGGTGCCGAGCGCCACAAGAAGCGTTGTGACCACGCGGAGTTTTGTCATTTGTTCAACCTTCCACGCGCGCGTTCGCGAACAACGCCATCGTTTCGAGATAATAATCCTCGAGCTGTCGCGTTTGCGCGCTTCGCTCGAATTTTTGCCGAACCGAATCCGCACCATTCCGCGCGAGGGCAGTCAACTCGTCCGGAGCCGCGGCCGCTTCCAGCAAGGCGCGAGCGAGCGCTTCGTGATCGCCCTCCCTTACCAGTATTCCGCTCTCGCCGTGTTCTATGGCTTCCGGAATTCCACCGTGCTCGGTGGCAAACACCGGGAGTCCACTCGCCATCGCTTCCAACATCGAGTTCGGAACGCCTTCCTGGTTCCCGTCCGCGCCTCGCTCACTCGGATGCAGGAAGATATGCGAGCCATAAAACAATTCGCGCAATTCCGCTTGGGAAACGAATCCAGGAAATGAAACCCTATCGCTCAGGTTGAGTTCGCGCAGCCGCGCCGCCAACGCGGCTTGGAGCGGTCCCTCGCCTGCAATCGTGAAGGTGGATTGCGGATAGCGCTGCGCGAACTTTGCGAAAGCGAGGAGGCTGGTTTGCAGCCCCTTCTTCTCTATCAGGCGGCACGCCTGGACGAATTTCCAGGCGCCATCGTTTGGCCACACTCGCTTTCGAAACGGGATTTCATCGACCGGGATGCCGGTCCGCTGGACGCGGATTTTTCCAGGCGAGCAACCGATTCCGACAAGGGCGCGCCCCAGCGATTCGGACCGCACCAGGACAAGCCGCACCGCTTCGAGCATCTCTTTCGTGGCTGCGCGATACGCCGGCTTCTCGAGGTCGACCATCACGTCCGCGCCATGAAAAGAAACGACCGACGGTTTTCCCCAGGCGCGGATTAACGGCCGCAGATGGACCGCGATGTGCCCGAAGTAAATATGCAGGAGTTGCGCTCGGCTGTCATTGAGAGCGCGGAGCAGCTTTTTTGTTTCCGTGCTGGAAATATGCCAGGGCGCTTTCCGAATCTGCCTGAACCAAAATCTTCGGGCGAAATGCAGCGACGGTTTGCCTACGACCGTAATTCTCTCGAACGGATAGCGTTCAGCCTCTTCCCGCTTTTGGGCAATGACGACCGGCGAAACGCGGGTGAGTGAAGTTATCTGCCGGTAGATGTGAAGCATCTCCGGCTTCAGGAATGTCGCGCAATAGCAGGCGACCACCGGCCGTTCCGCCACCGGTGCGGAACGGTCAGATGCTCCCGTCACAGCCGGAACTCAAAAAATTTAATGCCCCTCCACTTTTCGGGACGGTAGAGATCAGTCACGTCAAAGCTCACCGCTTCCTGCGAGGTGCCGTATTTGCGCGGCGCTCTCGGATTGAGCATTTGAAGCGGGTTGCCGCCGCGAAAGGCCCGTGGGATGACGCCGTCCACGTCTCGCTTTGAAATGGGCGGGGCCGGCCGCTGGCTCTGCTTCCGGGGCGTTGCCGGAGCAACAAAGGTTTCCGCGACGGCAACCGGCGTGGCGGTGGCAGCGATTAACAAGGCGGCAATCAGGTAGGTCTTCATGGTGTGGCGGCGGCGGAATTAGGTTTGAAATGAATCAGCCAGCCATTGAAAAGCAGGTTTCCGTCCTCGGCTCAATCATAGAATCGCTAATTCGTGAAATGGTTATCTTGCCCGCCCGGACGCCCGGGCGCACAATCATAGGGCGATGGACTATCTCGAAAAGGCTAGACGCGTTCTCGACGTGGAAATTTTTGAGCTCCAGCGGCTGCGCGACCGGTTGGACGACAACTTCTCCAAGGCGGTGGACCTGATCAAGGAGGCAGTTGAAGCGCGCGGCAAAGTCGTGGTGCTGGGTGTGGGAAAATCGGGGCACATTGGGAACAAGATCGCCTCGACCCTCACCAGCACCGGATCGCCCGCGGTCGTGCTCGATTCCCTGAACGCGCTGCATGGCGACCTCGGCATGGTAGCTGACGGCGACGTTGTCCTCGCCTTGAGCGCCAGTGGAGAAACGGAGGAGCTGTTGCGAATCCTGCCCGCCGTCGCCCGGTTCCAGGTCAAGATCATCGCCGTTTGCGGAGACGCGAACTCGACCCTCGCGCAGAATTCGCACGTCTGTCTCGATGTGAACATCGAGCAGGAAGCCTGTCCGCTGAATCTGGCCCCCACTTCCAGCACAACGGTCATGCTCGCGCTCGGCGACGCGCTCGCCATGGTCCTGCTCGAAGCCCGCGGCTTTCAAAAGGAGGATTTTGCCCGGTTTCACCCGGCCGGGATGATCGGACGCAGCCTGCTCCTGCGCGTCCACCAGATTATGCGCCCAAAGCACGCGCTCGCTCTCGTTGCGCCCGACGCCCCGATTCACTCCGTCCTGAAAACGATGACGGAAGTCCGCGCCGGCGCTGCCGTGGTCTCCGATGAAAACGGCCAGCTGCTCGGCATTTTCACCCACGGCGATTTCGCCCGCCACTTCCAGTCCGACACCAAAATTGCCGACCGCCTCGTCGGCGACCTGATGACCCTAAATCCCGTCACGGTCCACCAGGACAAACTGGCGGTGGAAGTCTTGAACCTTCTCGAACGCCACCGGATCGACGATCTTGTGGTGGTGGACGATGAACAGGCCCCCGTCGGCATCGTTGACTCGCAGGACCTGACGAAGCTCAAGTTGCTTTGAACGCTTGAGCGATGTAAGCAGTTGGCCGCTTCAACAATTCACGTTTAACGATTCCTATGGCAGCCGCGAACGATCTCCGAAAAGGAATGGCAATAAAATACAATGGCAATACAGCCATTGTGCTTGAGGTGCATCATCGCACCCCGGGAAACCTGCGCGCGTTTGTGCAGGCGATCATCCGCTACATCTCCACCGGGAAAAGCGCCGACGTGCGTTTCGGCTCGACCGATAAGATTGAGCTGGTGGACATAAACCGGAGCACGCTCGAGTTCAGCTACAAGGACAACAGCGGCTATCACTTCATGGATCCGAGCTCCTACGAGACAGTGACGCTGAATGAGGATTTACTGACGGATGCAAAGGAGTATCTGGTCGAGAATCTGCGCGTCGAAGTTCTTTCGACGGGCGGGCGTGCCGTTCAGGTCGAGCTGCCTTCTTCGGTCCAGCTCAAGGTGGTGGAAGCGCCAGAAGGGCTCCGCGGCGATACGGCGTCGAATGTGACCAAGCCCGCGATTCTCGAGACGGGCAAGACCGTAAACGTCCCGTTGTTCATTCAGGAAGGCGAGACGATCAAAATCGATACGCGCACCGGCGCGTATATGGGGCGGGCGTAAAGCTTCGTTCGCGCCCAAACTTCTTGTCAGTTACGGCTGCAGCTCGAATGCGCCGATGTCGATCCGCCCGTTAATGACGCGATCATAACCGGGGCCGCGCTGATCAGAGAAAGGCGGCGCAACGAAGTTGGGATCGCCCGCATCAACGGCCGGGCTGCCGGTCAGCAGTGCATGAGTGAAGGTCGGGCCGCCGTTTTCCTGGAGCGGGCCGAGCAGTGGATCGGTGTTGATCCGATCGCCGGCCCCATTCAAAAAGCCACCGCCGTTGTCGCTGCTCAGGTTGTAGCCCTGCGAGGTAACCGTGCCGGAGCTGTTCAAGATATTAGCGCCGAACGAGCTCGCGTTCAGGATGGTGTTTCCGACCTCGATCGTCGCGCGGTTGTAGATCCCTCCGCCATTGGCGGCCGAGTTGCCACTCAGGGTGCTGTTGACGATTGTCACCGTCGCGCCGCTCCCCCCGCTGGAAATGCCGCCGCCGTAGCTATCGTGGAGAGACGCGGAAGCGCTGTTACCGCTGAGAGTGCTGTTATGAATCTCCAGCGTCCCGTTGTTATGGATGCCTCCGCCGTGGCAAAACACCTTTTGATACGCGTAAACTAGGTTGCCGCTGACCGTGCTGTCGATGATCGTCAGTGTGCCACCGTTGCCGATGCCGCCACCGAACACGCGAGCCAAATTCCCGCTAACAGTGCTGTTCGTGATCACCAGCGTTCCGTCGTTAATGATGCCGCCTCCGTCGCGGTCAACCGTGTTGCCGGTGACCGTGCTGTTGGTGATTTCCAGCATCCCGGCGTTAATGATGCCGCCGCCGCTCGCAATCGGGTTGGGGGGGCTGTAGATGCGGGCGACGTTGTCACTGACGGCGCTGTCAGTGATCCTCATTGTCGCACCGTTGTTATAAATGCCGCCGCCGTAGCCGGCACCGTTATTCCTGATTGCGCTATGGACGATCGTGAGTGTGGCGCTGCCTCCATCGTTGAGGATGCCGCCGCCGGAAATCCCTTCCGCACCATTGCCGGTCACGGTGCAATGGTCGAGCGTCAGCGTCGCCTGCTCATTAAACACGCCGCCGCCGGAGACGGCGCCATTGCTGATGGTGAGACCACCAATCATGACGGTGTGGCCGGGCGTGACGTGGAAAATGCGGAAGGCAGGTGTCCCGGCCTCTATGCTGCGCTGCACGGTCAACTGGCTCGGCCCCGGTCCACTGATCGTAATATCCTTATCGATCAAGAGCTCGGCCGTGGTCAGGTTGATGGTCTGGCCGTGGAGCGTTGCGTCGAATTGAATCGTGTCGCCGTCGCTGGCGGCGGCGATCGTATCACGCAGTGAGCCCGCTCCGCTATCTGCCGTGCTAGTGACGGTGAGCGTGCTCCCGTGGATGTCGCTATATATTTCGACCAGACCGAGCCCGACACCGCCTTCTTTCCCAGCCAGGATTGCCGTGAACGCCCCGGGCGGCAGGATAGCGAAGATTCCTGATTCGAGAGGATCCTGCGGCGCAAGGCCGTGCGCGGTCAGTTGCGCGGCCGAGACGGGATCGTCCTGCCAGTCGTCGTTCGCGATCAGGAGCGCGCCATTGCTGTCGCGCAGTTCCAGGGTCGGATCGGCCAGCACGTCATTCAAGCCGGATTGACTGAGCGAAGGTCCAATGCCGCGCACGGCCACGCCGGAGCTGGCAGTGCCCTGCCCAAGGATGAAGCCTCCGATCATCACATTGTCACCCGTCTGGACAAAGCCGCGCGTGCTGATGTTGGCCAACCGCGATGATGTGGCTGGATCGCCGTCATAGATTTCCACCAGCCCGATCCCGGTGGTCTGATTGCCTCCGGCCAGGATCGTCGTGTAAGCCCCGGGCGGAAGGGTGGCCACAATGCCCGACTCGTTAGGATCCTGGAGGGCGAGGCCAAGACTGGTAAGCTCCGCCGCTTGCGCAGGCTCGTCCTGCCAGTCGTCGTTCTGCATGAGCGACGCGCCATCGGAGCCACGCAACTCCAGCGTTGGATCTGCCAGAACATCGCTTAGGCCAGAATCAGCGAGCGACGGCCCAAGGCCACGCAACGCCACCTTCTTAGGTTCGTTTCCGGTTATAATAAATCCGCCAATCATCACGTTGTCCCCGGTTTCAACCCGCAGCCGGGTCGAGATATTCAGCGCCTGGGCCGGGATAGGCGAAGGCGTAGCCGTCGGGCTTGGCGGTGAGGTAGCCGTCGGGGTTGCTGTAGGAACGATGGTCGCAGTCGGCGTAGGTGTCGCACTTGGCGTTGCGGTGGGAGAGGGCGTGGGGGTTACGCATATGTCTCCGCTGGTCAGAGTCACGTTGTCCAGGACGTAGCTGCAGGTCTCGCTTGTGGGCCCGATATATTCGAACAAAAGGTCGTGTGAGGCGCCATCGGCAAACGCGCCCAAGTCGATCGTGCGCAGGCTGTAACTGTCTTCGTCCTGCGTCGGCTCCGGGTAACTTTGCACGATCGTGCCGTCCACCTTCACGTTCAGCACATCGGTAAACGGTGCAGAAACCGCCCCGATTCGCATCACGAAGCTGAGCGTAGCCTGGCCCGCCGCGATCGACACGCTTTGTCCGAGAGTCGCGGTCTCCCCCACGCTCGCGCCGCCGAACCAGGCCCAATTATTTCCAGCATAAGGCGGAGCGGCGCCACCAGTTCCGCAATCAGCGGTGTCGCACAGCGGTGTGCCAAAGTTGGTCGATGTCTGAACTGTCCAGGCTGGCCATGGGTTCCCAGCTTCAAAGGTGGAATCGGCGATCACGTTCGGTTTGCACGGAGTAGGTATCGGCGTTGGGGTCGGTGTGGGCGACGGCGGAGGCGTCGGTGTCGGTGTCGGTGTCGGACCCTCGGTTCTCAAGACCGCGAAAGTATCGACCATCCAGCCCGTGGAAGCGCCGGCATTGTCCGAGGCCAAACGAAACCGCAATTTCGCCTGAGAAGGAATGGTGGGGCCGAAATTAATATGAGTGAGGACGTAACCACCCGAGTTTCCGCTCCAGGCCATTCGCCCGGCAATAGGGCTCTGAAACCCCGAGCTAATGGCGGTGTTGTAGCCGGGGAAGACAGAAGCGCCTACTGCTGGATCGGTGATATCAGTGAATGCGCCCCCGTTGATGTCGGGCGAGGAAATTTCCAGGACGGCGCCATCACGACCGGCCTCCAGATCGTAGCTATGCGAGAACCTTACGCCAAAGGAAGCGCCCGTAATGGGAAGCACTGGGGTGTCGAGCCGGTTATCCAGGATGTTAGCTGGAGCTGTGGAGAAGGCGTTGTTTGGCGCCGTGTCCGGCGTAACAACCGACGTGACCCAAAATGGTGCTCCCGTCACATTCATTCCCTGTGACGCCACCCAGCCCGACGGCAGCGCCGGTGACCTCACTCCGTCGAAATTCTCCGTATAGACTGGCGCCCAACCTCCGGAAGCAGGGAGGGTGAACAGCGCGAGCAAGATGAGGTTAAAACCTATCCGAGGGATTTTCGTTCTCATCATGGGGTTGTCTGTCGCATGAGATGTGGACGAAAGGGACTCTCGCTGAGGGCTTTTTACTGAGACAGCGAATTTGTGTCGACCTTTCTTTCCTGAGGCGCCCACCCGACGACATGATTTCTTTTCTCCATGCGGGTCAATCTGCGTAATCTTCGGATAACTTGGCTGCGAAGAAGCGACGATCGAAGTTACATCACGGACGCAGACGACCCCCTCGTCGCAAGATGGCGTCCTACGCCGCTCCGACACTGCGCCGCCAGTTCGCCGGTGAGCCGTGGATGATTCCCACGCGCTGGGTGAAATTTGTTATCGGGCTCTTTCTTCTGCCACTTTGCGCAATTCTGACCCAAACGTTCTTTACCGTCTTCGCCCGCGCGACGGTCACGCAACAGCTTTGGGCTGGCGAGGAATTCTGGTTTTTTTCGTTGGGCGCAATCTTGTGGCTGATCGCGTTCTTCGGGCTGCCCCGCCCGATGCTTGTTTATGTTTTTGGGCACGAGCTGACTCATGCCCTTTGGGTGTTGCTCATGGGAGGGCGCGTCAGCCGCTTCCGGGTCGGACGCGAGGGAGGCCACATCATCACCGACCGGAATAATTTCTGGATCGCGCTCGCCCCCTACTTCTTTCCGCTCTACAGCCTCATCGTCCTCGGCGCGTACGGGGCACTCAGTCTGTTCTTTGACGTGCAGCCCTACGGCCGGTTTCTCTACGGCCTCATCGGTGTGACCTGGGCCTTTCACTTCACCTTTACCTGCTGGATGATTCCGAAAAAACAGACGGACCTCACCGATCAAGGCACGTTCTTTTCCCTCGTCGTAATTTACCTGATGAACCTGGTCCTGCTGAGCGTCATGCTGGTTGTCGCTTCAGCAGAGATCACCTTTGTCGATTTCGGTCGAGACCTGCTGGCGAACGTCGGCGATTTTGCGCATTGGTCGGCGAGGCTCCTGGGCTAATTTTTGAAAAGGACCGGGCGGTCTTCAGACCGCCACTACGGACGACTGCTGTAGACCGCGAAAGGCAGTGACCCCATTGCTTCCGAGACTTTGATTCCCGCGCCATCCGCGCGGAGCTCAAGACCAGTGAACATTTCTTTTGCGCCGCCGCGCGAGAGCGACTCCGGCAAAGTTACCATCGTATCTTTCCATTTCTCCCCGATCGGCGGGAAACCGACGCGCGAGGAAACTCGCGGAACGACGACTGCCAGCCATTCGCCTTCCAATTCACGGACAAAGCCCACACAGCAGTCTGCAAAGGTTCCGACGGCAGTCAGCGGCAGGTATTTTCCCTGCTGGAACAACGTCGCGTGATCGCGCCGGAAACGCAGCAATCGTTGCGTCAGAAATAATTTGATCCTCCCGTCAGGCCAATTCTGCAGCAACTCTTCCGGCGTGGCGCCGGTCAATGACTCGAGCATCTTGCGGCGATGCCGGTAGTCGACCGGTCGCCGGTTGTCCGGATCCACCAAACTAAAATCCCAAATCTCGTTTCCCTGGTAAATGTCCGGAACGCCCGGAACCGTCAGCTTCAAAACAAGCTGCGCGAGCGAATTGATCGCTCCCAGCCGCGCGATTTCTTCAGCCAGCGGGAGAAAAGTGGGGATGAATTTGTTTTTGGGCGAAGGCTCAAGTACCCGGGCGGCAAATTCATTCATGGCCGCGTCCCACTGCTCGTTAGGCTGGATCCAGCTGGTGTTCACTTTCGCCTCTTTCAGCGCCTTGGCCATGTAGGCCTGAATCCGCCCGAGGTATTCGGGGCTGACCGTCGTTTCCGCCCGGCCGGCGGCGTCCATGGGCCAGGTGCCGAGGAGCGTCTGGTAAAAGAGATATTCCTCGTTCGCGTCCGGGGCGGCCACGTCGTCGAGAATTCGCTTGGCGCGGCGGTTGATCCCGCGCCAGCGCTGGAGTGCGCCTCGCCAAAGTTGCGGCACTTCCGAGATCGCCGCCATCCGGGCGCGGACGTCCTCGCTCCGTTTCGTATCGTGGGTCGACGTGGCAAGCAATGTCTCCGGCCAGTCCCGCTGGCGCTCCAGATTGCGCTGATGAAAGTCGTCGATGCTGAGGCCGAAATGCTGCGGCTCACCTCCGACTTCGTTCAGCGCCGCCAGCCGGTTGTAAATATAGAACGCCGTGTCCTCCAGCCCCTTCGCCATGATCGGCCCAGTGCTCTGCTGGAACTTCAAAACGAAATGCTCGTGCGCCTCCCTCGCCTCCTCGTCGAGATTCTCGGGAAAACGAAAGAGCAAAATATCGCGCAGGAAATTAAAGACCGATTCCTCGAGCGCCGGATTTCGACGCTTGGCCGCCATCACGGCGCGTTCGATGACAGCGCGATCCTCCTCGCTCACCGGTTGCCCGGGAGTGACGTAGGTGCGGTAAACCGGGAAGCACGCAACTGTTTCGCGCACCGCACGCGCGAGCGCGTCGAGGGTGAAATCGCGAAACCATCGATTTTTCTCGGAAAGCCGATCGAGCATGTCGCCGAGAACGTTGACGTCGTTCGCCAGCGACAGCCGCATGACCAGTCGTTTCTTCGCGTAAACCAGATGCCCGAAATGCATCGAATGACCGATAAAGCGCTGGAAGGTTTTCGTGATGGCCTGCTCCGCTGAGGCATCAACTAAAAGTCCGGCGACCAGTTTGCCGAATTCGTAACCGGTGGTGCCATGGACCGGCCAATCTTTGCGCAGCGTTTCGCTGCCTGAGAGAATTTTTTCGACCAGGAGGTAAATCGCGCGCCCATCTTGCGGGAGAGGAGGGTCGAACGCCGCCGCGCAACTACGCTGGAGCTTTTCGAAATACTCCTTCGGCAAATAGAGTCCGTCAGGGTGATCGACCCGCACGCCCGTGACTGCGCCCGCACCGATGAGCTCGAGCAGCAGCCGATGTGTCGCGTCGAAGACCTCGGGCAATTCCATCCGGAGCGCGGCGAGATCGTTTACGTCGAAGAAACGGCGGTAGTTGATCTCCTCCGCCGCCACCCGCCAGAAGGCGAGGCGGTACGATTGATCGTTCAGCAGGAGATCGAGCGCATCGAAACTTCTCGGCTCTCCCGGCGTGCCGTTGATTCGCGTCACGGCCTGCGCGACCGCGGCCTGCACTTCGGGCGCTTCGTGGCAGCGCCGCTCGATCCGGCGTTTGATTATCTCTTTCTCGCGAACGCGCTCGGCAATGCGTTCCGGGTTGGTCTCCGTCCGGAGCGGAAGGTATTCCAAGGCGGTAATAATGCTCTGGAATTCCGCGTAAAACTCCTCGTCCCGAAAGGGCGCCAGCTTTTCCAGCGCAATCTCGAGGACATGCCGATAGGTGCGGGGCGCGATTGGGAATTCATGATCGTAATAGCGGAGGAAAAAAGCACCGGCCTCGAAATGGACCTTTAGTTCGCCGCGCTCCAGGACGCGTCCGTATTGATCACCCAGGATCGGGAGCAAGACCTTGTCCTGAAGACCGGTTTTGAGCGGCTTCCATTGGATGTCGAAGTACGGCGCGTAGAGGGAACTCGGGCCGTTTTCGAGAACGTCCATCCACCATTGATTGAGCGGTTCGCCAATGCCCATGTGGTTCGGGACGAAATCGACGATCTGCCCCATGCCGTGCGCGTGCAGTTCGGCAATCCAGGCGTCGTACTCCTCGCGAGAGCCGATCGCGGCGTTCAACTTGTTGTGATCGGTGATGTCGTAACCGTGCAGACTCTCCGCCCGCGCCTGGAAATAGGGCGACGCGTAGCAATCGCTGATCCCGAGCGCGTCGAGATAAGGCACAATGTCCCGCGCCTGGGCAAAGGTGAACTGCCGGTTGAACTGCAACCGGTAGGTCGAGGTGGGGATACGCGGGTGCTTCATTCGCTCGTTCTCCTGCTCCTGCTCCTGCTCCTGCTCCTGCTCCTGCTCCTGCTCCTGCTCATGATCTTGATCTTAATCCAGAACGGATCAGGAGCAGGATCAAGATCATGAGCAGGAAGAGGCTACATCTTCTCCGGGACCTTGATGCCTAGAAGATCCAGGCCGCGATGAAGAACGCGCGCCGTCAGCTCGCAGAGCGCGAGGCGCGAGCACCGGGCAGGTTCCTCCGATTTTAGAACCGGGCAGGCTTCGTAAAAGGCGTGGAAGCTATTCGCCAGCTCGAAGAGATAATTCGCGAGAATGTTCGGCCTGAAATCGTTCAAGACCGCAGGCACAACTTCCGCGAACTGGCAGAGGCGAAGAGCAAGTAACCTTTCTTCGGGTGCGCCGAGCACAAGCTCCTTCACCGGGACAAATTCTTCGCCGGCTTTCCGGAAAATCGACTGAATTCGAACGTAGGCGTTCTGCAAATACGGCGCCGTGTTGCCCTGGAACGAAAGCATTCGATCCCACGAAAAAATATAATCCGTCATTCGGTATTGCGAGAGATCGTAATATTTCACCGCCCCGATCCCGACTTTTTGCGCGATATCGCCCTTCTCCGACTCGCTCAGCTCCGGATTCTTCTCTTCGATGATTTTGCGGGCGCGTTGGACCGCCTCATCGAGCAAGTCACGGAGCGGCACGTTCTCGCCCGACCGCGTTTTCATCAGCTTGCGGTCCTCGCCGAGAATGCTGCCAAAGGTGATGTGGCGAAAGTCGGCTGTGTAGCCTTCGCGGCGCGCGATCGCGATGATTTGTTTGAAGTGCAAAATTTGCGGCGCGCCGACAACAAGCCAAACCGTATCGGCCTTCAAATCCTTGATTCGATAATCCACAGTCGCGACATCGGTGGTCGCATAATTGAAACCACCATCGCTCTTGCGAATGATGGCCGGCTTTTCCGCCAGCTCGGGAATGTCCGGAAAGAAAACGCAAACCGCGCCTTCGCTCACCTTGGCGATTTTCGATTCAAGCAAGCGCTCGACCACTGCGGGCAGGCGGTCGTTGTAGAAACTCTCGCCGCGCTGGATGTCGTAATGAATGTCCAGGACCTGATAAACGCGCTCGAATTCCTTCATGGAGAGGTCGACCGTCTCTTTCCAAATCGAGAAATTCTCCGGATCGCCGGCCTGGAGTTTGACCAATTCCGCGCGGACCGCCTCCCGCACTTCAGGGTCGGATGTCGCTTTTTGGTTGGTCTCTTTGTAAACGCGAACGAGCTCGGCAATGGAATCGCGCTCGAGCGCGGCCCGATCGAGCAGATTTTTCCAGCCGTAAATCACCATCCCGAACTGAGTACCCCAGTCACCGATATGGTTGTCGCGGACAACGTCGTGCCCGAGGAAGGAAGCGATCCGCGCGAGGGCGTCGCCCAGGACAGTGCTGCGAATGTGTCCGACGTGCATCGGCTTGGCCACGTTCGGCGAACCGAAATCGATCACGATGCGCTTGGGCGCCACGGCCTTCTCGACTCCGAGCCGTTCATCGCGCAGCAACTCCGCGGCGCGGGCCGCGATGGTCTCGGGCCGAAGCGTCAGGTTGACAAAGCCTGCGCCGGCGATTGTCGGGGCCTCACACAATTCGCCGACCGCAAGATGGTCGACAATCTTCTGAGCGAGCGCGCGCGGATTCTGCCCCAGTTGTTTGGCAAGGACGAGGGCGGCGTTGGTTTGGTAATCGCCGAAACGGGCATCGGTCGCCGGCGTAACCGCGCCGGCTTGCGGCAGGCCGGCCGCTGTGAGCGCTTCCGCCAGCTTCCGGGTGAGAAGCGCCTGCAAGGTTTCCATCCGCCGTTATTTTTGAGAACGATCGCGAAAGATCGCAAGAATCTCGTCGGCCGATTGAGCGGTAGCGAGGCTTTCGCGCACACTTCGGTCGTTCAAGAATTTGGCGATTGAAGCGAGCGTGCGCAGGTGGGTCTGAAATTGATTTTTTGGCACGATAAAAAGCACGACGAACTTTACCGGCGCGTTATCGAGCGCATCGAATTCAATCCCTTGTGACGAACGGCCAAACGAGGCCACCACCTCCTCGATCCGATCGGAGGAAGCGTGCGGAATGGCGATACCAAAACCGATGCCAGTGCTCATCGTTTCCTCGCGTTGTTTCAAGGAGGCAAGGATGCTTTCCCGGTCCTCCGCCTTGATCTTGCCGAGGCTAACCAGCAGGTCGATCAGCTCGACGATTGCCGACCAACGCTCCGTCGCTTTCATCTCGGGGATGATTTGCTCGGCGGAAAGTAAACTGGCCAGGGACATGCGCGGTTCCCAAATGGGAGCGAAAGCTTATCTTGAGCGCCTGGGATGACAAGCGTGATTTGGCCGCTGGGCCTCGCACTTGCTTCGCTGACGTTGAGCGTCGAAAAAGTCTGCGGCCCACAACTTATAATGAACCATCTCAATCCTTCCCAATGGCGCGACGCGCGCCTCTGGCTGCTCGGGGCCTTCGCGGCGCCAATTGTGCTCGCCTTTCCCGCAGGAGCGGAGCCCGCCATGTGGGTAATCCGGGACAAGGATTCGACCATTTACCTCATCGGCACGTTGCATCTGCTCCGGCATGAAATGGAATGGAACGCGGCCAAGGTGGAAAAGACCGTAGCCGAAAGCACCGAGCTCTGGCTGGAGGCAGCCGAAATTGATGAAGGGAGTATGGCGCCGATCGTAGCGCAGTACGGCATGGACCGGGAGAAAACGCTCTCAAGCAAGCTGAACGCGAAACAGAAGGAAAAGCTGGCCAAGGTCGCGGCCACCTACAGTGTCCCCCTGGCCAGCCTCGAGCCGATGCAGCCGTGGCTGGCTGGGGTGATGTTCAGTATCCTGCCGTTGCAAAAGGCCGGGTACGACCCCAAACGCGGAGTCGACCGGCTTCTCAAAGCCCAGGCCGACAAGGAGGGCGACAAAGTTCGCGGATTCGAAACCGCCCAAGAGCAGATCCGGTTTTTCGCCGAGCTGCCCCAGGCCGAACAGATCGCTTTCCTGGAGGAGTCGCTCGGCGATGCAGAGAAGGGACTGGCCCAACTCGAAAAATTAGCCAAGGCCTGGATTGACGGCGATAGCGAGACGCTCGGCAACATTCTTGTGAACGAGTTGAAGACGAAAGCGCCGGTGCTGTATGAGAAATTTCTCGTTCAACGCAATATCGCCTGGAGCAAGAAAATCGTCGAGATCCTGACAGGCTCGGGAGTCCAACAAATCGCAGTTGGCGCCGGCCACCTGGCCGGTCCGGACAGCCTTCAGGTGCAGCTTCAGAAACGCGGGATCAAGGTAGATCGGTATTGAGTCGGTGGATCGTGCGCTCCGCGCGCGATGCCGATGATACGGCTTCGCCGCCACTCTTTAACATCGGGCGCGGAGCGCCCGATACCACCTAATCGCGCAGCTTGTAATTCAGCCGGCGCGAGAGCAGCCAGCGCACGCCGAACATATCCATCGTCGCGCGAAGCGCGCGGTTCCCGAGGCCGTATTTGCTCTGGCCAAATTTCCGCGGGCGATGGTTCACCGGGACCTCGACCAGGTGATATCCCGCGCCTTTTACCAGCGCCGGGATAAAACGATGCATGCCTTTGAAGGGAACGAGCGCACTGACGCAATCGCGACGCATCGCTTTCAAGGTGCATCCGGTGTCGCGCACGCCGTCTTTGGTGAATCGGCTCCGGACAAAATTGGCGACGCGACTGGTGACGCGTTTCACAAAAGTATCTTTCCGCCGAGCGCGATAACCGCAAACCAGATCGGCGCCGCGCTCAATCTCCGCCAGGAGTCGAGGGATATCGCCCGGGTCGTTTTGCAGATCGCCGTCGATCAAAACACAGGCCGCGCCACGTGCGATTTGTAAGCCCGCGTACATCGCCGCGCTCTGTCCCGCGTTTCTTTCGAAGCTCAAAAGGCGGACCCTCGGTCCACCCGCGATCCGCTTCACGGTTTGATCGCCCGACCCGTCGTCCACAAAGATTATTTCGTAATCGAGACCAGCCAGCGCAGCGATGAGCTCGGATTGCAAAAGCGGGACGTTTTCCTCCTCGTTGAATAATGGCACCACCACCGACACCGACGGCGAAGCAATTCCATCATTCATAATGGCAGCGTCCGATAACTCCGGCATAGAAAGACCTGCCATGTTCGCAGGACGACGCCGAATCGCTGGACTTCGATTGTCGCGATCTTCTCGGTGGATTGGAAGCCGGCGTGGATATTGCGCGGAACGATGTTGGCCTCCCGTCCGCTCTGGATATAAAGCGCGGGGCGGCCCATGAACGGATTGATCCCACCTTCTTCCGTGTAAACCTCGGCCTCGGGCAACGGGGTGTTCGCCGGCGCTTCGACGAACCCATCATACCGCGGCCAGAAGGAAAACTGGTTCGTGATGTCCTGCGATTCGACAATGTAAACGGGTGGATGTCCGGGACCCTCGACCCGTTTCTGTTGGAAATAAAAGGCCATCTCGGACGCGCGGTCGCGTTGATCGGCGATGATGAAAAGGGGCTCGCCTAATTTCGACTCGAGCTCGGACCGTATTTTTTCGACCGCCCTGGCCGCGGATTTCCAGCCCCGCACCGCATCCGCCGGGTCGCGCCTCGAGATACGTACTCCGGCACTGCGCAAGAGATCGGTATCGAGCGCGACCATGCTCATAAGCAACGCGAGCCAAACTCCGGCGCAGAAGATTCCTCTCCACATGCGGCTCGCGGCCAGACGCTCCTGCCAATAGGCGCTGGCGAGCACGCCCAGGCTGACAAAAGCCAGGACGTCCCAGTTTGGGGCCGCCTGCTTGTTTATCGAGAGCAACGAATAAAACAGAAAGACGGGCAGACCGAACCAGATCAGAAAGAGGACCTTGAAGTGCTGGCGCGCGCGCCACCAGTTGGCGATAGCCGCCCAGGCGATTCCGAGAAAGAGAAGCGGTGAAAAAAAGAAGAAATGCGCGGCAAGAAATCCGAGCAGCTCGAGCGGATGAAAACCGGGCGCGTCCTCCAGACTCCCGCGCGAACGCAAATGGGTCAGCGTGCTCCAGGCATGCTGTTCATTCCAGATGATGGGCGGCACCAGGCAAATCGCGAAAGCGGCGAGAAGGAAATAGAAGTTCGGTCGCTTGAACTCACGTCGCAAACGCGGAACGAGCGCGAGGACAAGCACGATGGAAACAAGCTCGAAAGCGTTCGTATATTTGCAAAGAAACCCCAGGCCGATCAGGAAACCGGTCGCGGGCCAGGACCAGGAAAAATTCGCACTGCGGTCGATCGCCAGCCAGAAGGTGAACATGGCGGCCGTCCAAAAAAAGATCGAGAGCGGATCGATCGTCATCAGAATGTTGCCTACGTTGAACATTGGGATCGCGTTGATCGCGATCACGGCCCAGAACCCCGTGGTGGCGCTGAAGAGTCTTTTCGCAAAATAGTAGACGAGCAGACTGGTGCCTGCTCCCAGAAAGGGGCTCCAGAATCGGACTCCGAATTCGGTGTCGCCGAAAATTGCGGTGCTGGCCCAGATGGCGAAAGCGATTCCGGGGCCTTTGCTGAAATAGGACGGGGCGAGACGTTCCGACCACATCCAGTAATGAGCCTCGTCGAAGTGGAGATCGGTTGTGCCTAGAATTCCCAGCCGGATGGCGGTCAGCCCAAGAATGAAAAACCAGACCGCGCGTGTGATGCTCATGAGGTCGCTTCGCCAAGCAAACTGGGGTGGCGCGCGAAGAGCCGGGGCACCCAGCGGGGTCCAAGCCTTCTCCAAAGAAATTCCAGGAGAGCCGTCACGAGGAGTGCGTAGCCTCCCGCCATGAAAGCAGTCGCGACCACGTCGCTCGGCCAGTGCGCGCCCAGGTAAATTCGCGAGTAACCGACCGCCGCCGCGACGAAGAAATAGAGCCAGCCCCATCGCCGAAAAAAGAGCGTGCAGATCGTGGCGATAATCACGTTGTCCGTCGTATGCCCGGACGGAAAGGATGGGCCGGATTTCGTGTAGTCCGTGTGATCCGAAAAGCGAATGGTCGGTTTCTTGAAAAGCGTCATGAATTCCGGGCTAGCGCGCTCCAGTTGCACCATTCGGACTGTCTGGACCTGCTTCGGCCGCCGGCGATCGATCGCGCTCTTCAAAGGGCGGACGAGAAGTTGCTCGGCGCTGACCAAAACCACCAGCAGGCAAAAAACAAAGGCGCGCCCCTTGAATCCCCCAAAAACCAGCGCATACAGCACCAGCGCAATGAGGACCGGTATCCAAATTTTCAGGTTGCTGATCGCGGCCATGAACAAGTCGAGCGCGGGGCCCGTCCATCGTTCGTTAATGAGTTGAAAAATGACCTGATCCATTCCCTGCGAGAGCTTTAAGCTTTAAGTATTAAGCTTTAAGAGACGGCGGCGCGAGTGCGGTTCACTTAAAGCTTAACCCTTAAAACTTAAAGCTCGTTTCCATGCGAAAGATACTCTTCCTGTCGGTTTTGCTTGCGACCGGTGTCGCGGCGTGTTCGGCCATGGCCGCTCCGCCCTCGGCCAAAGAGATTCTCAGCTCGGTTCGCCTGCAGCAGGCCCAGCAGCAAATCGACTTGCAAGGACAGCTCCGCGAGAACGAGAAAGTGATTCCATTTCGACTCACGCAAACGGGGCCGGTGATCCGTTACACTTTTTCGAATCCCGACGAAGCGCTCCAACTGCGCCTGGGTGAGAACGATTCCCGCCTCGAGGAAGTGACCCGCGGCGGCGTGGAGAAAGTCGCTGCCGCGCAGTTCGATCAAAAAGTGCGAGGCACGGGCGTCACCTACGAGGATCTCGCGCTGAAATTTCTTTATTGGCAAAACGCTCGCGTGACCGGGGACGAGTCCATTCGCACGCGAAATTGCTGGAAGCTGGAATTGAAGGCTCCCTCCCGTCAGTCGCAGTATTCGAACGTGTTCCTCTGGGTGGACAAGAGCGGCGGCGCGCTCATGAGGATGGAAGGCTACGATTGGAGCGGCCGGCTGGCCAAGCGCTTCGAGGTCGTCTCCGCGCAAAAGATCGAAGGCCGCTGGTTCCTGAAACAGATGCGGATCGAGGAGGTCCAGCCGGGCACGGGGAAAGTGCTGGCACGGACGTACCTCGAGATCAAGAAGTAGCCCGTATCGTTGGCCCAGGCATTCTACATTCTCTGGCGTATTCTAACCGGATAGAGTAAAAAGGGTGCCTCATGGACCGGATTCATCTCTCGATTTTTGCGACTCTGCTTTTCTTTGCTGTTAGCGCGACAGCGCAAAATACACCGCCGGTCGTGACGAATCAGATCGCGGATTTCACGGTATACGGCAGCGGTAGTCCGCGCGTGATCGATCTGACGACTGCGTTTGCCGACTCAGACGTGAGCGCCGCTGTTCGCCTGGGCACGGTGCTGGGAGCGGTTGATGTCGCCCTGTTCGGACAGGAGAAGCCGGTCACCGTCGCGAACTTCCTGAATTACGTAAACCAGGGAAGATATTTCAAAATCGATCCGACCAACGGACAACCGGCTTCAAGTTTCCTCCATCGATCCATTCCGGGATTCATCATCCAGGGCGGCGGTTTCCTTGGTACCGTCCATCCCAATCCTCCGCCCCCCGTTCAGGTCACTGTAGTCCTTCCGTTCCCCGCGATTCAAAACGAGCCCGGGATTTCAAATAGGCGCGGGACGATCGCGATGGCGCAAGTGAGTCTGCAAGGCGGCGGCACGGATCCGAACAGTGCGACCTGTCAATGGTTCATCAATCTCGCGGATAATGGCGGCCCGCCCAACAATCTCGATATACGGCATAATAACTCCGGGCCCTTCACTGTCTTCGGCCGAGTCGTAAACAACAGCATGTCCATTGTCGATTCCATCGCCGCCGTGCCCGTATATAACGCCTCGGGCGGAGACCCGAATAGCCCCTTTCGGGAGCTGCCGCTGCGCAACTACACCCCCCCCAATCCGGTCCAGGTCTCGAATTTCGTCTCTGTTCCCGAGATCTCTCACATTTCTCCCCTGACCTTTTCCGTCACGAGCAGCGACCCTGCGGTCGCCGATGCGACCGTGAGCGGCACAAATTTGCTCGTCTCCGGCCACCAGGTCGGTAGCGCTACTTTCACCGTGACGGCGACGGACTTCGACGGCGCACCCGTTTCGCAGAACTTCACCGTAACCGTCGTCGCCGCTCCAGGCCGGCTCATTCAACTTTCTACGCGAATGCAGGTCGGCACCGGGGACGATGTGCTTATCGCGGGACTCATTATGCGGGGGCCTTCGCCCAAACGGCTCCTTCTTCGCGCGATCGGGCCGTCGACCGGATTGGGAGGCGCGCTCGCTGATCCGGTTCTGGAATTGTACGACAGCACCGGCGTCATCGCCAGCAACGGGAACTGGGGGGACGCTCCCAACAGACAGGATATTATCGATACCGGCGTCCCGCCGGCCTCGCCGAACGAGTCCGCGATTTTAACCACTCTTCCCTCCGATCCGGCTGCCGTTGCCTACACCGCGATCGTGAGGGGCGCGAACAACACGACCGGAATCGCCCTGGTCGAGGTTTACGACTTGGACAGCGGGCCGGGTTCAACCCTTTTGAACCTCGCGACCCGGGGGCGGGTCGATCTCGAGCCGAACGTTTTGATCGGCGGCTTTTTCCTCGGAGGCACGGAATCGAAACGGGTGCTGGCTCGAGCGGTCGGACCTTCGCTTGCCGCCGCGGGCGTTCCGAATCCTCTCGCGGATCCGACACTCGCTCTGCACGATGGCAATGGGACGCTCCTGGTTTCAAATGACGACTGGGGGACGAGCCCAGACCAAGCCGAAATTCAGGCGAGCGGCGTCGCTCCGACGGACCCGAAAGAATCAGCGGTCCTCCGGATCCTTCCCGCCGGTCCATGCACCGCTATTGTGCGAGGCGTGAACAATACCACCGGCGTCGCCTCGGTAGAGATCTATCAACTGCCGTAAGGCGGCGCAGATCTCCCGTTTCAACTCGTCATCCCGAACCGCGCAGACGGCGAGGGATCTCACAGTTGCCGCGATCTCTACTCCTCCTGCGCCCCCTGCACGATTTGCGCGAAGCTGCGCGGATCGAGGCTCGCTCCACCGACGAGTGCGCCGTCGATGTCGGGTTGCGTCATGAGCGTGCGGGCATTGTCTGGCTTCACACTGCCGCCGTACTGAATCCGAATCTTGTCCGCCGTGGCCGCGTCGGAAATTTCTCCGAGCGTCCGGCGAATGAAAGCGTGCGCTTCCTGAGCCTGTTCCGCCGTCGCGGTCTTGCCGGTTCCGATCGCCCAAACCGGCTCGTAGGCAATCACGGTCTCGAGCAATTCTTTCGCGCCCAGCTCGGCGAGGCTGCCTCTGAGTTGCCCCGCCAATATCTTTTCCACATCGCCCCGTTCGCGTTGCTCGAGGGTTTCACCGACACAGACAATCGGGCGCAAGGTCGCTTCGTGCGCGGCGCGCACCTTGCGATTCACGATTTCATCGGTCTCGCCAAAGAGCGTGCGCCGCTCGCTGTGTCCGAGCACAACGTAACGCACGAACAGGTCCCGCAGCATCGCCGGACTGATCTCACCCGTGAACGCCCCAGAGCGTTCCCAATGCATGTTCTGCGCACCTACCTTGATGTGTTGCGCCGGGCCAAGCGCGCCGTTGACGGCGGCAATGGCGGTGAAGGGCGGAACGAGCACGACCTCCACTTCGGTCGATTCGCCCAGCTCGAGAAGAAGGGTGGCGACGAAATCGGCCGCCTCGCCTTGAGTCATGTTCATCTTCCAATTCGCGGCGATAATTTTCTTACGCATAGGCGGGATGGGGCAATGGAGTGTTAGAACTGAAAGTAAATAAACGGCGTGTAGTGCGGCGGAACAAATAAGAGAACGATCGCGGCGGTGCAACCATAGGCGGCCGCGAAGGCCTGATCAGGCCCGCGCCGCCACCAGTTCGCGAAGGTTCCCCGCGCGTTCAGCCAGTGGACGACGCCGAGCGCGAGCACACCGTTCTCGCGAGTGATGTTGTCGAAAATCCTCGGGGAAACCGCATAGTAAAAACGGCTGGTCCCGAGAAACAAAGTATCGAATTCATCCTTGTGGGGTGAAGAATTCCAATTTCTCCGTGACGCCTTCGGGAATTGAGGGCGGCAAGAGCGCGTGAAAAGCAAAGCTCGTCGCCAGCAGGACGCCAAACCCAGTGACGACGCAAGCCGACCTGTGAAAAAAACGTGCCGTCACTATGCGGTAAATCGCGCCGGGCCAATCCTGTTCATCCTGTGAATCTGTCTAGATTTTTCCCGGCCGAAGGCACACGCTCAAAACTGAAAATAGATGAACGGCGTGTAGCGAGGTGGAATAAACAGGACCGCCAGGGCCGCGGCGCAACCGTAGCCCACCGCGAATGCCGGCGCGGGAACGGAACGCCACCATTTCGCGAACCAGCCCATGTAGTTCGCCCAGTGGACAATCGCCAGGGCGGCCACGATCCAGAGCATCCAAGTGCCAAGGTCCTCGGTGCCGGGACTTCGAAAGAGCACGAAGCTTTTCAGCGCCGGAAGCGCGTGAGCCAAATCGACCGCGCGGAAGAATATCCAAGCGACGCACACCCAATATATCGTGAGCGGCCAGGCGAGCCAGGACATCACTCTCTGCGCCCGCGGGCGGCGCTCCGTCAACCGCGCCCATTCCCGATGGATGACTAAGGCGACTCCATGCAGCGCCCCCCAGATTACGAAAGTCCAGGCGCCGCCGTGCCACAGTCCTCCGAGCAGCATGGTGATCATGATGTTGCGGTAGACAAACCAGCGCGGCCCGCGATTTCCGCCCAGCGGGATGTAAAGATAATCGCGCAACCAGCTCGAGAGGCTGATATGCCAGCGGTGCCAGAACTCCGAGATGTTTCGGGCGAAGTAGGGAAAGCGAAAATTGATCGGCAGCTCGTAACCCAGCAGCCGCGCGCAGGCGAGCGCCATGTCGGTGTAGCCCGAGAAATCGCAGTAAATTTGGATCGCGTAAAAGAGCACGCCCACCCACGCGCTCGCGGCGGTAAAATTCCAGGGAGCGTCAAAGTACCGGTCGACGAAAGGCGCGACCGCATCCGCGATACACGCCTTCTTGATGAAGCCGGTCAGGAACAGGACGAGAGCGCCGCGAACATCGACATCGGAAAATTTCCGCACCGATTGAAGCTGCGGCAGAAACGCGGCGGCCCGAACGATTGGCCCGGCCACCATCTGAGGAATATATCCGATGAAGCAGGCGACATCGAGAAAGCTTGAGACCGCGCGCATCTTTCCGCGATAGACGTCGATCGTGTAACTCATCGAATGAAAGGTGTAGAAGCTCACGCCCACCGGGATGATGATGTTCAGCGTGCTCAAGCTCGCGGGCAGCCCGAGCCACTCGAGCAAGCCGGCCGCGGATGAAATGAAGAAGTTGAAATATTTGAAGAACGCGAGTGTGCCGAGGTTCGCGCCCAGGCTGAGGATCAGCCACACCCGGCGCGTCTTTTGCGTCTGGCTGCGTGCCAGCATGAGGCCGACGACGTAATCGAGCGTGGTCGAGGCCAGGAGGAGGAAGAGAAATCTCCAATCCCAGGCGGCGTAGAAAATGTAGCTGCAAATCAGCAGCCAGATTTTTCGGGAATCATTCCGGCGGAGCGACCAATAGACCGCGAAGACCGCGAGGAAGAACCAGAGGAATCTGAGCTCGACGAAAAGCATACGGCTCAGGGCCGGTGGGCAAAACCGACCAACTGGAGCGCAAGCAGGCGCGTGAATTCCGCTGCCCCCTCGTCCGTGAGATGCAGGTCATCAACGCGCACCTTCGTGTCGTAGAGTTGCGGATAAGTCTTGCAATCGTTGAAGGCGAACAGCGGGCCAGGCGGCGTCGCCCGGAAGAGCATGGGCGATTGAAAGATGCCAGGTGGGACGACGAAGATCGGATCCGCGCCCAGTTGCCGAATCTTCTCTCCGTAATCGCGAAATGCACTTTCTGCGTACGGGTCAATGAATTCGGGCCGTGAAGCAGAAGTCTCCGCAGCCAGCTCCCGGCGGAATTTCTCAGCGCGCTCCGGGGACATCGGTGCTCCGGCGAGCCGATGCCCGTCGCCTTTCGGCCCGAGCTTCGGGCTCAATTCGCGGGCGGGAACCTCAGTTTGGAAGGAAAATAAATCCGCCCCGCGCCCAACATTGGCGGACTGCTTTTGGAAAAGCGCAAGGTGCAGCAAGAGGTTGCGCCGCGTACTCCAAAGCCGGTTGAGTTTTTGATACCACATCCCCTGCCCCGAGGGATCTACGGCCTTTCGCAGCGCCAGCGCCGTGCGCGGCCAATCGTGCCAGTAAAGCAGGCGCTGCGTGCCGAGAATGTCGGCGTGCAATTTGGTTTCGACGTTGTCGACTTCCAGGAAGACCCACTTCAGGCCTCGCGGTCGCGTCTTCAGGATTTGCTCGAGAACATAGAAAGTCTCCGGCGGACTCATGCCATCGACGCCAAAATTAAAAGTCCGGGTTGGAATGCCGTTCTGGCCAGTGATGGTGTCGAAGCCTTCCGGCGAGACCGCGTAGTAAAATTCGCTCGACCCGAGAAAAAGCGTGTCGAACTCATCCTTGTGCTGCGCGAAAAAACTTAGTTTTTCCGCGACCCCCTCGGGATTTGAAGGCGGTGCCAGCGCGTGAATAGCAAGGTTCGCCGCCAGAAAGGCGCCCAAGGTAAGGGCAGCGTAAAATGATCTATGAAAAAACCGCGCTCTTCCTGTGCCGCGAGGCGCGTCCTGTCTTGACCGATGCGATTGGTTAGCGGTCACTCAGGGCCGCGATGCCGGGAAGCTCTTTTCCCTCGATTAACTCAAGCGACGCGCCGCCGCCGGTGGAGATGAACGTCATCTTGTCGGCGAGACCTGCCTGCTTCACCGCCGTGACCGAATCGCCGCCGCCGATAATGGTCGTGGCTTTCGAGCGCGCGAGCGCTTCGGCGATCGCAATTGTTCCCGTGGCAAAGGCGGGAATCTCGAAAACGCCCACCGGCCCGTTCCAAAGGATCGTCTTGGCCTTCGCGATTTCCTCCTCGTCCAACGCCACGGTAGCGTGCCCGATATCGACCGCCTGCCAGCCGTCGCTGATTCCGTGTGTAGGCGTAACCCGGCTGGTGTTTCGCCACGGGGAGCCGGGCTCGACTTTTTGTGTTTCTACCGCATCCACCGGCAACAGGAAACGGACTCCTTTTTCCTTCGCGAGATCGAGAATTTCGCGCGCCAGATCGAGTTTGTCCTCTTCCACCCGACTGCTCCCAATCGGGACTCCCTGGGCCTTCCAAAACGTATTCGCCATCGCGCCACCAATTAAAATGGCATCCGCTTTTTCCATCAACGCTTTGATGACCCCGATTTTATCCGAGACCTTCGATCCGCCCAGGATGACCACAAACGGCTTGGCCGGTTTGGCGAGCTCGCCGGAAAGATATTGAATTTCCTTCTCCATCAGAAAGCCCATCCCACTCTGCGAGACAAACTTTGTGATTCCGGCGGTGCTGGCGTGCGCGCGATGCGCCGCCCCAAAGGCGTCGTTCACGTAAAGGTCGCCCAGCTTGGCCAGGGATTCGGCGAAGGCGGGATCGTTCGCCTCTTCGCCCGGATGGAAACGGACGTTCTCGAGCAGCGTAACGTCCCCTTCGTTCATCTGATGAATGATCTCTTCCGGGACAGTCCCGATGGTGTCGTGACTGAAAGCGACCGGCTGATCGATCAGGGTGTGCAAATAGTCGGCGACGGGCCGCAGCGAATACTTCTCGACCGGCTTCCCCTTGGGCCGACCAAAATGGGCCAGCAGGATCGTCTTCGCTCCCTGTTCGCGGAGGTGATTGATCGTCGGGAGACTTTCCCGGATACGGGTGTCATCGGTTATCGCGATTCGTCCGTCGCGTTCTTCCGTCGGCACATTAAAATCGACCCGGACCAGGACGCGCTTGCCGCTCACTTCGAGGTCGCGCAGGGTTAGTTTGTTCATCCTTTCCCTTCATTCTCGTGCTCGTGCTCGTGCTCGTGCTCGTGCTCATGCTCATGCTCATGCTCGTATACGCCCCCTTCCTCCCGCAAGAAATCCGCGCGATCAGAAAATCGCCGCAGCATTCCCATGAGCATCTGCACGACTCGCGCGAGATTTGCCTTCGCGTCTTCGATCTGCTCGGCGTCCGCCAGCTTTCGTGCGACCAATACATCAAGGCACGCCGCACACTCCAAAGCCGACCCACGGGCGATCTCCAGGAAACGTGCACGATCTTTGCCAGAAAACTTCCCGTTTCCCTCGGCGATATTGAGCGGAATGCTCGTGGAAGCACGGTCGAGCTGATCTTTCGCCGCGGCTTTGAAGGAAATCGCATTCAGGAAGTCGTCTACCCAGACGCAAAACGCGATTGCTTCGCGGTAAACATCCAACTTTTCGTGGTCAAAATATATCTTCATATTCTAAGGGGATCGATCACGAGCAGGAGCACGAGCACGATTACGAAGGGAGTAAATTTACTTCCCGAGCAGCTCCAGCATTTGCACGCAGCGATTGCTGTAGCCCCATTCGTTGTCGTACCAGCCGACGATCTTCACGAATTTGCCTCCGTGAGTCATCGTGAGCTGGCTATCGAAAATGCAGGAGTGCGGATTGCCCACGATGTCGATCGAGACGAGCGGCTCGTCACTATACTCGAGAATGTTTTTGTAACGCTTGCTCGCCGCAGCCTCCTTGAAGGCCGTGTTAATCGAATCAACCGTCGCATCCTTTTCCAGGATGGCGGTAAAATCGGTCACGGAGCCGTCCGGCGTGGGCACCCGAAACGCCCCGCCGTTCAGCTTGCCTTTCAAGGCGGGAATCACTTCGCCGATGGCTTTCGCCGCGCCCGTGCTCGAGGGGATGATGCTGACCGCCGCTGACCGCGCCCGCCGTAAATCTTCATGCGGCGTATCGAGAATGCGCTGATCGTTCGTGTAGCTGTGGATCGTGCTCATGAAGCCGTTCACGATCCCGAAAGTGTCGTGCAGCACCTTTGCCATCGAAGCGAGACAGTTCGTGGTGCAGCTAGCATTCGAGATGACGAAATGCTTGTCGGCCTCGTAGGCTTCGTCGTTCACGCCCAGGCAAAGCGTTACGTCGGGGTTTTTGGCGGGAGCGCTGATCAGCACGCGCCTGGCGCCGCCTTTGGTCAAGTGGAGCTCCGCTTTATCGCGGCTGGTGAAAAAGCCGGTGGATTCCAGGACAACATCCACGCCCAGATCTTTCCAGGGCAGATTACCTGGATCGCGTTCTTTCAGAACCTTAATTTTATGGCCGCGCACGATGATGTTTTGCGCGTCATGACCGATTTCGCCGTCAAACTTGCCGTGGACGGAATCCCACTTTAGCAGATGAGCGAGGGTAAGGGTATCGGTCAGGTCGTTGATAGCCGCGATCCGCTTGACGTCGCTTTGGTCCATCGCGCGCAAGACGTTGCGTCCGATTCGGCCGAAGCCGTTAATGCCGTAGTTTGCCATAGGAAAGAGTGGTTGAGAGTTTAGAGAAGCCCTTGCTGAGCGGGTAAGTTACTAATTGCGGCGAATCTGGAACGCAACTGCGAAACTGGCCTCACTTTGAACGGAAACGAGGCGGGATCGTCCAACAAGTCCATGAAGACCATCTTAGCCATCGGCGTGCTGGTCGCACTCCTTGGGCTCGCGCCGTTCCAAACCGCGCAGGCGGCGAGACGCGATGCTTCCAAGGTGATCACCATTGTAGCGCTGGGCGACAGTTTGACCGACGGCTATGTCCTCTCCCGCAAACAAGCCTATCCCGCCCTCATTGCGGAGAAGATGCGGAGCGAAAATTACGAGTTTGACGTCGTGAATGCCGGACGAAGCGGAGACACCACCGCGGGAGGCCTGCGCCGCCTGCCAGAGCTTTTGCACGGCCGAAAAAAGATCGATATTTTCATTTTGGCGCTGGGAATCAACGATGCGTTTCGCGGAGTGCCCCTCGATCAAATTCGATCGAATCTCCAGGAGATCATCGACCGAACACGGACGCGCCATCCAGGCGTCTCAATCATCATCGCCGGGATGCAGTTACCCCTCGCCTCAAGCGACGGGTACGTCCGCGCCTTCGGAGAGATGTTTGGCGCGCTGGCAGAAAAAAATGACGCAACGCTCATCCCTTATCTGCTGGAAGGGGTCGGCGGCGATCCGGGGCTCAATCTGCCGGATCGCATTCACCCCAACGCCGCGGGCCAGCGCGTCTTGGCCGAAAACGTGTGGCGCGTGTTGAAACCCCTTTTGCAGACAAAACTGTAGCGTCGCGGCCAGTCGCTCCCGCAGGGGGCAGGCCCGGGGCGACGAAGGTTTACCGCGGTTGCTGTTGCGTCAGACAGTGGAAGGCGCCGAGACCCCAGATTAATTCAGTGCAATCTATTGATACGATCCTCCGAGTAGGAAAAACCCGCTGGAGCGTCGTTTCCGCCACGGTGTCGTTCGGATCCGCGAAAGTCGGGAGCAGAATGCTTTCGTTCGCGATGTAGAAATTGGCGTAGCTCGCCGGCAGGCGTAGATCTTCACGCACGGTCTTGGCCGGCATCGGCAACGTCACCACTTCGAGCGGCCTGCCTCGGACCTTCATGGCTCGCAACCGCGCGAGGTTTTCCTGGAGCGGTTCGAAATTCGTGTCGTCACGATTTTCTTCCACGACCGTAACGACGGTGCGCTCACTGACAAACCGCGCCAGGTCATCGACGTGACCATCGGTGTCGTCGCCCTCGATCCCGTCTCCCAGCCAAAGAATTTCCGTGACGCCGAGATAATCGCGCAACCGCTGCTCGATCTCGGTCCGCCCGAGAGTGGGATTTCGATTTGGATTCAAGAGACACGATTCCGAAGTGAGCAGCGCTCCCGTGCCGTTCACATCGATCGAACCGCCCTCCAGGATCATGTGCGGATAAAATACCGGCACGCCGAGCAGCTCGCTCACCCGAGTCGGAACGACTTCATCCAGGTCACACGGCAGATATTTGCCGCCCCAGGCGTTGAAGTCCCAGTCGACGATCGCCAGCCTTGGGTCCTCTTCGCGCGTCACGAAAATCGGGCCGTGGTCACGGCACCAGGGCTCATTGGTAGGAATGCGATGGAAGGTGAGTCGGTCGAGGGGGAGGCCTTTCAAGACCTCGCGCGCTTCCGCTTCGTGCTCGGCATGGCAGACGTTGAGGCAGACGGCCTCCGACGCGAGCAGCACTTCCACCATTCGCCGCAGCGTCGGCAGGACGCGATCGAAGGCATTGGGGAAACTGATGCCTTCGCGCCGGGGCCACGAAAGCCAGGTCGCGGCGTGGGGTTCCCATTCGGCGGGCATCCGATACCCGAGCGTGGCCGGCGGTTTTTCGAGCTGTGACATTTTCGAAGGCATAACATGCGATCGCCAAACGTCGATGGCGAATCAACCTCGAGGTCTCACCGTGACCCGACTTTGGATAGGCGCAATTCTGGACTCGACAACTTCCGCGGAATGGTGTCAGGAAAATGCGTGCATCAACCCATTGGTAATCGAATTAACGTTATGAAAATGAAATATTTCCTCTTCGCTGCCGTGGCCGGTTTCTCTCTGGCCACGCTCCAGGTCCAGGCCGCCACCATTAAACAAACGATCGCGAGCATCAATGCCGACGCGAGCAAGCCGGGCGGGCCGGAAATGGTGCTGAAGTCGATCTCCAAGAGCACGGGTGTTCCAGCGGCTACCCTGGAGAAACAAAAAGCCAAGACAGGCCTGACCTACGGCGACATTTTCGCGGCACACTCGATCGCGAAGGCTTCCGGAAAGAGTTTCGACCAAATCGCCGCACTCAAGGCCAAGGGTCAAACCTGGGACAAGATCGCGGAGGAAAATGGAGTGAGTATTGGTGGGGAGAAGAAAGCGACGACAAAAGGCCAGACGCCCGCTGCGGCCGCAAGCCCGACTCCCGCCCAAAAGAGCCTGTTTCAGGAACAGCGCGACCGTTACAAATAAGGAAGCGCCTTTGAAACCGCAGCCAGAAGCGTCTGCCAGAAAAAACGCTTCCAGCAAATCGGGTGGAACTATTGCCGGAAGGCGAAAGGCCGTCGAGCTGCGCCTTGCGCTGGACTGAGCGGAGGCAGGAGTAGAAAGCGGATCTACATCGCGACCTGGCGGGCTCGTGGTCGCTGCGAAGCGAGCAGAGGCGGAAAATCGAGGGCGGTGGGTGACGTCGTGCTGCTGATGAAATGAGCCGCCGCCTTTTGGAGTTCGCACCACCGATCCCATTCGAGGTGCGGCGCGGCGACAGTGTGCCGAAGCAGACTGCGCCATTCCATGAGCGCACGCTCGATGTCCCCGGAGCGGAGAGATTCATTCGTCATCCGGTAACGAGCGGAAGGGTTCGCCACGAGTTCGCGAATCACTTCGGCCGCGCCGGAGCCGTAATGGACCGCCACGCCCATTTCGATGTAGCCGGGATAATCGGCCCGGCCATAAATCCGCTGGCAAAGAATTCCAAGCCGGCCGCCGAGCAGGGCTTCCTCACCGGCGAAACGAGGGCCCGCCCGGATATTGGCCAGGTCGAAAATGAGATCATCGATTGGATAGGTTTCGTCCTCCAGCCCCGCCGCAATGGCGAGGCCTTCGCCGGCTTGGAAGAAGGAGAAAAGGGTGCCGCGCCGTGTCGGTGTTCCATCTTCGGTGACGAGACCAAGTTGGCGCCACGCATAGGCGGGGGAATTTGTGATGACGGTAGTGAGGTCGTGCTGCAATTCCGGGCAGGCGCGACACACGAGCGGAATCCCATCGCGCTCCGGCGGATCGAGCAGAGCGCGGCCAAGCGCGTCCACGACCGCGGATATCGGCACTTCGGAAAAATCGATGCGTGCGTAGATCGTGTCGCCACGCGTAACGATGTCCGCAACTTGCCCGCCGGTCATTTCCGGGAGCAACGGAAGGACAAGTTCATCGAAGCGCGTTCTGGTCAGAGGCTGTAGCGGCGGTCGGAGTGCCGCTCCAGAAGAGAGCCTTTTTCGAAGCCATTTGACCGGGGCCAGGGCATCCTCCCCCACCCTCGTGGCGAGTGGAATTTCCCGACCGTAAATTCCCCGGTCACGCAGCTTGCAGAGGTTGCCAAACCCGCGCCCATCGAGCATACGCGGCAGAGTCAGGGCGCAGACCCAACCGTCATTCTCCCGCACGAGTAATTGGCCTAACGAGACCTTCTCAGGCGAGGCCGACTTCGGCTCCCATTCGTTGGCCGAGTTCAGAATTTCAACGATCGGGCGCCGGACAAAGCGCGCCCGCTCCGCGTCGACCCAGAGACCGCACGGTTTTTCCCCGGTAGCCAGGCAATGCTCGGAGCCAATGGGAACCTGCTGCGTGCTGTAGAGTGAGCGGCTCAATTCCACGGCCGCAGCAAAAGGCTGCTCGCCCCGATCGGCCGCGCCCCGCATCACACTGATCAGGCTCGGCCAATCCACCTGTGCCGCGCGCTTCAGTTGCCGGGCGCGAGCGTCGCCCAGGCGCGGAATATCCGGCAGCATCAGAACATAGCCGGTCTCATCGAGGCCCCGGCGGCCCGCGCGGCCAAACATTTGCAGAAGTTCGTCAGGCTGAACGTGACGCTCGAAGTTCCCCGCTTTGTAGCGGGTGTCGGTAATGAGAACGGAACGCATGGAGAAATTGATTCCGGCGGCCAGGCCCATCGTCGCGACGACGACGTTGAGCTGTCCCGCTTTGGCGAGCGGCTCGATCACTCCCGCGCGGACGGCGTAGCTCAGTCCGCTGTGATGATAGGCGACGCGGCTGCGCAGGAGTTTCGACAGACGTTTCCCGGCGAGCGCTTCCTGTTCGGGAGAGAGCGACAGGGGATCGCGAATCGAGAGGGCGGACGCGATGGTTTGCGCCATCTCTTCGCTGGAGTTGCGGCGCGGCGCGAAGACCAGGACGGGCGCGAGGTCCGCCCGCAACGCTTTGCCGATCATGCGCGGCCAGAAACTTTTCGTCTGCACGAATTGCGATTCCGGCAGGACGCGCAAATCGATTTCCTCGAGCGGAACTGGCCGCTGATTGTGCGAGATAAGGACCGGATCGCGGCCGATGCGCTGAAACCAGGCGACGACATCCTGTGGATTCTGCACGCTGCCACTGAGGAGAAGCAGTTGCGTTTGGGGCGGCGCGAGGGCCAGCGCCAGTTCGTAATGAACGCCGCGGACCGGATCGGCGATCATTTGGTATTCGTCGACTACGAGGAGCTTCGGGCCGTCCCGCCGCAAAAAACGGGAGCGCTGCGTTTCCAAGGTCGCGACCAAAACCCTTGCGCCGAGATTCATCGCCAAATCGCCGGTGGCGATGCCCACATCCCAACCGCGGGCCCGCCACTCCGCAAGCTTGTCGTTCGCGAGGGCCCGCGTGGGCACGGTAAAGATCGCCTGCCCTTTTAACGACTGGTAGAGCAGCTCGAAAATGTAGGTCTTGCCCGAACCGGTCGGCGCCTGCACGACGACATCCTTGCCTTCCCGAAGCGCACGGACTGCTTCCTGTTGCCAGAGATCAGGAACAACCAGGTTGATTTCTAGTCCCTGCGGCATCGGGCAAAGTTGATGGGATCGTCTCCCACATCAACCGAACATGGAACGGCTCCCACGTAGGAATATTCGTGCCTTCTAAAACCGGCCCGCTATCTTCGGGGCTAATGAAGAAAAAGGCGGGGCGGAAAGCGGAGGCAGCCCCGGCATCCGCCCCGGCGACGGACGAGTCTGGCCTGCCGGTTGTCGTTCTTCTGCCAAAGAAACGGGAACAAATCCTCGCCACCGCGGCGCTCACGCGGGCAAATATTCGCACCGAGATCTGCGACCAGCCCGACCAGCCCGATCAGCTGGATCGGCGGGTCAGCGATCAAACAGGCGCCTTGCTGGCCGCTGAAGAAGCCCTCAACGGCGCCCAGATTTCGGGGTTGCTCCAGCGGCTGCGCGCGCAGCCGCAGTGGTCAGATCTGCCGCTGATCCTTCTAACGAGCGGAAGCGAGGCAGACGAATTACATCATCGCACGCTCGATTTGTTTGGTCCGAACGCCAATGTGACGTTCGTGGCGCGTCCCTTCCGTGGCCTCACCCTGGTCAGCGCGGTCCAGGCAGCGTTGCGCGCGCGCCGCCACCAGTTCGCCGTGCGCGATTTGATTGCGGAACGCGAAACCGTTCTGGCCAGCATCAGCGATGCCTTCTCGGCGCTGGACCGGCAGTGGCGCTACACCCACGTGAACGACAGGGTCGCCGAACTGGCCGGTTTCCCGAAGGAACAAATGATCGGACGTGTTATCTGGGAAATTTTTCCAGAGGCTGTGGGCACGGAATTTTACGAGCGCTGCCAGCATGTCATGCAAGCCGGCGAACCGAGCAGCGCCGAATTTTTCTATGCCCCTTGGAATCGCTGGCTCGACACGCGGATGTATCCGACCAAGGGCGGGATGATAATTTTTCGCGCCGATGTCACCGAGCGCAAAAAACAGGAGCAATTGGCGCACGAAAGCGAAGCCAAATTAAAAGATAGCCAGGAGCGCCTGCGGCTCGCCACCGAGGCGGCTGATATCGGAACGTTCGATTTTTTTCCAAAGACGGGCAAGCTGCAGTTCTCCGATCGGAGCCGCGAACTATTTGGCATCCCGCCGGAAGCCGAAGTCACCTACGAAAACTATCTCGCCGGGATCCACCCGGACGACCGCCACATTGTCCACGAAACGGTCTCGCGTGTGAGGCATCCTGGCAGTACCGGCCGATTCGATATCGAATATCGTGTCATCGGAATCCAGGACGGCAAGGAACGATGGGTAGCTGAGCGCGGCCGAGCGGTGCTCGATTCGGCGGGCGAAGTGACCCGATTCATCGGAACCATGCTCGACATCACGGACACGAAAAATGCCGAAATCCTGTTGCAGCGCGCGAAGCGGGAGGCGGAAGAGGCCAACCAGGCGAAGGACCATTTTCTCGCCATGCTGTCGCACGAGTTGCGCACGCCGCTCACCCCTGTGCTCATGACCATCGCGGCGCTCCGGCGCGAGCCCGACCTGAACGAAGAACTCCGGCGCGATCTCGAAATGTTACAGCGAAACATCGAGCTCGAGGCGCTGCTCATCGACGATCTGCTCGACCTGACCCGGATCGCGCACGGCAAGCTCGAACTGCATAGCGACGCCGTGGACGTCCACGCCACGCTGGAGCACGCGCTCAGCATTTCCGCAGGCGATCTTGCCGGAAAACATATTCAGGTGACCCGGCGTTTCGAAGCGCGGGAGCATCATTCCTGGGCGGACCCCGCGCGGTTGCAGCAAGTGTTTTGGAATCTGGTGAAAAACGCCGCGAAATTCACGCCGGAGGGAGGCCGCCTCGCTCTTTCCACGAAGAACAACGACGCCCATCAGATCGTGATCGAGATCGCGGACAACGGCATTGGAATCGACCCGGCCCTGATGCCGAAAATCTTCGACGCTTTCGAACAGGGTGGCCAGCCCATGACAAGCAAATACGGAGGACTCGGGCTCGGGCTCGCCGTTTCGAAACGCGTGGTCGATCTCCATCGCGGCTCCATCACCGCCCACAGCGATGGTCCCGGATTGGGCGCGACGTTCGTCGTGACGCTGAACGCGATGGAAACCTCGCTGCTCGAAGGTCCGGTCTTGTTCTTGGAAAGCGAGCCGGCCGTGGCCAGCCACGTCCAGATTCTTTTGGTCGAAGACCATAAAGATACGGCTCGCATCCTGGGCCGCATTTTGAAAAACGCCGGCTACGAGGTCAGCCATGCCGACAGCCTGGCCGGGGCACGCGAGCTGGCGACCGGGCGCCGCTTCGATCTCCTCATCAGCGACCTCGGTTTGCCGGACGGCAGCGGACTCGATCTGATGCGATATTTGCGCGACACGCAGGGAGTCACCGGCATCGCATTGAGCGGCTTCGGGACCGACGACGATGTAGCCGCGAGCTACGCGGCGGGTTTCGCGGAACACGTGACCAAGCCGGTCGATTGGGAACGGCTTCGGAACGCCATCGTGCGTTTGACGCCGGCAAGGCCTTCAGCCGCGCGGACCGCGGCGTAAAATTTTGTAGGGCGTTTCTGTGAAACGCCATCGAGCGACGGCGTCTGACACAGACGCCCTACAATATCAACGGAATGATCGACCCGCTGGGACGGCGCCGCCCACAGAGCGGCGGCCACAGCTACCGATTACCCAGCAACATCCGCCTGAACGAGCCGCGCGCATCCGCATCCGCCTGCACATCGGTCCCGGCCACCTGCGACGGCGCGTGATAGGTGTGACAGGTGATGCATTCGGAAACGATCTTCCCCTTCGGACTGTGGCACGTCACACAATCCGCTTTAACCGGCATCAGGACATCGGATGTCTCCCGGCTGACCTGCGCTCGATGGCACGAGTTGCAATCCATTTTCTCGTGCGTGATCGGGTCGATTTGATGCTTCGCATGATTGAATTTCGCCTGCGGCATCCAGCGATCGACCAGAACCGGTTTAGTGAGCGCAGCAACGGCATGGCGATCCGCCCTCACGTCGTGGCATAAAGCGCAGCCCACGTAATTGGCCCGGGTCGCGGCGGTCGCCTGGCGCTGTGGTTTGTAAGGATCCTTCTCGAAAAAGACCGCCCTCTCCAATTCCTCGCCGCTGCCAAATTGCGCCCGCAATTGTCTGATCTGTTGGGCGACGAAGGTCTCCACCTCCCTCTCCCCGGTCTTTCCTTGTTTCCGCGCATAGTCGCCGTATTGGGCTGGCAGGGTGCGCAGAAAACTTCGCACCAGATTCACGTCGCCATGAGGGATCTGGAGCTGCGGATTGTTCTTGTCGAACTGCAGCGCATGGCAGGCCTGGCAGTTCGCCTCAAAGCTGATTCGCTGGTAGTAACGGCCCTCGGGATCGGTCTTATGACAGTAGTTGCAATCGAGCTTCCGGCCCTTTTCCACGGATGGAATGTCGCTCGCAAAATGGCGTTGATGATTGAAGCGGAGCACATCGGGATCGCGCGCCTTTTCGCGCACGAGCTGGAACTCCGGATGATCGCCGGCAAAAGAAGAAACGACCTGAGTATAGCCGCGCGCGGGCCGGGGCATTTTGAAGACAACCTGTTGGGGCGGATGCGGCCGGAGATGGAACGCCGAAGCTGGAAGCTGCATTCCCTTTTGCGCCGAAGCCTCCATGACGTCGCGGTTGTTGTGACACGCAGCGCATTGCAAATCGGCGACCGGCTTCATCCGTCCCGGCCCGAGATGTTCCTGATGGCAGACCGAGCAGGAACGGTTCTCGACTACGTTCGGCTCGTGCAGATCGTACTTCTTCACGGTGCCCATCGCCGGATGCTTCTCGTGGCACTGCTGGCATTTCCGATCGATCGAAGCGAAATCGAGGCCGTGGTGGAACCGGTCGCTCACGACGGCTTTGAATCTTGAGAACGAACGGTCCCCACCGAGGACCGCGCCTTTGTCGTGACAACTTGCGCAATCCTGAGCATACGCCGCGTGGTTGCTCGAAATTGTTCCCGTACTGAAGAATTCTTCGCTGACGCGCTTTTGCGAAATGAGCTTCTGGTAAAAAATGATTCCCGCGATGCCGCCTGCGATCGCGACGAAACTGGCGCACCAGCGCGCCACCCGCCAGGGATGCTTCCGCCTGTAGTAACCGAGATTGCCTTTGTAGCGCTCGGCGATCTGTTTTTGGGTGCGTCCGGGCGTGGCCATGATCCGCGCTCAATAATAAAAAAGCGTCACGTATGCGTGCCAGATCGTCAGCAGCAGCAGCAAAAACGAAAAGGGCACGTGGATGAAAAGCCAACCGTGGAGCCAGTGGTGAAGACGCGTCTGGAGATCGAGCATCCGCCGCTCGTCGCACCACGCCTGGATTTCTTCCACCCGGCTGCGGTAGGTTTCCGACACGCGCAGTTTGACGAAGCGAAAAGTGTCATCGGAAAAGCGGGCATTTCCCAGGCGATACTTCTCGCCCCGTCCCGCTTGAAGGTAGGGCAGAATCTGTCGATCGATAAACTCAACCAGGGCGGCTTCAGAGGCCGGGTCCGGTGGGGGCCCCGGTTTCGCCGCCGCCGCAGGCTTCGCGGCCGTGGATTTTGGGGCAGCCGGAGCGGCAGGGGTGCCAGCAGACGGCGCCTCGGGTTTTTCAGGAACTGTCGCCGGTTTTGGGGCAAGCGCTGACGAGGCCGCCGGAGCTGTTTCCGCCACAGCGGCTGCCGGCACGCTGGCTGGAACTGCCGGAGGATCCGGCGCCGGTTCGTCGCCCGCCGGGACGGACGCGCGTGGAACGGGAGCGCCCGGCGGATCTCTTTGCACTCTTGCCGTTGGAGTGCCGATGGTCTCGGCTGGTTTCGCTGGTGCCGGTGCTGTCGCGGCATTTGCGGCGGGAGGTATTGCCGGTTCGGAAGCAGCCCTGATGGCCTTGGCCGCCGGTGCGGCGGCCGTCGTCGCCGCGGCGGCCGCAACAGGTTCCGCCGTCACGGTGGAACCTGTGGCCGATTTGGCGCGGGCAACCGGAGTGCTCAACTCACCTTTCGTCGAAGCCATTACGGCAGCGCCTGCGGTCACTGCCTTCGCGGGACTTGCGGCCGGCGCGCCCGTATCCGGCTTCTTGGCCGGAGCCGGCGGAGCAGGTTTGAACGAATCACGCATTTTTTCCGCAGCCACGCAAAGCTGGGCTCGGATATGCGGGATCTGCTCGAAGACCGTCTCGGCCGGCAACCGCTCCTTCATCAAACGCGGCATGAGATGCTGGAGCACCAGTCCGTAAATCCCGCTCACCATCACGACGGCATAAAGCCCCATCAGCAGTGTGGTCATCGGGCCACCGAGCCGAAAACCGCTGTGTAAGAGAATGAGGGGGACCGTGAGAAACGTGAGCCAGATATGAGCGCGCAACCACCGTTGCACGGTCCCGATTCGCCAAAGCGGGATCTTCTTTCGCAGGCTTAGGAGGGCGGCAAAAACAAAAATTCCCAGCGAAATTGCACCGAAGGCCAATCCGAGCGGCGTCCCGCCGATGGTGTGATGCTCGGTGGGAGTTTGGATCAGTGACGGGGGAAGACGAATTCCGGCCGGCATCCGTTCGGGATGAAAATTGCCGACGTAGAGAAGGCACGCTGCCACCGTGGCCAGACAAACGAAAACAAACCAGGGAAAGTGCTTCCAGTTATTGATCCGCATGGGGATTTAGCATTTCAGATCGCAGATTGTCTCCGTGGCAGCTGACGACCAATCTGCAATCGGCACTCTGAAATCTGCAATCATTTCAGTGCGTGGTGCGTGTCTCGTAGCGCCGCTCCGGCTTCCAATTGGTTTTCAAAATCTCCGCCTGCGCTTCCAGGGCATCGCCGAAAAAGCGCTGCGGATCGACGCGCTTGGCGGCGTCGTGCGGGCACGCATAAACACAGCTTGGGACGGAAAGCTGCGTGCAGAGATCGCAGGTGTTCGCCTTGTAAGCCGTGGTCTTTTTCTTCTCGATCTTCACCGTGGGCGGCGCTCCCGGCGTGGGCGATTTGATCTCGGTCTTCACTTCCTTGATCACCTCGAGCGGGTGCATGTTGATATTGCCGTAGGGGCAGAGCTCCGCGCATTTCCCGCAACCGATGCACCAATCCTCGATGATGATCTCGAGGTTTTCCTTGCGCCGAATCGAGCCCACCGGGCACTGCGTCATGCAAAGCGGATCGCGGCACGAGCGGCACGCCGTCGCGACCAAAAAATGATCGTAACGCAAACCGTCCCGGAGCAGGCGCGAGACGCCATCATGTGCCTTCGCGCAAGCCTGCACGCAGGCATCGCACCGCGTGCAGTTGTCCAGGTCGATGAGCAAAAGGTTCTGCGCTTCAAACAATCCCTGGTTGAGGAACTCATCGAGGCCGAGTCCCGGAGGCGCGGTTCGTCCTTTGGTTTCCGCGCTGCGCGCTTCGGCTACCGGCTCGAGCAGCGTCCGCACGCCGGGAAATTTTTCGAGCATCAGATCAAACTCGCTCTTTGGGACCCTGACCACGTCCACCGCATCGAGCGCCGTGCAGGTCGCGATGCGCTTGATCGACCAGAGCAATCCGATCTCACCGAAATAGTCGCCCCGACTCAGATAAGTACGGACCATTTCGCCTCCC
>Ga0190272_10000091_pt1 | contig 63494 bp, 53 predicted proteins | sample Popmic504T_FD_133746 | JGI IMG/M metagenome (GOLD analysis project Ga0190272, IMG submission 133746) | Populus adjacent soil microbial communities from riparian zone of Shoshone River, Wyoming, USA - 504 T | ecosystem: Environmental > Terrestrial > Soil > Riparian zone | place: USA: Wyoming...
GACAAGTCAGTCCCCTCTCCCCGCGACGAGCGGGGAGAGGGCTAGGGTGAGGGGTTGTGGCGCTCGGCAAAAGGGAGCCCCTCACCCTAACCCTCTCCCCACTGCGGTGGGGAGAGGGGACTGGTTCCGGCCCTTTTCGCGACATCGGGTAAGGAGTGCGATGCTCGGCGGCTACGTCCGCCGCACTCCATATTACTTTCGCGCGGAACGGCGTTTTGGAGACGCGGTGCCGGTGACCGTCACCGAGGCGCTGAGGGCGGCGCCGCAGCGGTTCGTGGCGCGGGCCCAGTAGCGGCCGGGGGGGACGGGCGTGCTGGTGACGGGCAGGCGGGTGTCGCCGCTTTCGCCGGCGAACCAGTCGTAGGCGATCGGCGTGACACCGGTCGCGGAGACGGTCAGTGACGGGGACACCGAGGTGATGGTGGGTTTGGCGCAGTCGGGGTTGGGGGGGCCGGCGTTGACGCGGATGAACTCGAGCCAGAGGGCGCGGGCCTGGGCGTCGTTGCGCACGGGGGCGGGGGCCTGGAAGTAGTTCAGGAGCTGGCTGTCGGTCTCGTCGCCGCGGAGCTCCCAGGCGTCGGGGAGGCCGAGGTAGTTGTGGGCGTTCCAGCCATGGAGGAGAGCCGCCGAGCGGCTGGCGAATTGCGTCGGGCCGGTCGGGCCGGGATAGATCCACGGCGCGCCGGAGGCCCAGACGAAGCGGCCGTCCTCGTGGCCGGCGGGATGATAGCGTGCGGGGACGGGATCGCTGTCGCGGCGGACGCGCAGCCGCGAGACGCCGTGAGTCCCGAATCCGCCGACCAGCAGCGCACCGCGGGGATCGACGGCCACGAGCCACGCGTAATGCGGCGGCGTCGTTTCTTCGCGCCTCCCCCAGCCGGAGGGATGCGGGTTCCAGTGCTCGCCAAACACGTAGCGCGACTGGCCGCCGTTCGGCGGGAGCCAGGCGTAGATCTCGTTAAAGTGTGAGCCGCCGTCGCCGTCGATCGACTCCCCCACCGACTTGCACCAGTAGATGCCGTCCTTCGGGCCGCTGTTGCCCCAGCGGTCGACGTCGAGCCACGCCCAGCCGCGGTAGTCCTCGAGGAAGATCTGATTCACATTGCCGAGGAACGTCGAGGCGAGGGTGGTTGGATCGATGCGGCGGATCCAGCCGTAGCCGAGCTCGAGGAGGATCAAGTTGCCGCGGCTGTCGACGCGGATCGTTTGCGGCTTGTAGATCTCATTGCCGAGGGCGCGGTTCCGGGTCTGGTCGAAGACATCGGTGGCGCCGCGAGTGCGCAGACGGTCGGCGTGGCCGGGACTGCCGAGGAGCGTGGTGACGACGCCGGTGCGCGTGATCCTGCGGATGGCGTCATTGTCCTGATCGGCGACGTAGAGCGCGTCGCTGACGGGGTCGAAGACGATCGAGGCCGGACCGTTGAACCGCGCGGAGGTGCCGCTGCCGTCCGCGAAGCCGGGCCCGTGATTCACGTCGCCGGCGAAGACGCTGACGTTGACGATGTTGGCCTCGAGATCGACGATCTCGATCTTCCAGACGCAGTGGTCCTCGTAGCCGACCACGTACCAGACGTTCTCGTTCTTCGGGTCGATGGCCAGATCGAGCGGCGTGAAGAGCTCGCCGCGGCCATTGGCCCACTGGCCGCGCTTCTCCATCACGCTGCGCACCGTGGCCAGCGGCTTCGAGCTCCACACCGGATCGCGTCCCGGGCGCACCCGCCAGCCGGCCACGGTGACGATCTCGCCGTCGGGCTTGAGGTAACGCGCGGGACCGCCGGTCTCGACGAAGGCGAAGCCGCCGCGCGAGTCGATCTGGCCGGAGACGTAGGGGCTCATCCAGCCGACGCCGCGCGGGCCGTCGCGGAACGGGAACTTCTCGTGCTTCGCGCCGACGCGGAGACTGCGGTGGTCCTGGCTCTGGTTCGGATCGAGCGCGCGCGCGAATGGGACGCCGGGATGCGGCGGGTCTTCCCACCACAACTGCGCGCCGGCGACGTAGTCGCCGCCCGGTGCGAGCTGTTCGAGATAGAGATCGGCTTCGTGCGGCGGTGTGGTCCACGGCGTGACGCGCGGATCGGCGGGATGTCCGGTCAGTCGCCGGCGGCGCGAGTCGACGTAGACGACGGACGGACCGAAATCGCCGCCATCGCCGTTGTAGCCGGTGACGCTGTTGATGACCGGTACGAGTGTGCTGACGGGGCCGTGACTGCGGGTCACGTGCAGGAAGGCGCGGTGCGGCTTGTACTCCATCCGCTGCGCCCCGCGCACTTCGACGCTGATGTCGTGGAACCCGTCGTCGAGCGTGGCCAGCGCGGGGTTGTCCGCGCGCAGCGTGAACGTTGTCGCGGTGGAGAGCCAGTCGGAGACGGGCACGCCATGGACGGTGTAGCGGACCTCGATCCCGCTCTCCTCAGGCGCAATGACGTCGGCCGCGGAGCGGCTGCCACGGAAGAGGTTCACACGCAGGTCGACGGAGCTCGAGTCGGCGGCGGTGGGATGCCCGGCGTGGAGGTGCATCCAGTGCGGGTCCTCGGGCTCGAGTCCGGAGGCCTTGCGCACCTCGACCGTGTTCCCGGCAAAGTGCAGTGGCCATTCCTGGGCGGACAAAGACGTGGCCAGCAAGAGCGCGGCAATGATGAACGGACGCATGAGAGTGTCCTCCCACTGTAGGTTCATCGGTCTCGCGGGGCCGTGACGGCGCTCACCACAAGCGTTTTACCGGAGGCAGTGTATCCTTCCGGCACTTCCCCGTTCCCCGGAATTCGGTGCGCGCCACAAGGAGGACTCCGCATGCTGAAGTGCATCCCCAGGGCGAATACGGTCCCGTACAACGTCGCTCGCCAGATCTCCAACTCGCGCTTCGATTACAAGCCGAGCCAGGTCTGCTTCTGCTACGACGAAGATGATGTCGTGGAGGCGCTGCGCAATGCCACGCCGGGCAAGGTCCGTGTGCGGGCCGGCGGCCATCATCACGAAGGCATGTGCTCCGGCGAGGATGTGCTCCTGCTCGACGTCTCGCATATCGACCACGTCGTGGTCGACGAAGCCGCGGGCACGGTCAGGGTGGGTCCGGGCGCGAAGCTCGGCGCGATCTACGATGCGGTTCTGGCGAAGGGTTTCCTGTTTCCCGGTGGCGCGTGCAAAGACGTCCATGTCGGAGGCCTGGTGCAGGGCGGCGGCTGGGGTCTCTTCGCGCGCGGGCTCGGTCTCACCTGCGACTGGCTGGACAGGTTCAGGATGGTCACGTGGTTCGACAACGACGGCCGCAACGACTACCAGGTGACCCCGGTCCGGGGGTGGGTGAACGATCCGAATCTGGAGCTGCACTGGGCCGTGTGCGGCGGAGGCGGCGGCAACTTTGGAGTGGCGACCGAGTTCCTCTTCAAGATCGTTCCCTTCAAGTACACGCCCGGCAACAAGGCCAAACACGTCACCCAGTTCAGCGCCACCTGGGAAGACCGGAGCGTCATGGGCGACGTGCTCAAAGGGTGGATGGACAATTTTCTCTCCTTTGACGACTTCCGGTTGACCACCTTCTGCCGGCTGATCGCTCCGGGAACGGAGGTCTCCGACGAGGACAAGCCCTCACTCGTGCTGGGAAACTTCATCGGCGAGTGGGACGAGCTGAACGGAATCCTCGAGAAGCTGCTGCCACGCCGGGATAACGTGCACGTCGAACACAACGACGTTGCGGTGTGGCCGCCCGCGGGGGCTGCCCCGACCGCCGACATCTTCGCGCCGGCGCTCTACCAGGCCGGAGCGCCGGTTTCGGCTGTGGACGAAGCGCCGGAGCCGCCTCCGGGCTTACCGGCTCCGGCCAAACTGGGCGACACCTGCAGCGGCGGCTTGTTCCGGCACAAGGTGTCGTCGGCCTATCCGCGCGCAAACGAGGTTGCGAACTTTCCATCCGCCGCGCGGGACGAGATCCTGCGCCACATCAACGCCGAGTCCCTCGGGGGCGCGCGCCGCTACATCAGCCTGCATTCGCTCGGTGGCGTCGTGGCGCCCAGCGAGGAAGACGGCCGCAACCGCGACGAGTGGAGCTGTTTCGCATATCGCGAGAAGCCCTTCCTGATTCAGTACCAGGCCTGGTGGTACGACCCCGCACTCGACGACACGTGCCTGTCGTGGATCGCCGGCTTCCGGGACGACATGTTCAACGGAAAATTCACCGAGGGCTCGTTCATCAACTTCCCCGACCGCGAGCTCGTGGAGACCACCGATCAGAAGGCGTTGATGCGCCCGTACTACGGGAAGAACTTCGACCGCCTGATGCGGATCAAGAACCGATTCGACCCCAACGGCGTGTTCGACTTCCCGATGGGCATTCCGCGGAGGTAGCCCTGTGGCCCCGCGCAAAGCGCGGGGCCACAATTGGATGGCGCGCCTTCGCGCGCCTGTTGGCGCACGGCTACACGCGGCGAGTCCCTCGGCATCCGGGTAACGACTGACCGCCGCATCAAGATCTGCGGAACATGCACGGGGAAGCGATTCAGGATAACGTCTACGTATGCCCCATCACGCCGACGTCCTGATCGTCACCGTCACGGAGGTCGAAAGCCACGCGGTGATGGATGTCTTCCGCGAAGCCACGAGAAGGGACGCGAGATCCGAGGTGATCGCCAGCGAGCTTTATCTCGACTTCGGCGAGATCAACGGCAGTCGCGTCTTCATGGCGCTCTCCGGGATGGGCTCAGGCGGCGTCGGCGGCTCTCAGGAACGAATTCGCAAGGCCATCGAAGCGCTCTCGCCTGCCGCAGTGATCATGATCGGCATCGCATTCGGCATCAATGAAAATAAGCAGGCGATCGGAGACGTGCTCGTTTCCGAGCGCCTCATGTTGTATGACCTTCAGCGTCGCGGGACGAAGGAAGCGGACGGCACTCTTCACATCATTCCGCGCGGCGACCGCCCTTCCTCTTCACCTTGGCTCTTCAACTGGTTTCGGATCGCGAGCCTGAAGTGGGACCAAGCCAAGGTTCGATTGGGTCTTGTCCTGTCCGGCGAACATCTCGTCGACAACATCGACTATCGCCGCGAGTTGCTCGCGCTCGAAAAAGAGGCGATCGGTGGAGAGATGGAGGGTGCGGGACTCTACGTCGCCTGTCAGAACAATAAGGTCGACTGGATCCTGGTCAAAGCCATCTGCGACTGGGCCGACGGCAACAAAGAGGTCGATCGTGAGACGCGGCAGAAGCAGGCGGCCCACAATGCCGCCGCCTTCGTGTTGCATGCTCTGCAGCAGGCACCTCTCAAACAGATCCGAAGCGAGACCCCCTCGCCCGCGCGGATCGCGAGCGAGCCCCGCAAATCCGTCCCCTCCTCGCTTCCGACGCAGCCGTATTTCTTCGGACGCGAACGAGAGCTCGCGGTCATCGCGGAGGCCATCTCGCTCGAGGCGCGTACGTGGGGCGCGTTGATCGACGGTCCGGGCGGCATCGGCAAAACCGAACTGGCCATCCGCTCCGGCCATCTCGCTCCGGAAGAGCATTTCGATCGGAAGATCTTTCTCTCCGCAAAGGTCCGCGAGCTGACTCCGGCGGGAGAGCAGAGGCTCGAAGACTTCATGCTCCCGAACTACCTGTCCCTGCTCACCGAACTGGGGCGCGAGCTCGGCGACGAGGACATCGGAAAGACCGACCCGAACGTGCGCGCCAACGAAGTGCGGCGCGCGCTGACCGGCGTACGCGCCCTGATCGTCATCGACAACGTCGAGACGTTCGCAGAGCCCGAGCGCGTGAGGCTCTATCAGTTCCTTTCCCGCCTCCCCTCGGCGTGCAAGGCCATCGTCACTAGCCGCCGGCGCGCCGACGTCGACGCGCGCGTGGTTCGGCTCGACCGGTTGGAGCGGCAGCACGCGCTCGACCTGATCGGCGAACTGGCGAAGAACAATCGCTGGCTGCAGAAAACGACCGAAGAGGAACGGACCAGCCTCTACGAAATTACCAATGGTAATCCGCTACTGATCAAATGGGCGGCCGGACAATTAGGGCGAACGGGCAGCCAATGCCGCACGATTACTGAAGTGTGTGCGTTCCTGGCATCCGCACCACGAGACAACGATCCGCTGGAATACATCTTCGGCGATTTGCTGGAGACGTTCACCGAGAGCGAGACGGCCGTGCTATCCGCGCTGACGCACTTCACCCAGCCCGCCGATGTAAAGTGGATCGCGGACGTCGCGGGGATCGCGGAGCCCGCCGCCCTCACCGCCCTCGAAGACTTGACGGATCGTGCTCTGCTCGTGAGCGATCAGGAAGCACGCACTTTTCTTCTGCCGCCGCTGGCCGCGACATTTCTGCGGCGCAAGCGGCCGGAAGCCATTTCGCGAGCCAGTGGGCGCTTCACCGACCGCGTCTATGCGCTGGCACTGGAAAACGGGTATGGAAAGCACGAACGTTTCCCTACGCTGGAAGCCGAGTGGCCTGCGATCGAAGCCGCTTTGCCACTCTTCATTCAGGGCGAGAACGACCGTTTGCAGACCCTGTATAACGCCCTGGGGCGCTTCCTCCACTTCTCTGGTCGGTGGGACGGATGGCAGTCTCTCAGCCGACAAACCGAAGAGAAGGCGGTGGCTGCTGGAGATTTCTACTATGCCGGATGGCAGGCATATGACTCCGGATGGGTCTCATTTTTGCGCGCGCAACCCGATGAAGTGTTGGCCTGCGCCGCACGCAGCGCTGCTCATTGGGCAAAAGTTCCACAGGCCGGGACGAAGGAGAAAGCCGCTGCCCTGCGGCTGCGTGGCTTGGGTCACAGGTTGCGAGAGGACTTCCCGGCGGCAATCGAAGCCATGAAGGAAGCGTTAGACCTGTGGCGCGCAATGACTCCGGAGAGTGCGGAGATTGCCCACGCACTGAACTCGCTCGCTGCGACAGAACGGCAACAAGGTGACCACGCCGCGGCGGAGCGCGACTATCGTGAAGCCCTCCGAATTCACGGGGCTGTCGACAACCGCGACGGCGTTGCCACCGTTGCCGGCAATCTAGCTGAGTTGGCACTCGACCGCGAAGAGTGGGCGACTGCTGAAGCGCAGGCGCGGGAGGCGTTGGCTTTGTCTGAGAAGGTCGGGCGTAAAGAGTTGATTGGCGGATGTTGCCTGTGGCTCGCCAAGGCGCTGGCGCGCCAAGGCAAGCCCAGGGAGGGCCTCCCGTTTGCCCTCCGCGCGGTCGAGATTTTCTCGCAATTGCGCCAGCCCGATAATGTGAAGAATGCGCGCGCCGCATTGGCGGAGTGCGGCGGGTAATCGCGCCGGAGGTCGCGGGGTTCGGAACGCCAAATTAAAGCACTCAGCTAGAAATACGAACGCCGCGAAGTCGCGGCGCATGCGTGACAGGCCGGGTGTTCTAACCAACTGAGCTACCGCCCGGTCGCGTGGTTTGCGCCAGTTCATGCTTGGACGGGCCGGGCAGTCGCGTCGGCATGGATCCCTACCGGCGGCCACCGGCCGGGGGCCGGACGGTACGGCCGGCGAGGCGCCGCCCCCGACTGCGCGGCACCGCGTAAGCTGTACGCGGACCTTGTGCTACCCGGCGGTGCTGCGCACGGCGGCGGGGCTGCTTCGGAAAGGCTCCGGGGTGCCTACTCAAATACTCCCCGGGGTCGTTCGAACCATCCGGCATGCTTACTCAAATACTCCCCGGGGTCGTTCGAAGCCTCCGCCATGCTTCATCAAATGCCCCGCGGTGCTTCCAGAAGCAGTCCGGGTGCTTCTGGAAGCTGCGCGGAGTATTTGTCAAATGCCTCGGGGGCATTTGCAGAGGCGCCACAGCGGCTTCTGACAACGGTTTCGACGCTTCAACGGCTCGAAATCGGCTTTGCGAGGCTCCAGCGGAGCTTTCGACGACGTTCTTGGCGTTGTTTTGACCTCCGCCGAGGTCGTTGGAAGCGCCCGGAGTGCTTCGCGAAGCATCCGGCGTGCTTCGGGAGACAGCGGGGAGCATTTGCAACATACCCGGCGAGCATTTGAAATAGACCTCGGGAGCATTTTACGAGAGCGTCACTCGGCCTTCCGATGATCAACGCTCCACGACGCATCTGTGTCCGAACGGTGCCGGGACAGAGCTGCGAACGCCGAATCAGGCATCAAGCGCGGGCGCGACCTCGTCGTCCACGAACTGCAGGTCATACAACTTCCGGTACACCCCGCGGTGCGCGAGGAGTTCCTCGTGCGTCCCCACCTCCACGATGCGTCCCTTGTCCAGCACGACGATCTTGTGCGCGCTGCGGATCGTGGAGAGGCGGTGGGCGATGACGAGCGTGGTGCGGCCGCGCATGAGGTTGTTCAGCGCCTGCTGGACGAGCCGCTCCGATTCGGTGTCGAGCGCGGACGTGGCCTCGTCGAGAATCAGAATAGGCGGATCCTTGAACAGCGCCCGGGCGATGGCCAGGCGCTGGCGCTGGCCGCCGGAGAGCAGCACACCGCTCTCCCCGATCTCCGTGTCGTACCCCTGCGGCAATGCGGTGATGAACTCGTGCGCGTTGGCCGCCTTCGCCGCGTCGATCACCTCGGCGTCGGCCACGCCGGCGCGGCCGTAGGCGATGTTGTTGCGGACCGTGTCGTTGAAGAGGATCACTTCCTGGGTGACGAAGCCCATCAGCGTCCGTAGCGAGTGCAGCGTGGTGTCGCGCACGTCCACGCCGTCGACGGTGATGCGTCCGCCGGTGACGTCGTAGAAGCGCGGGAGGAGGTTGACCAGCGTCGACTTGCCGGCGCCGCTGCCGCCGACCAAGGCCACGATCTCGCCCGGGGCGACGTCGAGGGTGATGTTGCGCAGGACCGGGTCGTTGCCGTACGTGAACGTCACGTCCTCGTAGCGCACACCCTTGCCGACGCTCTGCAGCACGACCGCGTCCGGCTTCTCCACCACTTCGTTCGGCACGTCCAGCATGCTGAAGACGCGCTCGGCCGCCGACAGGGCCGTGTTGAGCGAGAGGTTCACTTTGTTCAGCTTCTTGATCGGCGCGTACATCAGCGCCAAGGCGGTGAGGAAGCTGACGAACTCCCCCGTCGTCAGCGACCCGGCGGCGATGCGCCGCTGCGCGTAGCTGAAGAGGAGGATCATGCAGACGCCGGCCAGCAGCTCCATCACCGGCGAGGTCATGGCCTGCACCCGCTGCGCGCTGAGCGTCCAGCGGAGGTGCTTGCGCGTTGCCTCGCGGAAGCGACCGATCTCGAACGGCTCCATGGTGAAAGCCTTGACGATGCGCACACCGCGGATGGTCTCCTCGAGCAGCGTCGCGATCTCGGCCATCCGCTCCTGCGAGCGGTGCGTGGTCTTGCGCAGCTTCTTGCCGAACTGCACGACCGGCGTGACGATCAGCGGCGCGCCGACGAGGCTGACCAGGGCCAGCATCGGGTTGAGATAGAAGACGTAGACGATCAGGCCGAGGAGCGTGACCGATTCCTGGAGGAGATCGCCCATGCGCGTGGAGACCGCGGCCTGGATGGCGTCGGCGTCGGAGACGACCCGGCTGACCATCTCCCCCGTCGAGCGCTCGGTGAAGAAGCGGTGGCTCTGCCCGATCATCCGCTCGTAGAGCTGATTGCGCAGGTCGCGAACGGTGGAGAGGCCGACTTTCTGGAACGAGTATTCGGAAAAGAACGACGTGAACGCGCGCAGCACGAACACGCAGAGGATGACCATCAGCACGCGCCGCGGCTTGCCCGCGGCGTCGGCGTCCCACCAGGCGTCGAAGCGCGCCTTGGCGGCGCCGATGAGGGGCATCTGCTCGACGGCCTTCATCCGCTCGTTGCCGGCTTTCGGCTGCGCGTTGCCGGGCGACAGCACTTCGTCGAAGAGGGGCTGCACCAGCGCGACGAGCACGGTCTGCGACAGGCCGAAGATCATCATCGACAGGAACGCCACCATCGCCCACGCCTTGTAGGCGCGGAGGTAGCCGTAGAGACGGCGCAGCGGTTTCATCCCGCCACCATCTTATGGATTTCCTCGGCCGCACGCCGCGCCGCGCCCGGCGTGCCCAGCTTGCCGCGGATCGCTTTCAGCTCGCGCGACACGCGCTCGTACTGCTCCGGCACGACCAGCCGCCGCACCTCGTCCGCGATGCGCGGTCCATTGACGTCGCTCTGGATCAGCTCCGGCACGACTTCCTTGCCGGCGATGATGTTGACCAGACTCCAGTGCGGCAATCGCACGAGACGCTTGCCGAGGGCGTACGTGGCGCGGCTGAGGCGGTACATCACCACGACCGGCGTGCCGAGGACGGCTGCTTCGAGCGTGGCGGTACCGGACGACGACAGCGCGATGTCGGCCGCGGCGACACCTTCTCCTCGGTCATGCGGAAGGATCGCCACCTCGACGCCGCTCTGTTCCACGATCGACGCCAGCTCGGTGCGCTCGATGGTCGGCGCCTGGATAATGTACGCCTCCACCTCGCGCTCCGCGCGCAGGATGCGCACGGCGTCGAGCATGGCCGGCAGCAGCGACCGCACTTCCATCCGCCGCGAGCCGGGCAGCAGGGCGATGCGCAGGCGTCCGTGCTCGCGCGGCGGCTTGTGGACGTGCGCGAGCTGTTCGATGAGCGGATGGCCGACGTACGTCACCGGCACGTCGTGCTCGCGGTAGAACTCTTCCTCGAACGGAAAGATGACGATCATGCGGTCGACGTACTTGGCGATGTGCCGCACTCTCCCCCGCCGCCACGCCCAGATCTGCGGCGAGATGTAATAGACGACCGGCAGCCCCAGCTGCTCCTTGCAACGCCTGGCCACGCGCAGGTTGAACTCGGGATAGTCGACGAGGAAGACGGCGTCCGGCTTCTCGCGGGCGATGCGCTCCAGCAGCTCGTTATACACGCGGCGGAACATCGGCAGGTGCCGCAGGACGTTGAACAGTCCCACGATGCCCATCTCGCTGGCGTGATGCAGCAGCGTCATCCCCTCTTTGCGCAGCAGGTCGCCGCCGATGCCGAACAGCTCCAGCGACGGGTCGAGTTTCTTCAGCTCGCGCACGACCTCGGACGCATGCAGATCGCCGGATGCCTCCCCGGCCACGACCGCGATCTTCATCGCCGGCCTCGTTCCTCGTGACTCGTTGCTCGTCGCGAGTGCTGCAGCGCGAAAAGGCACATCGAACGAGCAACGGGCAACGAGCAACGACTCATCGCACCGGAAGCCTGTACATCACCCACCCCAGCGCGACCGCGCCGAGGAAGAGAGAGAAGAAGACGACGAGAAAGATGCGCGTGCGCTCGCGGCGCTCCTCTTTCCAGAGCAGCGCGAAAAAGAGGCCCGTGGCCAGCGCGTAGAGGAACATCAGCACGACGTGCGTGCCGAGCAGGCTCACGACTTTCGTCCCCAGGCGATGTCGAAGCAGTCGAGGATGAGGAGGAGGTTCATCAGGCCCGCGGTGAGCGTGAACGTGCGGCCGTATTCGTAGGTCGCGCCGCGGATGTTCCCGTGCGGACCGACGGTGTTGCCGAGCCAGTACAGCGCGCCGGAGCCCATCGAGGCGACGCTGGCCAGTTGCGGCAGCGCCTGGCCGCGCGACTCGCTGAGCAGGTAGAGACCGCCCTCGATGGAGATGCCGATCAGGAACAGGCCGGCCACGATGGCGAAGAAGGCCAGCGCCCGCGCGCGGCGCCCGAGGAAGAAGTGGCCGGCGCCGGGGACGACGAAAGCGAGGGCCATGGCCACGAATGCGCGCGTCATTCGGCGAGCGATTCTCCGCGGAGCTTCTGAAAGTGCGGCGCCAGGCGATCGAACGTGGTGTCGTGCTCCTCGGGGACGAGGCGCGTCTGCGCGGTGACGGTCATGAAGTTCACGTCGCCGCTCCAGCGCGGCACGATGTGCATGTGGTAATGGTCGGCCACGCCCGCGCCGGCGACCTGGCCGAAGTTCATCCCGACGTTGAAGCCGTCGGGGTGGTAGACGTCCGACAGGATGCGCTGCGCCTCGGCGGTGAGACGGATCAGCGCGCGCAGCGAGCGGTCGTTGGAGTCGAAGAGGCGCGCCTCGTGCGCCACGGGGGCGATCATGAGGTGGCCGTTCGTATACGGATAACGGTTCAGCATCACCAGCGCGTCGTCGCCGCGGTAGAGCGTGAGGGTCCCGCGGACGTCCTCCGAGGAGGCGGCGATGCAGAAGATACAGCCGGGGGGCTGATCACCTTTGGGAGCGGTCAAGTAGGAGAATCTCCAGGGCGTGAAGAGGATTTGCATGAATTGAAAATTGAAAATTGAAAATTGAAAAGAGCCCGGTGCCAGTTTTCAATTTTCAATTTTCAATTTTCAATTCGAAATTGCCAGACGCGTTCAATCTCCCGAGACTGCCGCCGCCCCTCCCTCGACAACCTCCGCCGCTTCCGCCTCGGCCAGGGCCTTGTTGATCAGTTCTTTCAGTTCCTTGCCCGGCTTGAAGTACGGGATCTTCTTGGAAGGCACTTCCACCTTCTCCCCCGTCTTCGGGTTGCGGCCCGTGCGCGACTTGCGGCTGCGGAGACGGAAACTGCCGAAGCCGCGCAGCTCGATCTTCTGGCCGGCGCGGAGGGAGTCGACGATCGAATCGAAGACGATGTTGACGATCGTCTCGGCCTGCTTCTTCGTCAACTGAACGACGCGCGCCACTTCGTCGACCAGCTCGGCCTTGGTCATCACGCCGGCGGCGGCAGCGATTTCATCGTCGTGCGAGTCGTCGCGGTCGAGCTCGAGATCATCGTGTTCGTCCAAGGTTCCCCTCCTCAATCACCACCGATATAAAAACTGCGGCACCCTGCGGTTGACGATGCGCTCCAGTACCGCGTTCGCGCCGTCCTCGGACAGGAGCTGGAACAACCCCGCCTCGCGGCGGCGCGGCCAGATCTTCGACGGCTCGCCCTCGATGCCGCCGAGTTTTCCGGCGGTGCGGACGGCGTCGTCGATCGTGCCGATCTCGTCGACGAGCTTCAGCCCTTTGGCCTGGTCGCCGGTGAAGATGCGGCCGTCGGCGACGCGGGCCACTTCTTCCGCTTTCATCCTGCTGCCGCGGCCGGCCACGACGTCGCGCACGAACTGCGAGTGCAGCTGCGTGACGATGCCCTGAAAGTACTGCCGCTCCTCGGGAGTCAGCTCGCGGAACGGCGAGCCGGCGTCCTTCAATGCGCCGCTGGTGATCGTCTCAGGCTTGAGCTTCGCCCAGCGCACCAGCTCCTTCATGTCGAACCACTGCAGGATCACCCCGATGGAGCCGGTGATCGTGCCGGAGTTGGCCACGATCGGATCGCACGCCGCGGCGATGTAATAGCCGCCCGACGCAGCGACGCTGTCCATCGAGGCGATGACCGGTTTGCCTTCCGCGCGGATCTTGCGGATCGCGGAGTAGATCTCCTGCGACGGCGCGATCGCGCCGCCCGGGCTGTTGATGCGCACCACGATCGCCTTGACGCTGCGGTTGCGCGCGTATTTGTGGAGCAGGTCGAGCGTCTCGCGCGCTTCGAGGATCTCGCCCTCGATCGGCACGATGGCCACCTTCTCCGCGGCGAAGTTGACGTCGCTGGTGTCGCCCCCGGCCACGCCGATGACGATCAGGAGAATGAAGCCGAGGAAGACGAGCAGGCAGCCGCTCAGCGCGCCGAAGAAGAACATCCCCGCGCGCGACTTTTTACGCGGGGGCTCCGGTGCGGTGGCTGGCGGCGGATTCCACACCGGAGGAGCATTCGATGATTCAGGCTGCGCTGAGGCGGGCTGAGACGACGCAGCCGGTTCAGCAGTCGGAGACTCGAAGTCGGACATGGTCGAATCAGCTCTGCTGCGGCTCCGGTTCAGGTTCGGTTACGGGCGCCGCCACCTCCGGCTCCGCGGCTGGCTCGGACGGCGACTCGTGCCCCGTCTCATGGCCGGCGTCGTGTGACTCGGCGGGCGCGTGCTGCGCGCTCTCCAGCGCGACGCGCTCTTCGTCGGAGAGCGGCTCGACGTCGCGGGTGGTCAGGCCGATCTTCCGCTCGTTCGTGTCGATCTTGATGATGCGCGTGCGCAGCGGCTCGCCGACCACGAAGGTCTTATCGAGCTTCTGCCGCTGGTCGCGCTGTACCTCGGAGATGTGCGCCAACCCTTCCACTCCATCCGCCAGGCGGATGAAGAGGCCGAAGTCGGTGATCTTCGAGACGTTGCCGACGATCTCGTCGCCGAGGGCGTGGCCCTTGGCGAAGGTGTCCCACTCGTTCGGGAGGAATTCGCGGATCGACAGTGAGAGACGCTGGTTGTCGCCGTCGACGTTGATCACGCGCGCCTTCACCGTGTCGCCCTTCTTCAGCACCTCGGACGGGTGCTTGAGGCGGCGGTGCCATGACATGTCGGAGATGTGGATCAGGCCGTCGATGCCTTCCTCCACTTCGACGAAGGCGCCGAAGTCGGTGAGATTGCGCACGCGACCTTCGATCACGGTGCCGACCGGATAACGCTCGGAGATCGTGTCCCACGGGTTCTGTTCGAGCGCCTTGAGCGAGAGCGAGATGCGGCGGTTCGGGACGTTCACGTCCGCCACCACGGCCTCAACCTCGTCGCCCATGTTCATCAGCTTGGCCGGATGGCGGATCTTCTTGGTCCACGACATTTCGCTGACGTGGATCAGCCCCTCGACGCCTTCCTCGAGCTCGATGAAGGAGCCGTAGTCGGTGAGCGAGACGACTTTGCCCTTCACGCGGCTGCCGAGCGGATAGCGGTCCTGCACGTCGGACCAGGGGTCGGGGTGCTTCTGCTTGTAGCCGAGCGAGACGCGCTCGGAGCCGGAGTCGAACTTGAGGACGATCACTTCGATCTCGTCGGCAACGTTGAAGTACTCGGAGGGATGCGTGACGCGGCCCCAGGAGATGTCGGTGATGTGCAGCAGCCCGTCGACGCCGCCGAGGTCGACGAAGACGCCGTAGTCGGTGATGTTCTTGACGATACCGTGCGTGATCTCGCCTTCCTTGAGGCGGCCGAACGTGGCGGCTTTCGCCGCGACCTGCTCGACTTCGACGATCGCTTTGCGCGAGAGCACGATGTTGCTGCGCTTCTTGTCGAACGAGACGATCTTGAACTTCATCTCGTGGCCGCGGAGGGCGTCGAGGTTCTTGACGGGTTTCGTGTCGATGAGCGAGCCGGGAAGGAACGCCTTGACGCCGCCGACGTCGACGGCCAGGCCGCCCTTGACGCGGTCGACGACGCGGCCGTCGATGGCCTGGTCGGCCTTATACGCGGCTTCGATGTCGTCCCAGACACGCATACGAGCCGCTTTTTCGCGTGACAGGGCCACGTAGCCGGAGGAGTCTTCGAGCCGCTCGATGAAGACTTCGATCTCGTCTCCGCGCTTAACCTTGACCACACCGTCAAAACCGGTGACTTCGCCGACGGGGAGGAGGCCTTCGCTCTTGTAGCCGATGTCGACGACGACGTCGGAGGGGGTCACTTTGATGACGCGCCCGCGGATGATCTCGCCCTCGGTCAATGAGGGCTTGCTGTAGAGATCGAGCAATTCCTCCATGCCGAGGTTCTCCAGGTTGCTGGAGTCCGCCTGCCGCGGCTGGGAAGGTTTGTTCGACTCGTCATTGGACGCCATGTACTGGGGAACCCCCTACGCAAATTCTTCGACGGCCTGCACGGCGATGCCGACAGGCCCAATCAGCGCTAAGTTGTTGATACACGCCGAGAACGGGAGTGTAGCGGGCGCATCTAACTCCGTCAAGAAATCAACCGGATTTGCGCTTGCGCGCTCAGGCGAAAGGTAAAAGGTAAAAGTCGCTTCGCGCCGTTGCATGGTTTACGCGAGAAGCGCGCGGGCTGGCGAAGCCACCTTTACCTTTTACCCTTTTCCCTTTACCTGACCCACAATCTCATCCACCACTTCCGCAATCGTCAGGTCCGAGGTATCGACGACCGTATAAGTCGAATCGAACGATAACGGTGAGTCGGCGCGGGTGGAGTCTTGTTCGTCGCGGAGGATGGATTCGGCGAGGACGGTGTCGAAGTCGGCGGCCTGGCCTTTGGCCACCAGTTCGGCGTAGCGGCGTTCGGCGCGGACCTCGGGTCGGGCGGTCAGGAAGAACTTGTGCGGGGTCTCGGGAAAGACTTTTGTGCCGATGTCGCGGCCTTCGAGCACGCCGCCGTTGCGGCGGCCGAGCTCCTGTTGCAGGCGGACCAGCACGCGGCGGACGGCGGACACGGCGGAGACGTGGCTCGCGGCCATGCTGATCTCCGGCGTGCGGATGAGGGGCGTGATGTCCTCCCCCTCCAGCAGCACGCGCGGCGGGTCGCCGGGCTCGAAGGCGATGTTGGCGTTCGAGGCGAGTTGTTCGAGCGCGGCTTCGTCGCGCAGGTCGATCCCGCGCCGCACGGCGGCCAGGCCGATGGCGCGGTACATGGCGCCGGTGTCGATGTGCGGGATGTCGAGCGCGCGCGCGACGAGCTTGCTGGTGGTGGACTTGCCGACGCCGGAAGGGCCGTCGATGGCGACGATCAATGGCGCGACGGCGACCTGCGGCATCTCACCCACGCCCTCGGCGTGAGGCAGCGCGGTTCCCTGACGCGGCAGCGCGTTTGGACGATACGACAGCGCGCTTCGACGGTCCGCCGGCGCGTTTCGACGACGCCGGGCGTTTGGACGGCGCCGCGGCACGCTTCGACGGTCCGGCGCCGCGCTTGGACGGCGCGGCCGCTTTGCGGCTCTTCTTCGCCGCGGTGGCGGGCTTCTTCTTCGAAGAGCTCGCGTCCGAGGTGCGGCCGGCGGTCGCCGTGCGACGCGGAGCCTTCGGCTTGGCCGCCTCCTGCATCGTGGCCAGCATCTTCACTTCTTTCGTCGTCAGCTCGCGATAGTCGCCGGGCGTGAGTCGTGGATCCGACAGCGGACCGATGGCCACGCGGCGCAGCTTCGACACCGGATGCCCGACCGCCTGGAACATCTTGCGGATCTGCTGCGTGCGTCCTTCGCGCAGCTTCACCTCGTACCAGGAGTTGCCTGCCTCTTCGCCGCGGCCCGTGGTCCGGATCTTCGAGATCTCGCACGGGAGCGTGCGCTTGCCGTCGATGGTGATGCCGCGCTCGAGTTTGGCCACGAGCCGTTCCTCGGGCACGCCGCGCACCTTCACGTGGTACGTCTTCACCGAGCCGTGCGTCGGATGCGAGACCTTGAAGGCGAGGTCGCCGTCGTTGGTCAGGAGGATCAATCCCTCGGAATGAAAATCGAGGCGGCCGACGGGATAGATGCGCTCGCGCACGCCTTTGACGAGATCGATGACGGTGCGGCGGCCCTGCGGGTCGACGACCGTGGTCATCACTTCCTTCGGCTTGTAGAGAAGGATGTAGCGATGCTCCTCTGCGTGCGTGATCAGCTTGCCGTCGACTTTGATGTGATCCTTGGCGGCGTCGGCTCGCGTTCCGAGCTCGGTGACGACGCGCCCGTTCAACGTGACGCGTCCTTCGCGGATCATCGTCTCCGCCTCGCGGCGGGAAGCGAAGCCGGCGTGCGCGATGATCTTCTGCAGTCGCTCGAGTTGCATCACTCTTCTGTCGGCTCGCTCGTCGAGGATTCTAACTGACTTTCCTCGGGCGCAACCGCAGCTTGTTCTACGAAAGTCGTGCCGTCCGATTCCGCGGGTTCATCGACCGGTGCATCCGTCGCTGAATCAGGCGGTGAATCCGTGTCTGATTGAATCGCCGGATCGGTCTCTGCATCCGTCGCCGCATCGACGGGCAATTCAATGATGCCGTCGCCGGTGTGCTCCGGTGCGGCGTTGATCGCGGCGACGAGATCGTCGTTGATGTTCTCGCCGATCAGATCTCCGAACTCTTCGAGGCGCGGCAGGTCGCGGATGTCGTTCAGTCCGAAGTGCACGAGAAAGTCTTTCGTCGTGCGATAGAGGAACGGACTGCCGACCACGTTCTTGCGCCCGGCCACGCGGATCATGCGCCGCTCGAGGAGCGTGCGGATGGCGCTGCCGGAGTTCACGCCGCGGATCTCGCCGATCTCCGGCGCGGTGATGGGCTGGCGATAGGCGACGATGGCCAGCGTCTCCAGCGCGGCCAGCGAGAGGCGGTTCTCGCCCTTCTTGGCGAAATACTTTTTCAGCACGGAGTCGTGCTCGGCGCGCGTGGTGAAGCGCCATCCGCCCGCGGCCTGTTCGAGCGTGAAGCCGCCGACGTGCTCGTCGAGCACGCGCTTGATCTCTTCGAGCTGCGCGGTGACGGCCTCGCGCGTCTCGTCGAGCGACTCGGCCAGATCGTCGACGCGGGTCGGATCGGAGGAGAGGAAAAGAATCGCTTCGAGCGCGGCTCGGAGCTCGTTGGCTTCCATCGGCATGACTACGAATTATCGAAGAGCGCGAACGTCGCGTCGTCGATCTCCTTCTCGGAACGGTTGATGAGGATCTCGCCGAAGTTCTGGCTCTGTTGCAGCGCGATGCCGCCCAGGCGGACCAGCTCCAGCATGCCCAGGAAGACGGCGATCAGCTCGTTGCGGTCGCGGCCCTCGAGGAACCACTGCAGCCGGATCGGCGCCACTTCCTGCAGCTTGCCGTAGATCTCGCGCATCTTGTCCGAGACCTTGTGCACGGTGCGGTGCAGCTCGATGGCCTGCGGATGGTTCTGGCGGTAGCGCACTAGGGCGGTGCGGAACGCGTCGATGAGGTCGAACAGGCCGACGTCCGTCATGTCGACGTCGTTCGGCTCGTCGGTGCCGGGCAGCGGGACGCGCGGCCGCGTCCACATACCCATGCGCACGACGTCCAGCTCCGCGAACGACTCGGCCACGGCCTTGAAGCGCTGGTACTCGACGAGACGGTCGACCAGCTCGCGGCGAGGATCGTCGCCGGCCCCGTCCTCGCTCTCGTCGCGCGGCAGCAGCATGCGCGACTTGATGTTGATCAGCAGCGCCGCCATGTAGATGTAGTCGGCGGCGATGTCGAGATCGAGCTCGGTCATGGCCTCGAGGTAGGCGTTGTACTGCTCGGTGATGAGCAGGATGGGGATGTCGTGGATGTCGATCTCGTGCTTGCGGATGAGGTGCAGCAGGAGGTCGAGCGGCCCCTGAAAGGTCGGCAGGTCGAGCTGGTACGCAGGCGCGTCCCGCTCCTCTTCGGCTTCCATGGGAAGGCCCTGCGCCTGCGGCGCGGTTTCGATCTTCTCCTCCTCGCTCATCGGCGCAGCTCGGGATAGTGGATCTTCATCGCCTTGCGCACCAGCTCCAGCGTTTCGCCCGCGCGCTCGCGCGCCTTCACGTTGCCGGCGCTCAGCGTGTCCCAGACGATCGACGGATCGCGCTTGATTTCTTCGTGGCGCGCGCGGACCGGTGCCAGCGACTCGATCATGATCTCGGCCAGCAGCTTCTTGTCCTGCACGCAGCCGATCTGCGCGGTGCGGCATTCGTGATCGACGCGGGCGATGGTGGCCTCGTCGGAGAAGAGCTTGTGGAAGTGGAAGAGGTTGCAGATGTCGGGATTGCCCGGGTCGGTGCGGCGCACGCGATTGGGATCCGTGAACATCGTCGAGACGAGCGTGCGGATCTCGTCGGAGGTCGCCGTGAGGGGAATGGTGTTGCCGTACGACTTCGACATCTTCCGCCCGTCCAGCCCCGGCACCTTCGGCGTCGGCGTGAACAGCGGCTGCGGCTCCGGGAAAACGTCGCCGTAGAAGTTGTTGAAGCGGCGCACGATCTCGCGCGACAGCTCGAGGTGCGAGGCCTGGTCCTCGCCCACCGGCACCCAGGCGGCGCGGTAGATGATGATGTCGGCGGTCTGCAGCAGCGGGTACCCGAAGAAGCCGTAGGTGTTGAGGTCCTTCTCTTCGAGCTGCTGTTGCTGGTCCTTGAAGGTCGGCACGCGCTCGAGCCACGGCAGCGGCGTGATCATCGACAGCAGCAGGTGCAGCTCGGCGTGCTCTTTCACCTCGGACTGCAGAAAGAGGACGCTCTTCTCCGGGTCGATGCCCGCGGCCAGCATGTCCGCCGTGGCCTCGAAGGTGGCCTGGTGCACCTTCGCCGGATCGGCATAGTCGGACGTGAGCGCGTGCCAGTCGGCGATGAAGACGAACGACGGATAACGGTCCTGCAACTCGACCCAGTTGCGAATCGCACCGAAGTAATTGCCGAGATGGACGCGGCCCGTCGGACGGAGACCGCTGAGAACGTACTGAGGTTGTGGATTCACTGAGAGCTCACGAGGCGCCTGAAATGAGCGCGCAGTGTAGCAAACGGCGGCGACGGCGGCAGCTAAGCAGAACGCTTTCATTGCACCCACGCAAAGAAAGACGACCGGGGGCCTCCGGCGGGCCGGTGCGACCGGCGGCGCTGATTGAGCCCACTCATCGCGCAAACACGTGTTTCGTCGACAGGTGAGCATCCTGGCTAGGCCAACAAGCGCCGCCGGTCGCACCGGCCCGCCGGAGGCCTATCGGTCGTCTCCCTTTCGTGGCTCCAATGCGAGCATCCTGCTTAGTCCCGTTCCGTGACGGCGGGAACCGGCAGCCCGAGGAGCGCGCGGGCGACCTGCTCCGCGCGGCCGAGGTCCGCGTCGACGACCTCGATGGCCAGGTCGCGGGCTTTCTCCATGAGGTCGAAGTCGCGGAGGATGTGGCCGAGGCGGAACTTCATGGCTCCGGACTGGCGCGTGCCGAGGAATTCGCCGGGCCCGCGCGTCTGCAGATCGTGCTCGGCGACCTCGAATCCGTCCCTGGCCCGCTCGAAGGCGTGGAGGCGATCTTTTGCGTCTGGTGCAACTTTCGTCTCGTGCAAAAGCACGCAGTAGGACTTGCGCTCGCCGCGTCCGACCCGGCCGCGGAGCTGGTGGAGCTGGGAGAGGCCGAAGCGGTCGGCGTCGACGATGAGCATCATCGAGGCGTTGGCCACGTCGATGCCGACCTCGATGACCGTGGTCGACACGAGGATGTCGATCTCGCCGCGCTTGAAGCGCTGCATCGTCTCGTCTTTCTCGTCCGACTTCATCCGCCCGTGCAGCATCTCCACGCGGCGGTTGGGGAAGCGCTGCCGGACCTGCTCGAAGCCGAGCGTGAGCGGCTTGAGGTTCAGCTTCTCCGACTCCTCGATGATCGGATAGACGATGTAGATCTGCGCGCCGCCGTCGATCTCAGTGTCGATGAAATCGTAGACGCGCTCGACCTCGTGGGCCTCGCGGACGACGGTCTTGATGCGCTGGCGTCCCGGTGGCAGCTCGTCGATGACCGAGAGCTCGAGATCGCCGTAGATCGCAAGCGCCAGCGACCGCGGGATGGGCGTGGCGGTCATGACCAGGATGTCGGGCATCTCCCCTTTGGAGAAGAGCTTCTGGCGCTGCTCGACGCCGAAGCGGTGCTGCTCGTCGACGATGGCCAAGCCGAGGGACTTGAACTGGATGCGCTCCTCCAGGATGGCGTGCGTGCCCACCACGAGCTGGATGTAGCCGTCGCGCAGACCGGCGCTGAGCGTGCGGCGCTCCCCTGCTCCCATCGACCCCGTGGCCCGGGCCACGACCAGTGAATGGTCAACTAGTTGACGAATGCGCTGGTAGTGCTGCTCCACCAGGATCTCGGTCGGCGCCAGCAGCGCCACCTGGTGTCCGTTGCGGATCATCAGGATGGCCGCGATCAGGGCCACGATGGTCTTGCCGCTGCCGACGTCGCCCTGCAGCAGGCGGTACATCGGACGCTCGGCTTGGAGGTCGGCGGCAATCTCGCGGAGCACACGTTTCTGTGCAGCCGTCAGCTTGAACGGGAGGATCCGTTTGACCTCTTCGCGCAGGGCGTCGTCGATCTCGAGCCGCCGCGATTTGATCTTCGTCTCCTCCGAGGCCCGGCGGACGCGCAGTGCGAGCTGCAGCATGAAGAACTCCTGCAGAATGACGCGCACGTGCGCCGGCGAGCGGTTGCCGAGGAACTCCGGCGTGAGCGCCGGCGGCTTGTGCAGGGCGCGGACGGCGGTGGGCAGGTCGATGACGCCGAGGCGTTTGCGGAGGTCGTCGGGCAACGGATCGACGAGCTGCGGAAGCGTCTCCAGGGCGCTTTCGACGATCTTCCGCAGCGCTTTCGGCGGGATGTTGCCGACCTTGGAGTAGATCGGGACGATGGCCCCCTCTTCCTCCTCGTCCCCTTCGAACTTTTCCCAGTCGGGACTCTCGATGGAGAGCGGCCCGTAGCCCGACCTCCGCGGCGCGCCGAAGACGGCCAGCCGGTCGCCGCGCGAAATCTGATCGGCGAGGTAGCCTTGGTTGAACCAGATCAGCTTCACCGACCCGGTCCCGTCTTCGAGCACGGCCTCGAAGAGCCGCATGTGCTTCTGCGGCGAGACGCGCGCCTGCGCCGAGGTGACGCGGCCCCGCAGCAGCACGGGCGTGTCGAGCGACCGGCCGAGGTCCGCGATGCGCGCCGGGTGCCGCCGGTCTTCGTAGCGGTACGGGAAAAAGTAGAGGAGATCGCGAACGCTGCTCACCCCCGCGTTGCGCAGCAACTCCGCGCGCCCGGTGCCGACGCCTTTGATGAACTGGATCTCGGAATCGGGCGTCAATGGCACGGCGCTTATTGTCGGGGAGATCGTGGTGAGGGCGCGGATTTCTACGGTGGGAAGAGGTTGCTGGTTGCTAGTTGCTAGTGCATTTGGCTCTCGCGATACTGCACTGGTAACCAGCAACCAGAAACCGGCCTGCCCTAATCAAACACCGCCTTCATCGAAATCAACCCGATCTTCAACAGATCCCCGTTGTGCACCGTCACCGGCACGCCCGTGGGGATGCGCTGGTCGTTGACGTAGGTCCCGTTCACGGTGCCGACTTCTTCGAGGATGAGGTACTCCTCGCCGGAGCGGATGATCTTGGCGTGGCGGCGGGAGACGGAGCGGTTGGTGTCGACCGGCGTCAGGTCGATGTCGGGGAGGATGCCGGTCACAGGGTCGGCGCGGCCGATGGTGGTCTCGTCGCCGTTGCTGAAGAAGAAGGCCGTGCCGGTGGCCACGTCGACGAGGCGGTGGCGCGTCGCTTTCTCCGCCGGGGCGACGATGGTGCCGTCGAGGGCGGCCTGATGCTCCATGTCCACTTCGCGGCCGGCCAGCTTCTCGAGGAGCGTGTTGGCCTCGCGCAGCCGCTTGGAGTATTTGCGGATGATGCGCACCGCGACCTCGGGGTTCCGGCGCAGCATTTCGTCGAAGCGCGAGCCGTTGATGGCCACGAGCTTCACGTCCGTCACCGCGCGGGCGTCGGCGGTGCGGGGCATGGCCTCCAGCAGGGCCATCTCGCCGAAGAAGTCGCCCTTCTCCAGGCGCGAGAGCAGGTGCGACTGCCCGCCGATGTGCTTGACGATCTCGACCTCGCCCTCCTGGATGATGAACATCTCCGTGCCGAGGTCACCCTGGGCGAAGATCGTGTCCCCGGCTTCATAGGCGAGCTGGGAGTCGCGGACCGGATCCTTCGATCCGCCGGTCGTTTTGAAGACGGCCTTCAGACCGCGTGGAGTTTCGTCAGACAACGGCAGGCTCGCTGATCGTCAGGCGCATGTCAGTAGTGCTGAGGCGAACCGTCGTCCCGATGGGCATCAATAGATTGTTTCCATGGTGACCGAAGGGAAGGTTTCGTACGACGGGGACGTCAAAAGAGCCGAAGAAGTCGCGCAGGAGAGCGAGCATCTCTGCGTCTTCCCCGCACTCTTTCAGAGCCCCAATGATCACGCCTCGGATTCGGGGCATTCTGCCAGACAGCCGTAGGTGGGTCAACATACGGTCGATGCGGTAAACCGGCTCGTCGACGTCCTCCCAGAACCAGATTCCGCCGTCGACCCAGTAGTCGTACGGGGTGCCCGCCAGCGCGGCGGTGAGGGCGAGACAGCCGCCGAACAGAATCCCCTCCGCCTCGCCGTCGCACAGGATGTCCTCGCGACTGAGCTCGTACTCGAGCGGCGCGGCGCCGTGCAGCATCGACCAGAACCACTCCTCGTGGCGCTGCGAGATCCCGTTCCGGAAATCGAGATTGAGCATCGGTCCGTGCAGTCCCGCGACGTTCGCCTGCGTAGCCATGGCCTGGTGAATGGCGGTGATATCACTGAAGCCGACAACGGGACGCGGGTTCGCCGTCAGCGCACCGTAATCAATGCGGTCGAGGATGCGCATCGCGCCATAGCCGCCCCGCGCAAAGAAGAACGCGTCGTACTCCGGCGAACGGAAAAAGCGATTGAGCGTCTCCACCCGCTCGTCGTCCGACCCCGCCAGATAGCCGCGGTGCTTGTGGGCGATGTTGTCCGCCAGCGTGACGCGATGCCCGCGCCGCTCGATCGCCCGCGCCCCTTCGACGATGTTCGCCAGGGTCGAGGGACCGGAGGCGGCGAGGACGGCGATGCGGGCGTTGGGAGGGAGTGCGCGGGGCTTGGTGAGCATTCGCGCGGGATCGTAGCAAAAAGCGTGGAGCGGACCTGTAAGCCGAATTCTGTTTCCCTCCGCCTCGCTTACGCGCGGCGTCGGGACGAGAATCATTCATCTGCCGCTCGCATTACTGCGGCGGTCGAGCAACCTACCCGGACACTCGAACGGACACGGGCGAGTCCATTGCGTCCCTATTTGGTCTTGCTCCGCAGGGGGTTTGCCATGCCGTCGACACTCGCGTGCGACGCGGTGCGCTCTTACCGCACCGTTTCACCCTTACCTCGTCACCCTTCGCTTGCGCTCGGGATAACGGTCGGCGGTTTGTTTTCTGTTGCACTTTCCGTCGCGTCACCGCGCCTGGCCGTTAGCCAGCCTGCTGCCCGTAGGAGTTCGGACTTTCCTCGAAGGGCAAGCCCTCCGCGATCCTCCGGTCCGCTCCACGCGACGAGGATAACAGTGTCGGCGGAGAATTATTCTTGCAGCTAATTACTGCTGATTTAGTGACTTAGAAAGAATGTCGGCGTGCCGACATCAAAATTTCAGCCGGTTTTTCGGATCGGAAAAGTACGTATCCCAGTCGTCCCCCGCCGCCTCTTCCCCACTCCCCGACTCTTCGAGCTGACGGATGAACGCGGCTGGCGCCACGATCTGCACTTCCCGCCGTTGCACCCGCGCCGCGAGCCCGCGGTCGTTCGTGACGACGCTCCAGCCGCGTCCACTCGCGGTCCGCTCCGCGATCACATCGTCCGCGCTGCGCGGGCTGCTGAACACGATGCTGACGCTGCCGAGGTGACGGGCAAAGCTGGGAGGCTCGGACCCGTCGAAGACGCACGTGACGCGCGTCTTCTTCGCGCGGGCGAAACTGGCCAGCAGCCGGACCAGCCCCCGCTTGGCCTCGTCGGAATGACGATCCGCACGCATCGCGCCGAGGACGTTGCTGCCGTCGATGAGGAAAGGCATGACGCGTTAGTGCTATGGAGTGCGGCGGCCTTAGCCGCCGCTTTCAAATTCGCGCGCCAGAAACTGCAAGCGTGCTGCTCCGATGCGACCGAATATTAAAGCGGCGGCTAAGGCCGCCGCACTCCATAAGATCCGCGGATAACGCTACGGCCGTGGCACCGCTTTCACCGCCGCGCTCGGATCGCGCAACGCGGTCGGCACATTCGCCATCGCCCGCTGCGCTTCCTCGCGCGTGTTGAAGTGGCCCCAGTAGAGGCGGTAGCAGGAGCGGGCGCCGAGGGGCTGGGGGACGAACCAGACGTTCTCCCCGCCCGCGCGCATCGCCTTCTCGACGTTGCCCGGATCGCAGAGGATCTGGATCTGCACCGTGAAGTTGCCCTGCGGATTCGCGGCGTGGCTGCGGGCCAGCTCTTCCAGTCGCGTGCGGCCGTTGCTCCTCGGCGTGACGACCGGCAGCGGCTGCACCGTGGAGGTCGTGGCGGTGGCGGGCGGCGGTGCGGTGGCGGTGACCGGCGGAGACACACTCGCGGTGACCGGCGGTGCGGTCGTCGTCGGGGCCGTGGTGGAGGTGGCGGTGATGGTCATCGGCTGCGGCGCGGTGTCGGTGGTCGTGGCGGTCGGCGCCTCCACGATCGTGGCGGTGGTGTCGGTGGTCGGCGCGGGCGCGGGTACCGGCGTGACCGGCTTCTGCGCCACGGCCACCGGCGTGGCCGGTGCGGCCTCCCGCTTCTGCCACCACACGAAGCCGCCGTACGCGGCGCCAGCGAGGAGCGCGATCAGCAGCAGCGCGATCAGCAGCCCCGAGCTGCGTCCCGACTTCGGCTGCTGTCCGCGCATCGGCGTCGCGCCATATTGCGGGGGCGGAATCGGCGGCGGTGCCGCGCGCTGCGCGGTCTCGAGCTGCGCCTCGTCGAAGCCCCATTGCGGTTCGTCCGCTTCCGGCTCGACCGGAGCCGGCGGAACCGGCACCGGCAGCGGCACGGCCACGGTCGAGACCGGCGTAGGAGCCGGCGGCGGCGCCAGTGGAACTTCGTCCCAAGCCGGCATCTTGCTGATCTCGGTCGCCACGCTGGCCGAGTCTTCCTCGTCCGGCTCGTCCCAGGCGGAGCGAGTCGGCTGGATCGGCGATGACATGGCAGCGGTCTCGTCCGCGTCGAACGTCATCGACGGGATTTCCAAAGTTGGTTGTTTGATCGATTGATGAACGGGCTCAGCCTCGTCCAGCTCGAACGCTGGAGCGTCGTCATCCCAGATGTTCGAGGCGTCGCTGACGCCGGCCAGCGCGAACTCGTCGTCGGTCGAAAGCTCAGGTATCACTTGAGGTTGTGCGGTGCGCCTCAGGATGCCCAGCGTGGCGAGCGCGTGCAGGAGCTTGTAGACATTGAACGCGTCCCGCCCCGAGGCAGACGCCACTTCGGAGGCGCTCCGCGTCCCGTCCACCTGCGCGATGATCGCCTCGGCGTCTTCATTCAGGCCGAGCCGGCCGAAGACTTCCTGGAAATCGCCCGCCTTCTCGAAGACCGCCGAGCCGCCGTCGAGAGCCCGGTCGAACTTCTGGCGGTCCTGCTCGGTGACGATCAGCTCGACGAGGATCTGCGGCAACGGGAACAGCGTCCCCTCGTCGCGCTTCGGCAGGTAGTCCGCGACGATGGTGAACGATCCCTCGGTCCACGCCGCGATGGAGCGGATGACGCCGACGACTTGAACGCGCCGCGCCCAGGTCAGCTCCTTGCGGGTGATGTAGCCGAGGTTCAGCATCGCGTCGCCGAGGGTCTCGGACTCCTTGCGGCGCGCCAGGGCCTGCTTCACGTGCTCGCGCGACACCTTGCCGGCGCGCATGAGGATCTCGTCGATCGAGTCGGCGCGGTCGTTCGTGCTCGCCGAGAGCACGTCCCCGCCTTTGAAATAGATGATCTTGATGATGCCGTCGTTCTCGAATCGAATGGCGCCCGTGAACTGCTCGCGCCAGAGCTCGACGACCCGCTCGATCAGGTTGATCTGACTGATTTCGCCTTCCAGCATTCCCCCGCCTTAACGTCTACATACCGTGGACGGCGCGGATTATCGCATCAAAGCCTGGTGGGGAAGCTCGCAGCTCTCAGCGGTCAGCTCGCAGGAGTACTGCGGCGATGCGCGACTGAGCGCCGCTAGCAACCGGACCCTCGCAGGAAATACGCGGAGGGCTGGGCCCGGTTACGCCATGCCTCATTTCGAGTACCTCCCACGTTGTAACAGGTAACGTTGCCCGGATTCTGGGGATCGATGCCCAGATTCCGGGGATCAATGCCCAGACTCCGGGGAACATTGCCCAGATTCCGGGGACCAATGCCCAGATTCCGGGGATCGATGCCCAGATTCCGGGGAACGTTGACCGGATTGCGGGGAACGATGCCCGGATTCCGGGGATCAATGCCGAGATTCCGGGGATCGATGCCCAGATTCCGGGGATCGATGCCCAGATTCCGGGGAACGATGCCCAGATTCCGGGGAACGATGCCCAGATTCCGGGGAACGATGCCCAGATTCCGGGGAACGATGCCCAGATTCCAGGGAACGTTCCCCAGAATCCGGGGAACGTTGCCCGGATTCTGGCAACGGTGGCTCACCGTGGCGGGGGTGGCGGCCTCCTGCCAGCTAACAGCTGCCAGCTGCCTCACGGGTGCAGCTCGTCCCACAGCCCCTGCCCCACCGTCCGTCCCAGCACGTTGATCAGGTCCTGGGCCGAGGCCTGCTTGATGGCGGAGACGCTGCCGAAGCGCTCGAGGAGGAGGCGCTTGCGTTTCGCGCCGATGCGGGGGAGGTCGTCCAGCTCGCTGTGGAGCGTCCGTTTGGAGCGGCGGCGGCGGTGCGAGGAGACGGCGAAACGGTGCGTCTCGTCGCGCACCATTTGCAGGAGCTGCAAAGCGGGATCGTGCCGATCGAGGCGCAGCGGCTCGTCGCGATCGGGCACGTAGATCTCTTCCTCGCGCTTGGCCAGGCCGGCGATGGGGATCTCCTCGATGCCCAGTTTGTGCAGCGCCGCCAGGGCGGCGTTGAGCTGGCCGCGGCCGCCGTCGATGAGGATCAGGTCGGGCAGCGCCTTCTTGTCCTCGAGCACCCGCCGGTACCGCCGGTCCACCGCCTCGGCCATCGAGCGGAAGTCGTCCGAGCCGATGACCGTTTTAATGTTGAAGATGCGGTACTGGTTCTTGTCGAACTTGCCACGGTCGAAAACGATCATCCCGGCCACCGAGTCGCTGCCCTGGATGTTGGAGATGTCGAACGACTCGATCTTCTCGATCTCGCGCTGCTGCCAGCCGCCGGCCTCGCCGAGGAGTTGCCCAAGTCTTTGTGCAGCGATGGCCAGGCGGTCCTGCGTCGACTTGCGGAAGCGCGACTCGTGCGAGAGGCGCGCATTGCGGTTGGCCAGCTCGATGCGGTCCACTCCCCTGCCGCGCTGCGGCACGCGCACCTGCACCTTGTGGTTGGCCTGCTGCGTCAGCCACTCGTTGACCAGCTCCTCCTCCTCGACGTCGAACGGGATCAGCACGTCGCGCGGGATGAAGAGGTTGTCCTGGTAGTAGCGCTGCAGGATCTCGGAGAGGAAATGCCCCGGCTCGTACTCCGGCACTTTCTCCCAGAACAGCTCGCGCCGGTCGACGACCGCGCCGCTGCGGATGACGAAGAGCTGTACGGCCACGTCGTTGCCTTCTTCGTACAGGCCCCAGACGTCCATGTCTTCGTCTTCCGCGGACGTCACCTGCTGCTCGGCCTGGATGCGCTCGACGGTGCGAATGAGGTCGCGATAGTAGGTGGCGACCTCGAAGTTCTCCTCCTCGGCCGCGCGGTACATGCGCCCGCGCAGCCGCTCCTGCAGCTCCTTCGACTTGCCGCCGAGGAAGAGGACGACGTCGTCGGACATGTCGCGATACTCGCTCTTCGTGGTCAGGCCGACCACGCACGGGCCGAGGCACTGGTGCATGTCGTAGTAGAGACAGGGGCGGGCCAGCGCGTTCTTGCCGTCGGTGATGTCGAGGTCGCAGCTGCGCAGCTTGAACTGGTCGGCGACGAGCTTGAGGATGCGCCGCGCGGTGCCGGCGAAGAACGGTCCGAAGAAGAGGTCGCCCTTCTTCCGGTCGACCCGCCGCGTGAAGACGACCCGCGGAAAGTCCTCGGACATCGTGACTTTGAGATACGGATAGCTCTTGTCGTCCCGGAGAAGGATGTTGTAGCGCGGCTGGTGGGCCTTGATGAGGTTGTTCTCGAGGAGGATGGCCTCGAGCTCGTTGCTGGTGGCCACGTAGTCGACGGTGTCGATCTCGTTGATGAGCGACATCGTCTTGGTGTCGCGCGCACCGCGGCCGACCAGGTACGAGGTGACCCGGTTCCGGAGATGGCGCGCCTTCCCGACGTAGATGACCTGCCCCTCGGCGTTCTTGTGCAGATAAACGCCGGGACGCTCGGGGATCTCTTTGAGGCGCGCCTTCAGACGCTCGGCGCGAGACTGCGGCATGGGTGCAGGTGAACAGCGGAGCGGGGCGAAAGTTTCCGCCGTGCTGTGTGAGGGGACGACGGGAGGCCTCCGGCGGGCCGGTGCGACCGGCAGCGCTGATTGGGCCCATGCCGTCGCGCAAACACGCGTTTCGTCGACAGGCGTGCGTTTAGGCTAGGCCAATCAGCGCTGCCGGTCGCACCGGCCCGCCGGAGGCCCCTCGTCGTCCCCTGAAGCAGGCACAGCGAATGCAGGCGGTCCCGCGATCCCCCACTCTGTCCATCCGCCGTTACGAACAGGAGGAATCTCTATGCGTAGACCCTTGTCTGCCCTCGCCCTGGTCTCGGTCCTTTCGGTCACCCTCTCCCTCTCCGCCGCGAAAAAACAGTACGAGTATTACGCCGTCGGTAGCCAGACCGACGTCACCACCACGACCACCGCGGGGACGGTGCTGATGGGCGGCGGCAGCGACGTCGACGCCGCGTTCCAGTGGATGATCGGCAAATCCGGCGGCGGCGACTTCGTCGTCATTCGCACCACGGGAACCGACGCGTACAACCCGTACATCTTCGGCCTCGGCACCGTGAACTCCGTCGAGACGCTGATCATCAAGTCGCGCGCCGCGGCCTCGGATCCGTTCGTCGTGGCCAAGATCCGGAACGCGGAAGCGGTCTGGATCGCCGGCGGCGATCAGTCGACCTACATCAGCTACTGGAAAGGCACGCCCGTCGCCGACGCCATCAACTACGTCGCCAACGTGAAGCAGGCCCCGGTCGGCGGCACCAGCGCGGGACTGGCTGTCCTGAGCCAGTACGTCTACACCGGCGCCGCGGGCTCGGTCACGTCCAGCCAGGCGCTCGCCAATCCGTACCACAGCTACGTCACCCTCGACCGCGACTTCGCCCAGATCGCCAACCTCGGCGGCGTGCTGGCCGACTCGCACTTCGGAGCCCGCGACCGGATGGGCCGCCTGGTGACGTTCCTGGCCCGCATCATCAAGGACGGCTGGGCCTCGTCCGTCCGCGGCATCGGCGTGGACGAAGCAACGGCCATCCTCATCAATCCGAACGGATCGGCGACGCGCGTCGGCAGCGGGGCCGCGTACTTTTTGTCGTCCAACGGCGTGCCGCAGACCTGCGTCTCCGGAACGCCCCTGACGTACACCGGCCTGGCCACCTACAAAGTGAGCGGCGCCGCAACGTTCAACCTCGCCACCTGGACCGGCACCGGCGGCACGGCGTACACGCTCAGCGCCACCAGCGGCGCCCTGAGCTCGAGCAACGGCTCGATCTACTGACTTTTTAGGAGTGCGGTGGCGACGAGCCACCGCTTTTGTATCCGGCACACGCTGCGCGTACCCAAAGCGGCGGCTCGTTCGCCGCCGCACTCCTAAAGCTTCGCTACTTCACGCCGCCCACCGCCTCCCAAGCCGCCTTGCGAATGGTCGCTCCATGCGCGGCGGTCATCACGACCGTGCGCAGCGACTCGTCGTACTCCTCGCCGGTGGCCAGCCGGCGAAAGTCCATCGACGTCGGCGGCGCGGGCTTCCGGTAAATGGTCGAGAAGAGGCTGCAGGCGATGAGGTACGAGCCGGCGACATTGGGGTGGACCTCGTCGACATTGAGGTTGTGGCCCTGTTTCGCGAGCTGCGCCCAGGCGATGCCGATCGGGACAAGGGTCGCGCGGGCCCGTGTCGCGGCGGTGCGGAACAACTGCTCGTGCGCGGCGGCGCGCGTCGGGAGCCAGGTCATGAAGAGAAAAGGCCGCGCGCCGCTCTTGCGCGCTTCGTCGGCGAAGCGGCCGACGTACTGGTGGAAGAGCTGCGGCTCCTGATGCGGATACTCGCGGCTGCGCTCCTGCAGCACGACGTAGTCCCAGTGCTCGAGCCAGAGGCGCTTCAGCGCGGGAGTGCGGGTCCACAACGTCTCCAGCGACGCGCCGCCGATCGTCACGTCGCCGACGCGCAGCGGGCGGGCCTCCCCTTTTGCGATCTCTGCGGTGAGCAGCGGCGCCTCGTTGTAGTACGTGAGGCTGTTGCCGAGGAAGAGGACGGAGATGACTTTCGGATCGCGCGGCTTGCGCGGCTCGGTGTGCGTCGCGTACTCGTCCTCGGCGAACCGCTCGCAGACGTGCGGCTTCAGTCCCTTGAGCTGCGCGGCGGCCGGCGAGACCCACTGCGGCTTCGACGGCAACAGTGGGCAGCCTTTGAAGTGATAGCTGCCGTCCGGCGGATCGGGCGCGACGCGGCGCGGCAGCGCCTCGCGATACGTCACGCTCGTGTCGCTCGCGGAGACGATCGTAATGACCGGCTGCTGCGCGGCCAGTGGCAGCGCGGCCAGCAGGAGCGTGAGCACGACACGACACGTTTTCATTTGCGAAAATCCAGAATACCGTAGGGCATGCGTTTTCTGTTCGTGCTGCTGCTCGCTGCCTGCTCTACTGCAACACCGCCCGCGATGCTCACACTCGACTACGACACACCCGCCGATCCCGCCCTGCAGGCGCAGCTCGAAGCGATCGACGCGACGCTGCGCGACAGGTACGCGATGACCACCGAACAGACCGCCGCCGGCATCCTCGATCTCCAACGCGGACGCGTGGCCATGATCCATCCCGACCGCATCGAGTACGCGGCCAGCGTCCCGAAGCTCGGCATCCTGCTGGCGTACTTTCACCTGCACCCCGAGGCCGCGACACAACTCGATCCGCAGACGCGGGAGGAGCTCGGTCAGATGGCCAAAGCCTCGAGCAACGAGATGGCCGCGAAGTTCTCACGCCAGATGGGACTGCGCGAGGTGCAGCAGGTCATCCACTCGTACGGCTTCTACGACCCGGCGCGCGGCGGCGGGATCTGGGTCGGCAAGCACTACGGCCCGAACAGTGAACGGATCGGCGATCCGGTGGCCGACCACTCGCACGCCGCCACGGTGCGCCAACTGCTCCGCTTCTATCTATTGATGGACCAGGGCAAGCTCGTCTCGCCCGAAGCCTCACGCACCATGCGCGACCTCCTGGCCTCCCCAGCCATCCCCCACGACGACATCAAGTTCGTCAAAGCGCTCAAGGGCCGCGACGTCGACATCATCCGCAAGTGGGGCTCCTGGGAGAACTGGCTGCACGATACGGCCCTGATCACCGGCCCGGATCGCCGCTACGTGCTCGTCGCGCTGACGCAGCACGAGAAGGGCGATGAGTACCTCGTCGACCTGGCGACGATGGTGGACGACGTCATGTCGTCACGCGAATAGCGGCAGGCGCGCCTCTTCCGGCGCCTCGAGATCCGCGAGCAGCGCGGCCACGCCGAGCTCCCCTTTCCAGAGCGCGTGGGCGCGTTGCGAGGTGGCGCGCGCGTTGGCGGCGGCGTGGTGCGCGAGCTCCTGGGCGCGGACGAGCCATTCGCGCTCGCCCGTATGTTGATAGAGGTTGAGCAGCGCGTAGGCGCGGCCGGCGGTGCCGCAGCAGAGATCGGACGTGTGCAGCGGTTCTTCCCACGCGCTCCAGGCGGCATCGCGTGCGAGCGTCAGCCAGCGCGGGTCGTGCAACGCGTCGTACGCGGCGGTCCAGGTGAAGACGTGGCCCGCGGCGCCGTTACACCAGCCGGGCATCATGTCCTGGATGCCGCCGGCCAGCGTGCGCGGCCAGTACGCGCCGCGGCCACGCGGGATACGTTGCGCGGCCAGCTCGGTGAGGCGCGTGACGACGTTGCCCGGCAGGCGTGACTTTGCGGCGAGGTGCCAGCGCAGTGTTGCGTAAAGAAAGCCGCTCCAGCCGTGGGCTGTGCCGAGGTAGGTCTCGCGCGGTTGCATGGCCAGGGGTGGGAGCGCGTCGAGGTGCGACCAGATGGCGCGCAACGTGGCGTCGCCGAGGGCGCGCACTTCTTCGCTGCCGCGCTCGAGGAGGAGCGCCGCGGCGAGGAGCGTGCCGCTGCGGCCGAGGGTGAGGTCGATCGAGGTGCAGGGCTGCTGCGAGGCTTCGACGAACTCGCGCGCGGCCTGACGCTGCCCGAAGGAATCGCCGCGCGCGTACGCAAGCATGGTCGCGACGGTGTGCAGGCCGGTGGCGGTGTGGTACGGCGTCACCGCGCCGATCATCGCCTCCGGCACGTCGTGCTCCTCGGCATACCAGCCGGAGCGCTCATTGATATATGTCGCTGCCCGCGAGCGCCACACCTCGGCCAGTGCGAGCAGCTTCGCGTCGCCCCGCGCCTCGGCGATGCGGAGCAGTCCCATCGCCGCACCGGCCGCGCCGTAGTTCACCGACGCATGCGGTGCGGTCGGATAGGCATCGTCGCGCTCCAGCGCCGCCAGCTCCTCGGCGAGCAGTTGCTGCGCCTGCGCCGAGGGGGCGGGGATGTCGAGCGTGGGGATGGCGGCGCGCAGCGCGTTCGCCATCGCGCGCACGCTGCCGAAGCGTTGCGACGGATCCTTTTCCAGCGCGCGGCGAAGGACCGTCTCCACCTCCGGCCACGGCGCGACGCCGCGCTGCGCGAACGGCAGCGGCGGCTCCTCGCGCGACTGCCGCATCATCTCCAGGCGGTCGAAGCGGAACTCGAGGTAGTGCTTGCCGGTGAGGATCAGGTAGAGCAGCGCCGCCAGCGCGTACTGCTCGCCGGCGTACGTCGCCTCCAGTTGCCGCGGACCGTGCAGCGAAGCGAGGTACTCCGGCTCGAAGAAGTAGTACATCCCGCCGCGCGGCATCGGCGCGACCGCGCTGCCGGCGATGCGAGACAGTCCGAAGTCGATCAGCGTCACGCGCGGATCGGGCGCGATGAGCACGTTGCGCGGATGGACGTCCGCGTGAATCACCCCGCGCTCGTGCAGCGCCGCATACCCCTCGGCGATCTGCGTGCAGAGCTCGAGCAGCTCCGCGCGATCGTGGCGTCCCTGCGTGGCCACGCCGGCATCGGCGCCCTCGCGCCATTCGATCACCAGCCACGGACGCCCCTCGTGCAGGCCGTCGTCGAGCAGCCGCGGCACGCGCTCGAAACCGTCGAGATGCCGCAGCACGGCGGCCTCGTTGGCGAAGACGGAGCCTTCTAAGGGGATTGTGTCGCGGGAGATCTTCAGTGCACCGTGGCTGGCGGGAGGCGTTGCTCGTTGCTCGTCCGGGGTACGTTCCGGCGCTGAAGCACCCTCGACGAGCAACGGGCCCTGCCGAACGACGCGATGCAGCTCGCTGTCTTCGATCAGGTTCACGCAGTGCAGCACTTCCCAGCCGCCGACGCGCGCGCCCGGCTCGAGCAGCGGACGCATCTCCGGCCCCTCCCCTTCGCCCGCCGGCGCCAGGACGCGGTTGCGGAGGAAGATGCCGAGGGATGGGAGGAGCTCGTCGAGCCAGAGGGTGGGGTCCTTGGCCAGCTCGCGGCTGTTGCGGATTACTGCTTCGACGATGGTCGTCGGCTCGCGGAACTGGCGCAGCAGCGACGCGGTCTCGTGGTCGATGATGGTCGACGGCATGCGTCCATGCAGCCGGGATACGGCATAGTCCCCTTCGTCGAAATCGATCTTGGCCCGCACCTCGGCTGACAGGTCGGCGACCGGCACGAGCACGACGTCGTTGCGCAGGACGAGCGGCGCGGTGATGTTCACAGCCCGCTGCTCCAGAGCACCGGCGACGGTGCCCACGTCTCGACGTCGATGTCGTGACGATGCGCGCGCTCGACGGCGAACTGCCACGGCGCGACGGCCGGTGCCGTGGCCTTCTTGGCGATCGCCATCGCGTTCGCCAGTGTCTTGGTCACGAAGAGGCGCCAACTCTCCCGGTCCAGCCAGCTCAACGCGCGCTCGGAGTCGGGCGGATCGGCGCCCCACGACAGCAGCGCGTCGTCGTCGATGCGCGCCGTGAACGGGACACCGTGCGCGGGCAGCCCGCGCAACTCCGCGGCGAGCGTCCGCACCGCATCATCGAGTTCTGCGCGCGTGTGAAAGTACGCCACGAGCTTGTCGGGGCGCAGCAGGCCCGCGGCGTCGGGACCGATCTTCATCTGCGCGCCGTCGACGTTGGCCAGCACTCGCACGAGCGCATGGAACGCGTCGCGGATGTGCTCCGGCCGCGGACTGACGTACAGCTTCCACGTGACGGCGTTCGGCGCGCTCGCACGCGGCGCGCGGGTCTGCCACGAGATCCAGCCACTCGTCGCCGTCGGCAGGATCCAGTGCCGCGCCAGCAACGCGTTCTCGCCGAGGTGCGCGAGCACGGACTCACGATCGGGAAAGCGCACTGCCCAAGCCCGCGTGCGCGGGAGGCGGTTGTATGAATAGAGCGCGCTGGTCAGGCTCGCCGCGTCGCCCGTCGCCAGCGCCTCAGCGTGCCGCAACGCATCGATATGGAGTGCGGCGGCGCTTTTGCCGCCGCTTTCCAATTCGGCGGCCACCTCGCCGCAACCCATCACATTGAACGCATCGGCGCCGGACACGAACCGTCCCTCGTGCTCGATCTCGAGAATCCCATCGAGCACGAGATCGATGACGTCGTTGCGCCAGGCGTCGTCGGTGAAGCGGGTCGCGTCGAGCGTCGACGGCGTGGCCACCGAGAGGATGAGCTCCGCCGCGGCGCGGCCGACCGACTTCAGGCTGGCCGTGCCGCGCACGCGCGGCACGAGCACGCCGTAGAAATCGGCGTCGCGCTGCAGCTCCGCCAGGGCCGCCTGCTGCTGCGGCGGCAGCTCGTCGATGCGCTTCAGCTCCAGCGCGGGGCTGGAGCTGAAGCGCGAGGCGGTCCAGACGCGGGTCATTCGCTCTTGTTCTTCAACTCCTCGCGGCGGGAGCGCAGCCGCTCCAGCTCCTGCTGCAGCTCGTTCTCGCGGGCGTCGATCTCCTCCTCCGTCTGCGGGCCGAGGTTCTTCTCCGCCTCGTCGAGGGCAGCCAGCTGCTGCTGCATGGCCGTGCGGAGCTGGCGGATGCTCTCCTGCGTCAGGCCTCCCGGCGGCTGCCGGTTCGGCGTCGTCCCGCAGATGCTGAATGCCTGGGTCGTGCAGTCGCTGCACTGCTGCTGCCCCGGCCCCGGGGTCGTCCCGCAGATGCTGAACGCCTGCGTCGTGCAGTCGGTGCACTGCCCCGGACCGGGCGAGGTGCCGCAGATGCTGAAGGCTTGCGTCGTACAGTCGGTGCACTGGGCAATCTTTGTCGTTCCGCAAATGCTGAACGCCTGGGTCGTACAGTCCGTGCACGGCCGTGGACCGGGCGAGGTACCGCAGATACTGAACGCCTGGGTCGTACAGTCGCTGCACTGCAGCACCTGTCCCGGTCCCGGGGTCGTCCCGCAGATGCTGAACGCCTGCGTCGTGCAGTCGGTGCAGCCCTGCGGACCAGGACCGGGCGACGTCCCGCAGATGCTGAATGCCTGGGTCGTGCAGTCGGTACACGGCTGGGGCCCCGGCGACGTCCCGCAAATGCTGAACGCCTGGGTCGTGCAGTCCGTGCAGCCCTGCGGACCGGGACCGGGTGACGTCCCGCAAATGCTGAATGCCTGGGTGGTGCAGTCCGTACAGCCCCATCTCTGCTGCGGCCGCGGACCGGGCGACGTGCCGCAGATGCTGAAGGGACGCGTCGTGCAGTCGGTGCACATCGAGATGCGCGCGCAGGCCCACTGCGAGAAGCCGCCGCAGACCGTGACGTTCTGCGTACAGAGCAGGCAGGGGTTGGTGGCCCCGCAGCCTCCCCCGCCGATGCCGACGGGCCCGAACCCTTCCGGAACGACCGTCACGCCGAGCTCTCTGACTTTGGGCATGGTCAACTCCTTTCGTTCAAGGAGTGCCACGAGGGCGGAAATCCCTACCTCGCCAGCTCCTCCTCCAGAAACGCCGCTGCCGCCGCCCGGAACGCATCGCTCCATTCGTGACCGCCCTCGAAGACGCACGGCGTCACTTCCGTTTTCGTCCGGAGGAACGCCAGGTCGGCCTCGAACTTCTCCGCGGAGTACCACTCGTCGCGCGTCCCCCGCGCCAGCAGCACCGGCGGGAGCTGCACACCGTCGCCCTGCACGTCGGGAGGAACGTCGCCGCCGAGCATGATCAGTCCCGCGCAGTCGATGTGCGCCGCCGCCCGCGCCGCCATGGACGCGCCCTGCGAGAAACCGGAGAACACCAGCCGCCGCGGCGGCGGCAGCGACGCCAGGACGTTGCGCACATAAGAGAGGTTGTCCTCGATGGCCAGCTCGCGATCGAGCTTCGTCATCCAGCTCGCCACCACGTCGCCGCCGCGCGTATAGAAAGGATGCAGCGCCTGGATCGACGCCACCGACCACCGCTCCGCACCCGCGATCCGCCCCAGCTCCGCAAAGTTCGTCTCCGCGGCCTCGGCATATCCATGAAACCCGACCAGCAACCGCTCCGCACCGCGGTCTTCGTACAGATAGCGGCCACGCACGGTGGTGGCGACGTTCGCGGTCAACATTCCGGCAGGATACAGGGAACGACGAGAGGCCTCCGGCGGGCCGGTACGACCGACAGCGCTGGATGAGTCCATGCCGCCGCGCAAACACGTGTTCCATCGACAGGCGTGCATCCAGGCTAGGCCAACCAGCGCTGCCGGTCGCACCGGCCCGCCGGAGGCCTCCGGTCGTCTTCCTTCGCGGCCACGACGGACAGCACGCTTAGAATGCGCGCCGTGCATCTGGTCCTGGTCATTCCCTGCTACAACGAGGAGCGCCGCCTCCCCGTCGACGAGCTGCGCGCGTTCGCGCTGCCGGGCATTCGCGTCGACCTCCTCTTCGTCAACGACGGCAGTCGCGACGGCACCCTGCGCATTCTGCAGTCGCTGTCCAGGGAAGACCCGCAACGCTTCTCCGTCCTCGATCTCGAGCGCAACTCCGGCAAAGCCGAAGCCGTGCGGCGGGGCGTTATCGAGGCGCTGGAGCGCAAGCCCGACCTCATCGGATTCTGGGACGCCGACCTGGCGACGCCGCTCGGCGAGCTGCCCGGCTTTCTCGACGTCTTCGCCGCGCGTCCTGAGATCGAGATGGTCTTCGCCGCCCGCGTCCGGCTCCTCGGACGTTCGATCAGCCGCAACCCGCGCCGCCACTACGTCGGCCGCGTCGGTGCGACACTGATTTCTTCGTCGCTGGGCCTGGCCGTGTACGACACCCAGTGCGGCGCGAAAGTCTTCCGCGCCAACGACTCGCTGCGCGCGATCTTCGCCGAGCCGTTCCTCTCCCGCTGGATCTTCGACGTCGAGATCATCGCCCGCCTCGTCCGCCAGCGCGGCCGCGACGCCGCGGCCCGCGTCATCTACGAGCTGCCGATCCTCTCGTGGCACGACGTGAAGGGATCGAAGGTGCGCTCCACCGACTTCATCCGCGCGCTGAAGGATCTGTGGAAGATCCACCGCGCGTACCGCCAGCGATGAAACGATAGCGGGCCCGGGCGCACTACCTCTGCGGAGGTAGCACCCATGAAACGCAGTGTCTTGATCTTTTTGCTTCTCACTACACTCACCGCTGTCGCGCAGACACCTGGCACGGCCACGATCGGGACGGCCATCGATCCGGTCATCGCCCCGAGCGTTCCCACCGCCGACCTGCGCATCCTCAAACGCTTCACCGCGAAGGGCGCGGGCGGCGCGTTCACGCTGACCGTCACCAACTTCGGCCCGAACACCGCGCTGCCGGCAATCGTCATCCAGGACGTGCTGCCGGCCGGCGTCGCATTCACCGGCGGTAGCAGCGGCTGCTCCGCGAGCGGCTCGACGGTGACGTGCACGCGCAACACGCCGCTTTCCGTCGGCGCGTCGTACAGCGAGACGATCAACGTCAACGTCACCGCGACGACGGCGCTCGTGAACTGCGCGACTGTCAGGGGCAAGCTCCCCGATCCGAACGACCGGAACAACCGCGCCTGCGCGTGCATCACGCCTTCGACGCCGTGTCAGGCGCTCCGCATCGACGTATCGACGGGTGCGGACAATGGCGCCGCGCTGGCGGTCGGTGCGAGCGACAACGACTGGATCGTCACCGCCGTCCCGGCCGGCGCCACCGGCGCCGGCGCGGCGGCCATCGTCCCGCAGAAGCCGGTGCCCTGGCTGGCGCCCGGACCGACTGCGGCGTGGATCACGGCACGGCCCGCCAGCGGGACCACTCCGCAGATCCGCGCCGGCGACTACACGTACGAATTCACATTCCAGTTGCCACCCGACCTCGACGGCGGGAAGTGCGTGCTCGCGGCACGGTACGCGGTCGACAACCTCGTGACGCTGACGCTGGGGAACCCGATCGGGTCGTGGCAGACCTTCACCAGCGCCGCCTTCACCGCGCTGCACGCCACAACTCCGGCGACGGTTTCGTTCGCGGCCACGCCCGGTCCGCACAAGCTGCGCGCCGTCGTACACAACGGAACAGCCACGACGACGTCCGGAAACGAGGCCGTGACCGGGTTCCTTCTCACGGGCACGATCACCTGCGAATGCGCGAAGCCTTAGCGGCCAAATGAGGACGATGGCGCGGGACGGCGAATGCCGTCCCGCGCACTACAATGGGCGGCATGACGGACGTCCTCAGCCAGCTCACCGATGCTTCCCTCTCCACCCTCGCCCGAGGCATGACCGGCTCCGAGGTCTTGAAGATCGCGAGTGAGGTGCGGGCGCTGACGGCTTCGGGGCAGTCGGTGGCGAACCTCACGGTGGGCGACTTCTCGCCGAGTGAGTTCCGCATCCCGCGGCTGCTGGAGTCGCTGATCGCGGAGAACCTCCGCGACGGGCAGACCAACTATCCGCCATCCGACGGCACGCTGGAGCTGCGCAAGAGCGTCATCGAGCTGTTCCGCGACGAGCTCGGACTCACCTACCCGCTCGAAGCGACGCTCATCGCCGGCGGCTCGCGGCCGATCATCTACGCCGCCTACGCGGCGGTCGTCGACCGCGGCGACAAGGTCATCTACCCCACCCCGTCGTGGAACAACAATCACTACACCTACCTCAACGGCGGCGTCCCGGTGGAGCTGGTAGTCGGCGCGGAAACGAACTTCATGCCGACCGCCGACATGATCCGTCCGCACGTCCGCGGCGCGCGCCTGATCGCCGTCTGCACGCCGCTGAACCCCACAGGCACGGTGATGGCGAAGAGCGACGTCGAGGCCATCGCCCGCCTGGTCGTCGAAGAGAACGAGCGCCGCGCCGGCACGGGCGAGCGCCCGCTGTTCCTGCTGTGGGATCAGGTGTACTGGATGCTGACCTTCGGCGACAACAAACACTGGGCGCCGCCGCAGGTGGTGCCGGAATCGGCGGCGTACACGATCTTCGTCGACGGCATCTCCAAGGCCTTCGCCGCGACTGGACTGCGCGTCGGCTGGACGGTCGCGCCTCCGGCGGTGACGTCGCGCATGCGCGACATCATCGGGCACATGGGCGCGTGGGCGCCGAAGGCCGAGCAGCTCGCGGTGGCGTCGTTCCTCAAACAGAAGGACGAGATCGCGGCGTTTCACGAGCAGATGATCCGCGAGCTGCGCCTCCGCCTCGACGCGCTGTACGACGGCTTCATGGCCATGCGCCGCGACGGACTGCCGGTCCACGCCATCGCGCCGCAGGGCGCGATCTATCTCTCCGTGCAGTTCGACCTGATCGAGCGCTTCGGCACGAATGAAGCGATCCGCAAGTTCCTCCTCGAGGAGGCCGGCTTCGCAGTGGTGCCGTTCCAGGCGTTCGGTCTCAAGCGCGAGGACGGCTGGTTCCGCCTCAGCGCCGGCGCGGTGTCGCTCGACGACATCGAGCAGGGGCTGCAGCGTGTCCGAAAGGCGCTGACGTGAGCACGATCGAGTTCGAGGACATGGCCGAGCGCGCGGACCGGGCCATGCGCACGTTCGCGGCCCGCAATACGGCGCACTCGGTGTTCACGCTGGTGAGCGGCGCCTCCGACATCCTCGAAGCCCTGGAGCACTGGCGCGGCTGGTCGCGCCGCAACGAGCGCGAGTTCGTCTGCGCCTTCGGCGGCCGCTCGGCAACACTCGCGGTGCCACGCCCCTTCGACCCTGAAACGATGGCGAAGCTGATCACGCGCACGGAAGTGAACGTGTTCCTCGCCGGCGGCGCGGACGACCTCCTCGTCCGCGAGCTCCAGGCCCTCGCCCAACGCGAGCTCGAACGCCTCTTCGACGACACCGACGCCTGACCTCGGGCACACGGAAGAGGGAGACGACGGGAGGCCTCCGGCGGGCCGGTGCGACCGGCAGCGCTGCATGGCCTAGCCAGGATGCACACCTGTCGACGAAACACGTGTTTGCGCCACGACATGGGCACAACCAGCGCTGCCGGTCGCACCGGCCCGCCGGAGGCCCCTCGTCGTCTCCCTTTCGAGTGTACGAGGCTATGCCGTCGCGGTGCGGATCTCGGTGAGGGCCATTTCGAGGGCGGCGGTTTTGAGCTGTTCCATCTCCGTGAGTTGTTCGACCTCGGCCTGGCGGAGGGCCGCGGCGCGGAGCTCGCGCTGGCCGAAGATGCAGGACCAGATCAGGAACACATCCTCGAACGCCACCCAGCCCGCGTGCTCCAGGAAGCGCCACCACTCCGGATCCGTCACGCCGTAGACCGATTCCGGCCAGAACACACCGCGTGCAAAGTGATCGGCGGCCACGACCACCGTCGCCGTCATGATCACCTTCCAGTCGAGATAGAAGGCCAGGAACGCCAGCGAGCCGAAGACATGAAAGTGCGTCTCGATGCGGCCGCCGGTCAGATGGATCAGCAGCGCCGAGGAGAGCATCTGCGAGGCGGCGATCACGTGGCGCGTCAGCGGCGCCGCGGGACGGAAGATGGCCAGGAGCAGCGGCAGGATCGTGATGCCCGCGCCGGCCAGGATGGCCACCCACACGTGCATGTGCAGCACGCGCTCCTTTCCCGCCCACGCATACGGCGACACCGCGAACGCCGCGGACACACAGGCGATGTACTGCACGACCAGCAGGACGGCGAACATGCGGCTCACCATCACTCCCCGCTTGTCGTTCTGCAGTTGATGCAGCTCCTCGGCGCGTGCGGCGACGGTCGGGTTCATCGGGTCTCTCCTCTGGTGGTGATGGCGCAGCCGAAGACGGGATGCGAGCCGTTGCCGGTGCGCTCGTTGGCGATGCGGATGACGTCCATGCGGCCGCTGTTGAGCCCCGCGTGTCCGCGCAGCGACGTCACACCGCCGGCGAAACGGAGCCGCCCTTTGTCGTCATAGAGAAACGTCTGCCCCGAGGTGAAGCCGCCGAAGTTGCGGGCCTCGACGCCGTCGCGGTCGAGCAGGACGCGAGCGCGGCGGATGCGCGTCGCCGCGTCGTACACGCTCGTGCGTTCCCACCCCGCGGCCATCCCCTGCGGGCGGTACACGAGCACGGTCGGCTGCACGTCGCGCCGCGACTTTTCCACGATCTCGGCAAGCTCCGTCACGCTGGCGCGGCTGCACGAACAATGCGGATGGACGAGCATCACCAGCGACCACGTGCCGGGCGTGCGCGTCACCGCGGTGGCGGCGGGCCAGGTTCGCGGAGCGGAAGCCGGCAGCCCGGGCGTCGTCTCGAAGCGCCGGATGGCCTCGTACGCGGCGGCCACCGTCGCAATCCACACCGACGCCGCGAGGATCAGGCCCGCCGTTAGAAGGCGCCGCTTCATCTGCTTCTTCATTGGCTCCGTCACTTGCTCCATCACCTGCTCCTCAGGGCATCGAGCGGCGAGATGGGCTGCTTGTCTTTCTCGAACTTGATCCGGCTGCTGGTGAGCAGCTCGATCCGTTCACCAAGCGGCAGCGCGTAAAACTCCGGCGGCGGCAGCTTCGCGACCCGGCCGTCGGGGTAGTTGATCGTCGCAATGTCGAAACTCATGGGATGCGCGAAGTGTAGGACGGGTCCGATATGTTCGCAAGCAATCGCGAGGATAAGTGTCTGTCCCGAGAGCACCTTACGGCGTTATTGATGGACTGCCGTCCCCGTCATGACGAGGCATTGCGGTCATGGAAAGGAAGACGACGGGAGGCCTCCGGCGGGCCGGTGCGACCGGCGGCGCTGCTTGGCCTAGCCAGGATGCACACCTGTCGACGAAACACGTGTTTGCGCGGCAACATGGGCACAACCAGCGCCGCCGGTCGCACCGGCCCGCCGGAGGCCCCTCGTCGTTCCCTGCCCATCACCGCGACGCTCAGACGAAGATGCGCATCTCCTTCAGCTCGCGGAGGCGGTCGCGGATCTCGGCGGCCTTCTCGAAGTCGAGATTCTTCGCCGCGTCCTTCATCTCCTTCGACAGGCGGGCGATCGCCTTGTCGAGATCCTCCCCCTCCCCGAGGCCGAGGTTCGCGCGCTGGCCGGGCATCGGCACGTCGAGGTAATCGAGATTGGCCATCTTCACCAGATCCGAGTCGATCGACTTGATGATCGACGCCGGCTCGATGCCGTGCTCCTCGTTGTACTTCTGCTGCACCGTGCGGCGGCGCGTCGTCTCGTCGATGGCCCAGCGCAGCGAGTCCGTGATCTTGTCCGCGTACAGATACGCCGTCCCCTCCAGATGGCGCGCCGCGCGGCCGATCGTCTGCGTCAGCGACGTCTGCGAGCGGAGGAAGCCCTCCTTGTCCGCGTCCAGAATCGCGACGGCGGAACACTCCGGCACATCCAGTCCTTCGCGGAGCAGGTTGATCCCGATCAGCACATCGAACACCCCCATGCGGAAGTCGCGGAGGATGGCGATACGCTCCATCGTCTCCACATCCGAGTGCAGGTAGTTCACCTTGATCCCCAGCTCCATCAGATAGCGCGTCAGGTCCTCGGCCATCCTCTTCGTCAGCGTCGTCACCATCACCCGCTCGCTACGCGCCGTGCGCTCGCGGATCACGCCGATCAGATCGTCCACCTGCCCCTTCACCGGCCGGATCACGATCACCGGATCGAGGAGTCCCGTCGGCCGGATGATCTGCTCCGCGTAGAGCCCGCCCGTCTTCTCCAGCTCGTACTTTCCGGGCGTCGCCGAGACGTAAATGATCTGCTGCAGCTTCCCCTCGAACTCCTCGAACGACAGCGGCCGGTTGTCGATCGCGCTCGGCAGCCGGAAGCCGTACTCGACCAGCGTCTCCTTCCGCGCGCGGTCCCCGCCCCACATCGCCCGCACCTGCGGAATGGTCTGGTGGGCCTCGTCGACGACGAGCAGAAAGTCCTTCGGGAAGTAGTCGATCAGCGTCGGCGGCGGCTGTCCGGGGAGGCGTCCGCTGAGATGGCGCGAATAGTTCTCGATGCCGTTGCAGTAGCCCAACTCCGCGATCATCTCCAGGTCGAACATGGTCCGTTGCGAGAGGCGCTGCGCTTCCAGCAGGCGGTCGTGCGCGCGCAGCTCGGCCACGCGCTCGTCGAGCTCCACGCGGATGTTCTCCATCGAGATCATCAGCCGCTCGCGCGGCGTGACGTAGTGCGTTCGCGGATAGATGGCCAGGCGGTCGTACGTGCGCCCCGAGGTCCTGCCGGTGATCGGGTCGATGCGGGTCATCTTGTCGATCTCGTCGCCGAAGAACTCGATGCGTACCGCGTCGTCCTCGTACGCCGGCCAGAGCTCGAGCACGTCGCCGCGCACGCGGAAGTTGCCGCGGGCGAGGTCATACGGCGTGCGCTCGTACTGCATCTCCGTCAGCTTGCGGAGGTACTCGGTCATCGGCTTCTCGACGCCGCGCTCGAAGAAGAGGAGCATGCCGTAGTACAGCTCCGGCTCGCCGATGCCGTAGATGCAGGACACCGAGGCCACGATGATGACGTCGCGCCGCTCGAAGAGGGCCTTGGTGGACGAGAGCCGCAGCTTGTCGATCTCGTCGTTCTTGGTCATCTCCTTTTCGATATAGAGGTCGTTCTGCGGGATGTACGCCTCGGGCTGGTAATAGTCGTAGTAGGAGACGAAGTACTCGACCCGGTTCTCCGGAAAGAAGTTCTTGAACTCCTGATACAGCTGCGCCGCCAGGATCTTGTTGTGGCTGAGCACCAGCGTCGGCTTGTTCACCGCCTCGATCACCTTGGCCACGGTGAACGTCTTGCCGGACCCGGTCACGCCGAGCAGCACCTGATGCTGGTCGCCCCGATGGACACCCTCCGTGAGCTGACGAATCGCCTCGGGCTGGTCACCCTGCGGCTGGAATGGGGAGATGAGCTTGAAGGACATGCGACCGGTGAGTTTATCGCGAGGGGGGCGGGTTCGTTTCGTGGCCGCTGGAACCTGTCACTACAATGAGCACCGGAGGTCGTCGCGTGGCGCGTCCATTCCATTCCGGCGCTCGGGTATTCTTCGCGTTCGTTGCGCTTCTCGGCTCTCCGTGGATTCTCGCGCAACCTCGCGTTTCCGCGGAGACGGAGGTGGCGCCCTCGTCCGACCTCGCCGAGGCTGCGGACCAGCAGATCGTTGCACGCGCCGTTGCGTCGCCGGGCGGATTCCTCGTCACATGGACGGACTGGCGCTCGACGCCTGGTGCTCCGTATGGCGCTCGCATCGACGGCAGCGGCAGGATCCTCGATCCGCTAGGGATTGAGTTGCCGGCCACTCTCGCCGCGTGGTCCGGTCGGGACTTCGTCATCGTCGATGTGGACTACGTGACCGGGCACATGACCGTTCATCGATTGCCGGAGCGCGGCGGAACGCCGCGCGAAACGGCGCGCGTGGCCGGCCATTCCGGGCTGCTCGCATCCGAGGTCGCCAGCAACGGCGACGACCTTCTGGTCCTCGCCACCGACACGACGACGCATGATGACTACCTGATCCGACTGCACGCGATCCTGGTCGACGAACGCGGGGAGGTGAAGCGGATCGCGGTGTCGGATTCGTTCTCACCGCGGGCGCGGGTTTTCGCGATGGGCTCGCGATACGTCGTACTCCTCGACGAGAAGCAGTGCCGCCAGGAACGATGCCCGCGCAACACGTATCTCCTCACGATCGAGCGCGATGGAAAGTTCAGCAAGCGCATGGTCATGGCAAACGGCTCCGACGACCGCCATCTCGTGGCCGCAGCAGTCAACGGACGCGAGCTGCTGGCCGTCCTGGCCCACATGCCGGACTTCGCCGATGGCACGATCGAAGCGGCGGTCGTCGACATCCGCACCGGCAACGCCACACCGCGCCGAGTCCTCGGGGCCTTCCCGCAGCAGAGCCATCGCGGCTCGTTCGCGGCCGCCGCGTGGGACGGCAGCTCGTTCGTGGCCTGGTGGCAGGACAAGGGAATCCGGACGCGCCGGATTGCCATCGACGGCGCGCCGCAAGGAGAAGCGGAGACGATCACGCCGGATTCCGTGCAGGCTCTGACCGCGGCCGGCGCCGGTGCCGCGGCGATCGTCGCCTGGTCGGATGGAGAGCTGCTCTCGAAAAACGGCGAGCTTCACTCGAAAGTCGGAACTGCACCGCCGATGCTCGTCGCGCGCGCGAAACCGCGCCCGCATCCGCCGCGGATCGCCGCGGCGGGGAGCGAGTTGCTGATGGCACGCCACGTTCCGCACTCCGCGATCGCGGCGAACGAGCGCGAATCAGTCGAGGTGTGGATGGAGCCCGCTCACGATGCCGTGCTGCGGCTAATGGGGCAGCGCTTCGACCGGCACGGCCAGCCGATCGGTGAGCGTGTCGCCGTCGATCGATGCGAGGCCCTGTCGCACTGGCCTCCGGCTCACGGTGACGTTTCGATCGCCACCGATGGCAGCGGCTATCTCACCGTCTGGCCCTGTGCGGGCCAGCGGGAACTGCGACTGGTCCGGCTCGATCGTGAGCTGCGCAGTCTGTCCGCGGTGAAGATCGAGCCGCATCAGGACCAGTACGCGGCGATGCTCCCTCCACCCGAGCCCCCTCGGATGTGGTCACCGCGCGTGGTCTGGAACGGCTCGTCCTTTCTCGTGGCGTGGTTCGAGACGACGTCGAAGGGACCTCTCCGCGTCGCTCGCTGGGAGGGCGACGGAATCATCGACGTGCAGTCGATTCCCGCCTCCCCGCTTCGCGACGCCACGCTGTCGCTGTCCTCGCGCAATGGCAGGACCATGGCGGCGTGGATCGACTATCGCGCTGCCGGCGACGAGCTCTGCGTCGTTGCCTGGACCATCGGCGAACCGAAAGGAACGACGGTCTACTGTGAGCCGCCGATTTTGGCGCGCGGCGACTTCGTGAATGTCGTCGATCCTGCCATCGCCGCCGACCGGCTCGTCGCCTGGGCCGCGCTGCGCAACGGGCAGTACGACCTTTTCGCCGCGCGTCTGGACGACCTGCATCCCTTCCCCATCGCCGCGTCGCCGCAGGACGAGCGCCACCCCGAGTTGCTGGCGGTCGGCGACTCCCTAGTCCACGCCGCGTATCAGCGCGTGACGCCGGAAGCCGGCAACGTGACGCGGACTTACCGGCGCACGATCCAGCTCGATCCGAGCGACGAGCTGGCGATCTCGCGCAACCGTTCCGGTCCCGCCGCTCGTGCGCAATCTGATCCTCACCTCGGCGCATCGCCCTCTGACAGGTTCGTGGTCTGGTGTGACGATCGGATGCAGTTCGGAGAAACCTATGGCGCGCGCGTCGACAGCAACCTGCGCGTTCTCGACCTGCAAGGCATTCCCCTGTTTCCGCGTGGCTACCACAATCCCCGCGTCGCCTGGACGGGCTGGGAGTTCCTCGTGGCCGCCGAGCAGGGCGACCATGTCGACGCCCGCCGGGTCTCCGTCGCCGGCGTCGTGAGCGAGCCGATCCGGCTCGCCGCCGTACCGGGCCTCAGCGGCCTGGCGTCGAATGGCAAGTCGACGCTCGTCCTCGCCGGACGGCCGCTCACCGCCACGCTCCTCGGCGAGGACGGTGCGCCGCGCCCCGCCATCCCCCTCGGAAAGGATCAGCAACTCGCCGGTCACGTCCGCACGCTCGCGGAGGGTTATGCATTCGTGCTCCATGACGCGAAGCAGGCGCAGCTCGTTCGCCTGTCTCAGGACGGCCGGATCACTCGCCGGCGCATCCCACTACCGGCCGAAGTCGTGATGGCGACGGCCAGCATCACGCCAGCCGGCGACATCGTGCTCGTCACGGCGCGACGCCACTCCCGCCGGTATGTGCTCGAAGCCAGAGTCCTCGATGCTCCCGTGCAGGAAGTGGCGGTGCTCGACTCCTTCCCGATGACTGTTGCCGCCGGCTGGGATGGCTTCGCGCACGCCGTGGCCTGGGGTGAGAACGGCGCGATGTACGCACGCCGCGTGGATGGCAGCGGCAAGCCGTTATCGGATCGGAAGAAGCTCGGCGGAGCCGACCCGGGATCAGGAGCCGACGTTGACGCGAACTTCATCGTCTGGAGTCAGCACGGCAACATCATGGCTGCCGATGTGACGCGCGAGCAGGAACCGACAGTGGTCTCGCTGAGTGGCCGCGAGCAGCAATCGGTACGCCTCGCCAGCGACGGACGGCGCGTATTCACCGCCCTGCGCGAGCCCGGCGAGACTCCTGTGATCCTCACCGGCTTTCCGCCACTCGCCGAAGGCGGCTTCGCGATCCCCGCGGGCTCCGTGCTGGCGAGCAATCCGGGCGTGGCGTGGCTCGGCGATCACTACCTGGTCCTGTGGACGCAGTGGACCTCCGGCGCGCCGAAGCAACGGCTGATGGCCCAGAGGTTCGACGCGGAGGGGAAGCCGCTCGGCGAGCCGCTGGTCGTGGCGGAGCAGTTTTCGGGCGCCGAGGAAGCACCGTCCCTCGCGACCAACGGAGAGACGCTCGTCGTGGTGTGGCCGGGCAACCCCGGCGCGACGATCCTGAAGCTCGATCGCGAGCTGCGTGTCATCGGGAAGAGAGACGTCATGGCGACGTATCAGACCGCGGCACTCATGACGCCACCCCCTCCCCTGCAGCCACTGCTCCAGACACAGGTCGTCTGGACGGGCAGCGCGTACGTCGCCGGCTGGGCCAGCCCGGGCGGTCTCCGCTTCGTCCGCCTCGGAGACGACTTGAGCTTCGAGGATCTTGCTGGGATTCCGCTCCACGGCTACCGCGGCATGGCCCTGTCGGCACGTGATGGTCAAGCGGTAGCGGCCTGGATCACGAATGAAAACTGCCTCGTCACCGGCCTCGTCGCATCCGACGTACGCACGACGATCGCCTGCGGCGTCGCCGCGCAACCTGCATTCGCGCGCAACGCCGTCGCTCTGGCCTGGGTGAGCGAGGAAGGAATCGTCACCGTGAAGGACGGCTCGAAGCCGCCAATCGTCGTCGCCACCGGTGCCTCGCAGCACCCCCCATCGGTGGCCATCACGCCGAACGGAATCACCGTCGCGTACACACGCACGGTAGGAGTGCCGCGCGGATACGTCCGGACGCTTCCCCGCGACTGATCGAGGCTGATGGCGGATTCCTCGCGCGGTACTCCCCGCAGTTTCAGTCGCGCCCCTTGTGTGACGACGTCACTTTCCTGCTGCTGTGATGTGATTGCGCCGGCGGCATTCCAGCGGCCTTCCGGATTACCCGTTGAGCGTGCAGGCGGCCCACTGGCGCGGATCCAAATGGTCGCCGTGCAATAGCTGCAGTTGTGCGTGCCGTAGCGCGTCGGCGGCGGAGTCGCCGGTGAGGAGACGACCGTAAAATGGTTCACCAGCGTCGCCTCCGAGCGGGTCTCCGATGTCCCGCCTGTCAGGGACGCGCTTCTTCCTCGTGGTGCGTGCGAAGGACGTCGTTCTCATCGCGATGAGCGGTATCTAACGATCGCGTCACGGGCGGTGGGGAAAAGGGCTCGAACCCTAGATCTCCGGCGTGACAGGCCGGAGGTCTAGCTCTAGCCAATCGAACTACGACCCCTTGCGATGGGAACTTACTAATCTCGGGAGGGAAGAATCGTTCGAGTCGACGACCGGCATCGCCGTTCTCCGCCCAGGAACGACGGCATCGCCTTCAAACTGCGGATTGCCGACGCCAGCCGGAATGTCCTCGGCACCCGTCCGCACGCCGGCGGTCGCGCTCACGCGCATTGTCGGTATCGACGTGGGCTGCTCCGATTGAGATCGCTACGGATCACAAATCGGGCCGTAGGTGACCGTCGTCGCGCAGCAGGACGACGGGTTGCCGGGCGTGCACCCGTTAGGTGGGGCGCCCCACCCACCCATGCTCCCGTCGCAATACTTCGTCCATTCGCCGACAACCCCGGGGGGAGGACTCATTATACAGACGAACGTGACCGTGTAATACATCTCCCGGTTGATGGCGTAGGCCTGCCGAGTGGGAACGAGAGCTACCACCAGCGCCATTGCTACAATGAGCGACGTCAGCTTTCGTTGCATAACACCCTCCTTATTTCGCGATACTTCCACCCAACCGCTTCGATGTCAAGCGCGCTCGCGTGGACGGGCGGGGAACGCAGACAATCGCGGCTGACACGAATCGCCTGAAGGAAGTAGTGACGGTCGTTTTTCTGTGAAGCGGCGACTGTTTTTCCACCAACGAAAAGCCGCAAAGGCGGCTATCGTTGACCTTAGATTGGCGGGGCGGACGTGACTCGAACCCGCGACCTCCGGCGTGACAGGCCGGAGTGCTAACCAACTGAATTACGACCCCGCGCTGACGACGAGGCGCTGGATCGACGGATCGTCGTCGAGGTGAGGCTTTCGTATGAGGAGGGACACTATCGGTGCGAGGGAAGAGCGGAAAGTATGCCGGACCGTCAATGGCTGGCCGGTCGCCTCGCCTCTTCCGCTTCGATCTCCACCGGCGTCTTCGGGGGCTGATCGCTGCCCCAGGGTGTGATCCAGTCGCCGTTGGTCTCGGACTGCCGGTACAACCGTTCGTGGAAGCCCTTTGGCTCGAGACCATAGACCGTGTAGGGCAATCCCTTGCCTTTGGCGCTGAGAGCAATCCTCTGAACTTCTTTGAGCCACGGGCGGGCGCACCGCTCGGCAGTCGCGCTGATGAGAATCGGTGGTTTCGGATCGCCGTCCGGTGAATCGGCTCGGGCGGCGGCGGATTCGAGGCGCTGCGCGAAGTTCACGTGATCGCCGATGGCCGTGTATTCGCGATGCTGTGTGTCGCCGAGATAGTCGAAAAGGACCGTCCCGTAGTTGATGCCGACGCCGAGGCGCAGATCGACGCCTTCGTTGTACTCAGTATCGAAGTCCTTACCGAATGCGCTTTCCAGGATGTCTCGCCGGAGGTCGTCGAAACGCGTCACCATTCGCGTGGCCGCGTAGATGGCGCGGCAGACGCTCTTCGAGGGATTGATCACGTGTTCGCCGAAAATGGCCATGATGCCGTCGCCGAGGAACTTGTCGATGCGGCCGAAGGCCTCGCCCTGAATGATTTTCGCCATTTCCTCGCAGTAGCGTCCGAGGATGGTGCTGAAGACGCCGGTGGCCTGGCGATTGCGCAGGATCTCCGTAAGCGGAGTGAAGCCGCGAATGTCCGCAAACATGATCGTGGCCGGCGACCATCGCGACGAGTAGAACGACGGCAGGTACGTGTCCTGGGTGATGGCGAACTCGCGCGCAAGCAACTGCCCGAGGAACGAGTAGTAGGAGGCGATCCATCCGCGCAGCGTCTCGTCGTCAGGGCCCCGCTGGGACCGCGTCCCGCTGCCGTGGCCCCAGAGGATGAACATCCCCAAGTTCCAGTCATCGAAGTCGAAGGGGATGATCAGAGACGCATCCGGCTCGTGCAGCGGCGTCGTAAGCAGTTGCGCTCCTTTGGCGAGCATGTCGGCCGTCGCAACGCTGAAGATCGGCCCCCCGACGAAGTCCTGCCCGGCCGTCTGCTGCTTTACGAGGGTGCGGAGCTCGAAGTTTGCGGCATCTGTCAGCCACTTCTTCTGATATTTCCGCTCGTCGCCGGTAGTGACGAGCACGTGTGCCTCAGGCAGCGTTCGATTGAGGAAGAGATGCACGCCATAGCGATAGTTGCAAAGCGTCAGCAGCGTGTCAGTGACGTAGCCGAACATCCGCTCGAGGTTCTCGATTAGCGGGCTGTGGCGGTAATAACGCTTCGCGCAGCCGGCATAGACCTGCGCCGCCTCGTAGTCGATCCACGACTCGCTCACGACTGCGCCTCCGCCGCCGCGAGCCGTTTCCGGATGGCCGTGATCTCGAGGGGTTTGTACAAGACGACGTGGTAGCCCGCGCGTTGGAGGCGTTTCGGCGACGGCGCCTCCTTGGTGAAGTTGGTGATGAAGATGACGAGCGTCTTGGCTGGCAGTTCGCCGGACTCGCGTTTCTGGATGACGTAATCGAGGCCGAGGAAACGGTCGGGCGGAAACCGAATGTCCATGATCAGCGCGAGGCAGTCGCCGATGCGCTCGATCTTCGAGGGGTGATCCACGGACTGGACCGCGTAGCCGAGCTCGAGGAGGGAATCCTCTAGAAAACGTCGCGGAGGAGGTTCGTCATCCGCAACGATGACGAGTTTTTGCTGCTGCGCTTCGATCATCAGGCGCCTCCTGCAATCGGAATCTTCAGTACCATCCGTGTCCCGCCCGTGCTCGGGGTCTCGACGTGAATGTCGCCGCCGAGATCGGTGATCAATCGATGCACCGTGGACAACCCGAATCCGATTCCGTAATCGCTGAGGGCGTTCGATCCGCGAAAGCCACGGCGAAACACGTTCGGCAGATCTTGCTCCGGAATGCCGCGCCCGCGATCGGAAACGACGATGTCGACATACTTTTCTTCGGCGCGCGCCTTCACGCCGATGTACCGCGGCTCATTCGAGTACTTGTAGCTGTTGTCGAGGAGATTGAAGAAGATGACTTCGACGGCCGTCTGCTGGCTGGGTGTCAGGCGCAGTGAGGTGTCGTCGAGGTCGGCGTCACAATCGAAGTCCGGGTGGAGCAACCGGATCTCATCGGTCACGTTCTCGATGACGTTCTTCATCTGAACGACCGAAGGCTCGCCGGTGCGGAAATTCGGAACCGTGGCGAGCGTGTGAAGGTTGCGTGTCCAGCCGCGGATGCTCGTCAGAGCGTCGGCCAGGTATTTGAGCCACTCATTGACGCGGTCGAACCGAATGTGCACCGACTTCAGTTCCGCGCGCAGCCGGGAGTGGGCCATGACGGCTGTGGACGCCGGTGCATGAAGGTTGTGAAAGAAGTCGAAGACGACCTCCAGACGCAGGCGGCGGTTCAATTCGACGGCCACGGCGATGAATCCCGCCATCAGGTCGAACGTGGTCGTCTCGATCTCTCCGAAGACCGGTTTGCCGCGCGCGTTCTCGATCTTGAGCACGCCGATGGTCTCGCTTCCGCCGAGAAGCGGAACCGCGTACAGGCAGCCGAACTTCTCTTCCGGCCGGCCGACCCATTGATCGAAGTCCCACTTTCCACGGTGGGCCTTGTAGTTCGCGAACTCCTCGTACTTGGTCACCAAAACTCGCTTTTGGCGGATGGCGACCCAGGCCGTCAGACCATCGATCTCCTCGTCGGGAGCCTCGCGATTCATCTTGTACGTCGGCGGGTTCGAATTTTGCCGGATGCCGATGTTGGCGGCGATGGCCAATGTGTCGTCCTCGACGAGCCAGAGCGAACAGACGTCCGCGTTCACGAGCTCGGCGATCGTGTCGACGACCTTCTGGTAGAACTTCGGCAACTCGAGCGTCGGGAGCACGGAGGACAACTGGTAGAGCGCCCGCTGGCGGATCTGCACGAGTTGCTCGCGGCGATTCATCGACTCAAGCATCAGCGCGAGAACTTTTGCCACGTCCTCCGCCAGCGCGATCTCCGACGGACCGAAGGCGTCGGACCGACGACAGTTCTCCGCTTTCAGAACGCCGATGATTGTGTCGCCGTACGACAGGGGAATGCCGAGCAGGGAGCGGAACCGCGAGCCGGTCATCATGAATTGGAAGGCGTCCCATCGGCCGCGGTGCGAGCCGTACCACGGTTGCTCGGCGTTGTAGACGAGATCGTCGTAGGAGCGCGCGGCGCAGAACTGGTTTCGAATGGCGATCCACGCCGTGACGCCTTCGATCTCGCCGTTGTGCTTGGCGCTCCAATTCAACGCGTACGGCTTGATTGTCTCGCCCGGCTTCACCTCGAAGCCGACGCTCGCGCTGAGCTCCAGGCGGTCCTCGCCGTCGCGTGTGACGCGCCGCCACAGCGTGCAGATCTCGGCGTCGACGGCCTCGCCAAACCGGCGCACGATGCGGTTCGCGAGATCTTCGAAATTGATCGCGTCGACTTGGAGATCGAGAAAGTGAAACAGGTCCGCCCGCAGCGGTTCGTGGACATCTGCCGTCATCGGAATATGGCGATCTTAGCGTAGTTACAGCCCGAATTCGTTCGACCTAGCTGGTGGGGAAGGACAGCTTCCGTCCGTCGTGTTGCCGTCCGCCCGCACGACCGCGTAGCTCGGCGGTTCAGTTAGAGCCCTGTTCGCCGTGTTTGATGAAGCCTTCAACGCGCCAACATGACGCCTGCAACAATCGCAGCGCGCTGCCGTTACCACTCAAGCATTGCGATGGCAATCGGATGTGCGCGCGTCGCTTTTTCCGTGGAACATTCGCGGCGGAACGTGGAACGTCGCACGTTTCCGAGGCCGTTTTTGCGCAAGTTTTCGCGTCCGAGAATCGCGACCTTGCGAGTCAACTTGCGAGTTAAGAACTTTCTAACGCAACCCACTGAAACACGAAAGCCGCCAAATGGCGGCTGGTGAGTGCTTTAGATTGACGGGGCCGACGGGACTCGAACCCGCGACCTCCGGCGTGACAGGCTGGCGTTCTAACCAGGTCCCTTCTGTCATCGCGGCTCAGCCTCACAACAAGAGGGGTGGGCCGACTTCCGCTAAGAAATGGCGCAGTGGCGATGCTCGGACTATCGGCTTCCGGGCCGCATGGTTTCGCAATGCCCACATTCGGGTCGCTCGTCTCGACGATCGTTCCGTTCCCGATGAAACGCTTCGCCCCCTCCCGCCACTATCAGGTATGGATACGGTGCTCTGATGGCACTCCTTGTCGAGGGGGAACGCGTGACTTCGCTGCCGGCGTTGCCGAAGCGGTTTCGGCATCATGCGGTGTTTTCGTATGCGTCGGCGGATGCGGAGTATGTGCGGGCCGTACATGCCGCGTTGCCCGAGGAGGTCGATGCGTTCGACTATGCCGAGGGGGGATGTGGGGGGAGACGCTGGTGAAGGGGCTGGAGCGGCGGTACAGGAATCTGGCGCCGTTCTGTGTCGTGTTCATCTCGCAGGCGTATCTCGCCAGTCCGTGGACGAAACAGGAGCTGGGGATCGTCCAGCGCGTGGCGAAGCGCAAGCCGGGATACATGCTGCCGGTCGTACTGGACGGGACGATCGTGCCGGAGATCGAGGGGATCGTCTGGCTGGACAAGACCCTCACTCCCGAGCAGCTCGCCGCGCGGCTCGTGGCGAAGATCCAGGAGCCGCCGCCGAAGCCGTGGTGGTTCTACGTTTCGACCGAACTCAAGATCGCGATCGGCGCCGTGCTGCTGGCGCTGATCCTCTTCGCCCCTCAGGCCGTCAAATACTTCCGCCCCTCGGACACGTCGATCCAGTCGTGGCCCCACGTCAGCGCGCAGGGTCTCACCGTCCACATCGTGAACAGCGGGCCGAAGAGCGCCACGCTGGTCGGTCAGCGGCTGAAGTTCGGTGCGCTGCCGCTCGAGGACACTGCGCTGCGTCTCGACAAGTCGGCGTCGGCCACCATCGCGCCCGGCGGGGGCGATGTGAAGCTGATCACGCGCGAGCTCCTGACCAGGTGCAATGCCGACGGCATCCGCCCCAAGAAAGACACGGTCGTGCCGCTCCTCGGCCAGCAGCCCGTCATCCTCGAAATCGATGTCCGGGAGTCGAACGATGCTCCCGATCAACCGACGCGCCACAGCGTGAAGTTTCCCGCCGTGCGGCTCACACCACTCGTCCTTGGAAAGGCGGTATCAGACTATGACTCTGATTGTTAAGACTGTTCTCTGGGTTCTGCTCGTCGCCACCACGGTGCAAGCTCAGATCACCACCTCGAACGTGAAGGTGCTGGTCACCGGCAAGCGCTGCAGCGAATTGAAGGACCTTTACCTCGTCATCAACGGCGACGACCTCGAAGACCGATGGGTCAGGCTCGAGCCGGCGGGCGCGTGCCGATGGAAGGCTGACCTCGCCGGCGGCATCTCGACCAGCGTCGCGCGCTTCAGCATCCGCGGCGACCTGGCCCGCTCCGATTGCCAGAAGGCGATCGCGAACGAAGAGGAGCTCTCCGCGAACCTCGAGTTTGCCTGCTGCATCCAGGGCGGGCTCCTGAACATGAGAGTGAAGGTCGACCCGCCGATGCCGGTCACCTACCTGCGCGCCGTGCGGCCGTTCACGGGATCGCGGATCCCGGGGATCAAAAACTGCGTCGAAAGGGCCACCTTCACCGAGGGACAAGGTTCGATTGGCCAGGCGCAATTCACCGGCGAGGATGTCTATCTCCATCTCGGTCCGTACGACCGGAAACGTCCCACGCTCGGGCTGCTGCTCGACGACGTCGTGGTCGATGACGGCACCCTGCAGCTGACGCGGGATGGCGTGGTCTATCGCCTAATGGTGCAGCGCGCCAAGGGCAAGAGCCGCAGCGCGCCGACGCTCTCGTCGAACGCAATCTCACTGGACATCAAAAAGCTCGGTGAGCTGAAGCTCGAGCGGGCCGAGATCGAGGTGATCAAATGATTCGCACCGCTGCAGTCCTCGCTGCGTTGCTTACGGCCCTGACGGCGGTCGCGCAGCGACCGCTCTTCGACCCCGACGATTTTCTGGATCCGCGCGAGACGGGCGGGCGGCCGGTGCTGATCTCGCGCATCATCGTCGGCGCCGCATCAAACATGAGCGGCGACGGCTTCCGGCCGCTGGGAGACAACGTCGGATACGTGCATCTCGCGAACAGTTTCTCCTGGCGCTCCGTGCAGTTCGACTACAAGCGGACCCAGATGAAAGCGGAGGGTGGCGAGGCAGCGGTGTGGAACTGTCGGCGCAACACCATCGGCAGCGCGGACGGCGAATGCGATGAGCAGTCGGGCAACGTGACGCTGCAGCGCAACGCCACGCCGAAGTCGAAAGACACGTTGCAGGCGTCGTGGTACTGGCCAGTGCCGCTGGGCGGAGACATGCCGGTGATGCTCCGTTCGCGGGTGACGTTCGCGACGCAGCCGATCGAAACGGTCGTCGACGATGTCGAGACGACAGAGCGCGTGTCCGGCCGCGAGCGCACCTTCGCCCTCGACACCGACACGTGGTTCCGCATCGCCGGCCGCGACGTCTACGGCTTCCTCGCGTACTCCGAAACGAAGACGACGACCAACTCCACCGGGCTCCTCGGAGATCGCAAGGAGCGCACGCTCACCTACACCAATCGCTTTCCCTCGCTCTCTCTCGACAGGGCAAGGATCGTGATCCGGCCCACGCTCACCGTCGGCGGGATCTCGAACCGCGGCCGCTCGGGAGTGAACCTCGTCAATCCTGCGATCGAGATCTTCCGTCCGTTCCTGCGCAGCGGGGCGAATCTGCACGTGATCTACAGCCCGCAGTGGATGGTCCGTGACGACGAGTGTTGGAAGACGACGCATCAGGTCGCGGTGGTCGTCGACTACCCGGTGGTCGTCAAGATTTTCTAATGCAACGCAGTAACGTGGAGCGAGCGCGCGTGGCGGCGCGATGCCGTTCCCGATACCGGAAAGGGCCGGTTGACACAGTCCCCTCTCCCCGCGCACGGGGAGAGGGTTAGGGTGAGGGGCACCCTTTTCCCGAGCGCCACAACCCCTCACCCTAGCCCTCTCCCCGCTCCTCGCGGGGAGAGGGGACTGATTTGTCGCGAGACGCGCTATCTCTCTTCCTTCGCGCGATCTGTCACCGAACGTAGCTCCTCCGCGACTCCGACCACTGTGCTCGATCCCCAGGCGCTATGCTGTGCGCTCGCAATCGAAAACGGAGGAGCCGCATGCGTCGCGTTCTGAGAATTCACACCATTCTCCTAGTCATCCTCGCCTCCCTCCCGCTCCACGCCGGGAAAACGACCACGTACACCACAGCGTTCACGCGCTGGAGCGCCGCGACTGGCGGCTTCGGCGCGTGGCAGCGCAGCGGCGTGCGTCTCACCGCCGCGCAGGAGTTGCAGCTCGATCCGTCCAACGCCGTCTCCGGGACCGATCCCTACGGCGCGAACGGATACAACGGCGGCAACTTCTATAACGGCGCGAGCTTCATGGTCGGTGAAGCCACCAGCCCGATCGTGACGCCGGCCTCCGCGTTCTACCAGGCCATCCCCTCCTGGAACGCCAGCACGTCGGCCGGGACGTGGGTGGAGACGCAGGTCCGCGCGCGCGTCGGGACGGTCTGGACCAAGTGGTACAACCTCGGCGTCTGGGACGATGACAACTCCGCCGTCCGCCGTCACTCCGTGAAGTTGCAGGGCGACTCCTCCGGCAGCGTGAGCACCGACACCCTCATGCTCAACACCAAGAACGCCGCCGCCAACGCCATTCAGGTCAAGCTCCGCCTCTTCAGCGACAGCGGCGTCAACCTGCCGACGGTGCGCAACGCCAGCGTGGCCACGTCGTCCACGCCCGTCGCGCCGCCTGCGACGCTGCCGGCCGGCGATCCCGCCAAGTGGAACCGCCTGCTCAACGTTCCGCAGTGCTCGCAGATGGTCTATCCCGACGGCGGCAACGTCTGGTGCAGCCCGACCTCGACGTCGATGGTCCTCGGCTTCCTCATGAGCGACACCACCTCGTGCGAGACGCGCGTCCGCGCCGCGACGGCCGGAGTCCACGACTGGATCTTCGGCGGCCACGGCAACTGGCCGTTCAACACCGCCTACGCCGCCACGAAGGGCTTCAACGCCTACGTGGCGCGCTTCACCTCCATGCGCGACGTGGAGAACTGGGTCGCCCTCGGCGTCCCCGTCGTCTTCAGCTTCGCCTGGAACAGCGGACAGCTCACCGGCGCCGCCATCCCCTCCAGCGCTGGCCACCTGGCCGTCATCGTCGGCTTCGACGCCAGCGGCAACCCGATCGTCAACGACCCCGCCGCCTCGACCGACGCCACGGTCCGCAGAACCTACCTCCGTTCCCAGCTCGAACGCCTCTGGCTGGAGCGATCCGGCGGGACGGTCTACCTGATCTACCCCAACGGCCTGCAGACGCCGGCGGGGCACTGAGAGTCGGCACTCTCGCACGACACCAACGGGAACGCCGGCGTCCTCGCCGGCTGAGCGGGAGCGTCTTCGCTCCCGGACGGGCGGGGGGAACGCGTACGTGGAGTTAAGCGCCACCATCCGCGATGCGCCGTTGCCATAGTCGCTGGCTTCAACTATCCGCACCGTTAGATGGCCGTGCTGCAACCGCAGCCGCGAAGTCGGTTGTTGACGGACAGCCGTGAGCGAGCCAGTCGTACGCGAAGACTCGCGCCTGCGTTGCCGGAATATCTTCTGTGGCTATGAAGCCGGTCCCAGGTATGCCGGACGTGTCGCTCACGATGAGTACTGTAAGAGGCTCCAGCCTCTGAACGAGGCAGTACGATTGGATCGGCTCGAGGAGTTGCCCGAGCCCCGGTCGAGGTACGCCGATCAGCTGAGACAACATGCCGTACGAAAGTATCTGCCGATTCCTCGCGGCTAAAGCCAAGACAGGCCAAATCTGGGCAGCACGTTCAGGGATTTTCATGATTCAAGCACCCAACGGATCTGCCGCTCAGCCGCGGCAATCACGCACCATAAAGTAGCAGCTACGCGAACGGCGACGCGGTTGCCGTCAGCTGCAGCGGCGAGTTAGCGCCCGCGCCGAGTCACGTGGCGGTTGGCTCCTCGATTCGAAACTGAGTCTCGCTGCTCGCGGTGTTTGAGAGCGTGAGCTGAAGAGCGTGGGACAGCGCTTTCGCCGTGTCTGCTGGCAGCGTGAGGGCCACGCTCCGCACACTACCTTTCGCATCGCCGACACCGCGCCCAGCAGCTGGCAAGTCGAAGACGAACGATAGGGAGATGGAATCACCGCCTACGCGCGACACTTTCACTACGTACTTACCTGCGTTGCCTGTGTTGCCGTAGGTAGCGCCACCATACTTCATCGATGCTTTCATTCGTCTCCCCCTCCGGTGATTGTAATAGGCGTGTCACCGCGGAACGATGCTGGTGAGGACACGGCCCTACGGTTCACGGGCGCGAACCGCGCGCCAGGAACTGGCTCTTGCGAGACAATAAAGCAGCGGTACGCGCCCGGTGCAACCGCGAGTTTCAGCGCTCAGCCGCTGGAACCGCACGCGCTACTTCAGCACCCCACCATACCGGTGCGGGCGGTTCCAGTCGGCTGGAGCGCGTGGTTAGGCGCGAATCGTTGAACTCTCTCCGCTGTTCCAGAGACTACCAGAAACGCCAGCGACGGTCCTGTTCAGTAGGTGGCGTGTCATCAGCAGAGGATTCGAAATACGCGCGACGAACGTCGGCAAATTTACCATCGCCGTTGAAGCCTGCGTCGCGGTCGTGAATGGTCTCGAACCGGATGGCTCGACCCTGGAGGGCTGCCAATGAGCCAAAGACAGAGTACGGCAGCGTGATCTCAACGGCTGCTCTGAATACGGTGCGCCCGTTCTCGCGCGTCTCTTTGCGGAGCCAGATGCCGCCGATGTAAGGATCTGGAACCTCCTCCTCGAAGTCGACAGTGATCGAGACCTCATTTCCGTCGCCTTTCGAGTAGGAGATGGTTCGTTCACTCATGTTGAGCGCCGTCAGGTGGCCCGACAGTTGAAGGCGCGCCGCGACATACGGTCGCTGCGTGTCGAGACGTCCTCCTGAGACTCGAACGGTCTCGACAATGACGTTTGCAGTGAACCCGTTCATCGACACGGTATTCTCCAGCGCCTAACTCTCTATTGAGCCTCATCTCCCCGCCGCCCATCATTCTCGATTGACGCATAACGGGCGACCAGGGTTGGGAGGCAGCGATCGTAACACCCTCACCGGATGTGATTGCGGCGCGGCCAAGTGTTCTGTCGGATGTTCGCGGTCCGGTGGTGACACCCAGCCTCGGTCGCGGTTTGTGAGTCGTGCTCGCCGTTCAGCGTCAGCGTGCGTCCTTCGGTCCGTACTGTTTCTTCGACTCCTCGATCACGGGGCCGAGGAGCTCGCGGACGGCGTCGGGCTCGTCGAAGTAGATGCCGGTGATGATGATGGAATGGACGACGCGGCCCTGCCGGATGACGAAGAGGTTGCCGCGAGGGTCGTCGCCGTGCTTGATGATCGCGGCATAGCGCTGTTCGCCGAACGTGAGGAGCTCCGGGTGGGGCTCGACGTTCAGCTTGCCGCCGGTCAGGCGCAGGCCGCCTTTCATCGTGGCCACCAGCAGCGTGAACGACTGGCGCGCCTCGAGTTTGGTCGGGTTCACCTGCGCCATCGATTGCGCGTAGACGTCGGGGGTGTCGCAGTCACGCTCGTACTGGATCTGCTTCGTGCCGAAGGTGCCCATCATGGTGAGCGAATCGCACTTCGGATTGAGCGTAACGCCGAATTCGGCGAGTTTCTCCGGGGTGACGACGAGCTTGCGCTCGTCGGCGCTCGGCGGTTTTGGGGTGGCGCCTTTGATGGCCACGTTCACGAGCCAGACGAGGCCCCCGGCGATGGCGATGATGATGAGCGCGCCCGCGGCGATGAGGATGCCGAGGGTCGACTTCTTCATCGCGTTGGGGGCTGGGAAGCCGGCCGGCCCGCGGGGGACGCGGCCGTTCGGGCCGCCGCGGCCAGCGCGTCGACTTCGGCCGGTTGCATCTTCTCGTCCCCGATCGCCTTCCGCATCGTCTGCATGACGGGATCGAGGCGGGTCACCGAGGTCTTGCCGTCGCGCAGGTTCGCGCGCAGCGATTCGATGGCGGCCTCGAGCTCCTTCTTCTGCGCGGCGGTGACGTCGGGCGTGTAGAAGCCGCGGACCTCCCCCATCGACATGCCGAGCCCCATGTCCATCAGCGTGACCAGGCCGCCCGAGGACATGAAAGCGCCGCCGGCAAAGACCAGGATGAGGGCCACCACCGCGGCGATGCCGCAGCCGAAAGTGACGCCCCGTGGGAGAACGGCGACAGGAGACGGTCCGGAGTAGTAATCGGCGGGTCGCACGGCGCGTTCGAGAGAGTATCATGTGCCCGCAGCGGTCCTTTTCTGCACCCCAAGACGACGAAAGCGAACGACAGTACATGCCTGCTCTCTCGAACGTGACGGTCCTGATCCTCGACGACAACCCGCTCGTGCTCAAGCTCGGGCGCGCGCTGCTGGAACGCGAAGGCTGTACGGTGCTCACCGCCTCGAGCTGGATCGAGTTCAATCACGTGCTGGCCAGCAGCACGCCGGACATCATCTTTCTCGACGTGAACCTGCCGAGCATCAAGGGCAACCGCCTCAGCGAAGTGCTCAAGTCGCAGTCGAACAAGAAGGACATCCCGATCATCCTGATCTCCGACCTGCCGGAGCGCTCGCTGGAGGAGATGTTCCCCAGCTCGGGCGCGAACGCCTGGATGCGCAAGCCGCTCACCCGCGACAAGATCGTGGAGATGATCACGCGCTACGTCCCCGCGGCACGGTGAGCGGAAGACGTGGCGTCGTGCGACGGGATCGCTGACGTCGGGTGACGTCGATCGAGGACACTCGGAGATCGCGTGCAGGATCGCGAAGCGATCGCGCAGGATTGCCCGGGTGAACGATGACTTCAGCGCAAGTGATCGATGACTCAGCCTGAGTGAACGATGACTTCGGCGCAAGTGATCGATGACTCAGCGCGAGTGATCGATGACTCAGCGCGAGTGATCGATGACTCAGCGCGAGTGATCGATGACTTCAGCGCAAGTGATCGATGACTCAGCGCGAGTGATCGATGACTTCAGCGCAAGTGATCGATGACTCAGCGCGAGTGATCGATGAC